>Ga0209527_1000099_pt1 | contig 18566 bp, 15 predicted proteins | sample JacPinW_OM2H0_M2_FD_187968 | JGI IMG/M metagenome (GOLD analysis project Ga0209527, IMG submission 187968) | Forest soil microbial communities from Algoma, Ontario, Canada - Jack Pine, Ontario site 1_JW_OM2H0_M2 (SPAdes) (version 2) | ecosystem: Environmental > Terrestrial > Soil > Boreal... | reverse complement strand
CTCGAGGCAAATGAAACTATGGTGACGATCGCAACGTTCAACGAGCCGGCCAAAGCGAAGCAACTGAAGGAGCGCTTTCAACAAGCCGGCCTGCGCGCTGATGTTCATAACGAGATGCACCTGCAACAGGTCGCCTTTATGTCAAAGCCGCTGGCGAATGTGAAAGTGAAGGTGGAAGAAAAGGATTTCGAGGAGGCGCAACACCTCATGGTCGAGTGGGAAGCCACCGATCCGGGCGTCGCCTCGGCCCTTATTCGCTGCCCACAATGCGGCTCCTCGCGCATTGAATATCCACAAATGACTCGCAAATTCATGACACCCGGGCTGGTGGCCGTGCTTTGCGCGCTCAAAATTATTCCCAAGGAGTTTTATTGCCAGGATTGTCATTACACTTGGAGCAACGAGGAAGAGCGCACCATCGGCCGGCTCTGGCACCGGTTCTTCCCGGGACGCGAGGAAGCGACCTAGATTTTCGGCGCATCGCGGCTGGAAATTGGCCGCGTCCGCGACAAAATTACCGCCCGCGCTATTTGAACCATGAAGTGGCTCTTCGTCCTGTTTCTCGCAATCATCATCTTCGGCGGCGCCGCCTGGTTCGGGTACAACTTTGTTTTCAAAGAGGACATCCAGGTCCGAAAGGAGCAGCGCGGCGAAGTCACTCCCGAACCGAGACTCGACCTGACCCGGCCGGAATATGAAGCGGCAGCCAAATTGCGACAGGAAGGAAAAATTCCGGAAGCTCGCGCCGCCCTCACCGCTTTCGTCCAAAAATATCCGACCGGACAGCACGCCGAAGAAGCCAAGGACTTGTTAGGCGAAGTGAACGTCGACATTCTTCTTTCGCGCACGCCCTCGCCCGAGAAAGAAGAATACACCGTCAAACCGGGCGACGTTTTACAAAAAGTCGCACACAAGGTGAAATCGACGCCCGAGCTGATCATGCGAATGAACAACATGAGTGGCACGATGCTTCACATCGGCGAACGCTTGCTCATCTCGCATCCGGATTTCTCCATCGTCGTTCAGCGCAAACCAAAACTGCTCGTGGTCCTCAATCACGGCGGATTTTTCAAGCAATTCCATTTGCGCGAGGAAAAATTGCCGGCCAAAGTGCCATCCAAAGTCACGACCAAGGTTGCTGAAGTGATGGCGTGGAACGGTGGCAAACGCGTCGGCTTTGGCACAAAAGAATTTATCGGGAGCACGCGCTGGATCCGGCTTAGCTCACAGACCTATACGATTTACTCCCTTCCCGATTCGGCGCATCCGGCGTTGTCGCAGCCTCCGCCTCCGCAAGGACTTGGCCTGGCCGCGGCCGACGTGGAAGAATTAAGCAGCCTCGTCAACAAACAGACCTCGGTCACTATTACCGATTAGCGCGATGGACCTGCAACCGCTCGATTTTGAAAAGCCGATCCTCGAACTGGAACGGCGCTTGCAGGAGTTGAAGGCGCATTCGCGCGAGCACGATGTCGATCTTGATTCGGAAGTGGAAGCGATCGAAGCCAAACTGCGCGAGACGCGCCGCCAGGTTTACGGCAACTTAAGCGCGTGGCAGCGCGTTCAGATTGCCCGGCATGTGCAACGGCCGTTCGCGCTCGATTATATCGAGCGCTGTTTCACTGGTTGGACTGAGCTGCACGGCGACAGACATTTCGCCGACGACAAAGCGATGCCGAGCGGACTGGCGATGCTTGATTCGCAACGGTGCGTCGTCATTACCCATCAGAAAGGCCGCAACACCAAAGAAAACGTGATGCGCAATTTCGGCTGCGCCCATCCCGAAGGCTATCGCAAAGCACTTCGCTTGATGCAGCTCGCGCAAAAATTCGGGATGCCGGTGATTTCTTTGATCGACACACCGGGCGCGTTTCCGGGAATCGGTTCGGAAGAACGCCACATCTCCGAAGCGATCGCGGTCAATCTGCGTGAGATGATGAATTTGCGAATACCGATCATTGCCGCCGTGATCGGCGAAGGCGGTTCGGGCGGCGCGCTTGGGATCGGCGTGGCCGACCGCGTTTTGATTTTGGAAAACGCCTACTACTCAGTCATCAGCCCCGAAGCTTGCTCCGCAATTTTGTGGCGCGACCGGCGTCACGCACCCGAAGCCGCGGAAGCACTCAAGCTGACCGCTCAGGATTTATTGAAACTCGACGTCGTCGACGAAATCGTGGACGAACCCGAAGGCGGCGCGCACCGCGATTACGAAACGGCCGCGACGAATCTCGGCACGGCATTGCGGCGGAATCTCGAGAGTATCATCGCCACGCCGGTCGATCAGTTGCTCAAGAAGCGTTACGCAAAATTTCGCAAACTCGGCAATTTCGCCGAGCCGAAAACGAATTCGGCGCGTTCATAATTGGTGATGCAACTCGGGGATTGTTTGCCGCAGCGAATCCGTCCATTGGCGGATCGATCTTGTGCTGTCATCCCGAGCGGAGCGAGGGATCTCCCATTCGAAGTGACGAGCACGCAAACTGATCAGCGTGATCAACGCTCTTATGTGAGATCCTTCACTGCGTTCAGGATGACCACGCGGTGGATTGTTGCTCTTGCTGTAATTTTATTCGCGGCGGTCGTTGCGAAATCCTTTGGAACTCAAGCCGGTTCCGCAGCAGGCTTCGATTATAATCGCGACACCCTCGCCTTCGCCAATACAACCGTATTCGCCTACGAACAGGGAAAAATCGTTTCGCACCGCAATTTCTTTGAAAGGAAAAAACCGGACCGTTACACACGACGCTGTTTCGTTATGACCCGGACCGTTGAGCAGTTTTACAAATTCGCGCGGTTCGATCCGAACTCGCCGCCCTTGGACGAAAGCGAGCTGCATAAACGCCTTCGCGCGGTCACCCGCAAACCTCCTTGGCACGATCCATTGCCGCCGGAAAAGCGGATTGCATTTCCCGGTTATCGGAATTTACGCGAAATGAGTCGGGCGCAGACCAGGCTAATGCAAAGAAACATCGGATTGGGCTGGGTCGCTTATCTCCGGCCGGGGAATGCTCGGATGTTTTATTTGCACAACCGGACTTATCAGAAAAAAACGCACGAAGAGCTCGAGCAAACGCTCGCGCGCGGCGAATTCTTCATTGCCTACCTCTCCGATTACCCAATCCTGCACATCAATCACTCCGTTCTCGTTTACACTCACGACGGCCAGCGATCAGCCGACGGCACCGATCACTATCTGGTTTACGATCCCAATCATCCCGACGCCCCGCGTCATTTGAAATGGCTGCCGGCCATGCGCGAGTTCAATTACCAGAAAGACCAGGAATTTGTCGGCGGATTTACCCGCGTCTTTCGCGTTTACGGCAAGTTTTTGCAGTAGATGTTGTAGCTGCCGATGTCCTCATCGGCAGAATTCGTAGCTCTGCCGCCAGTGACGGCGGCAGCTACAACGCTTTCGGCGGAAATAAGAACCGTAGCGCCGGCTCAACTCGATTCGCCCAAGCGCCTTCGCTGTGGTCGCCACCGTCGATTTCGTGGTAATGCAAATCCTCGAACGGATGCCAGCCTTTCTCGATCAGTGCCGCGCATAAAGTTCTCGCGCGTTCCCAGCCGGGTTCGTTCGTTCCGGTGTCGAGCCAGATTTTGAGCGGCAGTTTCCGATCGAGCTCGTTCACCATTTTCACGATCACTTCATCGTCCCACCAAACCGACGGGGACATCGCGATGAGCCGCGTGAAAACATTCGGAAACCACAGGCCTAACGAGAGCGTTAGCAATCCGCCAAGCGACGAACCTCCCAGTCCGGTGAATTCGGCTTCTGGTTTCGTCCGATATTGTTTGTCGATGTAAGGCTTGAGCTCTTCGATCAAAAAGCCGCCGTATTTTCGCGCCCAACCTTTGCTTCGTTTTTTCCGCTTCGCGCTCGCATCAATAACTCCCGGAGTCGGCGCATATTCGTGAATCCGTTCTTCTCCCGTGTTCGCGATCGCCACGATAATTAACGGCTCGATCAAATTTTGCCGGAGCAAACGCTGCGCCGTTTCATCGACGCCCCACTCGACTCCGGCAAACGAAGTCGCCGCGTCAAAAACGTTCTGTCCATCCTGCAAATACAAAACGGGGTGACGTTTTCGCGAGAAACGCGAGTAACCCTGCGGCAACCAAACCAGAACGTCGCGCCGATTTCCAAGGACCTTCGATGGAAACCCGCGGTGCCGTCTGATTGTTCCGGTGAGTGTGTGTTTGGACATGAAACCGAAACGCTTCGTATGTCATTCCGAGCTTGTCGAGGAATCTCTTACTATTTCCGAATGCGAATTAATTTAAGAGTGAGAGATTTCTCGACTTCGCCTGCGGCTTCGCTCGAAATGACAAAACGCAAATGAACGAACGTTACATCAAGTGGCACACGCCCTCGCTCAGCCGCGACTTTGAAATGCTCGCCTTCGGTGACGGCGGCGGACTGCCTTTGATTTTGTTTCCGACCTCATTCGGCAGCTATTATCAAAACAAAGATTTCGGCCTGGTCGGTTCGGTCGCGGACTATGTCGATGCGGGCAAAGTTACCGTTTATTGTCCGGACGCGATCGATCTCGATAGTTTTTACAACAAAGGAATTCATCCGGCGGATCGAATGAAAACGCATAATGCTTACGAAAACGTAATCGTGCGCGACGTGTTCGAACACGCGCGGCGCGAATGTCATTGTCATCGTGTGGCCGTGTGCGGTGCGAGTCTCGGCGCGTATCACGCCGGCAACATCGCGTTTCGCCATCCCGATCTAGTCAGCAATTTCATCAGCCTGAGCGGCTCGTTCGACATCAGTGATTTTTTTGACGGTTATCACGACGACAACATTTATTTCAACAGCCCGTTCGAATATCTGCCGAACACGACCGATCCCTGGAAATTTAATCACATGGGCATCATCATCGGCACCGGCGAATGGGACAACACTCGCCACGAATCCTACCGGCTTTCGGAAATTCTGAACGCGAAGGGAATTCAGCACTGGCTCGATGACGGCAAATGGCGCGGCCACGATTGGAATTACTGGTGCGACATGCTGCCCTATTATTTGTCGAAGTTGTGACGGGCTCGAACGGCCGGAACAAATCGGTAAACGACAGTCGGCGATCGGAAATTCTTCTCGGAGCGCACATGTCGACCGGCGGCGGCGTGCACACTGCGATCGAGCGCGGTCGTTCGATAAAATGCACGGCGATCCAGATGTTCGTGAAGAACAACATGCAATGGTTCGCGCGGCCGCTCGAACGCGAAGAAATCCGCGCCTTCCTCGAACATCGGCAGCACGGCGAGTTATTCTCGATTTTTGCGCACGCGAATTATCTGATCAATCTCTCGGCCACAAATCCGCAATTCCACGCCAATTCCATTCGCGCCTTGTCCGAGGAACTCACGCGCGCCGATCAACTCGAGCTGCCGTTTCTCGTTTTACATCCCGGTGCTCATCTGGGCGCGGGCGAAGAAGCAGGCCTCGAAAAAATCGTCGACTCTATCAATCGCGTCTTCCGCAAAATTCCAAAGGTGAAAACGCGGATCGCTCTCGAAACAACCGCCGGGCAAGGTTCATCTCTTGGTCACAGGTTCGAGCAGATCGCTTACCTCGTCGAAAACGTCCGCGAGCCGGAGCGTCTCTGTGTTTGTCTCGATACCGCGCACATCTTCGCCGCCGGCTACGACATCGGCAGCGAAGCAGGGATCAAGAAAACATTTCGCGAATTCGATCGCGTGATTGGATTCGATCGTCTCGCCGCGGTCCACATGAACGATTCCAAAACCGCACGCGGCTCACGGGTGGATCGACATCAGCACATCGGCAAAGGCCAGATCGGTCTCGACGCGTTCCGTTTCATCATGCGTAACCGACGATTTCGGAAAATCCCAAAAGTTCTCGAGACCCCGAAAGGGAAAGAACTGCGCGAAGACGTGGAGAATTTGAAAACGCTGCGCGGATTGATGTAGTCGGTCTTGTTCAGGTAGGGGCGATTGACCTCAATCGCCCGCGGGCGGTTCGGTGAACCGCCCCTACCTAACAGACTAACTGATCAGCCGGATCGCCAGCGGATATCGGTAAAGCTTGCCTTCGCTCGCCTGGATTGAAGCGACAATGACAAAGATAATATTAAGAATGTGGAGCAAAATCAGGATTGGAATTCCGATCAACACCAGACAAAGAATCAGGGCGATCGCGTTCCAGATCAGCATCGAAATCTGAAAGTTGATCGATTCCTTGCCGTGAGCATCGATCTCGGGTGAATCCTGACGCTTTGCCAACCAAACAATGAGGGGTCCAACAAGGTGACCGGCCACCGGCACCAAGAATCCGACCAGAGCGGTGGCATGCGCAAGAATGCACCAGGTGCGGACGCTCGATGAACTGCCCGAAACCGCCGGGGATGATGTAGGTTGTTGATCCATGAGGTTTATCCTTTCCAATGACGAAGCCCGAATGACGAATGACGAATCAAAATCGAATATTGGAATAACGAAGACGCGACTCTGCTCTTTATTGGCGCGAATGTCGACGGTCCTTCGTCATTAGCGCATTCGACATTCGTCATTCCATTCATCCTTTCACGCGCTCGATGTGAGCGCCGAGCTCGCTCAATTTTTCATCCAAATGTTCGTAGCCGCGGTCGATGTGATAAACGCGGCTCACTTCGGTAATTCCATCCGCTTTCAAGCCGGCCAGCACGAGCGCGGCCGACGCGCGCAAATCGCTCGCCATCACCGGTGCGCCAAAGAGATGATCGACGCCTTGGATCACGGCAGTTGGTCCCTCAAGATCGACATGTGCGCCCATCCGCTTGAGCTCGGCCACGTGCATGTAACGCTGCGGAAAAATGTTTTCGGTGATCACGCTGATCCCGCCTGTTGTGGAAAGCAGCGCGCACATTTGCGCCTGCATATCGGTCGGGAAACCGGGATACGGCTCGGTCGCGAGCTCGAGTGGTGCGGTCGCGCCATTAGGCGACACCGTAATGGAATTGGCGGACGATTCGATCTTGAATCCGCATTTGCTTAGCGCGTTGGTCACGGCCTGAACGTGTTCCGGCTCGACTCGCTTGATCGTGATTCCTTTTCCGCAAATCGCACCCGCAACCAAAAATGTTCCCGCTTCGATCCGGTCCGGAATGATGTCGTGCTCGGCGCCGTGCAATTCCTTGACGCCTTCAACGATGATGCGGCGGGTCCCGGCGCCTTCAATCTTCGCGCCCATCTTGTTCAAAAAATTCGCAAGATCGACAACTTCCGGTTCCTGAGCAGCGCCTTCAATCACGGTCGTCCCATCGGCGAGTGCCGCCGCCATCATCACGTTGTCGGTGCCGAGAACGGTCGGCCCAAATTTCCCCCGCAGATTGATCACCGCACCGGTGAGTTTCGGCGCAAACACTTTGATGTTGCCGGCTTCCACCCGAACGGCAGAGCCGAGCGCTTCAAATCCCTTCAAATGCAGATCAATCGGGCGATCGCCAATAACACAGCCGCCCGGTAATGAGACCGTCGCCTCTTTGCAGCGACCGAGCAGCGGACCGATCACGCAAACCGAAGCCCGCATTCTCCGGACGACATCGTAAGGCGCGACCGAATCTATTTTTGCGGCGGCGATCGTTACCGTGCCGCTGGCGCGTTCCACTTCCGCGCCGAGATGCTTCAAAATTTGCAGCATGTAATTCGTGTCGCTTAGATCCGGCACGCGACGAATGGTGCACGGCTCGCGTGTGAGCAGCGTCGCTGCCAGGATCGGCAAGGCAGAATTTTTCGACCCGCTGATCTTGATCGAACCGCTCAGCGGATGCCCACCGTGGATGCGGATTTTATCCATACCTGGCTAAAAGAAAACGCGGGATACCTGAATAGTCCCTTTTTAACTCGATGTCGTGATAATTCTTTTGACGAAGGAAATCCGAAAGTCCTTCACCCTGGCCAATACCAATTTCCAAGGCCAGCAGCCCGCCCGGTTCCAGATGCGAGGGCGTTTCTTCGATCAATTTTCGCACCAATTCGTCGCCACTCGGCCCGGCAAACAGCGCCACTTCAGGATCATGCAGGACTTCGCGCGAAAGAAGATGTCGATCTTGCATGGAGATATAAGGAAGATTCGCCACGATCAGGTGAAATCTTTCAGACAAATTCTCGAGAAGGTCGCTTTTTTGAAAGCGAACTCGCTCGAGTCCGAGTCGGGCGGCGTTTTCGCGCGCCAGCGCGAGCGCATCATTGGAAACGTCGACCGCGTACACTTTGGCGTCTGGAAAGTTCTTCGCCAGGCAGAGCGCGATCACACCGCTACCAGTCCCAACGTCCAAGATTCTGATCTCTGACTTCTGACCGCTGATTTCTGGCGCGAGCAACTCAACCAGTTCCTCGGTTTCCGGCCGCGGCACCATCGCGCGTTTGTCGCTCAAGAACGTTTGGCCGCAGAATTCAACCGTTCCCAACAAATGCTGAAGCGGCTCGCCTTGCCCACGGCGTTTCACCAGCTCGCGCAGCGGCGCCAGTTCCGCGTCGTCGAGCGGTCGCTCGAATTCGAGATAGAGATCCATTCGTGTCCGCCCGAGCGCGTGAGCGAGCAAGTGTTCAGCGTTCAACCGCGGGTTCTCGATCTTATGCTTGGTGAAATACGCGGTCGTCGACTGCAGGACTTCCAGGAGCGTCTTCGTCTTTGTCATGTCGAGCGAAGTCGAGACATCTCTAGATATTTCTGACTTCATCGCTGCTCGGAAACATTAAGAGATTTCTCCACTCCGGTCGAAATGACAGAAGAAGAATGATCACGCCGAAATCGCCGATTCTTTCAATCGCTCCGTCACATCGGCAGCCTGGAGCGTTCGAATCATTTCGGCGAGGTCGCCTTCCATCACGCGATCTAAATTATATAGCGTAAGTCCGATCCGGTGATCGGTGATGCGGTTCTGGGGGAAATTGTAGGTGCGAATTTTTTCTTCGCGCCCGCCCGAGCCGATCTGACTTTTGCGCACGGCACTGTATTTCGCCGCTTCTTCCTGCTGTTGCCGTTCCAGCAATCGCGCCCGCAAGATCGACAACGCCTTTTCCTTGTTCTTGAGCTGACTGCGACCGTCCTGGCAACGAACAATCGTGCCGGTTGGAATGTGCATTACTTGCACTGCCGAGTCGGTGGTGTTGACGCCTTGTCCGCCCGGACCGCCGGCGCGCGAAACTTCAATCCGCAAATCCTCCGGCTTTAATTCAACATCGACATCTTCCGCTTCCGGCAGCACGGCCACCGTTGCAGTCGACGTATGAATTCGGCCTTGCGCTTCAGTTGCCGGCACGCGCTGCACCCGATGCACGCCGCTCTCGTAGCGCAGTTTTCGAAAAACCGATTCACCCGAGACTTTGAAGATTACTTCTTTTAGTCCGCCCATCTCCGACGAACTTGATTCGAGATCTTCGGTTTTTAGTCCGGCCGACTCGGCGTAGCGGTGATACATCCGGTAAAGATCGGCTGCGAAAATCGCGGCTTCGTTTCCGCCCGTGCCGGCGCGAATCTCGATAATTGCATCGCGATCTTCATTTTCGTCCGGCGGCAGCAACGCGATTTGCAAGTCGCGCTCGTGATCGGACACGCGCTTTTCCAAATCCGGAATCTCGTCGTCGGCCATGGCCGCCATCTCAACGTCCCGCGACGTGGCCAGCTCCCGATTGTCGTCCAGCTGCTTGCGCGCGTTTTCCAATTCGTCCCATTTCGCGAGCACGGCTTTGATATTGGCGTGCTCGCGCATGATTTCGCCGGCCCGTTTACGATTGTCGAAAAGACGCGGATCGGCGATCTCGCGTTCGAGTTGCTCGAACCGCTCGCGTTTGCGCTGAATGAGAGGATCAAAGTCCATGTGTATCGCCCCGAAAATTCTCGAGGACTCCAACGGCGATCGCAGATCGCCGCTACAATTCAGCTAACCTTTTTTGCCCGAGCGCGCGGCTTTGGTGCTGCCATAGCGCTGGGTGAATTTTTCGACGCGACCGGCCGTGTCCACGAATTTCTGTTCACCGGTGAAAAACGGATGACAAGCGGCGCAGATACCGATTCTAATGTCACGACGCGTCGAGCGGGTGTGATAGACCGCGCCGCACGCGCAAACGATATCTGTTTCGTGATATTCTGGGTGAATGCTTGCTTTCATCGTCAAAAATGAGCGCCGAATGTAACCGCCTGGGCACTTTACGCAAGGGATGAAACCGAAGGACGCATTGCTGGAACGGTGGGAGGCGGCGGTTGCTCAAAAGGGCGACGCCCCGGCCATTTTTAATACGCATGCCGAAGTAGAGCGAACATTTCGCCAGATCGACGAGCATGCGCACGATTTAGAATCAAAGATCGACAAGTTCGCCGCTGGAAGCGTAATCGCCGTCCAAATCGGAAATCACGAAGATTGGCCGTCGATTGTGATCGCCTGTTTGCGTCGCGGAATTGTCGTCCTTCCCCTTGAACAGTCGATCAGTGATCAGCAACGCGATGCGGCCCTGAAAATCTGCGATGTTGTAGCTGCCGCCGTCACTGGCGGCAGGGATATAGAAATTCTGCCGATAGTGACATCGGCAGCTACAACTCATTGGGGCGAGAAGCTGCCTTCATTACTAAAACTTACTTCCGGCACGACGGCCGCGCCGCGCGCGATCCGGTTCCGCAGCGAACAGCTCCTGGCTGATTGCGACCAGATTTGCGATACGATGGGCATTTCCGATGTCGATCTTAACTTCGGCGTGATTCCGATTTCGCATTCTTACGGATTCAGCAATCTGCTCACGCCACTGATCGCGCGTGGCGTGCCGATCGTTATCAGCCGCGACCGAACGCCGCGCGCAGTGCTTGACGATCTCGCAAGAACAAACGCGACCGTGTTTCCGGGCACGCCGGTTTTCTATCAAGCGTTTTGCGAAATGGAAAATGTTCCGCCACTGCTAAAACTGCGACTTTGCATTTCCGCGGGTGCGCCGCTGCCAATTGCCACGGCGAAAAAATTCCGGGAAAAATTCGGATTGCCGATCCATTCCTTTTACGGCGCGTCGGAGTGCGGCGGAATCTGTTACGACCGCGAAGGGGCGAATGAGATCGAAGGTTTCGTGGGCGCGCCGATGAAAAATGTCGATCTTGAGATTCTCGATCCAAATGCCGAGCAGAGTCAGATCCGAGTCCGCAGCGCGGCCGTAGGCGAAGGTTATTTTCCCGACGTTGACGAAGAAAAATTGCGTAATGGCGTTTTCGTTCCGGACGATCTCCTGGCGCGCCACGGTTCCGGTCTCAAAATCGTCGGACGCATCTCGGACGTGATCAATGTCGCGGGGAAAAAAGTGAACCCGGCCGAGATTGAAGAACGCTTACTCCGCTTTCCTGGCGTTCGTCAGGCGGTTGCCTTTGGCCGTGAATCAACATTGCGAAACGAGGAAGTCGCCGCCTGCGTCGTGGCGGATGTTGATCTTCGCGAAAACGCGTTGTTGGAATTCTGCCGAAGCGCGCTGAGCGCGTGGCAAGTGCCGAAGCGGATCTTCATCGTCGATTCGATTCCGACAAATGAGCGCGGAAAAATCAGCCGCCGGGAACTGGCAAAACGGTTTAGCGCCTGACCAGTCATGTCCCTTCCTTTGACAAATGCCAGTCCGGCTCGGACAAAAATTCTTTGTCATTTGCCGAGAAGCGGGCATTGCTACCGAGTTGAGCGGTCGGAAAATTGCAGGCCCTCCCAGGTTCGAGATTAATGAAACAGAAGAAATCGAAACAGAGCACGCGGGTTCTGGTTTTGGAACCGGACGAACAGTTGGCGTCCGCAATCGTGTCTTCTTTGCAGCAAGCGGCTCCGGATGCCCTCGTCGAGATGACGCGGAGTCTGGAGGAAGCGCAGGAGCTCGCTCTGGGAGTGAAGCCCGAACTTTTTGTTCTCGATGTCGATTCAACTACGGACCTTGGCCACGATTTTCTTTACGATTTGCGGACGAGCCACCCGAATGCGCGCGCGATCATTTTGACCGGCGTTCATTTGCCGGAGCAACGGGAACTAGTCGCCGGACTGGGCGCGATTCATTTTCTCGAGAAGCCGCTGGTGCAATGGGATTTTGTCGATCTGGTCGAGCGTTTGTTGCATCCCGCGACCGACGCGGCCGCGGAAAGATTTCAAGGAACACTCCGCGATCTCCAGTTCACCGACATCATTCAACTCAAATGCATGAGCGGCGCAACCGCGGTGGTGGAGTTCACCGGGCCGAGCGGCGAAAAGGCGCGGGTGTTCTTTGAGAAAGGCCAGGTCCATCACGCGACTGCTCCCGGTCGACAGGGAATGGCGGCGTTCAATGAGATCGTTCGTTGGAAAGGCGGGACCGTTTCCGAAGTGGCCGACGCGCCTTCCAGCCCGCGGACGATCGACATGGATTGGCAGCGCTTGCTCATGGAAGCGGTGCGCGGCGCCGATGAAGCCGAGGCCGCCCCGCAGAAGAAATCGCGCCGCAAGAAGGGCAATCCAAAAATCCTGGTGATCGATGATAGCCTGATGCTGCTCAGCTTCGTGAAAGAAGTTTTGATCGACGCGAATTATGAAGTGACGACGGCATCGACCGGCGAAGAAGCAGTGCGGGCGGCGCAAAGCGGTGTGCCGGATCTCATTCTGCTGGATTTCATTTTGCCGGACATGAAAGGCGACGAAGTCTGCCGGCGTTTGCTGGAAAATCCCGGGACCGCGACCATTCCGGTTGTCTATATGTCCGGCTACGGGGCGGAGCTGCAGGCCAGCCGGAGCGAAAATTCAAATGTGATTGGGTTCTTGAATAAACCGTTCACTTCGGATTTGCTTATCAAAACCGTAGAAACTCATATGCCTCGAAAATCGGAAGAGCCGGAGCCAACCCAGCCAAATGCCGCGGAACCGAAACCCGCAGCGGAAGCGGACTTCCCAGTCGAACAGGAACCGGCCTACCCCGAAGTGAGCGAGGTCGGACCGGACGTCACCCAAACACCGGAAACTCCGTGGTGGACTCCAGCTCCGACGACCGATGTGCCGGCCGCGACACCGGCGGCGTTCGAGCCCGCGGCCGAGCAATATTACATTCCCGACGAATCGCTCACTGGCGGCGCTTATTTCTCCGGCGACACGCGCTTTTTCTCGTTGAATCGCGCACTCCAAATTATCGCGACCCAAAAACTGACCGGGACACTGCGCCTTTTTTGGGACAAGCAGCCGGTCGAGCTTCTGACTCAAAACGGCCAGGTATTGTTTGCGACTTCACGCGACCCGGAACTCTATTGCCCGGAAGCGCCGGTCACGTTGAGCAATGTCGATCCGGACCGGATCGCGGCTGCGCGCGCCCAACAACAGGAGACCGGACGCCCGCTCTTCATCACGCTCGCACAGGAGGATTTGATTCTGCACGAGCCGGCGATGCAGTTAACCCAGCATCACGGACAGAAACTTTTCGCGGAACTTTGGAGCGCGCCATGTGTTCGCTTTTCATTTCAACAAGGAGCGCTTCCGGACTTCGGCAGTGCGCTTCCCGGCGACCTTGACGTCGATCAATGGGCACTGGCGACGTTGCGCTTCGTTCAATTTCCGGAACTGGGCGACCGCGCTTATTACGACCCCACTTCCGTTCCGGCTTACACTCGCGATGGATTTGAGAGAGTGCAGAACTTGCGGCTCACCGTCGCGGAGGCGCAGTTCGCCTCGCAGTTCAACGGCGCTCGTTCCGTTCAACAGATCGCAAAGAACCTGCGACTCGATTTGAAATTCGCCAGCGTCACGCTCTTCCGGTTCCTCGCCCTTGAGATTGTGGAGTGCTGGTCGGCCGGCAACGCGACGGGACAAGAACGGAAAGGCATCTTCCAGCGGCTCGGTCAGGCGATCGGTCTCGGCGAGTAGCTTGGAAGATTTGCGAGTCGATGAATAGGACGCTCGTCGTCGATATCGGCGGCACGCACGTGAAGCTGTTGGTCGAAGGAGCGGAGCAGCGCAGCTTTGATTCGGGCGCGCGGATGACGCCGGACGAATTTGTCGCTCGACTAAAAGAAAACACTCGCGATTGGAAATTCGACAACATCTCGATCGGTTTTCCGTCGCCCGTCCGCGGCGGTCAAATCATCAGAGACCCGAAACATCTCGGCCAAGGCTGGGTCGGGTTTGATTTTGGCAAGTCGTTAGGCAAACCGGTCCAGGTCATCAACGACGCCGCGATGCAGGCTTTAGGAAGTTATCACGGCGGGCGAATGCTTTTTCTCGGGCTCGGAACTGGGCTCGGTTCCGCGCTCGCATTCGAACAAATGCTTTTCCCGCTCGAACTGGGCGATCTCCCTTACCGCGATCGCGACATCATTGAAAATTTTCTCGGCATTCCCGGAATCGAACGACTCGGAGAAGAAGAATGGAAACGCGAAGTGATCTTTGCGGTCACACAGTTGAAGAAATCGTTCATCGCCGATTACGTCGTGCTCGGCGGCGGCAACGTGAACCGGTTCGATCAATTACCGGAAGGCATTGAGCGCGGCAAAAATGAAAACGCTTTTCTCGGTGGCGTTCGTCTTTGGGAAACCGAAGCCGGTGGCGACAGGAAGTGGCAGATTTTCTGATCTGACGCCTCAACGGCTGAACAATGCCAGTCCGGCTCGGACCTCAACATCCCAACGCGGGTCATGTGCCAGGGAGGGGACTCGAACCCCTAAGGATTGCTCCACCAGATCCTAAGTCTGGCGCGTCTGCCAATTTCGCCACCCTGGCGTTACAATTTCAGATTGTAGGTTTTACCCGGGCGATTTCAAACGGCACTGATCTCCGACCGGCATGGCCGGTGCTTCTCCAAGATGAGATCAAGCCGCGTGGGCTCAGATAACTGACATGACCGAAGTCACTCCCATCGAAATCCTGCACTGCGATTCGCGGAGTCGGCCCTCTTTCCGCAACAACGCCCTGTTGGACGGCATCAACGACGAAATCTACGCCGGTCTCGCGGATAAAATTCGTGTCATTCAGTGCAGCCCCAACGAAATCATCTTCGAAGAGAACGACCCCGGCGACTCACTTTATTTAATTGCCGAAGGATCGGTCAAGATTTCGAAAAGAGGTCGCGCCGGTCAGCAGGAGACGCTCGCCTACTTAATGGAGTGCGATTTCTTCGGCGAAATGGCGCTGGTCGATACCGGTAAACGTTCAGCCCAAGCCGCCGCCGTCGATCACGTCGTTGTCGGACGAATCGATCGTGAAGGGTGGGACTTGCTGCTTCAGCTCGCGCCCCATCAGGTACTTGGCAACTTCACCCGGTCGGTCACCAAGCGACTGCGTCATAATAATCAGCACTTCATCGAAGAGGTGATGCGCAGCGAACGCCTCTCGCTCATCGGCAGCACCATCAGCTCGATCGTGCACGACATGAACAATCCAATCTCGTGCATCCTCTGCGCTTGCGAAGTGATCAGAAAAAGCAACCCCGCGGGATTAGTTGGCGAAGCGGCGGAATTAATCCGGGGCGCGGTTAAAAATATGGAAAACATGGCACGCGAGCTGATCGATTTCTCGCGCGGCAACACGCAATTAAACCTTGAGCTGTTTTTGGTCGAGGATCTTGTCGATGCAATCGAAGCAGAATTTTCCAGATACCGGCCGCAGATCGAATCGCGGGTTGAAGTTCTTTACAACGGCGCAATTCAAGCAGATCGCCATCGGCTCTTGCGCGTGTTCAGCAACCTGATTCGCAACGCTTGTGAAGCGATGGCGAAAACCGACCAAAAGATCCTGACGTTTGCGATCAAACGAACCGACACCGACTTGCGCTTCGAGATTTCTGATACCGGTTGCGGGATTCCCGACCAATTGTTGCCGCGCATCTTCGAACCGTTCGTGACCCATGGAAAATCTAACGGCACTGGTCTCGGGCTGGCCATCAGTAAAGCGGTAGTCGAGGCGCATCACGGAACGATTTCGGTTAAAAGCTGCGAGCAAGGCACCACGTTTACGGTCGATTTACCTCTCCAGGCCTAGACCATTTTGACCCCGGTCGGGGGCAGGTTTGGGGCGGCCACAGAAACTGTCCAAATTTGGCGCGGGAGAAGCTTCGCTTCCAACATCGACCTCTCGTCTAGCGGGATGTCGCCCGACTTGCCATGTCCACCGAGCTCGAACCAGATCTTCAGTTAGAGATCGCCCATGTCCTTTTTGTGGACATCGTCGGTTACTCAAAGTTGTTGATCAATGAGCAGCGCTGGTCGCTCGGCGAACTGAATCAGGTCTTTCGAAATACCGATGCGTTTCGTGCTGCCGAACAGGCAGAAAAGCTCATCTGCCTGCCGACCGGAGACGGAATGGCGCTGGCTTTCACCAGCACGCCGGATGCGCCTGTTCGATGCGCGTTACAGGCGAGCAAGGCATTGCTTGACCATCCGGAATTGAAAATCCGAATGGGCGTGCACAGCGGACCGGTCAGTGGAATGACTGATCTGAATGACCGGTCGAACGTTACCGGCGCCGGCATCAACATCGCGCAGCGGGTAATGGATTGCGGCGACGCCGGACACATTCTGCTGTCGAAGCGCGTCGCTGAAGACCTTGCTCAATACCGGCATTGGCAACTCTATTTGCACGATCTTGGCGAATGCGAAGTAAAACACGGCGAAGTGATTTCACTGGTTAATCTTTATAACGATGAAGTGGGCAATCCTGAGCGCCCCGCCAAACTCATCGCGAGTGTCCACTCTGTCAGCGGGGCTCAAAGAACACCCGATCGGATTCCGCGAATGCTGATCGTCGGTCTGTTTGTTCTCACGGCAGCAGCGCTCGGCTTTAAAGTATTTTTCCAATTAGTTGCGCCTCAAGCGACGGACGTATCCCGCGCCACGACTTCAGCCGTTGCCGCTTCGATTCCGGAGAAGAGCATTGCCGTTCTGCCATTCGAAAACTTGAGCGCAAATCAGGAGACCGCCTTCTTCACCGACGGCGTCCAGGATCAAATCCTCACCAATCTGGCCAAGGTCGCAGATCTTAAGGTGATTAGTCGCACTAGCGTAATGCAATATAAAGTCGTTCGCGCCCGCAACCTTCGTGAAATTGGACGGCAACTCGGCGTTGCTAACGTGTTGGAAGGCAGTGTCCAGCGCGTGGCCAACCGCATCCGGGTGAATACTCAGCTCATTGACGCTCGCACTGATGCGCATCTTTGGGCACAGACTTATGATCGCGATCTCGCGGATGTGTTTGCCATTCAAAGCGAGATTGCTCAAACGATTGCCGATCAACTTCAGGCCCGGATGTCGCCGCGCGAGAAAGCAGCTATCGCACAGCCGCCCACCACCGACCCTGTTGCTCAGAGGCTTTATGCTCAGGCCCAGCAGCTGTCCGAGTTGGCCTCTAATCCCGGTGGAAAAGAAGCTCTCCTTCAGGCGATAACCTTGCTTGATGAAGCGCTCGCGCGCGATCCGCACTTCTTAGATGCGTATGGTCTTCTCGCCGCGGCTCACATAGACCTCTATTGGGGGGGATTCGACCACACCGCTGCCCGCCTTGAGTTGGCTCGCGCGGCGATTGAGCGAGCGGCCGCTATCAACCCGGATGCCGGGGACGTTCATGCTATGCACGCCAACTATGCGTATAAGGCTTTCCGGGATTACGATCGGGCGCGCGCTGAACTGGAGCTCGCCCGCAAAACACTTCCCAACGCGGCCATCGTCTACGTTCTCACTGCTTCCATCGATCGCCGGCAAGGGCGCTGGTCTGAGGCGACTCAAAATTGGGAGCGCGGCGTTAGTCTCGACCCGCGCAATTTTCGCTTCGTGGTGGAAACGGCATTCACTTACCAGGCATTACGCCGTTTTGCTGAGTCGGCCCACACGTTCGAGCGGGCCCTCTCAGTTATTCCCACTGATCACTTTGCCCGTGCGCAGCTCGCTCAAATCCCATTCTTCGAATACGCTGATGTCCAGTCGTGGGGCACCAAACTTTCCGCGATCATCAACGAAGACCCGAAGGCAGCTACCGAGATCGGGAATGACCTTGTTAATTGTGCGCTGGCCGAACGGGATTCCGCGTTGGCTACTCGTGCACTCCAATCCATTCGCGCCGAGGGATTGCCCGATAGCTATAACAACTCACTCTGGGCGCGGGACTGGTTTGTTGGCCTTGCCGCACGCACCTTCGGAGACGAGGCCAAAGCGCACGCCGCTTTCACCGCTGCCCGCGCCATCGAAACGAAGATCGTCCGCGACCAACCCGATTACGCGCCGGCCTGGAGTCGACTCGGACTCATCGATGCCGGCCTCGGACGCAAGGAAGATGCGATCCGCGAAGGGCGCCGCGCGTGTGAACTGTTGCCGGTCACCAAGGATGCAATGGACGGCCCTTCCTACATTACCAACCTCGCGATAATCTACGCCTGGACCGGCGAGAAAGATTTGGCGCTCGCACAACTCGCCATCTCGGCGAAAATTCCAGCTGGCGTCACTTATGGCGAACTCAAGCTCTACCCGCAATGGGATTCGCTTCGCGGCGATCCGCTTTTGGGCGAGGACGCGCAGCAACGCTTCCTGGCCACGCGCTTCAACAACGCCGGCCAGGCGCTCGACGCGATGGGCCTGCCTTGCTCGGACCTCGCCTGCCCGCACT
>Ga0209527_1000098_pt1 | contig 18590 bp, 15 predicted proteins | sample JacPinW_OM2H0_M2_FD_187968 | JGI IMG/M metagenome (GOLD analysis project Ga0209527, IMG submission 187968) | Forest soil microbial communities from Algoma, Ontario, Canada - Jack Pine, Ontario site 1_JW_OM2H0_M2 (SPAdes) (version 2) | ecosystem: Environmental > Terrestrial > Soil > Boreal... | reverse complement strand
CTCTCTATCCTGCTCGCCGGCACTGCCGTCTTCGGTGGAATTCTTGTTGTCGGCCTTTCGATCACCTCGTTCGGCGTTGAGAAGCACAAAGATGATCCGAGCACCACTGGAGCAGCACGCCCTTCCATTGCAACCACTGTCACGATTGCAATGGCCGCCATGTTTTTTATTTACGTAGCGATGGAAAACGGCATCGGTTTTTGGTCCGCGGAGTACGCTAAGCGCGTGGCAAATGGCATCACAAGCATGACGACGCTAGCGCCGATGTTTTTTTATGCCGGCCTGACTTTCGGCCGCGGTGCCGCACCGCTGGCTCTAAAGCGCCTGCGTGAGTGGAAAATAGTGCTGGGCGCACTGAGTCTGGCAGTGGCCGCCACGACCTTGCTAATCGCCTCCAGATCGCTACCGGTGGCCATCTTGGCGGTTTTCCTGCTCGGACTCGGCTGCGCGAGTGTCTACCCCATTTTCATTGCCTGGCTCTCGAGGTGGTATGGAGCAAGGGCGAAAAAAATTGGCGGCATTCTTTTTGCGCTCGCATCTCTCGGAGGATCTGCAGGCTCCGAGTCCATCGGAGTGGTTTCCAAATATTCTAGCAGCTTGCGAGTAGGATTGCTCGTGCCGCTGGCCTGTGCGACGATTCTGATTTTCCTGGTACTCTCGCTGCGGCGGCAAACGGCGGCGTGAGGTATTCTTAGCCCGTGCAGAATGCTCCATCCTCGCAACGCTCCCCAACGAACGGACTGCTGCTGGGACTGGTGATTACGCTGGCCGCCGTGCTCGCTTACGCGTCTTACATTACCATTCAACTCACCGGTCTTCGAAAACTTCAGAGCGAAATGGTGGATCGAAACCGGAAAGACTCGCTGCAACTGTTGCGCGTCCAGAACGACCTCAATTCCATCGCCCTGGCCATGCGGGACATGCTGGACACCACGGAACCCTATCCACTGACGGCATGGACCGCGCAGTTCGAACGCGTTCACCAGGACCTGGACACTGGCTTGAAACTGGAAGAGAGCCTGGCCGGGGCGAACCGCACTCCGGAACAGCGGCTGTTTCTTTCGCAAGCGGTGACGCAGTTCTGGGACGCCGTGAACCGGATGTTCGTATTGGCGCAGAACGGCAAGGAGGCGGAAGCGCGGGAACAGATTCGCTTGTCGCTCCAGGCGCGGCAGCAAGCCCTCAGCACCGCCGTTTCACGGCTTCTGGTGGGAAATAACGAAGGCGAAGAGCAGGCCGCCGCGCGGATCGCGCAGATTTACGATGGTGTGCAGCTGCAGCTTTATCTTTTCCTGGCCGCAACGCTCATCGCGATTCTTCTGACGAGCTTGTATCTGATTCGCAGTAACCGCCAGATTTTTGCGCGCCTGGCCGAGCTTTCCGAACAGCGCAGCGATTTGGCGCAGAAATTGATCTCGACACAGGAATCGACGCTGCGGCATATTTCTCGCGAACTCCACGATGAGTTCGGGCAGGTCTTGACGGCGATCGGATCGATGCTGGGCCGTGCGGGCAAGCATGCTCCGGAAGGATCGCTCCTGCGCGAAGATCTGAAAGAGGTGCAGGAGATCGCGCAGTCGACATTGAACAATATCAGGACACTCTCTCAGGCGCTTCATCCTGTGCTACTAGATGAGGCTGGATTGGAGAGCACTCTCGACTGGTATATTCCCACGGTGGGACGGCAAACCGGCCTGGCGCTGCATTACGAGAAGTCGGGACGGTCATTTCCCGTGGAGACGAGCGCGGGCGTCCATATCTATCGCGTGCTGCAAGAAGCCCTGAATAACGTGAGCCGGCACTCCGGTGGCACTGACGCCTGGATCTGGCTGAGATACTCGCCGGACTCGCTGGAACTCGAAGTGGAAGATCACGGCACGGGTTTCGTGCCAGAAAAGATGCAGCGCGGGATCGGGTTGGTGGCCATGCGGGAGCGCGCCGAGTTGGTTGGCGGCACGCTGGCAATCTCACCCAGCCCGCAAGGCGGGACTAGGGTGCGTCTCCAGATTCCCCGAATCAAAGTGGATGCCAATGGCGCCTAAGATAACGGTTCTGCTGGCCGACGATCACGCGCTGGTCCGCCGCGGATTCCGCCGCATGCTGGAAGATGACCCGGACATCTCCGTGGTCGGAGAAGCCAGCGACGGTAAAGAGGCCGTGCGCCTGGCCTGCGCGCTGCGGCCCAGAGTCACGGTGATGGACTGCGCGATGCCGGAACTGAGCGGCATCGAAGCGACGCGCAAAATCCTGGAAAAATTCCCCGAAGCAGGAATCCTGATGTTAAGCATGCATTCCGAGGAAACGCTGGTGAGTCAGGCACTCGAAGCGGGCGCTCGCGGCTACGTGCTTAAAAATGCTATGGACCTCGACCTGGTCAGCGCCGTGAAGAGTATCGCGGCGGGCATGACGGTGCTGGACCCCCAAGTGGCCCGCCCAGACACGCTTAAAGGGGAGCGCGGCGGAGGATTGACGCCGCGCGAGCTGGAAATCCTGAAACACATCGTGGCCGGCAAGTCGAACAAGGAAATCGCTTCAGACTTGAAACTCAGCGCGAACACCGTCGCGGTGCACCGCGCTAATATCATGGATACGCTGGGGATCCACAAGACGGCGGAGCTGGTGGTCTACGCGATTCGAAATGGCCTGGTGAATCTGCCGTGAACCGGCGAGACTTCCTTTTCAAAACAATCAGCGCAGGACTAACCACAGCGGCGGCGCTACCTTGGACATTCGCTAATCCAGCCTCTTCCCTAGGATTCCGTCTGACCGATGTTACCAACGCGGCGGGGATCCAGTTCCGGCACAACAGCGGCGCTTATGGCGGCAAATTGCTCCCGGAGACGCTGGGCGCAGGCTGCGCGTTCCTCGATTACGACAGCGATGGCTGGCAAGATATTCTGCTGGTGAACGGCATGGACTGGCCCGGACACAAGCGCCAGCGATCCACGCTGCGGCTCTACCGGAACAACCGCAATGGCACCTTTGCGGACGTGACGCGAAGCGCAGGACTGGACGTCGAGATGTATGGAATGGGAGTGGCCGTCGGCGACTACAACAACGATGGTTTCCCGGATATTTTCGTCACTTGCGTGGGGCAGAGCCGGCTTTTTCGCAACACCGGCAAAGGAACTTTTGTTGATGCCACGCGTGCGAGCGGCCTCTTTGGGCGGCAGGGCTTCAGCACTTCCGCGCTGTGGTTTGACTATGACCGGGATGGATTGCTGGACCTCTTTATATGCAACTACGTGCGCTGGTCCCCCGAGCACGATGTCTTCTGCAGCCTCGATGGTTCGCACAAATCGTACTGCACGCCGGAAGCGTATCGCGGGGATACCTGCTGGCTCTTCCACAATCGCGGCAACGGTACTTTCGAGGACGTGACCGCCACCAGCGGCATTTTTGACAGCAGCTCAAAATCCCTCGGAGTGGCGATGTTCGACTATGACCAGGACGGCTGGCAGGACCTGCTGGTAGCCAACGACACACAACCGAATAAGTTGTACCGCAATTTGCGGAACGGAAAATTCAAGGATGTTGCGGTGGAGGCCGGTCTGGCGTTCAGCACGGAAGGGAAAGCGCGCGCCGGCATGGGCGTCGACACCGGAGATTTCGATGGTTCCGGCAAGCCGGGCGTGGCCATCACCAACTTCGACAACGAAATGATCGGTCTGTATCGCGCCACGGCTCCAGGAGTTTTCGACGACGTGTCCATTGCATCCGGCATCGGGGCGGCATCCAGGAACACTCTCGGATTTGGCTGCATGTTTCTCGATGTGGATCTTGATGGCGCTCTGGACCTGGCGGTGGCCAATGGCCACATCGATGAAACCGTCCGGAATATCCGCGGCAACACCGGATATGCGCAGCCGCCGCAACTCTTTTTGAATCGCGGCGGTGGAAAATTTCAGGACGTCGCAGCAGCGATCGGAGGAGGATTTGAGGCTCCGAAAGTTGGACGGGGATTGGCCTACGGCGATTTCGACCGCGACGGTGACCAGGACATCCTGATGACTACCAACAATGGGCCAGCGTACTTATACCGGAACGATCAAGAGGGGCATCCTCGGGGCATTCGATTTCGGCTTAAAGGTACAAAGTCGAATCGCGATGCGATCGGCTCGTCGATCCGCATTTACTACGAGGGGCAGACGCAATCGAGGATGGTCCGGGGGGGCTCTAGTTATCTTTCTCAATCGGAATTGCCGGTAACGTTCGGCCTCGGCTTGCGTGAAAAAATCGACCGTGTGGTAATCGACTGGCCCAGCGGGCGCACGGAAGAGTACAAAGATCTGCGCGTCGGAAAAACATACAACTGCTTGGAAACAAGGGGGATAGATGCCGAGCCTAACTTCTAATGCTTTTGCATTATTGCCAGCCTCCAGCTTAAAACATATAAGTGTGCTCACAAGCAACATCGCCTCCGGCTCCGCCAGATCCTGGCTCGCTTCGGGGCACCCCAAACTGAATTGCGGCCGGATGTTACTCACACATCCGGCCGCTGTTTTGATAGCCGCAAACCGCGCGCCCAGGTGGAGATGATGCAAATTGATTTTATAAAGCGGTGGTTATCACGAATCCTGGTTGCGCTGACGGTCAGCGCGGTTTATCTGTACGGATATCCCTCGGCCACGATCTCCTACTTTATTCTGGACTTGTTCCATGTCGCGATCGGAATCGTCTTAACGATTCTTCTCTTTTTTTACGTTGTACGGTTGCTCCGCCACGAATCGCTGCTGGTTCGTTTGGGCTGGATCTCGCTGGCTGCAGGAGCGCTTCTCGGAATCGTGTTGATCAAAATCGGCACGCCCCTTCGGCTGAAGCCGTGGCTCTATGCGCATATCGCCTTGTGCGTTCTTGGCACGTTTTTTCTGGCAACCTCCTGGCTCATTTCAAAAGGGTGGCTGGGCGGCGGCGTCCTCCGGCGCGGCTTGGGATTTGCCGCGCTGACGCTTGTGACGGCAGGCATCGTGGCGGGAATGTGGTGGACGCGCGAGGTCGCTTGGAAGAACGCGAATCGCATTTCCAATCCGCTGATGCCGGCGGAAACAATGGATGGCGAAGGTGACGGCCCTAAGGGGAAATTTTTCCCCAGCTCCGCGCAGACCAAACACGGCGGCAACATTCCCTCCAAGTACTTCATGAAATCCGACGCCTGCCAGCGCTGCCATGCGGATATTTATAAGCAGTGGGACAGCTCGATGCACCATTTTTCGTCCTTCAACAACCAGTGGTATCGCAAGAGCATCGAGTACATGCAGGAAGTCGCCGGCGTGCGTTCCTCCAAGTGGTGTGCGGGCTGCCACGATCCCGCGCTGCTGTACAGCGGCTTGTTCGATACGCCCATCAAGCATATTGTTGACCGCCCGGAAGCCCGCGCCGGCCTCGGCTGCCTGATGTGCCACAGCATTGTGGAAGTGAAGAGCACCATGGGCCAGGGCGACTTTTTCCTGGAGTACCCGAAGCTCCACGAGCTGGCGGCCAGCGAGAATCCGTTGGTGCGCAGGTTGCACGACTTTGTGGTCCGCCTCAATCCGGAGCCGCACCGTCGCACTTTTCTGAAGCCGTTCATGCGCGCGGACACCGCGGAGTTTTGTTCTTCGTGCCACAAGGTGCATTTGGACGTCCCGGTGAATCACTACCGCTGGATTCGCGGCTTCAATGAATATGACAACTGGCAGGCCAGCGGCGTTTCCGGCCAGGGCGCGCGCGCCTTCTACTATCCGAAGTCGCCCATGAATTGCGCGGATTGCCACATGCCGCAAGTTCTCTCGAATGACGACGGCAACGTTGACGGTCTCGTGCATTCGCATCGCTTCCCCGGCGCGAACACGGCGGTGCCCACGGCAAATCAGGACCAGGCGCAATTTGAGTTCGCCAAAAAGTTTCTTCAGGACAAACAACTGAGCGTCGATATCTTTGCGATCTCGCCCGCGGAGAAAGAAACGAGTGCGCCCGTACGCAGCGAAATTGGAAGGCCCGAACTCTCGACGACTTTCGCCGTCGGCGAAGAATCTGATATTTCACTGCCGAAAGGCCCCTCCGGCGAGGTTCGCCCTATCACCGCTCCCATTGATCGCACCGATGCGGCAGTGCGGCGGGGCGATGACGCTCGCGTGGATGTGGTCGTGCGCACCCGCAAGGTCGGGCACTTCTTCCCCGGCGGCACGGTGGACGCTTTCGATGTGTGGCTGGAGCTGCAAGCCACAGATGAAAAAGGGCAAACGATTTTCTGGAGCGGGAAGGTGGAGGAAGATGGCAAAGGTCCGGTCGAGCCTGGGGCGCACTTCTATCGTTCGTTGCAGATCGATGGGCACGGCAATCCCATCAACAAACGAAACGCGTGGGCGACGCGCTCCGTGGTTTACGTCCATCTGATTCCTCCGGGCGCGGCGGACACAGCACACTATCGCCTCCACATTCCGGAAAATGCGGGTGATAAAATTACTCTGCATGCTCGGCTCAACTACCGGAAGTTCAGCTGGTTCAATACGCATTTCTCGTTCGCGGGCGTCGAGCAGCCAGAACTTGTTGGACATACTCCGTTGACTAACCGCATCAAGACCACGCCTGACTACGATGACCGCGAGTGGGCATTTAACGGCGACACTTCAAACGTTTCGGGCAACGTTAAGACAATTCCCGATCTTCCCATTACGACGATTGCCGAGGACATCAAGACTTTGCGCGTTCTCCCGCGAACTGCCGCCGCTCCCCAACCCAAGACAGCGAGCACCAAGGAAGATTGGACTCGCTGGAACGACTACGGAATCGGGCTCTTCTTGCAGGGCGATTTGAAAGCCGCCGCCGCTGCGTTTGAAAAAATCACCGAAGCGGACCCGCAGAATCCTGACGGCTGGACCAACATTGGCCGTGTGCTGGTGCAGGAGGGCGATACCGCGGGCGCGCGAAAAGTGCTCGAGAAATCCCTGGCGATCGACCCGCGGCTGGCGCGGACGAATTTCTTTTACGCTCGCGCTCTCAAGGAAGATGGCGATTACGACGGTGCGATGACTCACTTGCGGATCGTGCTTGAACAATTCCCCCGCGACCGAGTCGTGCGCAACGAGCTTGGCCGCGTTCTTTTTCTTCAGAAGCGCTACGCCGACGCGGTTAAGGAATTCGAACAGACGCTTTCCATCGATCCCGAGGATTTGCAGGCGCACTACAACCTTATGCTGTGCTACAACGGCCTCGGCGACGACGCCAAAGCGAACGAACACAAGGCACGCTATCTGCGATTCAAGGCCGATGAATCGGCCCAAGCCATCACCGGGCCGTACCGACAGACTCATCCCGAGGACAACAACGAGCGGCAGGCGATTCACGAACACGTCAGCGTCGCCCTTGCACCGGCGCGGACCAAAAAGGCGATTACGGCGCGCGCGTCAACGCAAAGTGTAACCCGGGAACGAACGCGCTCCGGCGGTTCGAAATAAGTTTCAAGATGATGGCCGGTTCAAGGAGCTGCGAAGCATGACCTGGATCAAAACTGTTCGAATGGACGAAGACGATCGTGTCAAAAGCGCGATGGAAGCTCAGCGCAAGCTCTATCCCATCGAATACGCTACCCCCGTCCATCCCGTGAACGGCGGCGAAACGTCCGGCATCGTGGCGAGCCATACGCTTCTCCCCGAAGTGCTCTTCCATGCCTTCAGCACGTTTGGCGCGCTCATGTCGCCGGACTTGCCTCTCAAGCGGCATCAGCACGAAATGATCGCCACCATGGTTTCGGTGACGAATCGCTGCCACTATTGAATCGAGTCACACGCAGAGTTTCTGCGTCGGGTCACGCTGGATGAAACGATGGTCAAGGCGCTGCAAAGCGACTACCGGACTGCGCCAATCAGCGAGCAGGACCGCACCATGCTGGACTATGTGGTGAAGCTGACCAAAGACGCCACGAAATGCGGCCCGGATGATCACATCAAGCTGCGCGCCGCTGGCTTCGATGATCGGGGCATTCTGCAGATCACACTGATCGCGTCCTGGTTTAACTACATCAATCGCGTGGCCGATGCACTCGGCGTGGGCCGCGATTGAAACATGGGGGAATGGTGAAGCGTTCGCTCTCGACAATTCTAGTTTTTGCCCTGGCAATTCTTCTCGTCGAACAAACAGGAATCGGAGCAACGCCGGAAGCCTCAACGGTTCAGTTCCGGGATGTCACACAGCAGGCCGGACTCCGCTTCGTCCACAACCATGGCGCCTTCGGGAAGAAATTTCTTCCCGAAACCATGGGACCGGGTGTGGCCTTCATTGATTACGACAATGATGGCTGGCCGGACATTTTTCTCGTGAACGGCATGGACTGGCCCGGCCACGTTCAGAAGCACTCCACGCCCAAGCTCTATCACAACAATCATGACGGCACGTTCACGGACGTAACTCACAAAGCGGGCCTGGACCTGGAAATGTTTGGAATGGGCGTGGCCGTCGGCGACTACGACAACGACGGCTACGACGATCTTTTTGTCACCGCCTATGGCCAGAACCACCTTTTTCACAACAATGGCAACGGCACCTTCACGGACGTCACGCAAAAAGTGGGCCTGCTGGGGCCGAAGGAATTCAGCACCAGCGCCGCGTGGGTCGACTATGACAAGGACGGGCATCTCGATCTCGTCGTCGGCAATTATGTCCAGTGGACGCCAGAGACCGACCTGTATTGCACGCTCGACGGCAAAAGCAAATCCTACTGCACGCCGGAATCCTACAAAGGGACTTCCATTCGCCTCTGGCACAATCGCGGCAACGGCACGTTTGAAGACATGACGCAAAAAGCCGGACTCGGCGACCCAACATCGAAAACTCTCGGCATCGCCGTTCTCGATTACGACAATGACGGCTGGCCCGATCTCTTGTTTTCGAATGATACCCAGCCGAACAAGCTTTATCGCAATAACGGCAACGGCACGTTTGCCGAAAAAGCGGTCGTCGCGGGGATCGCTTTCAGCGAAGACGGCGTTGCCCGCGCAGGCATGGGCGTGGATGCGGCCGATTACGACCACTCGGGCTTCCCCAGTCTCTTGATCACAAATTTTGCGAACCAGATGCTTTCGCTCTATCACAATGAAGGAAAGGGGCTCTTCGTTGATGAAGCTCCGCGCTCGGAGATCGGCCGTGCTTCGCTGCTCACTCTCGGTTTCGGCTGCTTTTTTTTTGACTATGACCTCGACGGCTGGCCGGACGTTCTGGTCGCGAACGGCCACATCGATGCCGATATCCAGCGCGTGCAGGCGAACGTGAAATACGCCATGCCGCCGCATCTGTTTCGCAATATTGGCAAAGGGAAATTCGAAGAGGTCACGAAATCACTCGGGCAAGCCTTCGCCACTCCCCGAGTGGGGCGCGGCGCCGCCTATGCGGATTTCAATAACGACGGCCGGCTGGGCCTTCTTCTCTCCACCAACGGCGGCCCAGTGTATTTGTTTCGGAATGAAGCACAGGGCTCTGCGCCATCGAACAAGAGTCTACGCATCAAGTTAATCGGCACGAAATCCAACCGCGATGGCATTGGGACAACTGTGAGGCTAACGTCTGGGGGAGAAACGCAGACGCAAATGCTCCGCAGCGGCTCCAGCTATCTTTCCGCCAGCGAACTCGTTCTGACCTTTGGCCTCGCGCACAACGACAAAGCGGACACCATCGAGATTCGCTGGCCCAGTGGTCAAATCGATCGGCTTTCGAACGCCAACGCAGGTCAAACCGTGACGGTGACTGAAGGAAAAGGCATCACCGCCTCCCGCGCCTACGGCAAGAAAAACTGAGTGTTCTGGCGAAACGTCGCACGAGAAAAACGAAACGCCCCCGAATCGGTCGGGGGCGTTTCGCGTTGCTCTAGCAGATTAGTTCTAGAACTGGTTCCAGAGGAACTGGTTGTAAACCTCGTGGTGAAACTGGACTTCAGGCACTTTGACGACCGTGCCGAGAGCCCGCGGGCAGCGGTCGGCAGCGGCGCGCTTTAAGTCGGCATAGCGAGCCTTGACGTCGGCGCCGAAGAGCTTGGTGGTCCAATCGGCTTTCTCAAAGTTATCAAGCGCCGTATAAATATTGTCCGGGAGGTAGCGCTCGGCAGAGCGCAGATTCTTGATTTTCGCGGTCTCGCCGTCGAGGCCGGTCTTGAAAATGGAATACATGACCATGTAGGGGTTGGAGTCGGGAGCAACGGCGCGCACCTCCGTGCGCATGCTCTTCTCGTTGCCGATGGGGATGCGCACCATGGCGCCGCGGTTCACGGGCGAAGCATTCAGCTGATTGGGCGCTTCGAAGTGCGGGTCGAGCCGGCGGTACGCGTTGACGCTGGAATTGATCAGCAAGCAGATATCGTTGCCATGGCTAAGAATGCGATCCACGAAATCCCAACCGAACTTGCTGAGCTTCTCCTCGCCTTTGGGATCCCAAAAGAGATTCTTGCCCTCCTTGCTGATCGAAACGTTGGTGTGCATCCCGTTGCCGTTGACGCCGACCACGGGCTTCGGGAGGAAGCAAGCTGTGAACTCCATGTTGGTGGCCACCTGGCGGCAAATCAGCTTGTAAAGCTGAATCTGGTCGGCGGCGGAGACCACTTCGCCGTAGCTGTAGTTGATTTCGAATTGCGAGGGCGCGACTTCCGGGTGATCTTTCTCGTTCTGGAAAGCCATGGCTCGCTGGACTTCAGCGGTGGTATCGATAAACGTGCGCAGCGGATCGCCGGGGAGAGAGTGGTAGTAGCCGCCGGTATTGACGTATTCGAATTTGCCGGTTTCGTTGTAACTTCGCTCCGCATTTTGGCCTTTGAAAAGGAATCCTTCGATTTCGTTGGCGGCGTTGAGCGTGTAGCCTTTTTTCTCGTAAAGATTGTCGGCATAGCCCTTCAGGACTCCCCGAATGTCGGCGGAGTAAGGCGAACCGTCTTTGTCGATCACGTGGCCGAAGACCAGCACCTTGCCGGATCCAAACACATCCGCGGGCGCCCAATAAAATGAACCCCAATCCATCGCCAGCCGCAGGTCGCTCTCGCGTTGCGCGGTGAACCCGCGGATCGAGGAGCCGTCGAACGTCAAATTGTCCCAGCTCTTGATCAGAAATTTCTTGTCGTAGTCGAGCATGTGCAGGCGGCCTTCCAGGTCGCTGAACAGCACCGTCACGGCCTTGATCCGCTTTTCATCCGTCAAATATTTAATGCGTTCTTCCTGAATTTTGTGCGCGGCAACTCGTTTCTGACGCTGCTCCTTGGCTTTCAGATTCAACTGCTCCAGCTCGTCATACGATAGGGCAAGAAAGTTACGCAGTTCGTTCGACATGAATCTCCTCAAAGTGGGATAAGACTCAAGCTCAGGAGTAAACTCTTGGGCGGCAATGGACGCGCCAACCCGGCCATAGGGTATCGCGTGGCACTTCCGACCGTCAATCGAAAGACCTAATGCAAAGAAGCAAAGAAATTGCATTTGACGCGGTCCGGTTCGGTTCGAAGGCGCGCCAATGCAACGATGCGCGCTGAAGATCACAGGACAAGACGGAAGCAATCTTCGGGCGATACAACAACAAGACCACTGATGATGTGAGAGAGGCTCCAATTAAGGTTGGTCAGTACAAGACCGCCACGGTAAGCGCGATTGCTGAAAAATCCGCTTCACGATAGACTGTCCATTGTGGCCCGGTAGTGTAATCGGTTTAACACGCCGCCCTCTCAAGGCGGAGACTACGGGTTCGATTCCCGTCCGGGCTACCAACTATTGCCTCTCAACCGCGAGGCTCAGCCAGCGGGCACGGAACGGAAAACTCAAAACCCGCACGACTTCGATTGCAATACGGAAAACGCGCCAGGATTTGGCCGCTTTCGCCGGCGTCCTGGGCGATGGCGCGTTTCCGCTTCGGCATCAGTCCCGCATCGCGATTCACGGCCTCAAGGATTTGCTACTCGCCGTGCGCGGCCGCCACGGGCCGCTCTTCCCTTTGCAACGGTCGCATGGAAAAAAACTTGTGCCGGCAGGGTGCGCACCGTAGCGCCGGGAGCCCGAGGATCCGCCAAGGAATCGAAGTCACACCCGGCACATGCTCGGCAGAAATGCGCTGCAATTCCAGGTTGCCGCAAATCCTGCAATGAGCGTAGAAGAAGGTGCGCAGTGGCACGAGGCGAGCGTGAAATCGTAACTCGCAGGATCCGCAGCGCCACGGCAGGATGCCCGCGAGACTGAAGAGATAATCCAGCATCGACCGGCGTTTGGAACGCCGGCAGTTCGAACCGTGACACTCCGGGCAGCTTGTCGGGCTCGTGCTGATCGGCTTTCTCCGTGACAAGAGTAGGCGAAATGCGCGAAAGTCTGCAAGAGAAACTCTTCCCCTCGTCGCGATACAATAAGTCTGAGGAGCGCACATGCCCGACTACACCGCAGAACATGCCCGCGCTGGCGTCAAAGCAAAACTGCCCGCGCTCGAGACCTGGCCCAATCAATTTCCCGGCTACGTCATTACCACGCGCTTTCCCGAATACTCCTCTGTCTGCCCCAAGACCGGCCTGCCCGACTTCGGCACCATCACCATCCAATACATGCCGAAGAAGGATTGCATCGAGCTAAAAGCGCTGAAGATGTATCTCCTCGCCTACCGCAGCCTGGGCATCTTCTACGAGAACGCGGTGAACAAGATTCTCCACGATATCGTAGCCGCCGTTCGCCCGGAGTGGTGCGTCGTCCGCGGCGAATTCACGCCCCGCGGCGGCCTCACTACCTCGATCTTCGCCCGCTGGCCCTCCCTGCACCTTCGCGTCAAACGCAAGAAATAAGATTGTGGCCGTAGTCGCCTCAGAGGCAAGCTCGGTGGATTGGGAACTGACCAAAGCGCCGGCGATTCTGCACGCAGTTGCTGCGGTGCTTCCGGGAGACGTTCTTCACTCGTTCGTAAAAACGATCCTGCCACGCCCATCTCTGCGCTGGTAAACGACTGGCAGCGGGATGCCCGCTAGCTCGCAATGGTTAGTGGCCTGCGTCCTGCCTGCACCGCGGCAAAATCTCGTTCGATCCTCTGCGGCTTCTCCGGCATCCGGCGATTTGAAAAACCGCATCGCTTCTTTTACCGCAAAGTTGCCGCTCAGATATTCTGCAATGTTGTTTTCCATGTTTGCGGGAAAAGATGGCACAAGGCCAACTAGTTTCGCTTGATAGGTCTTAAGCATGACTTCTCTGAATACCGGAAGCGCCGCTTTGCCGCCGGTTTCCATTCCGCCCAGTGAGCGGTTGTCATCGAATCCGATGCGCACCGCCACGGTGATTCCATCGGGTCCGTAAGTTGATCCCACAAAAAGCGCATCCCGGTAGTTGTTCGTCGTGCCGGTCTTGCCCATAACGGGGATCGGGAAGCTACTCGCGTCCAGCGCGTGCGCGGTACCTGACGGAAGGCGCACCACGCCGCGCAATCCTTCCTGGATCATGGATAGCTCCAGCCTGTTCTCCTTGGCCGCGCAGCAGGCCACGGGGCGGCTGTAGATTACGTCTCCCCCGCTATGTTCGATCTTTGCAATCACGTAAGGCTCCGCAGGTATGCCGCTAGCCATCATGCGGTAAGCGTTTGCAAGTTCCAGTAAGGTGACTTCGGATGCGCCGAGAGCCGTAGTGTCATAGCGATGCAATAAGGTTCGGATGCCAACATCTCGCGCGGTCTTCAAGACGGAATCGATTCCGATCTGTTGAACGATCCAGATGGCGACCGCGTTTCTCGACTCCGCCAGCGCTTGCCGGACCGGGATTATGCCCTTGAATTCATTGTCGAAATTGGAGATCCACTTGACAGGCTCATCCCCCCGCGTAGCCACCGAGATGGGTTCGTCTGGCACGGGAGTATCGAGGTCCAGCGCGCCTTGTCGAAATGCCGCTAGATAAACAATCGGCTTCATGGCCGAGCCTGGCTGCCGCATCGACTGCGTTACTCGGTTGTAGTCGCTGTACGTGGCGTCGTGTTCTTTATATCTGCGTCGCCCGCCTGCCTCGGCCAGGATGGCAGAATCACTGTTCCGCAGAACAACCACCGAGCCCTGAATCAGCCCCGTATTCTTAGGATGGCGCCTTTCATAAAGGTTCAAGCCGTTTTCCAGGGCAGCATTCGCCAAGCGCTGGATCCGCTCGTCGATCGTTGCATAAATCTGGATGCGGCCCTCCAGCAGTTGGTTCATTCCGATATCGGAGGCCACGTTCGCGCCGAGTCTTTTTAGCTCCTCAAGCACATTTTCCACTGCTGCGGGCGCTTCAATCGGACCATTCCCATGAGCAGCCAAACGAATTGGAACTTGTTGGCTGCTCTGCGCCGTCTGTGCGGTTATAAAATGATTCCTAACCATGAGCGCTAAGATCTGATTCCGTCTGCGCAGTGGTTTTTGATTGTCTGCCAAGGTGGGGGCATACTCGCCCGGCGACTTGGTGATCCCGGCCAGCAGTGCCGCCTTGTCCGCGTCAACTGCAGTGAGCGCTGCCAACGGCATGCCGAAATAGTATTGCGAGGCCGCTGCGAACCCGTAGCGGCCATTTCCCAAGTAGATGAAGCTGGCGTAACGCGCCAGCAGTTCTTCTTTGGCCCGGCGCTTGGATCCGTAGCGTTTCCGCATCTCTCCCTCAATCCACAACGAGAGACGCATTTCCTCCACTTTCAGCAGCATTCTGTTTGCGCCTGGCACACCGATCGCGAAGGCCAGAACGTGCGGGAAAACGCCCTGGTGTTGCAGGGTGTTGCTGGTTTTCGTGCTGGTAAGTTTTTGCAGGAAGTAACCGCGCACCAGTTGTTGCGTAATCGTCGAGCCGCCTTGCGGAAACACTTGCGCGCGCTCCGCGGCATTCTCGCCGCCGGAGCCTCCGAAGTGGGCGAACAAAGCGTGAACTTTTATCTTGCCGAGCATTCGAGGAAAGACGGAAAAATCGACGCCTGCGTGTGAGAAAAAGTTCTCATCCTCGGCTGAAAGGATCGCCTGACGCAGCACATCTGGAACATCCTTATATTGGATGATTTCCCGGCGTTCCCTTCCTAACTCAATGAGGACGTGGCCATTCGCATCGTAGATGTGGCCCATGGTGGGCGGTTCAAACCGAATGAACGCGTCTAAATCGGGCAAATCCACACGGTTGTAGCTGATGTAAATAATCCCGCACAGGATAAGCACGAGGGGGACGGCAGCCACCACGGAAGCAATGCGAAGCAATCGGCTCTGCTTGTAGACCCTCCATAGTATGGGAAATAATCTGTGAAAGGCTTCACGGAACTGTAGAAAAAGTAACTGAATTTTGCGCATGTGAACTGCTTCTAGCCGGAGAGCGCGGTCCCCTGATTCTTGATCCCGTACTTCGCGCACCTTTCCGGTGCCTTCTTGTTAGAGGCAGCCATCGTCGCATGTTGAGAGTTTGCATTCTGTCCCATATGGGTCACATCCATTTCAGCGGTTACCCGCGGCGAATTCACCCTCCGCCATGGCCCCACCACCTCTGCCTTCGCCCGCTAGCCCTCCATCCCTCCCCCACGCCAAGAGCGGCGCGAAAAACCGCAAATACAAGTAAGCCGCTGGCTGCCCTCGCGCGAAACGTCCCCGTGCGAATTTTGGTGAGACGACATCACACTCACATATTGATGCCTTCATTTCGATTTGACATCGTTATAGGGATGTCGCATCATGTCCCTATGAGAACCACACTTTCTCTGGATGATGATGCCTTTCGCCTGGTAAAGCGCTATGCCGCCAGCCGCTCGCTGGCCCTTGGCAAAGCCGTATCGGAGCTGGTACGCCGCGCGTTTACGGTTCCGCGTCCCACGCGTTTGGTCAACGGAGTACAAGTCTTCGATTTGCCGCCGGAATCTCCCCGCGTGAACGCGAAAAAAGTCCGGGAGCTGGACGCGGACCAGAAATGACCGCCTTCCTCCTCGACGTAAACGTGCTGATCGCATTGATGTGGCCTGCCCATGATGGCCACATGCAAGCACAAGCCTGGTTCAGCCGAAAATCTCGCGAGGGATGGGCAACTTGTCCATTCACCCAGGCCGCTTTCGTGAGAATTATTACCAACCCTGCGTTTTCACGCGACGCCGTTTCGCCACAAGAAGCAGTGAAACTTCTTGGCGCCAACCTGAATCACCCTTCTCACTTGTTCTGGCCAGACGAAATCAGTTTCGTCCAGGCCACTCAGCCGTTTGCTCGTCGGCTAGCAGCGCACCAACAGGTCACCGATGCCTACCTGTTAGGGCTCGCCATGCATAAGCAGGGCAAGCTCGCAACCATGGATCGAGCGGTCCTGGCCTTGCTCCCGGAGAAGAGTTCCCCTGGCGACTTCCTCGAAGTCATCTGATAACCGGCAATGGCCGCTGGCTTAACCGACCACGTTCTGGATATCTCCGATATCGCGGCCCTGTCGGAATGAGAATGAGTCACCACCAAGAACAAAATCAGAAACCGCACCCTTTGAAAAACCAAGCCCCAAAAGGTGCGCCACTCGCCCGCGAAAGTTGCTGCTCACTCGTGAAGGACAACACGCAGGAGGGAATTGTTGACGTGGATCTCGCCGTTGTACTCGATGAAGCCCAGTTTCCGGAATTTGTTCATGAAAAAATTGACCCGGGGCCGCGTGGTGCCAATCATCTCCGCCAGCATCTCCTGCGATACTTTGGGAAGCACCTTTTGAGGATGGCCTCGCGCGCCGTAGTGCGCGAGCAGCAGCAGAGTGCGCGCCAGCCGCTTCTCGCTGGAGTTGAATAGTTGGTCCATCAGGTCCTCCTCGACTCGGGCGTTTCGTGCCAGCATGTAAGCGATGAAGCGGTCGGAGAATTCGTGTTCCTCATGGAGCACGCGAATCATCTCGTTTTTCTCGATAAAGAGCACAGTGGTAGGGGCAATCGTGGTCGCCGTCGCCATGCAAATGGACCGGCCCGTAAGGCATCCTTCCCCCAAAAAATCTCCCTGTCCAAGGATCGCCACAACGGCTTCTTTGCCCGTCTCGTTAACAACGGAGAGCTTTACACCGCCTTTTTGAATGTAAATCACACTGATGGCACGATCGCCTTGAGAGTAGATCTTCTGCGATCTTCGATATTCCGCAACTCTTCTGGCTACACCGGCCGAATCAAGAAAAGCTTGGGCATCGAAAGCGCGTTTCTGCCTGGATTTTCTTTTGGATTTAATATTGCGTGAACTCGCGATTGCTTGCATAACATTACCGCTTAATACGAGTTTTGCGAGGTCCAGCCAACCGAAGCAAGCGTTATAGTTTGTCGTCGTTAACTGATACGGCACATTTCCGGCCTGGCCGGTCCCAAGCAACTACGAGGCGAACCGATAAGAAAATCAATGTGTCGCGGAATGCATATAGTTGCGCGACCGAGTTGTGAATCGGAGCTTGGGGGGCGCAGGATTAGCGAGGAAGAGTCAAAACCCGCATGCTTCAAAAAACGGAAATGTGCGCCACCCGGCTGTCTTTTCCGATTTCTAGTTTCTGCTTTCTAGTTTCCAATTTCTGATTTCTAGTTTCTCTTTTCCCTATCTCGCGCCACACAATTTCAAAAGCTTGGCCCACGCGCTCTGGTTATCGAGGTCTGTTTCGATTCTATTGCATTGGTTTCCAATACGGTTTAGCATGAAGGCATGTCCAAGGCCAAGGAATTCGAGTTCGAGAAGCCGGCTCCGGTCATTGATGATGAAGACGAGGCAACCCTCGCGGCCATCGATGAAGGCATCCGCGATGCTAAAGCTGGCCGAACCTTTCCATTGGAAAAAGCTCGCAAACTCCTGTCCAAGTGGATTACCGCCTCCTCTTCACGCAAAGAGCGCTAGACGACCTCGCCGGCATCATCGGTCACATTGCTGAGGATGACGATGAGGCTGCTTCACGCTTTGGTAGCTCCCTGCTCGACCATGTGGAGTTGCTGACTCGTTTCCCACGCATGGGGAGCAGCATCCGAAAACGGTCGCGCGTTCGCAAGTTGCTGCATAGCCCAATTTTGGTCTATTACCAAATCCGTGAAGACAAGCGTCTTGTGGAAGTGCTTCACTTCCGGCATGCATCACGAAAGTCGGCGAGATTCTAAATCCGCTGCTGGCTTCACCCGGATTTTGCGCGCCTGGACTATGCGCGCGAACTGGCTGAATTCGAGGCCGTTATCTGATGGCCTCGCGGCTCCCCTTTAACTTCCCGGCCTCTCCCCACCGTCATTCCGAACGCAGCAAGCCGATGCTTTTTCTCCCCGCCTCGCTCCTGCGAGGCGATCGGCTTGCGCAGAGAGGAATCTCTCTTCGTTCCCGCTCTTGCATTCTTTACCTCGATGTCCGTGACGCAGCGCGAACGAAAATATGATGAAGAAAAAAACGGAGAAGCGAGGACGGCGTGACGAGCTACGCCGGGAGTACGACCTGTCCAAATGGAAAGGCGGCGTCCGTGGCAAGCATGCCTCACGCTATCGCGCAGGAACCAACCTCGTACTGCTTTCACCAGACGCCGCTAAGTACTTCCCTGACGAGCAATCCGTCAATACGGCCTTGCGCACCTTGATTCACGCCGCGAAGCACCCTCTCCGCCACGCGCGCTGAGTGTGCTTGTCAAGCAAGGAAAAAACAAAGCCAAGTGCCTCCGGGCGTGCATCATGCCCCG
>Ga0209527_1000097_pt1 | contig 18640 bp, 18 predicted proteins | sample JacPinW_OM2H0_M2_FD_187968 | JGI IMG/M metagenome (GOLD analysis project Ga0209527, IMG submission 187968) | Forest soil microbial communities from Algoma, Ontario, Canada - Jack Pine, Ontario site 1_JW_OM2H0_M2 (SPAdes) (version 2) | ecosystem: Environmental > Terrestrial > Soil > Boreal... | reverse complement strand
TCGAACAATTCGCTTTGCGGGAGGCTGCGCCTTGCGTCTGAAGCGTGCCGCACTCTTGCTCTCGCTCGGCTTGCTGGCAGCGCCGGCTCTGCGAGCCGAATACGTCGTGCTTCGCAGCGGCCAGCGCCTGAAGGTAACGGGCTACCAGGTTGTGGGAGACAAGTACCGCCTGCAGATGGGCGGCGGCACGGTGGAGATTGCCGCCGAAGACGTCGTGGCCATCGAGCCGGAAGAGGTTTTTACGCCTATGCCCGCACCGCCGGTCGCAAAGGCGCCCTATCGTGAATTGGTTGAAGCCGCGGCGGAGCGCTACAAGGTGGATGCCGACCTCATCACCAGCGTAATTGCCGTGGAGTCCAACTTCGATCCAAAAGCATTGTCGCCCAAGAATGCGCGCGGGCTGATGCAGCTGTTGCCGGAGACGGCCGAGCGGCTGGGAGTGCAAAACATTTACGACCCCAAGGAGAACATCGAGGCAGGAACGCGCTACCTGCGCGAACTGCTGCAAAGGTACAACAACGACCTCGCGCTGGCACTGGCCGCCTATAATGCGGGGCCCGAACGCGTGCAGCAATATGGCCGCGTTCCGCCTTTTGCGGAAACGCTTTCCTACGTGCGCCGCGTCAAGCGCACCTATGAGAAGAGCAAATCCAAACCTTCCGCGAAAGCACCGGCTCGGCCCGCAGCACTGGCGGCGACTTCCCAGCATCGGACCGGTCAGTCTCCATAAAAACTACTGCTGAGGCTGTGGATTCTGCGGCTGTTGAGGATTCGGCTGCGGGGGTGGCTGGCCGGGAACGCCGGGACTTCCGACACCGATCGGCTGGCCGCCCAGTCCCGTTCCCGTCTGCAGCCCTGGCTGTCCCACTCCCAGATTGTCCTTCGAAGGATTCCAGATGAATTCGAAGAGGCGATAATTCTTGGCTGTGTCGTAGACGATGATCGAGGATTTGTTGATTTTGCTGCCGACACCGATGATGTTCCCGCCGATGATGGTGGACGGATCACCTGGAGGAATCGGCTGCGGATTGGATCCTGAATCGCTCTGGTCGGCCGATACGGGCGTTCCCGTACTAGGCGGCGGACTTGTGCCCGCAGCCGTTCCATCGGGCTGTGTCCCGCCGGGGGCTTGCTGACCAGTTGCGCCGGGTTGTGCCGGTGTGCTGGGCCCGTTCAAAGCACTCGCGGGAGTGCCCAGTCTTGGTACGCCAGGAAGTTGGAGGTTCTGCTGTGGAGGCTTCAGGCTGCCAATAAGTTGTCCCGCGGGACCGACATAGATAAAGCGCCAGGAACCGTCTTCCTTGTTCATGGGGTCCTTGTAGGCCTGGCGCATGAAGCGGAGCGAACCCAACTTCGGCTTGGTGAGGTCGTCGAGGGTGGTAGGAAACCGTCCGGTCTTGCGGAAATGGAGCTTCACTCCGCGGGCATATTGATTCCCGCGCCAGATCATCTCTTTTTCTTTTTCGCGCCGGCCCTCGGTCAAAATGTTCGTTGCAACGACCATTGTGGAGAGGAGCAAAACGGTGACAAGAAAGATCACCACGAGTAAAGCATATCCGCGTTCGCCGCGCTTCCGTACCATTTGTGGAGTTCCGGCGTTCATTGGGATGACGGCGCCCCTTGCTCCTCGAGGATGGCCGTGCCGCGGCGCCCCGAGGAGACTTCCTCAAATTCGAGGCTGGCGTTGCCCACTTTCAGAATGCGAAAGCGATTAAGCAGAAGTTCGCCCTCGGCGACGACATGCACTTCCTCGCCGTCGGTGAAAAAGGCGCGGCGGGCGCTCCCGTAGGGGACGGTGCCGTATCCGAAGAATTTCAATGGCAGCTTCGGCGGCTCCGGAGGTGGCGGAGGAGCAGAAGTAACTGACGCCGGATCAACCGGGGGCGGCGGCGGGGGCGGTGGCGGGGCCGGAGGGGTCAGACTGAAGATATTGCGGCCGGTGCTCTTGTATTCGGTCGCGCGGGCCCTTTCCAGCCTGTCGGTGTGGAGCCGGGGATTCTCCACGGAGAGCAGCGGGGGATTTTGGGCTCCGGAGCCAGCATCGGCAGTCACAACCGGCCTGTCACGGTCGAAATACAAAAACCAGATAACGCTGGCGGTCAGCAGAAGTACGGCGAGCACGGCGAGTTGTTTCTTCTGCTTCATGCGCCCGTCCGGAAATAAGTTTTGAGGTGCAGCGCGACCTTAATGACATTTGGGAACGCTAGATTGGCGTTCTCCGTAGCGAGGGACAAGGAATCCACTTGGTAAAGATTGCTGGATCGCTGCAAGCCATTCAGAAACCCGACCACGCTCTTATAATCCCCATCGACCGTGGCGTCTATGGCCACTTCCGTGATTCCGCGGTTCGCAATCTTCGTCTCCTTCAAAGCGAGATCGTCGAGCCGAATTCCATTTTTCTTGGCAGTGGCGCCGAGTTCAGACCGGACGGAGGAATAGCCTGAGCTTGCCGGAAAGAGCGACTGTTCAAACTGATCGCAATCTTTCTGGATTGCGGGAATGTTTTCGCGGATGTCCTGGGCACGCTTGATATCTGCTTTCAAGATACTATGTTGCGTTGTTGCAGCAAGCTGCTCTCCTGGCGCGCGCGGAGCGGAAGAAAGCCGCCAACTGTAGGCAGCAAGAGCCAGATCCGCGAGGACGAGAAGAATCACGCCGCCGAGAATCATTCGTTTCCGCAATGTGAAATCGCGCCGCATTAAATCCTCGAATAGACGGTGGTCAATTGGACGACCTTTTGATCGCCGCTTTGATTCCCGCTCTGATTGGCGGGATGAACGCTATCTATCTTAAATTCGCTAAATTCTTTCGATTCTTCGAGGGCGCGCTCAAACTTGAGCTCTGCTTCGTCGCTCGTGACGCCCACGCTCAATTTCACTTCGACGTGGCCTGCAACCTGCTTGGGCTCGATGCTGATGACGCGGACGCCCTCCGGAAGGATGTGCTCGAGATCCATGAACATCAGCGTCCAATTGAAGCTGCGCGCGTCGAGGATGGTATTGATGAAGGCGGCGCGATCGTGCAAATTGGCAATGTCCTTTTGACCAAAATAACGCTCCAGATCCTTGCGCTGCGCTTCGAGCTTGGCCATCTCCTGGCGCATTTTTCCGGTACGAGCGCGCATCTCAGCGTCAACTTTGCGCGCGGAATGCACGTGCCAACCTAACCCGACGAACAGGAGTCCCGCGACGACAGCGGTGAAACCAGCACCGGCCAGGAACCGCCGGTGGGTCTCCAGCGGCTTGGTTGCCAAATTGAGCCGAACTTTCATGCCCTCTCTTGCCTCAATCTCGAAAGAACTATTCTAGCCCCGCTGCAGCATCCACCCGATCAAACCTTCCAAGTCGCGCTCCGCCAGCGGACGGGCATCCTCTTTGATGCGTCCATCAGAGACTGCGGAATTTAACAACGAGCGCACGTCGCAATGGAATTCTTCCTCGAGCGGCCGGACAAACTCAGCGAGGCGCGCGCCCAGCCCCGCAACGCGGACGGATTGAACGGCTTCCTGCCAAGTATCCTGATAATACGCCGCCACCGGAAAAATCTCTTCGAGAAGCATTTGCGGCTTGAGGTTCGCGCCATGCGCCGGAAGTTCCGTGCAACGATAGCCGCACAAGACTCCGCGGCGCACAATCGCGGTGGTCAGGGTGGAGCCCGAGACGCGCGCGAGGAGCGTGGGCTTCTCATCTTCGGCCAGCGAGATGGCGGCAAGCGAAGAACTTAACACTACGCCGGGATGCAGCCCGATTCCCTCGGCGAGGGACTCGTACTCCTTGATGATGCGCAGCCGTGCGAGCGCCGTGACGACGTCAATGCCAGTTTCGCGCGGCGCCTGCCGCATGTAGGAAATCACCGTCTCGTCGGCTTCGAAGGGCACGCTCTTCTTCAGCTTCCACCGCAACATCGGAACGGCTTCGGCCGCCGAGCGCGGGAAATCCTCAAAGTGCTGAACGAAGACGCGAATCACCGTATCGGGAAGGATCATGGCAACATCTTCATCGCTGGCGCGCAGCCGATTGCAGACATCGGCGACAGCGGCTTTAACGGCGGCGGCGTTCACGATGTTGGCTTCGACGGCCGACGGAACCAGCGCTCCATCCGGCAAAGATTCGACAGCATAGCCATCGAGCGAACCGGTGCGGCTCCAGCGGGCCGCAGCTACGCGGTCCGGCGCAACTTCAAGGGCCAAAGCGGCGTTCGGCATGGCATCGAGCCAGCGCACAATCCGGCGCGCCCAGTCGAACTGGTAGATTCCCTGCCGGAATGCAGTGGTGCTACTCAACGAAAGTCACCTTGTTAATTTCTTTCACGGTGGTGATGCCCGCACGAATCTTGGCCAGCCCGCTTTCGCGCAGAGTGATCATGCCCTCTTCGCACGCGACGCGCTTGATCTCCGAAGTCGGACGGCGATCCACAATCATTTCGCGGATGCGGTCGGTGAGGTCGAGCAATTCGCAAATCGCCGTCCGGCCATGATAACCAGTGCCGGAACATTCCAGGCAGCCGGCGCCCTCGGCAAACGTTACACTTCCCCACACAACAGGGTCGAGGCCGGCTTCCTTCAATTCCTCGGTAGAATATTTTTTGGGCTTCGTGCATTTCGCACAAATCACACGGACGAGCCGCTGCGCCATGATGCAATTCAAAGCAGAGACAAAGTTGTACGGCTCGACACCCATGTTGATGAATCGGCCGATGACGTCGGTCACGTTGTTGGCGTGGACGGTGGTAAAGACGAGGTGGCCGGTGAGCGCCGACTGAATGGCGATTTGGGCGGTTTCCTGGTCGCGGATTTCGCCCACCATGATCTTGTCGGGGTCGTGGCGCAGGATGGAGCGCAAACCGCGCGCGAAAGTGAGACCCTTTTTCTCGTTGACCGGGATCTGCGTGATGCCGCGGAGTTGATATTCGACCGGATCTTCTATTGTGACGATCTTGTCTTCGTCGGTCTTGATCTCGTTGATGGCCGCGTATAGCGTGGTTGTCTTGCCGGAACCCGTTGGACCCGTCACAAGAACCATGCCATAGGGTTCGCGGATGTAGCGCCGGAAGCGGCGGGTTTCTTCCCCGGAGAAACCAACGACGTCCAAAGTAAGGCTCTGGAATTTTTCTGAAAGCGTTTCTTTGTCGAGGACGCGGAGAACCGCGTCTTCCCCGTGACTGGCGGGCATGATGGAAACGCGCAAATCGATATAGCGGCCCTTGTATTTCACGCGGAAGCGGCCGTCCTGCGGAACGCGGCGCTCGGCAATGTCCAGATCGCTGAGCACTTTAATGCGCGAGAGCACCGTGGAATGCCATTCCTTGGCGATGGGCTGCATGGCGTGCTGCAACACGCCGTCAATACGGTATTTGACAGCGACTTCGGAATCGCGAGCCTCGATGTGGATATCACTGGCGCGGCGCTCGAGTGCGGTGAAGATAATGGTCTCGACGAGGCGCACCACCGGGCTGGCGGTGCTATCGCGAGTCAAACGGTCGCCGGAAATCGTCTCTTCGCTATCCTCATCATCCTTGGAAGTCTGAAGAGTGAAAGCTTCCGTGGCCTGTTCGAGCACGCGCTGGGATTGCTCGGTGCGTTTCAGCAGATCGCCGATCTGGCGGGCGGTAGCGACGCGGATCAAGAGTTTCTTGCCGAGCAGGAGGGGCAGTTCATCGCTCATCTGCACCTGGCCGGGGTCCGCCGCGGCGATGGCCAAAACATTGTTCTGCAGTTCGAGCGGCACGAAGTTGTAGCGGAACATCAAATCTGCGGGGATGGTACGAAACAATTCTGCATCGATCCGCTGTTCCCGGAGATCGATGAAAGCATAGCGGTATCTTTCCGCGAGTTTGCGCGCAAACTCGCGTTCGTTCTGTTCGTCACCGTCACCCGGCAGCCCGGGCACGGGAGGAAGTTGTTCTATGGTGGCCATAATCCCTTATTTTACCGCCCCCGTCATGGAGAAAGAAAAGATGGGCAGATAGAGTGAAATCAGAATAAACGCAACTAACAAGCCCATAAAGATTAATAGAATTGGCTCGATGAGGGAAACGAGCGCGGACAGGCGCAAGCTGACCTCTTCCTCATAAAACTCTGCCACGCTGTTCAGCATGGGGGAAAGCGCACCGCTCGATTCACCGACCTCAATCATATCCAGGGCCATTTCCGGCATGACCCCCTTGGAGGCCAGGGCGACGTGAAGGGATTCCCCTTCGCGCACCATCTGGGTGGCCTCGCCGACCGTGGAGCGCAGCAATTTGCTGGTGAGGGCATCGCTGGCGGTCTGCAGTCCAGCCACCAGCGGCGTGCCGCCCGTCAGTAGCGTGGAAAGCGTGCGGGAGAATTGCGCGACTTGAAATTTGAGGAGCGTGTCGCCAATCACCGGCAAACGGAACTTGAAACGATCGAAAGCCGTTCCGCCTTCTTCGGAACGCGACCAAAGAAAAATGCCGGCTGCCGCCAGTACCATCAGCGCGACGATTCCTAGAAAAACAAAGCGATAGTCGACCGTCAAGGCAATCAACAATCGAGTGGGCGCGGGGAGCTCCACGTTTAGGTCGCGGTAGAGCAGAGCAAACTTTGGAATCACCGCGGTGACCAGATAGGTCACGATAATGATCGCTACGCTGATCAATAAAACGGGGTAGACCAGGGTGGCCAGAATTTTCTTGCGGACGCCCGTGCTCACGCGCTGATAGGCAATGTAATAGTCCAGGACACCAGACAAATTCCCGCTCTTCTCCCCTGCAAGGATGGCCGTCGAATAGACTTTGGAAAACACACCGGCTTCCGCGACCGCCTCGGAGAGCGACTTTCCTTCCCGGACGCGATCCCGTATCTGGGAAATCACCGGGCGAAGTTTGGGAGCGGAGGCACGGGTGGCGAGAAGATCCAGGGATTTCAAAATCGGCAAACCAGCCTTGATGAGAGTGTTGAATTGCTGGTTAAGAATGAGGAATTCCGAACCGCCAATCTGGCGTCCGCTTTTTTGGCGAACCAGCCCGGCGAGGCGGCCGCCACGGGATTCCACCGAATAGACGTACAATCCCCGGTCAACGAGCTTCTGGCGCGCTTCTTCCAGTGAACTCGCAGGTTCGACGTGCGAAAAGACACGCCCGTCGGCATCCGCCACCCGGCAGTGAAATTGACCCATAGCCTCTTTAGTTTACCTCATCTAGTTGGTATGCGGGGAAGGCCCTGGAGGTTGGCTGTTCCTCGCAGGAAAGGGGACCGGAATGCCTTGGCTGCCTAGCGATTTACCCCACTTTGACCGCCGGGTAATTCTCCGTTCACGATGGCCACACCTTTTGGGACGTCAAAACGGAAGAGCGAATCCGGTACTTGGGGATCCATTCGCCAGTTAGTGAAAGAAAACTCAATTCCGACTCCTCCCGGATCGCGAACGAGCACTCGCACCAGGTCGCCACTATTCGTGTCAATCTCAAAGAAGACCGATTCGCTGTTCAAAGGTTTTTGGGATGGAGATTCTCCCAAAGATCCTTTCCGTGATTTGGATGCCGGGCCGCGCAGCTGGCAGAAGAGCATGGCGTGTTCCGGGTTCTCAGGCTTTTCATCGGTCGCGGACAGGACGTGTTCGCATACTCGCGATATTTTCATATCGCCGACAAGCAGCGCCAGCGGCGTACGCCAGTCGGCGCTTTCCCTCGCCGGGACTCGTGTCGCGGTGTGATCGGCGGGAACGTAGAACCAGGCCGTCTTGCCGTCGACGAGAAACAGGTTCCTTTCCGGCGCCTGGTAGTCCCAGCGCATTTTCCCCGGGCGCCTAAAATAAACGGTTCCGGCTTCAACACGAACCAATCGGCCGTTTTCCGTGTAGCGCTCGAGAAACGATGCTTGCAGCGTCTTGGGCGCACGATATCTCGCCTCCAGGCGGGCAACGCTCGCCTTGGTGTCGGCGCGGCCTGGGAAAGCGAGAAGAAGAAAAACCAAAGTGGGAAGGTATCCGCACATGCAGGCAGTCTATCAGGACATTCCCGGGAAGATCGCGTGAAGTTGTCTGAGAAGATGTGATCCCGGTGAAAACCGGGGCAAAAGAACCAAGAAACGCTTAGATGACCGGGTCCGTGACGGTTGCCACGGCCGTGGCGTTGTAGCGAATCTCACCCGGTTGATTGCTGAAAAAGCTGCGCCGGCCCGTTTCTCCACGGGCGAGAGGATCGGCGTTAAGTGTGTATGCGACCGCAGGAGTATTGCCATCGTTGGCGTAGGTGATGATGTAACCGCTTTTTACGCCGCCTGCCAAAAGGCTATCGATGAGGCAGGCCTGCGTTGAGCTGGCTACGCAATTACTTGATCCGCCGTCGCTGAGATCCGCCAGAGCGTTTGAATAACCGATGGCCGCATAGGAAGCCGCATAAGCGGTTTCCGCTGTTGACAAGGTCCGCACGTTGGCAACGGCAGAAGCTTCATTTGCAGTCATGCGAGAGCTCAGGTAACTCGGGATGGCGATCGCGGCAATGATCAATATAATCGCGACGACGATTAGAAGCTCAATTAGCGAAAAACCTGTCTGTCTCTTCCTCATCGGCAGTCTCCGACCGGCAGAAGTCCCTCCACCATCGAGCTCTCTAGGCGGTTTCATAAGCAAATAAGGAGCACTTCTTGGGCCAAATTCCGGTCTATTAGTGAGGTCTAACGCTTGTAGAATTAGAGAGATAGACTGGAGCAGTTACGCCGTGGAGACCCCCGGTGTCGTAGGAGACAAAAAGTGTCTCTCGAAACGGATACTTGACACTAAGTGGCGCCTTTGGTCTACGTTACCGCCAACTAAGCGCAAGAACGAAGCGCAAGCTATACACTGGGGAGTCGATGACGGAATCAGAAATGGGAAAGGCACGGGACTCCCGTCCCGTGCCTCTCGCGTTTGGCTATCCTGAAGCATAGAGAACGGCGGATTGTAAGTTGTTTTGGATTAAAAAGGGCTTCGTCGCGCGTTGGTTCGGTGCGGCGAAGCCGTTTTTATTTTGTAGGCCCAGGGCGGAGGTCCAGAGGTCAGCGCGCAGCAGCGAAATAGCCTGAGGAGTCGTGATGCGCGAATGGGGCCGGCGAGGTCGAAGCCGCTGCCAGCGCGGACGAGGCAGGGGGCTGTGGGCGAGCTGGCAATTTTCCAAAGCCAGTAGCAGCAGCGCGTAGACGAAGACGAAAAACGTGGCGGTGGTGCGCACAGCGGGATCGCTGCGCACCTGTGGTTGCCCGAAGCCCAGCAGAGTCTTCTGGTCGCGAAAATTGAGTTCGATCTCCCAGCGCCACAGGTAGGCTTGCAGGATTTTCTGCGGCGCTAAGGCCGGATCGCTGCAAATCAGGTAAGCGGGATTGCGATAGCTGAGGTGGGCGCCTTTTCTGAGCCGATAGGCAATCGGGCGGACAATCAGAAGCGAGAGTTGGCGCTCGCCGCCAGCGTGCTTCCAGCGCAGGGGCGTGACGAATTTGATGTCGAAGTCGTGGATATTTCCGGCGGCAAAGGCTTGCACGGTGGTCCACGGAAGGGATTCATCGCGACGCCATTGTTCGGGAGTGGGCCGAAGCTGGCCGTAGCAGCGGTGGCGGCCACGTCCGTGGTTTTCCTCTTCGGCAGTGGGCAGCGCATAGAGGCGAGCGTCTTTACGGATGCGGCCGATCAGAGTGGTACGCGGAGGCAGATCTCGCAGCACCGTTCGGTTGGTGAAGGTGGCGTCGGCGCAGACCAGTAGCGGGCGAGTAGTGCCGCCGGCGAACTGATCGATGGCGTGCCGCAACTGCGTGAGGCGTTCGGCCCCGCGGCGGCTGATGGTGGCAGCCGCCGAGAGAGCACGCCAGTTTTGCCATTGCTGTGCATCGGCGCGGCGCGAGGGTTTGCGTGGCGAAGGCGCGTGCACCAGATCGACAGGGACGGCGCGGGCCGAACTGGCGGACACGCCAGGATGCTCGGGCAGAGCCAGTGAAATCTGCAGGAAGCGACTGGCCCAGATGAAATTATCGGCAAAGTGCGGTCCCAGCGGATCGCGCCGCCAAGAGGTGCCAGCGATACGATGCCCGCGCTTGCGGATCAGCGTGTCATCGAGCAAGGCCACCACGGGGCTAGCGGGCGGCAGGGTTTCCAACACGCCGTTCAGTGGGACCCGCCAGAGAGCCTGGGGATCGAGACGCTCGCGTTCAAACAGGCGATAGGCCGATGACCAGTCGCGGAACTGTAGCCCGGCGGTACACAGCAAGCCGGACAAGGTGTGACGGCCCAAACAGGTCAGTGCGGACAGGCCCAGCGCGCGCGCCCGCTCTGCAGAGCGCTGTTGCGCGAAAGCCACGCGCGCTTGATCGAACAGCGCATTCCAACAAGCCATCACGCCTTGCCGCGTTTGGTTTTTTTTAGCGTCGCTGCGGGAACCTTGCGACGACGGAGAAGTAGACGGTTCTTGTCTTCCACGATCCACTCCACGATCTCCCCGCGCTGAAACTCCATAGCTTGGGCAACAGCGGAGGGGAAGTTGATGTACCACTGCTGACTGTCCTTGCGTTGAATGAGTTGCACTTTGGTGGGAAAGCCCATAGGGTGTCCTCCTATATCTAGTCATATAACTAGATACAAAGAAACGCAACAGGAAGGTCGCAAGAATGTCGTGGATTCACTACGGGAGAAGAATACTTTCAGGACTAGTCAAAGGGCCAAACGCGAGAGGGGCGCAGCATGCTGCGCCCCAACTCAAGGTAGACGGGGGCCTTTGTCTCCTCTGTTCCATGCGGTAAGTCTAATTGTTCTTTTTTCCCCGCCGTTTCTTGCCTTTTTTGTGTGGAAGAAATTCCTCCAATCACCGACGCATTTGGAAAGGCCTCAATGGAAGACCATCGTCGAATGGATCGCCATACTCTCGGCTTCGGGTTGCTTCGTCGTGTGGGTGATTGCTTTCCTCACAATACCCTGCGACGTAGGCCGGTACGGTTGGGGCTGCGTTGCAAGATGGCGGTCATTCAGTGGAAGTGTTGTTCGAGTGTCCCCTCTCTTCATTATCCTTGCTGCCTTGGGAAGGAGAGGAACACGAATTCTTTCTGTCCTGTGGATTATCGCGGTCAACTTCGATTGCCTAATGGTCGACATGATGGCCTGAAGTTCTACCATTCGCTTTGGTATAATGTAGGCAAAGACTACTTGGAGCCAATGTGCCTATCTACGAATACATTTGCGAGGATTGCCGGACGCACTTTGAGAAGATTGTGTTGAACAAGACGCAGGAGATTGCCTGCCCGAAATGCGCGGGGAGGAAGAACGCGATCCAGCTTTCGGTGTTCAGCGCGGCGAATGGATCGAGTAACGGCGCTTCGACTAAATCATCCGGCGGGTCCTCCAGCGGTGGTGGCAGCTGCTGTGGCGGCGGTTGCGGTTGCAACTGAGGCTTCGTGCCTTACCGCACCGCGGACGGCAGCCTCTCGGCGCACTACTAGCACACGATCGTGGTCACGCGCGGGGAACCGGTCCTGCTCACGGCGGCCTGAACGGCGCGTCTTAACAACAATGATCCCCAGTCATTCGTCGCTTCTGCTCTTTCTCAGCGCGGCCCTGGTTCTGCTGGCGATACCTGGGCCCGCAGTGCTCTACGTGACGAGCCGCAGCATCGGTCTGGGCCGGAGCGCGGGATTGGTTTCTGCGCTTGGCATCGGGGTGGGCACGCTCGTTCACGTGGCTGCGGCAGCAGTGGGGTTGTCGGCGCTGCTGATGTCGTCAGCGGCGGCATTCTCGGCCGTGAAGTACCTCGGCGCGGCATATTTGGTCTATCTGGGCGTACAAAAGCTGCGCCGCGAGGAGCCTCTCGGTCTTTCGCAAGAAGCCGCTCGCGTCAAACTAAGCCGCGTCTTTGGGCAAGGCATTATCGTCAATATCCTGAATCCGAAGACTGCGCTCTTTTTCTTTGCCTTCCTTCCGCAATTTGTGGACGCATCCCGCGGAAGCGTCGCGCTGCAAATTCTCTTTCTAGGGACGCTCTTCGCGGGAATGGGCGTCGTGGGCGACAGTCTTTGGGCGATTTTCGCCGGAACCGTCGCGCGCCGCCTGAACCGGAACACTCGCTGGCTGCGCACCCAGCGGTACGTCTCCGGCGGAATGTTGATTTCGCTCGGCGTGGCCACGGCATTCGCGGGCTCCAGCGCCAGGAAGTAGCGCGGCAAATCTATCCGGGGAGGAATTCCGCCAACTCCAGCAGGCCGGCAGTTATTTCGTTGCAGGGACGGAGGCACCGCGTTTCTGCGCGGCGAGCCAGGAGACGAGATCCGGCTCAGCGAAAGCCTTTAGCCATACGTCGTGGCCGACCTTGTGATATTCGGAATAACGCGGCTGAGCGCCTGATTTCTTCAAATCCTTCACCATTTGCCTCACCAGGTCCACGGGCACGGACATGTCCGCGTCGCCCTGGAACACCCAAACTGGGACGCGCGCGATTCCTTTTACATTCGTAAAATTGTCGAAGGCGCAGAGCACCAGCGCGGCGGCCCAGCGATCGGGCTGCGCTTGCAACAGCGCCCAGACGCCCAGTCCCCCCATGGATTGCCCCGCCAGATAAATTCGATCCGGATCGATGGAAAATTCCTTTTGCACGGAAGCGAGAATATCCAGCGCCATCTGGAGATCAGGTGAAATCTCGTTCGTTTCCGGCTCCGACCAATAACGATCTTCAGGGCATTGCGGCGCGAGCACAAAGGCGGGCAGTTGCGCCTGATTCGCCGGCGTTGTCCAGACGTGCGTGCCGTTCTCATTTCCGCCGGAGATTTGCTTGAGGTTATCCGAGCCGCGGCCCGCCGCACCGTGGAGCCAGAAAATCAGCGGGTATTTCTGGCTGGCGTCGTAGTTCGCAGGCACGAAGAGGCGGTACGGCATCTTGTTGCCCTGCTTGTCCGCATACGTCTTCTTGCGGAAGGTGAGATCGTCCCTCTTCAAAATCTGCGCTGAGGTTTGTCCGAAGGCGGCGGCGCACGCGCAGATCGCGAGCAACATCGAAAAGTGGATGGAGGCGCGCAGAACGGGCATCACAGTTCACCTCTTGGGAAGCGACAAGTCTTCGTTCTGTGACGATGCCGCGAGGGAAAGTATAAGGCCGTCAGCTACTGTGGCCGCGAATAATGCAGGATGTTGGCCGGCACGGGAATTTCGGGATTTCCGCGTGGATCCGGAACTGGTGCCTGGGCGATCCACTTCATGGGGAGCACGCCGGTCCATGCCGGTGAAGCGTAGTCATCGCTGTTGTCGACGGCGAAGCCAGTGCGCACTTTGGCGGAAGCTTCAACGAGGGGCACGGCGAGGACCATGGTGCCCTTCAACTCCTGCTCGCTCGGCGGACGCACGGTGGCCCATCGGCCGCGGTTGACGTATTCGACGAAGTCGCGCATTGCCGCGAGCTTTGCCGCTTCGCCCTCGATAGGAACGGCCTTGCCCATGACGACGACGGAGCGGTAGTTGACGGAGTGCCCGACGGCCGTGGGAGCGAAGACGATGCCATCGAGCAGCGTGACGCTGAGGCAGAAGGGCGCGCCGCTCGCGAGCGTTTTCATCAGGCGGCTGGCGATCGAGCCGTGCAGAAACAATTTGTCGCCGACGCGGACGTAGTTTGTGGGCACGACGTAGGGCTGGCCATCCACGACGAAGCCCAAGTGGCAGACGAACGCTTCATCGAGAATGCGGTAGATCAGTTCGCGGTCGTAACTCCCGCGGTCAGGCTTGCGGCGGACTTTGGTTCTTTCCGTGGGCGTGAATTGGTTCATTGCGGCAGGCTAATCCCCGCGAACCCCTGCAGCAAGAGCCAATCTGGATTGGACGAGTGAATTGACCTCGCCTTGGAATCGTGTACTCTGAGGGGCGCTGCGCAAGGGATCAAGCGAAAAGACCGAGGCGTTCCATGGCTCCCGAGAAGGCTGTCTTCACCCGCGAAACATTTCAGTTTTTCAAAGATCTTGGCCGCCACAATCGCAAGGAGTGGATGGAAGCGAACCGTGACCGCTATCAGGCCGTTCTCGTTCAGCCCTTCCGGCGCTTGCTGGACGAGCTAGCGCCCACGGCGCTGGAACTCGATTCACGATTTGACACCTCCGGACGCACGGGCGCGAATTTTTCGCGCATCAACCGGGATATTCGTTTCGCGAAGGACAAGACGCTTTACAAAACGCACATGTACCTGAAGTTTTCCGTTCCCGCGCCGGGCAAGCGGGAAACCGGCCAGCTCTACGTGGGCCTATCAGTGGACACGGTCACGGCGGGTTTCCGCATCTATTCGGGCGGGAAACGCAAAGAGTCCACGATTGCAGTGATTGCTGAGCCGCGCGTAAACGGCGATTCCGGCTGGGTCGCAAAACAAAAGAAGCGCCTCGGCCGGCGCTACGAAAGCTACTGGTACAAGATGGTGAAAGGGGAATGGACGAAGCACTCCGGCTGGCCCACTGCGCCGGACGATTGGAAAAAGATTTTGGCGTGGATCGTCCGCCGCAAATTCGCGCCCTCTGCAGCCACGCGCGCTTCTTTTCCGCACGAAGCCGCCAAGGTCTTTCGCGATCTCTTTCCGCTGCTGAGCTTCACTTCATTACTGGAGTAGGAAGGAGAGAGAACCGATGAATCGCGAAACCGAAGTGATCAAGTCACGGCGAAGATTCCTGCAGATGCTGTCGGCAAGCCCTTTATTTGCAAGCCATGGCTTGTTAGGCGGGTCTTTTGCCAATCTACTGGGGACTGGCGAAGTTACCGAGAAGAAGTTTCTTGGCTGGCTCGATTCTCTTCAGCAAAGCGACGAAGTGATTTCCTCACCTGAACAGGCTATCGACGTGATGGACTTTGAGCCTGCCGCGCGCCGAGCTCTGCCACCCGCGCATTTCGGCTATCTCGCCACCGGCGTGGACGACGACGGAACGGTGCGGGCGAATCGCGAAGGCTATTCGCGGATTCAGATTCGCGCGCGCAGGCTCATCAACGTAGAAGACATTGACATGTCCGTGAATCTCTTCGGCACGAAGTGGAACACGCCGATCGTGCTTTCCCCCGTAAGCGGTCAAAAGGCTTTCCATCCTGAAGGCGAAATCGCCGTGGCGCGGGCGGCACGTGCCAAGGGTCACCTCATGATGTTGTCCACCGTCGCCACCTCGTCGATTGAAGACGCCATTGCTGCGCGGGGCGGCCCCGTCTGGCAGCAGCTCTATCCCACAAACGTGTGGGAAGTTGGCCGAGCGATCGTCAAGCGCGCCGAAGCTGCGGGTGCCCCCGCGATCGTACTCACCGTGGACCTGCAGGAAGGCAGCAACCGCGAAACTCTATTCCGCGCTGAGCGTGTGGATAAAAGAGAGTGTTCCGCTTGCCATCAAAGCGCCTACACGGGCGACGCTCGGGGAAGGGCCAGAGGAGGCTCGGGAGGCTTCGCCCTATACGCAGCCCGGAAACCGATGTTCGACGGCCTCGATCTGTCCAAGGTCACTGCTGCGCAGCCCGCGAATCTCAGTTGGGATTTCGTGAAGCGGTTGCGCGACACGGTGACCGTCAAGCTGCTCCTCAAAGGCATCGTCACCCGCGAAGACGCGCAGCTCGCGGTCGAGCACGGCGTGGACGGCCTGATTGTCTCGAATCACGGCGGGCGCTCCGAAGAAACTCTTCGCCCCACGATCGATAGTCTGCCAGAGGTGATCGAAGCCGCCGCCGGCAGGATTCCCGTCATCGTCGACGGCGGCGTCCGGCGCGGCACGGACATCTTCAAAGCCCTCGCTCTTGGCGCGTCAGCGGTCGGCATGGGCCGGCCGTACGCATGGGGGCTAGCGGCATTCGGTCAGCCGGGTGTCGAGGCCGTGCTCGAAATCCTGCGCCGTGAATTGAAAACCATCATGCGCCAGGCGGGAACCATCTCTGTTGATAAGATCTCCCGAAGTTACGTGGTCACTCGCACACTCTAACCGCCGGTGATTTACCTCACGGTGCCCACAGGCGCAGCGCGAGCAGGTGCCACGACAGCAGAAAGCCGGTGACGACGCAGCAGGCGGAGGAAACCAGGAGCGAGTGAATCCTCACGCCGCGGTGGATTTCCTCCTTCGGTACGCGCAAAACGAATACGAGGCTGCTAATAGAGAGGAGCGGGAAGAAAAATGTTCCGAGAAAGATGCCGACGGTCCAGAGGTTGAGTGAGCCGATTTGCGAGCCGTTGAGGTTCAGGAAACACACGGGCACGATCGAGAACGCCAGCGTTGCGAGCAGCGGCGTCACGCGGACGGAGAGGTGCCGCACATCCTTCATGGCGCCGACCAGCTTCAGGAATAGCCAAACGAGCGCAAATGGCAGAGAAGTCAGCATAAAAAACAGGCAAAGAGAGAGCAAAGCGATTCGAATAAAAGGCATGATGAGACTGCTGCGTTCGCTGTAAGGAATTCCCTGGAGCCCGCTGCCGGCGATTGCCATGTCGCCGGATTCGTTCGTAAAAAAGATCATCGTACCTTCGGGCTCTTTATCGCCGCGGAATGCATTCTTGCCCACGTAGAGCAGCGGCTCGGGCTGGCCGAATAACCCGGAGCGCGTCATCTTGCCCTTGACGACGCGGATGCGCGTGCCTCCGGTGAGATCATCAAGAAACGCAAACATCTGGGTTCGAGGGGCGCGCGGCGCATAAAAGCCGGCGAATTTTTCCAGATCACCCGCCGGCGGGTTGATCACGGACTGTTGCGGCTTCGGAAAACTTTTCGACAGGAAATCAATTGCCAGCAGATTCAACTGGTGCAGCGCCCGGCCTGAATTGGTGCTATTGAGAAGGACGACGTAGCCCCAGTTTTGCTCCGGCATGTAACGATACGAGGAGATAAAACCATCGATGCCGCCGTCGTGGCCGTGCGTCACCACGCCGCCTTCCACGCTCGAATAGTTGCAGAGGCCGTACCCAAGCCGCAGCCCGTTTTTCGCGGCCAGCGTGGTTTCCGGCGCTTCCATTCTGAGGACGGACTCGGGTTTAACCAGTTGCCCTTCCTCTGTTTTTCCGCGCCGCAGGAGAAATTGCACCAGCTTTGCCAACTCGCCCGGCGATGCTTTTAGATCTCCCGCAGGCCGCAGGTAGATGAACGGATATCCCACCGCCTTTGGCGGATTGCCATTGTAAGCGGTCGCCAGCAGCGGTTTGTTCGCATCGGTGAAAGGATAATCCGCTCTTTCCATGCCCAACGGCCGCAGGAAAGTGTCGCGTATGTATTTATCGAATGGCATTCTCGTGATTTTTTCGATCAGGTAGCCGGCGATCGCATTTCCGGGATTCGAATAAGACATGCGCGTTCCGGGGGGCCAGCGCGCGATCTGCGGCTTTCTGAATCGCTTGAAAGCATCCAGAAGAGGGAAATCATATCGATCGCCCAGGTTGTAAACTTCGCTCAATTCCATGTCGTCGAAGCCCGCCGTGTGTTCGAGCAGGTTCACGATGCGGACGGGATGAGTTGCCTCCCAGCGATTCTTGAACGGGATTTCCGGAGCGACATCCTGCAACCGGGCGTAAAGATTGATCTTTCCTTCTTCTTGCAATTTCAACAGCGCCAGCGCGACAAAGGTCTTGCTGATCGAGCCCACGCGGAATTCCGTGTCGCAACTGACGTCACGATTTGCGGCCATGTCGGCCTGGCCGATTCCGCCGCACCAGAGAACCTCGCCATTCACCACGAGCGCCACGCCCGCTCCGGGAACGTGCTCTTTGTCCAGAACATCCTTCATTGCTTTCTTTAGTTCCTCGACAGATTTAGGGTGGGGCAGATCCTCTTTCTGCTGTGCGGTACTCCCGGGAGGGACGCACGCCAAGGCTGTAGAAAGGAGAAGTAAAATGGCGGCGGACCTGCCAGTACGGCGCATGCGGCGCTCCTAAGCGCAAGAGTTACATTCGTGGGCCGCATTCTAACCGCGATTTCGAGCGACGCAAAACGAATCGCCGGGGAGGCGGACGGCTGCGGGCAGTCTGAAGCGATTGACGCTGCACGCACTCTCGAATACGATGCCGCACGTCGCAAGTTTGTGTTTTTCGCATGCGGGAGAAGGAGACCTGCCACCCATGAAGTGTTGCCTTCGTTTTCTATGTTCCGTAGCGTTGTTTCTCCTGGGCGTAAATCTGTGTTTCGCGCAACAGCAGCCGGCGCCACCGCCGGATAAAGCTTCGGAAAAGCCGAAAGAAGAAAAGAAGCCGCCCGCACCCGAAGAAAAAGTCGTTCAGACGAAGCATTCGTTGAAAATTGGCGGGCAGGAGATCAAATACACCGCGACGGCCGGCACCATCCTTCTGAAGCTCGAAGATGGCACGCCCAAGGCCAGCATCTTCTACGTCGCCTATGCCAAAGATGACGTCGGCGACGCGAGCCAGCGCCCACTCACCTTCAGCTTCAACGGCGGCCCGGGTTCCGCTTCCGTGTGGCTGCATCTCGGTTTATTGGGTCCGCGGCGCGTGCAGATGGGCGACGCGGGCACGCTCCTTCCACCGCCTTACAAGTTGGTGGACAACGATGTGTCGCTCCTCGACATCAGCGATCTCGTTTTCATCGATCCTGTTTCCACGGGATACAGCCGTGCCGTTCCCGGCGAGGCGCCCAAGCAATTCCACGGTATTGAAGAAGATGTCGAGTCCGTTGCGGATTTCATCCGGCTCTATACAACTCGTAACAAGCGCTGGTCCTCGCCGAAATTTCTCGCTGGCG
>Ga0209527_1000095_pt1 | contig 18656 bp, 19 predicted proteins | sample JacPinW_OM2H0_M2_FD_187968 | JGI IMG/M metagenome (GOLD analysis project Ga0209527, IMG submission 187968) | Forest soil microbial communities from Algoma, Ontario, Canada - Jack Pine, Ontario site 1_JW_OM2H0_M2 (SPAdes) (version 2) | ecosystem: Environmental > Terrestrial > Soil > Boreal... | reverse complement strand
AAACTTGGAATCCACTGCCGGAAGCGGTGTCACTTCCTCCTTGTAGCCTCGCAGCGTCAGCTTCCCCTCGCGATGCCTTTTCATCGCGTCTACACCTTCCATCAACTCGTCGAAAATCTTCCTGTTTGCCATCACCGTTTCCTCCTGGCAGTCTCGCGCGCCTTTCCTTCGCCTTCGATCGCTGTTTTCAGTGCCTTCTTTTCCTCCGCCGTGAGGTCAGCCGCTTCATTTTTGCTGTACAACGTCATCAGCCAGATCTGATGATCCGCGGCAAAGTGGTAGTAGCCCAGCGTATTTTTCGGAATCCTCCCGTCCCTGGGTTGACAGGCAGCCATAAGCAGCATACCTTTCGGCACCGATGGAATCCTTCGCCCAGCGCCGATGAAGAACAAATTCCTGGCAGCGGCCATCCTGACCGCCACCATTGCCGTTGCGGCATCGCTCCTCGCCGGCGCTCAGTTGCTGGCGCTACCCGCACTTGTCCCAACGTTCCTGCGCTGGCTGGCGATGCTTCTCTTCGCCGCCTTCGCCACGTCCCGCCGCTCGCTGACGGCTTGGATCTTCGTCGGCCTTCTCGCTGGCGCCGAGTTTGGCCACGACTGGCCCTCCATCGCGGTGAACCTGCAGCTCCTCGGCACCATCTTTCTGCGCCTCATCAAGGTCATCATCGCGCCGTTGCTCTTCGGCGTTCTCGTGGTGGGCATCGCCGGCCACTCCGACCTGAAGAAAGTCGGCCGTCTCGGCATCAAGTCGCTCATCTACTTCGAAGTCGTCTCCACGCTCGCCATGCTCATCGGCTATGCGGCCATCCATATCAGCCGCGCAGGAGAAGGTGTCCATCTCCCTCCGTCCTCAGCAGCGCAATCGCTCAACGTTTCTCCCCACACCGCCGCTCAACTCATCACCGACATCTTCCCGGAGAACATCGCCAAATCCGTCGCCGAAGGCCAGGTGCTGCAAATCGTCATCTTCAGCGTTCTCTTCGCCATGGCGCTCGCGCTCGTTCCAGAGCCCAAGCGCCGCCCCATCCTCGCCTTCGCCGAGAGCCTCTCGGAGACCATGTTCAAGTTCACCAACCTGGTCATGTACGCCGCGCCGCTCGGCGTCTTTGGCGCCGTGGCCTACACCGTCGGCCACCTCGGCCTGGGAGTCCTCCTCCCGCTCCTGAAACTCCTCGCGACCATGTACGTCGCTCTCGCCTTCTTTATCTTCTGCGTTCTGCTGCCCATCGTGCTGTGGGCGCGCATCCCCCTCAAGCGTTTCATCAACGCCGTCGCCGAGCCCGTCACCCTCGGCTTCGCCACCGCCAGCTCGGAGGCCACTCTGCCTCGCGCCATCGAGCAATTGGAGTCCTTCGGCGTCCCGCGCGAAATCGTCGCCTTCGTTCTCCCCACCGGCTACAGCTTCAATATGGACGGCGCGAGTCTCTATCAATCTTTGGCCTTATTTTTTGTGGTCCAGGCGGCGGGACTGCACCTCAGCATCGGTCAGCAAGTTTTGATGATCCTGACGCTTCTGATCAGCAGTAAAGGAACTGCAGGCGTGGCGCGCGCCTCGCTGTTGATTGTATTCGGCGCGGCAACTTCGTTTCATCTGCCCATGGAACCATTATTTCTTCTCTTCGCAATCGATCAACTCATGGATATGGGACGGACGGCCGTCACAGTTCTCGGCAATTGTGTCGCCTGTGTCATCATCGCGCGCTGGGAAGGGGAATTTCCTGCGAAGGCTGCGACGTCCGGCTAGATGGACGACAGAGCTTATGGTTGTAAGTGAGGTGGGAAGAAAAGCGGCGGCGAGCCGCCGCACTCCAAAGTGGCGCAACTGATGTATATTGCCCTCCGCACACCGAGGAGGGTCTCCAAATGGAACTTTGGTCACGCCGTAAATTTTTTCTGACTTCGCTGGCAGGGAGCGCAGTCGCCAGCGCGGGCAAACTTTTTGGACGATCGCTACCGATTGGAAGCGACGCGAAGGCCCTTGCGAGCCTAGCGCCAGCGGCGCAGGGCAAGCGGCCACTGATTATTTCCAGCGCCAACGGGCTCCATGCCCTCGATAAAGGGATGGACATCCTCAAGAAAGGCGGCGACACCCTGGACGCCGCGGTCGCGGCCGTCACTATCGTCGAGGATGATCCCAACGATGACTCCGTTGGCTACGGCGGACTGCCCAACGAAGAAGGGGAGGTGGAGCTCGATGCCAGCGTCATGCATGGGCCGACGCGCCGCGCCGGTTCGGTCGCGAGCGTGCGCCGCATCAAAAACGTTTCGCGCCTCGCGAAAACAGTGATGGAGAAAACCAATCACGTGATGATCGTTGGCGACGGCGCGCGGCGCTTTGCGGTCGCGGAAGGATTCGAGGAGATGAATCTCCTCACCGAGCACTCGCGAAAGATATGGCTCGCGTGGAAAGCAAAATCTTCATTCAATTGGCGTCCGGGAATTGATTCGCCGGAGTGGAAAGAACATATTTCAGCAATCTTCGACGGAGACGAAAAACAGATCGCCTACGCCGAGCGCGTCATCGCGCATCCGCCCACCGGCACGATTCCGTGCATGGCCGTTGATTCCAACGGCGACATTTCCGCCACGACGACGACTTCCGGCTTGTCGTGGAAAATTCCCGGCCGTGTCGGGGATTCGCCGATCATTGGGGCGGGCTGCTGCGTGGACAATGAAGTGGGCGCCGCAGGCTCGACCGGCAAGGGCGAAGAAAACATAAAAATGTCCGGCGGGCACACCATCATCGAAATGATGCGCCAGGGTAAATCGCCCACGGACGCTTGCCTCGAAGCCATGAGCCGCATCGCGCACAACTACAAAAACGACAAGAAAAAACTCGGGACGTTTCACATCTATTTCTACGCCATCAACAAGGATGGCGTGCACGGTGCGGCTTCGCTGTGGCGCAATGGTTATGAAGCCAGCAAACAGGCTTCCTACGCTGTCCATGACGGTACCGAGTCGCGGCTGGCTCCCTGCACGCCATTCTTTGACGCAGTTGGCGGGGACCAGTAGTCGACGATGGCATAGTGATTAGTCGGGCGGCGGCGGAAAAATGCTTTACACAGAGTTCACTGAGAGCACAGAGGTCACAGAGCGGAAACAGACGACGGAAACAATTTCAAGGTATTTACTGGACACGCCACTGGAATAAACAACTAGAATCATCGGAAGCCCAAACTTCCGGGCCAGCAATTTGCTGTTTTCCTTTTTCCAGTTTCGATATTCTGATTTCATGGACCAGGCGAACATTCTGATCATCGGCGGTGGCGTCATCGGCTGCGCCATCGCCAATACCGTTTCGAAGCGGTGGCAGGACGTTTTTCTTGTGGAACAATTTCCGAAGCTGGGCATGGCTACCAGCACGCGCAACAGCGGCGTGAACCACTCCGGCATCTACTACCCGAAAAATTCCTTGAAGGCGCGGCTGTGCGTGGAAGCCAACCGGCTGACTTACGAATTTTGCGCGAAGCATAAAGTGCCGTTTCGCCACTGCGGGAAACTGGTCGTGGCCGTGGATGCACACGAGGAAACCGAACTCGTCGCGCTGAAGAAGCGCGGGGAAGAGAACGGGGTCGAAGGGCTTCGGCTGATCGGCGCTGACGAAATTCGTAAGAGAGAGCCGCATATCAAAGGCCTTGCGGCGCTGGACGTGCCTTCGACCGGCATTGTCTCCGCGGAAGAACTGGTGCATGCGTATGCGCGAGTGGCGACAAATCAGGGAGCGAATATTGTTACGTTCGCGCGGGTCACTTCGCTGGAACCGTCCGTTGAAACCATCCGCGTCGGCTTGCGAATCGGCGACGAAGAGGACGCGCAGGATGAAACGATTGAAGCACGATGCGTGATCAACGCCGCGGGACTTTTTGCCGATGAAGTCGCGGCGATGCTGGGGAATCACTCGTGGCGGATCTACCCGGTGCGCGGCGAGTACTGCGAGGTGCGTGGGCCGCGTTCCTCGCTGATCAACAATCTTGTTTATCCCCTGCCGCACAGTGATGGATTGAGCCTGGGCGTGCACTTTACAAAGACGCTCTGGGGAACATTTCTACTGGGGCCGACGGCGACGTACGTCGAAGGAAAAGACAATTACGAGAAGAACCGCTTGCCGATTGCGGATTTCGCGCACAGTGCGAAAACGCTGTTGCCAGAAATCGAGGAGAGCGACCTGCAGCTTGGGTATTCGGGGCTGCGGCCAAAACTCGTTCCGCCAGGCGGCAAGGGGATTGCGGACTTTGTGATTACGCGGGATCCCAAGGTGCCGCAGGCGATTCACCTTGTGGGGATGGAATCGCCTGGGCTCACGGCAGCGCCGGCCGTTGCGGAGCATGTTTCAAAGCTTGTTGCTGAAGTTCTGGCATGACGCTATTGGGGGCACGATATATGGTGCCCCTACGAGACAAATCGTGCACTTGATTGCGCTGCTGGCTTACTCGACGATCAGGCGGAAATATTTCTTCTTACCCATCCGAATCACAGCACCAAATTCCCCGTACTCCCCGAGGTTTACCCTACTAGTCGGATCTGTTATGACCTGGTTGTTTACCTCGAGTCCCCCGCCTTTGATTAACCGCTCGGCCTCGGAGACTGAACCAATTTCCTTTATGGCAACCAATACCTTGGACCACTTTTCTTTGCCGAGTAGAGGGAAGTCTATTTTAGAAATTAATCGGCCACCGGTGTCCTGCATTTCATGGGCCTCATAAGTGCCGTCAAAGACCCGCCTGATTTTGATTTGCCTTAATTCCTCTGGAATCTGGCGGTCGCGGAAGACGCGCTGGAAATTGTCGGCAGCTTTGCGAGCGGCTTCCTCGCCGTGAAACGCTTCGATTACCTCTTTCGCTAGTTCCATCTTTACGTCCATAGGATGAGTTGAGCCGGCCACAACCATCTTATGTATCTCCTCGATTCCAGAGGCCGTCCGGTCCGTGACCAGCTCCCAATAGCTCCACATCAGATCATCCGGGATCGACATGAGCTTGCCGAACATTTCATCGGGGGCTTCGGTGATGCCGACGTAGTTGCCGAGGCTTTTGGACATTTTGCGCTGGCCGTCTAGGCCAACAAGGATGGGCATAGTGAGAATGGCCTGCCCTGGCAAACCATACTCGCGCTGGATTTCGCGGTGCACTAGCAAATTGAACTTTTGCTCGGTGGCCCCGAGCTCGACGTCGGACTGTAATTTCACGGCGTCCATCGCAGTTAGCAGCGGATACAAAAGCTCATGTACGGAAATGGGCTGGCCCTTGTCCAGGCGCGAACGAAAATCCTCGCGCTCCAGCATGCGCGCCAGCCGGTAATGAGAACAAAGTCGCACGATGTCTTCGGCAGACATTTTGCTCAGCCATTCGCTGTTGTAGCGAACTTCCGTTTTTTCGCGGTCGAGGATCTTGTAAACCTGTTCGAGATAAGTCTTGGCGTTGGCGTCGACTTGCTCGCGCGTTAGAGGAGGGCGGGTTTCCGATACGCCCGTGGGGTCGCCAATCATTGCGGAAAAATCGCCGATCAGGAAAATGGCGGTGTGGCCGAGATCCTGAAAGTGTTTGAGCTTGCGGAGGACTACCGTGTGTCCCAGATGAATATCTGGGGCGGTGGGGTCCACGCCGAGATAGACGCGCAGGGGTTTACCGGTCTTTTGGGACTTTTCGAGCTTGGCGGCCAGGTCGGCTTCGGGGATGATTTCGGCGACGCCTTTTTTGAGGTAGGCGAGCTGCTCGGCGACGGGTTTGAAATTCGAGTTGGTCATGAATTGTTTTCAGCTCGTGCGAAGTACGCGGCGGCCTTCGATTTTGTATTTCCCTTCGAGCACGATATTTACCGCTTGAGAATAAATCCGGTGTTCTTCTTTCAGGATTTTGTCGGAGAGGGATGCCTCGGTGTCTCCGTCGAGCACGGGGACAGTGGCCTGCAAAATGATGGGGCCGGCGTCGAGATTTTCGTCGACGAAATGGACGGTGCAGCCGGCGAATTTTACGCCGTATTCGAGCGCCTGGCGCTGCGATTCGAGGCCGGGGAAGGACGGGAGCAGCGAAGGGTGAATATTCAGGATGCGGTTCAGAAATTTTGCGACAAAAAAGGGAGACAGAAGGCGCATGTATCCAGCGAGACAGATCAGATCGACTTGGAGTTCGTCGAGAACCGCGGCGACAAGGCGGTCGTAGGCTTCGCGCTCCAGGCCTTTCGAAGGAATCACGTGCGTCTTGATTCCACGCGCTTCCGCGCGCTGGATGCCGGGCGCGCCCTCGCGATTGCTGATGACGACGGCGATCTCCGCGTTCGGAATTCTTCCCGCCGCAATGCTTTCCGCGAGCGCCTCGAAATTCGAGCCGCGGCCGCTTAAGAGCACGCCTATGCGCTTCTTCATAAACGGAAAACGTTAGCATAAGCGACCAAATCGGCAAAACGGAGGGATGGGGAGCGCGGTATTCAGTTGTCAGTTTTCAGTGGTCAGTTAAGAGGAGAAGGGTGTTGGTTGTTGCAAGAGCGAGCGGCGGCGGAACCTGCAAACGGGGAGGCGAAGGAGTAGTGGTCAGTTTCTATTCTTGCCGTAGCGAAATACATAAAGGGCCAGGATGACGATCCATGCGCCGAAAAGGAGGTAGTACATGCCAGCATCGTGGCGAGCGAATCGGTAGTACACGGCCGTCGCCAGCAGCGCTATCAATCCAAATTGCAGGGCAAGCCTCATGCCTTTGCCTCCAGGAGTAAATTCATAGGCTGACGGATGCGCGGGGAGGAGTCTTGAAGTAAGCGATGAGGAACAGGAGGCCGAGAAGAAGGTCCGTGCCGGCAAAGACCAGGTCCGACTTGTGCATGCGGCCTTGCAAGACGAGGAGGATTACCGCTGCGCTCCAACTGACTTTTTCGAGGATGCATGGAATCATGAGGGGGCGATAGCGCGCCGCGTCTGTCGCGATGATGATAAAGGCGACTTGCCACGCCAGACCGAGCCCCACGAACCCATAGAAGAATCCTGGATGGGTGATGGGAGGTGGATCATTGCGCCCGATGAGATCAAACATAAAGTAAAGCGGTGTGAGGACGAGAAAGCCCCAAATTCCCGCAACCCAAAATACAATCTTCGCGAATCTCATGGCTTCCTCGAGGAACTCAGCTGACAGATTTGCCGTGGAAATTGCGGAGGCCGACGGCGAGCAGCAAGGCGTTGAAAAATACAAGACCGATGACGACCGCCACCAAAGGGAGATGCGGGAACTGGGGAATCATCGTGGCGCGAAGGCCTTCGCTGGCGTAGACGAGGGGGTTCACGAGCACGGCTTTTTGCAGGATGGGGAATTTGTCGAGCGCGCTCCAAGGATAATACGTACAGCCGAAGAAAATCATGGGGGCGACGATTAGGCTGAACATCAACCCGATGTGGGTCTGCTGCATGCTGCAGCCGAGGGCGAGGCCGCCGGTCGCGGAGAAAAGAGCGACGAGCAATGCCACGACCGCAAAGAGAATGGGATGGGGCACGTTCAAATCCACGCCGGGGCGGAGCAGCAACCAGGCAGCCGGAATGACCATGAAGCCGGCGGCGAGCGCTTGCAGCGTGCCGGCGACGACCTTCTCGATCGCCAGCCAGGAAATCTCCATGGGGGCGAGCAGACGATCTTCGATTTCGCGGGTGAACTGAAATTCGGCAATCAGCGGCATGGCGACGGCCCAAATGCCGGTGCCGACCATGCAGATGGCCATGATTCCGGGGAGCAACAGACTCTTGTAAGCAGGCGGCATGTAGCCGCTGCCGACCATGACACGGCCAAAAATGAAGACGAACATGAGCGGCTGTAAAAAAGTTTGAAACAAGAGCGCCACGAAGTTGCGGCGGGCGACATGGGCGTCGCGCGCGAGCATGGCGAAAAAAGCTTTCCAGTTCATTCGCGCAAGCTCCTTCCGGTATGGTGCAGAAAAAGATTCTCCAGGCTGGGCTCGGAGATGTGCACGTCACACAGCTCGACGCCGGCAGCGGAGGCGAGATTGGCGACCTCGGCGACGAGCGAACCGCTGCGGTCGGCGTAAAGATCGGCGCCGTTGCCATCGGTGGCGCGCACTTCCCGGACACCAGCAAGACGCTGAAGACGCTGAAGCAGATCGGGGGAATGAAGGCCGAAGCGAAGGCGCAGCAAGTATCCACCGGGAACGGAAGCTTTCAGCTCCTGCGGGGTTCCCAAAGCGATGACGCGGCCATGATCAATGATGGCGAGGCGCTTACACAACGCGTCGGCCTCTTCCATGTTATGAGTGGTCAGCAGAATCGTCTTGCCGCTCTGGTTGTATTCGCGGACGATTTCCCACAGGAGCAAACGGGTCTGCGGGTCCAGGCCAGCACTCGGCTCGTCCAGGAAAAGGACTTGCGGATCGTGCATCATGGCGCGAGCGATGGAGAGACGCTGCATCATGCCGCCGGAGAATCCGCGAACCATTTGGTCGGCGCGATCGGTGAGCTTGAAGCGCTCGAGAAGGGCTTCCGCACGCTCGGCGCGTTCGTGAGAGGAAATGCCGAAATAGGCGCCATGGAAGGCCAGAATCTCGCGGGCAGTAAGGGAAAAATCCAGATTGGGGCGCTGGGCGACAACGCCAATCAAGCGCTTGACGGCGACCTGCTCCTTCCACACGTCGTGTTCGCCGATGAAGGCTTGGCCACTGGTGGGGCGGACGCGCGTAGTAAGAACGCCAACGGTGGTGGACTTGCCGGCGCCGTTGGGCCCCAGCAGGCAGAAGATTTCTCCCGGCAATATTTCAAGCGAGATTCCATCGAGCGCTACGATCTCGGGTCTTGGCTGTTTGCCCCTGGCTTTTGGCGCGCCGAACGAGAAGCCCCCCGTGCCAGCAGCCACGGGAGGCGCTGAAGTGTAGACCTTGCGAAGGTCACGTGTGCGAATGCCAGCTACCATGCCGGAGTTCCCCTCAGCGGCCTACACTTGAGCGCTCAGGCGCGGAAGCCCTGGAACAACACGGCCAATGGGTGTAGGAGCGCCCTTGATAGTTCCAGAGTAGTGGGAGGGATGTCAATTTCAAGAAAAGCACGAAATCGTCGCGTGGCACGCGGATGCCGCGATGCCATCGAACCGGGCGGACAATAGCATTATTGTTCGAGTACCCAATCGCGCTAGAATGCCGCGTCGATTTCGAACTGACCGTTCGCGGGAGAATAACACATGGGAAATGGATCAACGGGAACTCGCGGCTACGGCTTAAGAGTTTTGACTGGAGCGGTCGTCGCGCTGGGGCTTATGGTGTGGCCCGCTCTTGCGCAGCGGGCCGTGTCGCGCGATCCGGCGGAGCCGGCGCAGGGGAAGCCACAGCCGAAACTATCGGCGCGGCCAACGGGAGGAGTTGCGCGGCAGGCGGTGGATGAAAAATCGATGCGCTCGCTGATCGGGAAACTTGTTGCGTGTGGCACCAGGCTGACGCTTTCTTCGTGGATCGATTCGAAGCGGGGGATTGGTTGCGGACGCGATGCAATCGTGGCGCGATTCAATGAGATCGCGAAAGATTCCGGGGGGAAATTGCAGGTGGTGGTGGATAAATTCGAATCGACTTCGGAGCGAACTTCTGGAAAACCGATGCCGCTGGAAAACGTGTACGCCATTCTTCCCGGTTCCGATCCGAAGCTGACGAAAACAATTTTCATTGTTTCAGGGCATTTTGACTCGCGGCCTTCGAATGTGATGGACCCGAATGCGGATGCTCCGGGAGCGGACGACGACGCATCGGGTGTAGCGGTGAGCGTGGAATGCGCGCGGCTGCTGAGCAAGGCGGGGTCAAACGGGCGCGGGACGTATCGCGCGACGATGCTTTTTGCTGCGGTTTCAGGCGAAGAGCAAGGGCTGCTCGGCAGCACGCACCTGGTGGAATGGACGAAGGAGCAGGGTTACACCGTCGGCGGAATGCTGGACGACGATATCGTGGGCTCCGATTCCGCGGCTGGTGCGCCGCATCGCGTGCGGCTTTTTTCTGGAAATGGCGAAATTGACGATGCGGATTCGCCTTCGCGCGAACTGGCGCGGGCCGTCGAAGAGATTGATGGACGCGCGGCGATTCGAATGATTTTCCGGGTGGACCGGTATGGGCGCGGCGGGGATCACTATCCTTTTTACAAGGCGGGGCTGCCGGCGGTGCGATTTACCGAGCCGCTGGAAGATTACAATCACCAACACCAGACGCCGCGGACGGAAAACGGAATTGAGTACGGTGACTTCGAAAAATACCTCAACTTTACGTTTATGGGCGACGTGGCGCGGGACAATGCGCAGGCGTTGCGGCAGTTAGCGCTGGCTCCGGCTCCGCCCAGCAATGCGAAGCTGACTGGTGCGGTCACGCCGGACGCCAAAGTGTCCTGGTCGGCCGAAGATGATTCCGAGCGCGTCGGTTTTGAAATCCTGTGGCGCGAGACTAGCGATTCTCGGTGGCAGGTTTATGATTTTGCGGCTTCGCCCGGCGAAACAGTTTTGAAGGGCGTTTCCACGGACAATCACTTTTTTGCCGTTCGCGCTGTGGGCAAGAATGGGGCACGTTCGATTGCCGTGCCGACGGAGATGGAGCGGCGGCCGCCGCCACTGCCTTCTCCGAGTAAACAGTGATCAGTAATCAGGGATCAGTAAAGAGAAATCGGGAATTAGAGAGCAATAATATGTGCGGTGGCGCTATCGGAGCCCCACCATTTTCGCGGATGTTTTGATACGTCATTTCCCGTTAGTGGGGGTGGTCGCAGGATTGGATTGGGTCCGACAGCAACGGGAAGCTGCCTAACAATGGAAAACGGCTGGCAGCAGATGCTGTCAGCCGTTCGTTTTCTCTGTTGAATAATTTGGGGCGAATTACCGATGTCCGCCGCCGCGGGATCCACCGCCTCCGTTGCCGTGGGAGCCTTCACCCCCATGACCACCTTGGTAGCCACCGCCACCTGAGCCGCGTGATTCACCACCGCCGTGACCGGAATAGCCGTTGCCACGACCAGAGTAGCCATTGCTGTGGCCGGAGTACCCATTGCCGCGCCCATAATTGCCGCCGCTGCGACCGGAGTAGCCGTTGCCGCGACCGTTGTAGTAGTTGTTGTTGCCACGACCATAGAAGCGGTCGTTGCTATAGGCCCGAGCGTAGCCACGCCCGCGTCCATAGTAGCCATATCCGCCACGGCCATAGTAGCCGCGGTACCACGGGCCGGCACCAATAAAGACACCGCCGACAAAGTAATCAGGACCGTAGAAGCCATACGGTGCGCAAGCGTAGGGGTAGTAGTCGTAGTAACCGTACGAGCAAACGGGAGCTGCGCCGACGTAGCCGTAGCCCGGTCCGACTCCAATGCCAACGGAAACTTGAGCCTTGGAGTAACTTGCCGTAAACATGAAAATGCCAAGTAAAGCGAGATATCTTAGATAGCGCATTTTAGACCTTTCGTCAGACCCGGTACAGCTGTCCAAATCCTAACTGGATCTGAAGGCCTACTGGCGCCTCAGGTTAGTCTGAAGCGCCCCCTATAGTTGTTAAACCCCAAGACCAAGAAAGAGTTGCAGGCCTTTCGTGTGCCGGGAAAGGGCCATATCAGCGGCAATTGAATGGCGGCCCGGTGACAGGATGCGTTCTAGTGCTGCGGAGCGGCGACGGGCTGGGCGAAAGTGATGAAGTTGCCGCCGGGGTCCTGGACGGCGAATTCCTTCATGCCGTAGAAGGCGGTGCGGACCGGCATGACGATTTTCACGTCTTTCATGCAGGCGAGAACGGCGTCGAAATTGTCCACCTCGATGTAAAGATACGTGGGGCCCTTGCTGGCCCCGGCGGACATGGACGGCGGGGCGTCTTTTTCCACGCTGGCGTAAGTCTGGTACATCACCTCGGCGGCGCCCTTCTGAAAAGTCACAAAACCGAGCTTGCTGCCATCGGGAACTTCGATGGTTTTTGCGAAGCCGAGGCGATCGACCCAGAAGGGTATGACCGGCTCGATCTCTTTGACGAGCAGAACGGGTGTGATCTTTTTGACGTTCATGGGTGTTTTCTCCCGTGTTTGGGTGGCATGAATGAAAGTTAAACCGCAGAACAGCGCGAGAGCGGTGATGACGAACCGGCGCATAGCGAATTTTCTCCTTGCTCTGGATACTAGTCTCAATTAGACTAGTCACGGTAGCGGAGGCAAAAAGACAAGTCAAGGAGATTTTTTATGGCCACGGCGGCGCGACAACTCGGCGACCTTATTTCGATTGGACCGGCGATGCTGAGGGATTTTGAACTGCTGGGAATTCACAGCGTGGCGCAACTGGCGCGGCAGAATCCGCAGCGAATGTACGAAAAACTGGGCCGGGTGGCGCGGCAACATCAGGACATCTGCGTGCTGGACGCATTTTGCGCGGCGGTGGCGCAGGCGAGGAATCCGCGGCTGCCCGCAGAGCAATGCCAGTGGTGGTATTGGAGCAAGAAACGCAAGACGGGAAAGAAATGAAGGGACAAGAAAGCGCAGAGACGCGGAGAGAACTGCGGAACTTGGAGAGGCCGAGGCGGGGCGCGCAGGCGGCGAAGAGATCGGCGCTGACGACGCCGGATATGGTGCTGCTGAGCCTGCTGGCGGAGCGGCCGATGCACGGATACCAGGCGAATTTCGAGCTGGAAAGACGCGAAATCCGGGATTGGGCGGGAATTTCGCGGCCGCAGGTGTACTACTCGCTCGAGAAACTTGCGCGTGCGGGGCTGATTCGCTCCTTGGAAACAGACGTGCCGACGGCGGGACCAGAGCGCAGCACGTTCGAAACAACGGCGAAGGGACGCGCCGCGCTAGCGGACGCGCTGGAACGAGAAGAGTGGACCACACAGAGAGAACGCCCGCCTTTTTTGACTTGGATGGCGCTATCGTGGCAAGCGCGGCCGGGAGTTTTCCTGAAACAGCTGAAGCGGAGGCGCAAATTTTTGCTGAAAGAAATCGCGAGAGAAAAGAAAACTCTGCTGTCGATCTACGACGAGGTAGGCCACAAGTATCACGAGGCGGTATGGATGGTGGGCTTAATGCTCGATCAGATGCGAGTGGAAGTGCGATGGACGCATCGATTGGAGCGCGAGCTGGCGCGAAGGGCCCGGGCGCTCCATCCGCAATTCGCGGAGGGCTTGCCCAAGTGAAATTGCGCGGCCCAGTAAAAAATCCAAGAGAAAAGACAACGCCGAGACGCAGAGTACGCTGAGGTTCGCAGAGAAAGAGAACAACGCGGAGAAGAGACGGAGAGAAAAAATAAAGCAGAGACGCCCCGAGCGGGCCGGGGCAGGCGCCGCACGCCTGAGATTCGCAGAGAGGAGAACAACGTGGAGAAGAGGTGGAGGGAAGGGGTCGCGCTCCTGATCACATCAATGAGCCTGGCACTGAGCGCGGATACGATGTGCGGATTGTCAGCCGACGCGCAAGAAAAGCTGCCGACGGCGCGGGAGGTAGTGGCGGCTATTCAGGAGCACGTTGGCGTGCCGTGGAAAACGGAGACTGTGGACACCTTCAAGGCGGGGAATCCGGAGATGCGCGTTACGGGGATTGCGGTGACGATGATGGCGACACTCGACGTGCTACAGCGGGCCGCGGCGAAAGGGGAAAACCTGGTCATCACGCATGAGCCGACGTTTTACAATCACCTGGACCGTCCGGAGGGAATGGAAGAGAGCGACGCGGTATGGAAGGAGAAACGGGCGTTCATCGAGAAAAACGGAATGGTGGTTTGGAGATTCCACGACCACTGGCACCTGCGGAAACCGGACGGGATTCTGGCAGGGATAGTACAGGCGCTCGGCTGGGAGAAATATCAAAGCGCGGAGAACCCGCATTTGTTCACGGTGCCGGAAATCACGTTGGAGAAACTGGCGGCAGAAGTGGCGAAGCGGCTGGATACGCCGGTGGTGCGAGCGGTGGGAAATCCGGAGATGAAAATAACAAAGCTGGCGTTGAGCCCGGGAGCGGCAGGATTCCAACGGGAGACGCATGCGCTGGAAATGGAAAACGTTGAGGTGCTGCTGGTTGGCGAAACACGGGAATGGGAAACGGTGGAGTATGCGGCCGACGCAGCGACAGAGGGAAGAAAGAAGGGATTAATCGTCATCGGGCACGTGCCGTCCGAGCAAGCGGGGATGGAAGAGTGCGCAAGATGGCTGAAGACGTTTGTGAAAGGCGTCCCGATCGAATTCGTAGCGACGAAACAACCTTTTTGGACGCCTGCGGAAAGAGGCTACTCGATTCGTCCGAATTAAGATCGCTCGAAAGCGTTCAACGCTACGTTCAGATCGCGGCTTAGTTTGCAGGCAAAAATTGTGCTCTGCCCGTCGAAGGTGCGGTCCAGAGGACATCGCCTTTTTCATCGTAGAACTGAAGAGCAGCCTCGCCTCCCGGAAAAGTGTCACTCGGGAACATGTAGCTGCGTCCCTTCTGGGTTACTTTCGGGAGCGATGGCTTTAGGCTCAGGCGCGCATAAACGTGGCCATCGCACTCATACCTCAACCCTAAACGGGGCTGTAGGCTGGGGGTCAAAGATTGAGGGAGCCAGAGTAAGTGACGCGAGCTTTGCCGGATTCACCGCGCTCGATACGGCCGATGAGGAAGAATTTTTCGCGGCGTTTTTTCAGGTCGGCTTCGACGGAGCGTACGTTTTTCGGGGGGACGACGAGGATCATGCCGACGCCCATGTTGAAGGATTGCAGCATCTCGTCGGTATCGATTTTGCCGAGCTTGCCGAGATACCTGAAAATCGACAGCACGGGCCAGGATGCCAGATCAATTTCCGCTTTCACGCCGCTGGGCAGCACGCGCGGCAGATTTCCCGGGATGCCGCCCCCGGTGATGTGCGCGAGGGCGGAAACCCAGCCGCGCGCGATTATGTTTTTCAGCGCGGGCGCATAGCACAGGTGAGGCTTCAGCAACTCCGCGCCGATTTTATTTCCGACTTCGGCGACGTAGGTATCCGGCTTCAGCCTAGCAACTTCAAAGACCAATTTGCGCGCGAGCGAATAGCCGTTGGTGTGCAGGCCGGCTGAAGGCAGCGCGATCAAAGTGTCACCGGGCTGGACGCTCTTGCCGGTGAGAAGATTCTTGCGCTCGACAACGCCGACGATGAAGCCTGCCAGATCGTATTCGCCGGGCGGATAAAATCCGGGCATCTCCGCGGTTTCGCCGCCGATGAGGGCGCAGCCGGCTTTGCGGCAGGAGCGGCTCATGCCTTCGACGAGCTGCTCGACGACCTGCGGGTCGAGCCTGCCCATGGCGAGATAGTCGAGGAAAAAGAGCGGCTCCGCTCCCTGCACGAGAATGTCATTGATGCAGTGATTCACGAGGTCGCCGCCGACCGTGGAGTGCACGCGCATAGCCATGGCGACCTTGAGCTTTGTGCCCACGCCGTCCGCGCTGGAGACCAGCACGGGCTCTTTCCACTTTTTGCGGTCGAGCGCAAAGAGCGCGCCGAAGCTGCCGATGCCGCCGAGCACACCGGGAGTGAACGTGCGGCTGGCGTGGTGCCGGATCCTCTGCTTGGCGTCCTCGGCGACGGCGATGTTGACTCCGGCATCGGCGTATTTCATGAGAGAGCTGTCCGTTTCCGTTTTTGCTGCGGGTGCGCGTTCGCACGCATGGTAAAAGATTGGGAAATCACTGGAGCGCCTGGTGGGTCGCGGCGCCCGCTGCAAAGCCCGGCGATTCCGCGCAACAGCTAAAAGGTCCGGAAGATTCGCTTCCAGCGAACGATGCCGGGATGCAGCAGGGCGTTTGCGTAAGCGAAAAAACGCTCGCGAATCTGTCCCGGCTCCCAAGCCTCCGGCGAAACATTCAGCGACATGTAGATCATGACGGGCGTTCCGATGATGTCCTTGCGCGGGACGCAGCCCCAGAAGCGGCTGTCGTAGGAATTTCCGCGATTGTCTCCCATGACGAAATAACAGTCCGCCGGAACCTTGTACGGCGTGCGCAGCTCGTAGGGCTCGCTGGCGCCACTGGTGTATTTTTCAACGAGTTTTTGGCTGTTGACCCACACGGCGCCATCGTGAATGTCGATGGTGTCACCGGGCAGCCCGATGACCCGCTTCACGTAGTCCGGCGTGTCCGGCGCAAACGGCGGCTTGAAGATGATCACTTGCTGGCGCTTGGGATTGCGCCAGAGGGGCACGTGCCAGTTGGTGAAGGGCACGCCCGCATCGTAGCCGATGCGGCTCATAATGAGGTGATCGCCGATGAGCAGCGTGTTCTCCATCGAGCCGGATGGAATGACGCGCGCCTGGCCGATCGTGCCGTTGATGAGCAGAAAGGCGAGGCCGACCCAGAACCACGCGATGATCTCGCGCTGAATTTTTGTCTGCACGGGCACGTTTGATTCTTCCTGCTTTTTATTTTTGTCAGCTTTCACGTTCCACCACCACCGGCCGCTCTGCGGCCGCGGGTTCACTGCCGTTACCAGGAGTAGCTTCGCCGGACTTGCTGTTGAGAGCATTTTCGCGTACCTCGAGCTGCACCAGATCCGTCGGGTAGACGCCCGTATAACAAGACGTACAGAACTTGCCCTCGGTATCACTCACCGCCCGGCGCAGCGCCGGGAGGGAAACGTAGCCGAGCGAATCGGCGCCGAGGAACTTACAGATTTCTTCCGGAGAGTTTGAGGAGGCGATCAATTCTTCGCGCGTGGGCGTGTCCACGCCGTAGTAGCAGGGGGAAATCGTCGGAGGACAACTGATGCGCACGTGGACTTCTTTTGCGCCGACTTCGCGGACCATGCGGACAATTTTGCGGCTGGTAGTGCCGCGGACGATGGAATCATCGACGAGTATCACGCGCTGGCCTTCAATCAAGCCGCGGATGGGATTGAGCTTGAGCTTCACACCGAAATTGCGGATGGCTTGCGACGGCTCGATGAATGTACGTCCGATGTAGTGATTGCGGATCAGGCCCATGCGGAAGGGAATTCTTGATTCGAGCGCATAGCCTACCGCGGCCGGTACGCCGGAATCCGGCACGGGGACGACGATGTCCGCATCCACCGGATGCTCGCGCGCAAGGAGGCGGCCGAGCATTTCGCGGCTTTCGTTTACGGAGCGGCCGAAGATAATGCTGTCCGGGCGGGAGAAATAGACGTGCTCGAAGATGCATTGCTGAAGCGGCTTTTCGGGGGCGAAGTGAACGGACTCGATGCCTGATTTCGAGATGCGCACCATCTCGCCGGGTTCGATCTCGCGGACGTATTGCGCGTTGAGCAGGTCGAACGCGCAGGTTTCGGATGCCACGAGCCAGGAAACGAAGCCGCCGGGCGTGGTTAATTTGCCCAGCACCAGCGGGCGGAAGCCGCGCGGGTCGCGCACCGCATACAATTCATCCTGCGTGAGCACGAGCAGGGAATATGCGCCTTCGACCTGATTGAGGGCATCGCCCAGCGCGCCGGAAAGATTGCGCGCTTGCGAGCGGGCGATGAGATGGACGATGACTTCAGTGTCGCTATTGGTCTGGAAAATCGAGCCGCGATGCTCGAGCTTGCGGCGCCACTCGGCGGCGTTGGTAAGGTTGCCGTTGTGGCCGAGGGCGATCTTGCCCTTGTTGCAATCGATCATGATGGGCTGGGCGTTGAGCAGGGCCTTGTCGCCAGCGGTGGAGTAGCGCGTGTGGCCGATGGCGAGGCTTCCTGGGAGTTGCGCGAGCACGCCCGGTTGGAAAATTTCTTCGACTTCGCCCATGGCGCGGTGCACATACAACTCTTTGCCATCGCTCGAGACGATGCCGGCGGATTCCTGCCCGCGATGCTGAAGCGCATAGAGGCCGAGATAGACGAGGTTCGCGGCCTCGGGGTGGCCGAAAACGCCGAAGACGCCACATTCGTCGTGAAAGTGATCGTCGGCGAAAGCGAGTTTGTGATCGAGTCCCATCTAGGATGTTTTCAGTTGCTTCCTTTTAGCCTCAAAAACGAACCTTTTCAGCAATGGCCAGCTCGCTGCGGCAAAGACGACAGTCCATATGGCCGCCCAGGAAAAAGCAATCGGTCTCGACAAAGTAGCAATATCGAACGCCGCTGCTACTCCGTTGAGAACAGCCAGCGCGGCCGCAAAAAATTTGGCGCGACTATTGCGGCGATAAAGTTCTATCGCTGTGAAGAAAAGAACTATCTCCTCGGGAAAATTCATCTCGTCACCGTAGGTAACGTCAGGGGCGCGCCCTCCCCATCCCATCACAGTGCCAAAAATTTGGAGAGCCAGGAAAGCTCCAAGCAAAGTCAAGAAAGCTGCATACACGGATTTTCGCACTCTGGTCACTTCCCAACTAACGTGCGTCCGAGCGAATGGGCCCAGGCGTCGCGTAGCGTTTCAAGGAAACTATCGATCACCACGCGCCCCTTATATTCGATGCGGAAAGCATCACCGCCGGTGACCTGGCCGATCTGGTGCGCCGCCACCTTGTATTGTCTCGCAGTATCGAGAACGGCAGCAAGTTTTGATGGAGTGACGGATACGACGGCGCGGGCGCCACGTTCACCGAATGCGGCGGCCTCGGCGGGGCCTTCCTCTTCCAATTTGACATGCGCGCTAAGGGCGCAATCCGCCACGGCGGACGCCCCTACGACAGAAGAAGCGAAAGAGGATTCGGCAAGTGTGACGGCAAGGCCGCCGTCGGATATGTCGTGCGCGGATTGGACGGAGCCTTCGGCGGCGAGAGTGACGAGGCAATCT
>Ga0209527_1000094_pt1 | contig 18704 bp, 16 predicted proteins | sample JacPinW_OM2H0_M2_FD_187968 | JGI IMG/M metagenome (GOLD analysis project Ga0209527, IMG submission 187968) | Forest soil microbial communities from Algoma, Ontario, Canada - Jack Pine, Ontario site 1_JW_OM2H0_M2 (SPAdes) (version 2) | ecosystem: Environmental > Terrestrial > Soil > Boreal... | reverse complement strand
CGAAAGAACTAATCCGCGATGGTTTGATCTGTTCGACGAGATTTCCGGAAATATCTAGAGATGTCTCGACTTCGCTCGACATGACAAAACAGGAGCCGATAATTGCCTTAGTGGACAAGAACGGGACAGACGCGGTGAACGACCTTCTCGCCACTTACGGTGAGACCGGAGGGATCAATTATCTCGCTGCCGCCGCGACTTTGCCCTCTCGCGAAACGGTCGAAGAGGCGTGCGCCGATCTGATGAGCTTGATGTTTCCCGGATTTCGCGGCGAAGCGCTGGCGGATTCCGAAGATTTGCCCGACATCACGAAGAGTCGGGTCAGAAGTCTGCGGATCCGCCTGAAACCGGAGATCTGCAAAAGTTTTGGAGATTATCCGGCGAGCGAGGAAACGAAACGAAAAGCGGACGAGATTCTCGACTTCTTCATCTCGCAGTTACCGGAGGTGCGCAAAATTCTTTGGACCGACATTGACGCATCCTATGAAGGTGATCCGGCGGCGAAGAGTTACGAGGAAATCATCCTCGCCTATCCGTCACTAGAGGCGATCGCGATTTATCGAATGGCGCATTTGCTCTACAACAAAGTGCCGTTGATCCCGCGCATCATGACCGAATGGGCGCACAGCCGTACCGGAATCGATATTCATCCCGGCGCGGAGATCGGCTCGCACTTCTTCATCGATCACGGGACCGGCGTCGTCGTTGGCGAGACAACCAAGATCGGTTCGCACGTGAAACTTTATCAAGGCGTGTCGTTCATCGCGCGGTCGCTTGCGGCCGGGCAGGCCTTGCGCGGAAAGAAACGTCATCCGACGATTGAGGACGGCGTTTGCATCTATGCCGGAACGACGATCATGGGCGGCGACACGGTGATCGGCGCCAACTCGACAATCGGCGCGAATGTTTTTCTGACCAAAAGCGTTCCGCCGAACTCGCTCGTCTATTACGAAGAGAAAGAACTTGAGATCGTGCAGAAACGGTCGAGAAAAGTCGCGCCGGAGACCGACGGATTCACTGAATGATTTACTTGGATTACAATGCGACCACACCGCTTTGCGACGCCGCGCGCGAAGCGATGCTGCCATATTTCAGTCAGCATTTCGGTAATCCATCCAGTATTCATCGCGCTGGACGCAACGCGCGGGCCGCGGTCGACAACGCGCGCGATAAAATCGCAGCGCTGATTCACGCCAAGTCGAACGAGATTGTTTTCACCAGCGGCGGAACGGAATCGTGCAATCTCGCTGTGCTCGGGCTCGCCCGATGCGGAATGGAGCGCGGCGGTCACGTCATTTCCAACAAAACCGAGCATCACGCCGTCCTCCACGCCGTTGAGCATTTGGAGAAACACGAAAACTTTGAAGTGACCTGGCTCGACACTTCAAACGACGGAATGGTCGATCTTGATCAGCTCGCCAAATCCATTCGCCCCGAAACGCGGCTCGTTTCGATCATGACCGCGAACAACGAGACCGGCGTGATCCAGCCGATGCGCGAGATCTCGAAAATTTGTCACGAGCGCGGCGTGCTGCTGCACAGCGACATGGTGCAATCGTTCGGCAAGATCGACATCGACATTTCGTTGGTCGATGCCGCCAGCTTTGCCGCGCACAAATTTTACGGACCGAAAGGCGGCGGATTTCTTTTTCTCCGCAGCGGCTTGTCGCTTCAGCCGGTGTTGTTTGGCGGTTCACACGAAAATCAGCGCCGACCGGGAACGGAAAATGTTCCGGCGATCGCCGGCATGGCCGCGGCCGCTGAATTTGCGCTAACGAATCGTCAGACGGAGCAAGATCGACAACTAAAGCTGCGCGACGAGTTCTGGAATTTGATCGCGCAAAATATTCCAGACGCAAAACTCAACGGTGAAGACGCGCCTCGCCTCGCGAACACGCTCAATGTCAGTTTGCTCGGTCTCGATTCCGAAATGCTTCTGATCGCGCTTGATCTGAAAGGCGTCTGCGCGTCGAGCGGTTCGGCCTGCATGGTCGGCTCGGTCTCGGCGTCGCACGTGTTGCTCGCAATGGGATTGCCGGTCGAACGCGCGCGATCCGCGGTTCGCTTTTCGTTAGGCAAACAAACCACCGCCGAAGAAATCGCCAGCGCCGGAAAAATCGTCGCCGAAATTGTCGAACGCTTGAGCAAGCGGAAGAGTGCGCATGCGGTTGCTTGACCTCATCAATGTCATTCTGAGCGGAGCGAAGAATCTCTGATTATTTCTGTTCTGGAATAATAAAAAGGTCAGAGATGTTTCGCTCCGCTCAACATGACAATGGGTCATATAGCGGGCGCGCTTTCAAGCAGCTCAAATTCGCGTTTCCGCCAAATCCTGTAGCCGCGTCTCTCCGGGACGCGAAATGCCACTCCGGCTCGGAGCAATTTCGCGGGCGCGATCACGCGCTCGAAGCAGAGGCGCGCGGATTTTTGCGCCAACTCGGTGCCACGGAACTTGCGAGAAAAATTCGCGTCGAATGGAATCCGCGAATGCGAACCGCCGCCGGTCGCGCTGATTATCGCGAAAAATTAATTTCGCTGAACCCAGAGCTACTGAAACAACGCGCCCGACTCGCCGAAACTGAATTTGGCACCGGCACACTTGACTGCTTAAAGCAGTCAAGTCTAACGAGTGCCGGTCGCGTTGTGGCACAGCACACCGAGCAGCATGGCCTGATTCATGACGAGGTTGATCGCACGCTTCGGCACGAGCTGGCGCATCTGCTCGCACAATGGCGAGTCGGGCGACGCCGAATCGCGCCGCACGGCGCCGAATGGCGACAAGCGTGTCGCGATTTGGGAATCGCCGACGAAGCGCGCTGTCACAATCTGCCGTTCGCCACGAAAGTTTACGCGCGGCGCTACGTTTATCGTTGCCCGAATTGCAAAGAAGAATTTCCGCGCGTCCGCCGCATTCGCCGCGCGATTGCATGCTTGGCCTGCTGCCGAAAACATAACCGAGGAGAATTCGACCCACGTTTTAGGCTGCGCTTATTATCGAAAACGTAACTATGCGCGGTCGCGCTTGCCTCGCCGTAGGCGGGTGTCTCGCCTGTTGCCGAAAACATAACGGCAGTGACTTCGATCCGCGGTTTCGACTGCAATTGATCAGGTAGGGGCGGTTCACCGAACCGCCCGCGGGCGATTGAGGTCAATCGCCCCTACCAATTTGTCATCTCGAGCAACGTCGAGACATCTCTTGATATTTCCGTGCTGAGGAGCGGATCTAAAACAGAAACAGTCAGAGATTCCTCGACTCCGCTCGGAATGACAATGAACTGAGAGCGCCACTACAGATCAGCGAAGCCTTCGTGAGATGGTTTTCTGAAATGAAACTTCGCCATCGTAAGCGAGGCAAATAAACAGGTAACACCGCCGGTCACTCCAGCGAGAGTAGCTTCGAATGGAACTTCAAAGCTGTGAGGATTCGGAAAACTCAACAGAAAAATTAGCGCGACGCCGAAGGCGACGCCACAACCCGTGCAAATTGGCCAGTGCCACAAAATAGAATTCGGCGGGATAAACACATATAGGGGCAAGAAAATTACGAGTCCGGGTATTAGCACGAATGGCAATGATCCGATCGCGAAGTACATCGCGTCGACCCACAACGGAAAAGGACGAGCTTGGATCGCAAACACGACAACCATGACAAGCTGAAGAATTAGCCATGCGACGGTTACAGAAATTAGACCGCCGAGAATTCGGCGCGGCACACCTGAACGAAGCGAATGTGGATTAGAGTTCATCACTCTTCTCACCCTTAGCCGCTTTCTGTCCGCGCAGTTTCGCCTGGATGAACATGTCGATCTTGCCGTCCATCACTTCCTGGACGTTGCTCGTCTCCGCGCCGGTGCGGTGGTCTTTCACCATTTGATACGGCTGAAAAACGTAAGAGCGAATTTGATTGCCCCATGCAATATCGCCTTTCTCGCCGTATTGCCGATCGATCTCGGCGCGTTTTTTGTCCTGCTCGATTTGATAAAGTTTCGCCTTTAACATTTTGAGCGCGAGCTCGCGGTTGCGGCCCTGACTCCGCTCGGCCTGACAGGCGACCACGATGCCAGTCGGCTTGTGCAAAATTCGGACGGCGGTTTCCACTTTGTTCACGTTTTGCCCGCCTTTGCCGCCGCTCCGGAAAGTATCGATCTCGAGATCGGCCGGATTCACTTCGATCGGTGCGGAGTCGGCGATCTCTGGAACAACATCAACGCTGGAGAAGGAAGTGTGTCGGCGTTTGTTCGCGTCGAACGGCGAAATCCGGACGAGCCGATGCACGCCGCGCTCGGTTTGGAGATAACCGTAAGCGTATTCGCCGCTCACCAGTAGCGTGACCGATTTGATTCCGACTTCTTCGCCGGTTTGAACATCGACAATCTGCGATTTCAAACCGCTGCGCTCGATCCAGCGCTGATACATGCGCAGCAGCATGTCGGCCCAATCGCACGATTCAGTGCCGCCGGCGCCGGAGTGAATTGTTATGAACGCGTTGGAGCGATCGCTTTCGCCGGAAAGAAACTGGCGCAGCTCGAACTCCTCGAGCTTGTGAATGAGCCGATCGTGCTCGGTGGCAACTTCGCGCTCGGCCTGCGCGCGATACGATTCGTTTTTTTCTTCGGTGGCGAGTTGATGCAGCGCGTCGAAATCTTCGATCTCGCGTTCCAGTTCGTGAAACGGATTGATCAGCGAGCGCAGACGCGAGACTTCATCGACATCAGCCTGGGCGCGCTCGCGATTGTTCCAAAAATCGGGCGCCGCCATCCGCGCTTCAAGCGCGGTCAGTTTTTCCTGCAGTTTGGGCAGGTCAAAGAAACCTCCGCAGTTCGCGGACGCGCGACTTCAAATCTTCAGCGTCAACGGTGGTTTCAGTTGGCATGGTAAGACATTATCTGAACGTGAACGTCACGCAACGCGTTGTAGCGGTGCTTGTTCTCAAGCACCGAACTAAATAAGCCCGCGAATCACACGAATCACGCCAATGCAGAACAGAAATCTTATTCGCGTTAATTAGCGTGATTCGCGGGCCATGCCCGGATAGGTATCACCGCCGCGCGGAATCTTTGCGCTTGTCCGCCTGGGCCGCGGCCGATTCGATCCGGAAAATGGTTTCGCCTTCCTTCATCAAATCGAGCCGGTCGCGCGCAATTGTTTCCAAATACACCGAATCGGTCTTGAGCAGATTCACTTCGCGCGTTTGGCGGGAGAGCAACATTTGCTGCTCGTCGCGCTGCGCCTGCAGCTTATCGATGTCGGCGTGACCGATTTTCAATTTTTTGTAAGGCGGCACGAACAAACTCACGATCACGAGCCAGACCGCAAGCAAAAGCAAGGTGAGGAGGACACGGTTCCATCGCTGCCAGACGGAAGCTTCGCGACGCGCGCGGAAATCGCCGTAACTTTGATCCACTTCAGCGGACATTACCGCCGTAAATCGCTTTGTCACCAAGTTCTTCGGCGATTCGTAACAGCTGATTGTATTTCGCGACGCGATCCGTTCGACAAAGCGAACCGGTTTTGATTTGGCCGGCATTCGTCGCGACCGCGATGTCGGCGATCGTCGTGTCTTCCGTTTCGCCGGATCGATGACTGATGACCGACGTGTAATTATTTTTCCTGGCGAGCTCGATCGTGGCTAGAGTTTCGGTGAGCGTGCCGATCTGATTGACCTTGATCAAAATGGAATTGGCAACGTGTTCGGCGATTCCTTTTTCAAGGAATTTCACGTTTGTCACGAACAGATCATCGCCGACGAGCTGAATTTTATTACCGAGCCGCGTCGTCAATCTCTTCCAGCCGTCCCAATCATTTTCGGCGCAACCGTCTTCAATCGAAACGATCGGGAAACGCGCGCAAAGCTCGGCGTAGTAATCGACCAGTTCCGCGGCCGACTTTTGCGAGCCGTCAGATTTTTTGAAGACGTAGGCATTTCTATCGCAGTCGAAGAACTCGGAGGAAGCCGGGTCGAGCGCGATGAAGATTTCTTTGCCTAACGAATAGCCGGCCTGCTTGACCGCGGCCGCGATCGTTTCGAGCGCGTCCTCAGCCGATTTCAGATTCGGTGCGAATCCGCCCTCATCGCCGATCGCGGTGGAAAGATGTCGATCTTGCAAAACGTTTTTGAGAGCGTGAAAGACTTCGGCCCCATAACGAAGCGCTTCCGGAAAATTCGGCGCGCCACGCGGCATGATCATGAACTCCTGAAAATCGATCGGCGCGTCAGAATGCGCGCCGCCGTTCAAGATGTTCATCATCGGAACAGGAAGGACGCGCGCTTCCTTGCCGCCGAGATAACGGAAGAGCGAAACACTTTCTGCAGCCGCGGCCGCGTGCGCGACCGCCAGCGAGACGCCGAGCAACGCGTTAGCGCCAAGATTTTTCTTGTTGGGCGATCCGTCGAGCTCGATCAGGCGATTGTCGATCTTGACCTGGTCGCGCGCGTCCCAGCCTTTGATGGCAGCCGCGAGTTTGCCGTTCACGTTCGCGACCGCCTTGGTCACACCTTTGCCGCCGTATCGCTTCTTGTCGCCGTCGCGCAATTCCCACGCTTCGTGTTCGCCGGTGCTGGCGCCACTCGGGACGGCTGCGCGTCCGAGCGCGCCATTTTCAAGATGCACATCCACTTCGACTGTTGGATTGCCGCGCGAATCCAGAATCTCGCGCCCGTGAATTGCAGCGATGGTCGTCTTTGCCATGGCGAATAATCGATTAGTGCAGTTCCAGCGCGCCGACAATTAACTTTTCACGAGCGAAGCGAGTTGTAGCTGCCGCTGTCCTCAGCGGCAGTTCTTAGATTCTGCCGCCAGCGACGGCGGCAGCTACAACATTGTCACCGCATACTGCACTGAATTACTCTCGCGGCTCAAATGAGTTCGAAAACGTGGATGCTCTGGCTGCTCATCATCACCGTTGCAGTGCGTTTGCCAACGATGTTCGGCGTGAAGCGGACCGGTTGGGATGAACGCGCCTACGTCGTCTTCGCTCAGACGCTGGACAAAGGTGGCGTCTCTGGAATCCGACAATGGATGCACGATTACCCGACGAATGAAACTCTGCAGAAATCTCCGCTCCTGTTGCGAGTTGGATTCATCGTGCCGGCCATGCTCACCTGCAAAATCCTGGGCGGCTTTAACGCCGATAATCTCGCGTGGCTTTCGTTCGTCTGCGGCGTTGCTTTGGTTCTTCTCGGCGCGCAGTTCGCTGAGAATCTCTCCGGACGCAGGATGTCGATCTTGTGCGGAATTCTTCTGATCACATCGCCCCTTGCCGCCGGACTTTCGCGCCGTGCGATGCAAGACGCGTTTGCCGCACTCATCTTCTTGGCCTGCCTTTATTTTTTCGATCAATGCTGGCGCCGGCGCAGTGTGCTCACACACGTTTCGCTCGGCATCTGCCTTTGCCTCGCTCTGCTGACAAAAGAATCCGCGCTGCTTCTCTATCCGATGATGGCAATCGCGGCGGCATATTATTACCGGGCAATGAAATTGCGTCCGTCACGGTGGCTGGTTCTGCCGTTGGTAGCGGCGCCATTGATTTATCTTTTAATCGAAATCGGCATCTGCGGCGGCATCGGCAACTTTATCGGCACCTACCGCACCTACGCGTCGCTCCAACAGAAGCTCGATTACACCGTTCACTATGAGAAAGGCCCGTGGTTTCGTTATCTGCTGGACTTCCTCGCGATCGCGCCGGTTGTCTTTATCGCTGCCATCATTGGCTTCTTCGCCCGGTCTGAGGAGCCAATCCGGCATGGTCGCAATCTAGCCCTCATCTATTTCGCCAGCGGCCTTCTGCTCTTCGGTCAAATGCCGATCGTTAATGTGCGGCTTCTTCTTTTCGTCGACATGTTTCTTCGACTCGGAGCCGCTGCCGCCATTGCATACTTCGCCGCGCAATCCGGCGAAAAGTGGTCGCGGCGGATCTTCTATCTCTCGATCGGACTTCTCGTCCTGACCGACGCTTGGCAATTCTACCAGATCTTCGTAGTCGGAAACGTCTACAGCCCGACCACATTTCTCCTTCTGCGCGCAGAAGGCTTCTACGACATCCGCCCGCAATGACGCTTGAGTCGCATTCTTACTGGCAATCTTGCCCAGCGGGCTTACGCTGGGCGGTCATGAGGCGTGTCAGGCAATTTTTCGCCCTCACATTTTTACTCGGCTGCTGCGTCGTGATCGGCGCGGAACCGGCGCGGCTCCCGGCCGATCAATTGGCCAAGGCGATCCGCAATGACGCGATCAGCATCCCAACGCCGGGCGAACTTTTTGCGGCGCTGGAAAAACCGGGCAAACCAAATTGGGTCGGCCAAATGCGCGGACCGATCGGAACGACCTACAAAAACCGGCCCCAAATCGCGCTCAATCTCGGCAGCCTGATCGCTGACGGATTTATCGCCGTCGAAGCGAAAGACAGTCAGCAAGTGAAAAACATCGGCACCGACATTATCAAACTGGCGAAGGCGCTGGGTGTGAGTGAGAACGTGCTCAGCCGCGGCAACAGCATCAACGAGTTCGCTGAGAACGACGAGTGGGATGCGCTTCAGGAAGAATTGGAGGCAACACAAAACGAAGTGAAATCGTCGATGCAATCGCATCGCGACCAGGACTTAATCATTTTGGTAAGCGTCGGCGGTTGGATCCGCGGCACCCAAGCTGTCAGCGCGGCGGTGATGCAGAATTACGATGAGCGCGCCGCGAAAGTTTTGCGGCAACCCGCGCTGGTAAGTTTCATCGAATCAAAACTCAACGATATTTCGCCGGATATGCGCGATGAGCCGTTGATCAAAGAAGTGAGCGGCGAACTTCCGGGAATCGAAAAACTGGTAACGTTTCCGGCGGGGAAAGCGCCGAGTGCTGACGACGTGCGTAAGGTCAACGAAGCGGTCGGCAAAGTCATGAGCCGGATCCAGGCGAAGGACGCGAAATGAAATTGTCGATCTTATCGCTGTCGATCTTCGCAGCGATCAGTTTCACAACCGCGACGGCGCTCAGCACACCCGAAAGCGACACCGAAGTGGCGGCGCGCAAAGCCGCGCTTGATCTGGCGGGCGCATTTTCCAACGAAGGTTTCAAAATGCGCGACGGCCATTGGTCGGGCACGATCAAGCCCAAAGAACACGCGCTGATCGCGGTTAATCTCTACGCCGGCAATCAATATTGGTTCTCGGTCGGCGCGACTGACCTGGCAAAGAAGATCGCGGTCAATGTTTACGACGAAACCGGGAAGTTGGTCCAAACTGAAGGTTATAACGAAGGCGAAAAAGCAGCGGCCGGATTTTCGCCGACGAGTAGCGGGCAATATTACGTGCTGGTCGATTTAGTCGAAGGCAACGAGAGCAGCGTTTGCCTCGTTTATTCCTACAAATAAGCCTGTAGCCGCTTCGCTCTGCGAAGCGTCGCGTCGCCCGGAGGGCGACGGCTACAACACGCCGTGCATTAGACTTTTCGCGCGCGCGTCATTTTGCTTAGGATGATCTGCTACCGGCATGATCTCGCTCCAGGTTTTCTACGAAGGCAATGTGCAGGGCGTCGGTTTCCGCTGGACCATTCGTCAGATTGCCAAGGGCTTTAATGTCATCGGCTGGGTGCGAAATTTGCCCGACGGACGGGTCGAACTTCAGGTCGGCGGCGAAGAAAGCGAGGTTTTTGCGTTCCTCGATTCGGTGATGGAAAGCGAATTGCGCTCGCACATTGACAAGCAATCGCGATCCGCGCTGGCCGAACCGGTGAAGGCGCGTGGTTTCGACATTCGCAATGACTGACACGGCGGTCACGGTTGAGGGATTGACGAAAGTTTTTCCAGTCCCCTTTCATCGACAATCGATCACGGCTGTACGCGATCTCAATTTGCGCGTCGAAGCGGGCGAAGTTTACGGCCTGCTCGGACCAAACGGCTCAGGCAAAAGCACGACCCTGAAGATTATTCTTGGTCTCGTTTCTCCGACACGCGGACGAACAACAATCTTTGGGCGCGACAGCTCGCTCGTGGAAAGCCGGGCAGTAGTCGGCTTCCTGCCGGAAAACCCTTACTTCTACAAATTTCTTACCGGCGAAGAAACGTTGCGATTTTTTGGCAAGCTCTGCCGGCTGAACGGCTCGCGATTGAAAAGCCGCGTCCGCGAATTGCTCGAGCTCGTCGGCCTATCGAATGCGCGAGATCAACGCCTGGGCACCTACTCGAAAGGAATGCTCCAACGGATCGGTCTGGCTCAGGCGTTGATCAACGAACCGCAGCTGGTTGTCCTCGATGAGCCAACCGCCGGCGTCGATCCCGCCGGCTCGCGCGACATTCGCAATCTCATTGTCGATCTTAAGCGGCGCGGCGTCACCGTGGTCTTGTCGTCGCATTTACTCACGCAAGTGCAGGAAATTTGCGACCGCATCGGGATTCTTGCCCGCGGCGCGCTCGTTCGTGAAGGCCGGCTCGAGGAATTGGTCGCGATCGACAACCGGAGCGAGCTGGTCCTGGAGAATGCGTCGGAAGCGCTCATGAATGAAATCGAGAAGCTCGCCGCCAATTCGAATGCAAAGCTGGTCGAGCGGCGAAGATCGACAACCACGCTCGAGCGATTGTTTCTCGACGCGACCCAAGAATCAGAATCATCCGCGAAACACGCCAAATGACGCTAAATATCTTATTGGGCTCTCAACCTTTGGTGTCATTTCGCGTATTTGGCGGACTCGTCTTCTATTGAAATGAGCGAGCGACTGCATCGCGCGTTTTCGCCGGCGCGAATTTTCGCGATCACTACCAACACGCTGACGGAATTAACCCGCCAAAAAGTTTTCTACTTTGTTCTGATTTTCGCACTGCTCCTGATCGGGAACTCTGTTTTCATGGCGCGATTCACCTTTCAGCAGGAATTCCAAATCCTGAAAGACATTTCGCTCGGTGCAATGTCGATCTTCAGCGCGCTGCTCGCGATTGTCACGACGGCCCGTCTGATTCCGCAGGACATCGAAGACCGGACCGTTTACACGATTTTAGCGAAGCCGGTGCCGCGTTTCGAGTATCTGCTCGGCAAACTTTTCGGCGTGCTCCTTCTCCTCGCCATCAGCATCGCTCTGATGAGCGCGTTGTTCGTCGCGGTTCTTTATTTGCGCGAGCAAACTGTGTTGAACGAAACGCAGCGCCAGATGAGCCGCGCGCCAGGCGAACAGTTGGACGCTGCGTTGAACTCAGTCCGTGCCGCCGGACTCAACATCGACATCCTCGCGGGGATCGCTGTTATTTTCTTAAAAGCGTGCTTGCTCGCGGCGTTGACACTTTTTGTTTCAACATTCGCGACCACAAACATCTTCACAATCGTGGTAATGGTGTTCGTCTATTTCATCGGGCATTTGCAGGCGACGGCGCGCGAATACTGGCTGGAACAACAAACCGCCGGCTGGATCACGCACGCGTTTCTCGCAATCGTCGCGCTGATTTTCCCCGACCTTCAGGCTTTTAATCTGGTGGACGAGATTGTCGCCGGCGCGGCGATTCCGGTGGCGCTGTTCGCCAAAACGGCGTTGCTCGGAATTTTTTACACCGCGATCTACACGCTCGCGGCGATATTTGTGTTTTACGGCAAAGAACTATGAGTCGCGTTCTCTTCGCGTTCGCGATGCTTCTCGTTTTTGGCGTGATGAAACTTCCGGCCGAGCGGGCGCTGTCGTCCCAGCATCGACAAGTTCAGCTTGCCGATGTCGTAAACCTCGACCTCCGCGAAAAAATCGGGCAACTCGGATTCGTCGCCGCGCTGAGCGGGTTTCGCGCGATGCTCGCCGATTTTCTTTTTATCCAGGCGCATGTGGGCTGGGAACGGACCGAATGGGGGCGCGTTTTGTTTTTGTTTCGGCAAGTCACGACTCTGCAGCCGCATGTCCCGCTCTTTTGGGACATGGCAGCCTGGCATATGGCCTGGAACGCGAGCGCGGCCGCAATGAACGATCCGGCCCTGCCCCGGCTCGCTCTGCGGGTGAAAGCGCAACGCGAATATTTCGCGCTCGGCAAGGATTTCCTCGAACGCGGGATCAAAAATAATCCCGACAAACCTCAACTCTACGAAGCGCTGGCCCGGCTTTATCGCGAGAAATATGACGATCACGCCCGTGCGTCGGATTGCTTCGCAAAAGCCGCACGCTTGCCCGGGGCGCAGAGTTACGATAGGCGGTTTTCCGCATACGAGCTTTCGTATTGCGAAGGGCGTGAGCGCGAAGCTTACGAGCGTTTGCGCACGCTTTACGACGAGGGCGAAAAGGAACATCTGCCGACTTTGATCAAGCGTCTGAAATTTCTCGAAGAGAAACTGAACGTCCCACCGGAACAGCGCATTCCCGACAAGGAATGTTGAATTCCCCGGCTGTTCTGAACGTCAATTGCATGCTTATATGTTGATCTTCAACGCTATATAATAAGACCCGATGCGCTTCGCCATTTTTAGTGACGTTCACGCCAATCTCGAAGCGCTCGAAGCCGTGCTCGCTGATGCGCGCGACAACAAATGCACTCACTTTGTTTGCCTCGGCGACGTCGTCGGTTACAACGCCAACCCGCATGAGTGCGTCGATCGCATTCGCGAAATGGATTGCCCGATCGTCAAAGGCAACCACGACGAACAGGCATCGCTGGTTGAATCGTCCCGCGATTTCAACGAAATAGCGGAGGCCGCGATTCAATGGACGCGTGATAATTTAAGCGACGCGGACAAGGAATGGCTCCGCGCGTTGAAGTTGCAGCGGCAGGTTCAGGATTTCACGATCGTGCACGCGACGCTCGATGCGCCCGAACAATGGGGCTACGTCTTCAACAATCTCGACGCCGCCGCCAGTTTCACCTATCAGCACACGAGTGTTTGTTTTTTCGGGCACACCCATGTCCCGATGGCGTTCGTGCGCGATGAAGGCGTGCAACGTGAACACATCGATAAGTTGCGGATCGAGCCGAGCAAAAAATATTTCATCAACGTGGGGAGCGTCGGCCAACCACGTGACGGCAACTGGCACGCGGCATATTGCATCTTTCACATCGACGGCAACGTGGTCGAACAACGGCGGCTTAAATACGACCTCGCCACCGCGCAGAAGAAAATCATCGACGCCGGCCTGCCGCGTTTGTTAGCGGAACGCCTCGCCGTCGGCCGCTAACGTAAAGCTGAAAAACTGAAACGCTGAAAATCTGAAACAAATACTAGCTGCCTTCCGTCTTTTCACTTCGTGTCAATTCGTGTCAATTCGTGGTTGAAACTGTGAACTCAATCTTGATCATCAAACCGAGTTCGCTCGGCGACATTGTTCACACCTTGCCGGCGGTAGCGGCGATTCGCGATGCGCATCCCAAAGCGAAAATCACCTGGGTGATGAATTCGGAATTCACGCCGCTGCTCCGGGGAAATCCCGACGTGAATCACATCCACGTTTTTCCGCGCCGCGAATTCACCGGACTCGGTGCGCCGGTGAGTATGATGCCGTGGCTCAAGGAAACCAGAAAACTGCGACCCGATCTTGCGCTCGATTTTCAGGGATTGCTCCGGAGCGCGTTCATCGCCCGGGTTAGCGGCGCGAAAAAAGTTTATGGAATGAGCGACGGGCGCGAAGGCTCGCGTTTCTTTTACAGCCGCACCGCCAAAGTGAATCGGCGTGAACACGCGGTCGAGCGATACCTTAAACTCGCCGAAATGGCCGGGGCACAAATCGGCGACGCGTTGCGCTGTCCGCTTCCGACGGGCGATCCGTTGCCGCGGTTCGACGAATTTCCGCCGTTTATTTTGCTGCACCCGTTCGCGCGCGGAAACGGCAAATCATTGACCAACCGTGTGATCGAGGAAATGTGCGTCGCGTTTGCGCCGACGCGCGTCGTTGTCGTGGGAAAAACAAACCGCAACATTGACGTCGCCGAGAATTGTGTCGAGCTCACCAATCAGACTTCTCTTCTGCAACTGATCCGGCTCATCCGCGTCGCGCGTTTCATCATCAGCGTGGACAGCGGCCCGATGCACATCGCCGCCGCCGTGAACGAGCGCCTCTTGTCCATCCACACCTGGACCAATCCGCGCCGCGTTGGGCCCTACAATTCCGAAGCCTGGATTTGGAAACACGGAAAGATTGTGCGCGTCAGCGAATTAGAAAACACAAAACTCAAACGCCACGGCCGCCCCTTTAAAACCAAAGATGTTCCAGCGATTGTCGAACTTATCCGTCCCCTGGTCCCCATCGATCCAATGCTGGTTTGAGTTTTCGTGTACGTTTTTGGAAGAGGCAACGATAGCCGGCCTAACCAATCTCCTTTACCAGCAGTGCCGAAATTCTTAGAATCGCGGCACCCCCAATCAATGATCGCGATTTCGTACCGCAGAGAGGATTCGACGCCGGTTGCGGGCCGGCTCCACGACCGCCTTCAGGCCGACTTCGGAAAAGGGAATGTGTTTATGGACTTCGATTCCATCCCCTACGGCGTCGACTTTCGAGAGCAGATCAGGCAGACACTGAAGCGCGCCAAAGTTGTCATTGCTGTCATCGGGCCGACTTGGTTCGGTGGCCGCGGAAAGGGCAACCGTCGGATCGACGATCCGGCGGATTTTGTCCGGCTGGAAATTGCGATCGCGTTGCAGCGAGGCATCCCGGTTATTCCTGTGTTGATAGGCGACACGCCAATGCCGCAAGTGGACAATCTCCCGGAGGACCTCAAGGGTCTGGCTTTTCGTAACGCACTCATTCTCGACACGGGCGTGGATTTTCATCATCACGCCGATCGGCTGATTGCCGGCATCCGAGAGTTGATGAACGATCCGCTGAACGCGGATACTATCTCGTTTGCGGTCACCACGCCGCCGAAAAAGGAAAAGCAGAAGATCTCAAGCTCCGTTGTCGATCCAGAGCGTCGCAAAGAGCTGATCGGCGGTAGCGTCTTGATCGTCGTGCTGATTGCGATTGCCGGTTGGTATTTTTTTGTAAAGCCAAGCCGGCCGAAGAATCCGCCTGTGCTTCCTTTGACAATAGCGACCCCTACTCCAGCTCCGGTTCTTGCGGAAACGCCAGTGATAACGCCGACCGCCACAGCAACGGCAACGTTGGTTCCTACGGCGACGCCTTTCGCTGCTACGACTCCGATTCCAGTTCCGATTCCCACGCCGGCACTGCTACCGCCAGCACAGCCGGACAACGGGATTACGGATGATGAAGTGCAAGCATTTGTCGCGGCCCACTATCAAGCGACAGAGCGGAAAGACCTCGATTACCTGCTTTCGCAGTACGACGATTTGGTCGATTACAACACTGATGGCCGGCGCGATCGGGCGTTTATCCGAAATGGTTATGTGAATTATTTCAAGCGTTGGCCGGTTGCTTCCTTTACCCTGGGCCCCGTGCAGGTGATGCGCTCTCCGATGCAAAACACCGTCACGGCTTATTTCGAGATCCGCTATTTTGTAAGAGACGTCGCTTCGAATCGAAGCAGGCAAGGACGGGCTGACGAAATGTGGACGATTTCCAAACCGTTTGGCGCTCTAAAGATCATTTCCGAAAAAGAGACCGTCCACGGTGAAGCGCCGGAGCGACACCAGATCCGTCGGCATTAATCCGTGGTTCGGTAAACGCGTCGTAAATGTGAGGTTCAAAACCCGGCGCAAAGGAATAATGCCCAGCCGCAACCGTTGCATCCAGATCACAACATGCGTGATCGTCTGCGCGCTTTGTCATTCAATTCGGGCGGCGGAGCCTAGCGCAACACCGGCGGCGAAGAGCGCGCCCATATCCGGCAGTGAAGCGACGAAATTCGTCAAAGAATATTACGCCGCGTTATCGCGATCCGATGTTTCAAACGTCGCCGCGAAATTCGCCGAGAGCGTCGATTACCACGAAGATGGACAACGAGATCGCGCTTACATCGAGAAAGATTTACGTGATTACGTCAAGCGGTGGCCGGTGTTGAATCTCAAACCGGAAGCGGTCGCCGTGTCGCCGAAAGGCGATGGCAGCTTTGCGCTGAGCTTCGGCCTTGTCTACTCCGTAGCGAACGAGAGCAACAAGAAGTCTCTATCGGGACATAGTACGAATACCTGGATCGTGTGGCGGGTGAACGGTGAGATTAAAATCGTGTCGCAACACGAAGTAGTTCACGCGAATCCGATACCTGCGATCGAGAAAACTACGCGCGCTCAATCGCACGAGGACGAAGAAGCGTTAAGCGATGAAGAGTTAAAGAAGCAAAGCGATACCCAAATTGAAATCCCGACGGCAAGATCGTCATCGAAGCCTTCCGCCACGCCGGTCGCAAAGGTTGCGCGCAAAAACGCCGGGGACTTTGTAATCGCGCTCGATATCGGCCATTCTCCGCTAAAAGGCGGCGCGGTCAGCGCGCGAGGCGTGTTCGAATACCAATTCAACCGTCGCCTTGTCGCCGAGCTTTTCGCCCAACTACAATCGTCAGGCTTCACCCATTCTTTCGTTATCAATCCGCAGGGCGACGAGATTAGCCTTGCCCATCGCTCGGCCGAGGCCAACGAGCAAAAGGCCGATCTGTTTCTCGCCATTCATCACGATTCCGTCAAAGACAAATATCTCAAGAACTGGGAGGTCAAGGGAAAGACGCAGAAATATTGCGACGACTTTCACGGCTACTCGATATTCATCTCACGCAAGAACCCCAGGGTGGCGGAAAGTGCGGAATTCGCCTCAAAGCTGGGTCGGGCGTTATTAGACGCGGGGTTCACTCCAACTTTGCATCATGAGGAGCAGGAGAAGAGACTTGTCACCGACAGGGAGAAGGGCATCTACGCATTCGATGATCTAGTCGTTTTAAAAACCGCAAAGATGCCGGCCGTCCTCCTTGAGTGCGGAGTCATTGTAAACCGCACCGAGGAAGAACAGCTAAACAATCCAGTTTACCGAAAACATCTGGTTGGGGCGATCGTTCGCGCCGTCGAGGGCTTTGCTCAACTTGCATCGACCGCGGCTAAGAACAACTAGCGAGGCGATGGTGAGACTGCCCTCACATGCGCCGGACGTGATACGTTGGCAACGTCCCATAGTCTTTGGCCATCGGCGTTTGGCCGACGTAATCGCAAGTAAAGCTGTCGGTGCGTTGCGCGGCGGCGAGCGCGGCGAATGCTTCGCTTGCATAAACTTGTCCCGCTGGTGTAATCGGTTCGATCCGCGCGGCACGGCTCACGTGCGTGCCGCTATAACTCCGGCTCCCGGTGATCGGATCATCGAATTCGTAAACCGGGCCGGCGTGTAGCCCGATGCGCAGACTCAGCCCTGCACGCAAGCCTTTCTCTTCCCATTTTGTGGTTGCTACAAGGTCTGCAAGTTGAAGCGCAAACTTGCCTGCAAGATCGACGTCGGAAAAAACGAAATAGAGTCCGTCACCCCAAGTGTTCTTGGCAATGATTCCGTTTGTGAATTTCTCGCTTAACCGCGCAATCGCGCCGAGAAAATGCTGCACGAACCGCGGCACTTCCGATTCGCTCAGTTTGCTAAAGCCGACGGCATCGGCGAAAAGAATCGCCACCATGCGGGAGGCGAAGCTGTTTGATGATTTTGTTTCGAAGATTGGCGGTTCTGTTTTACTAGGAAGCGAGCCGCTTCCCCTACAGATCTTCGCCAGATCGACAATCTCCGGGTCGTATCCAAGTTTTCTCCAATTTTCCACTACGCTGGCTGTGCCGCCGGGGCCATCTCCGGACATTTCGTCCCACACCGCCATGGGAATGAGAGCGGTATCGAGCTGACGCGCACGAATCGTGGCCAGGCCCAACAGTAATTGATTACAAAATTCATAGGCCACGCCGCCGATCTCCAATTTTTGCGGTGACGCGGTGATCACGCTCGTCGCGCGTTCAAGCACACGATCATAGCGCGCGCGCCAACCAGAATTCGGAATGAAATCGACGCTATCGCGCACGAATTCCTCCTTTTCATAAGGCAACACGACTGAAATTTCCGCGTCCGCGTCGAGCATCGCTTCAAGAAAGAGAATGTCCGAGCCGCAAGCCGCCGAAGCGAAGCCGAATCCGGGCTTCAACTTGTCGATTTTTTCGCGGACTTCTTTTGCGACCGCGGATTCCAAGTCGCCCGGGAATCGCGGGCTTGCGCGATCCGGCCGATCGATCATGTGACCGGCAAACACGATCACTGACCGAACGTGAAGGTACTTGTCGATCCAATCCGGATCTTCGGTCCAATATTTCAGAATCAAACGCGCATTGCGCCGACTCGATTGAAGGTCGCCAGAGCGATGTTTTCCTTCCTCGCGTGCGCGGGTGTACCAATCTCCTGCTTGCGCCAAATCGTGCAAAATCAACGCCGCTTCGCCGAGCGCGGCGAGTTCCCAGTACGAATCGCCGCTTGGATCTTCGACTTCTTTTAAACATTGCTCGCGCACTTTTCGTGCAAGCTCGCGTGCACGGTCCGTCTGGCCGCAGACTAAACTCATCGTGGCGGCATTGATTCCGGTCCAGTAACCACCGGTCGTCTTGTATGCTTGCGCGTAGATTTCGGCCGCGCGTTTTAGAAATTCCTCGCGTTTCCCGGTCGAGCCAGCACCTGCCGCCAGATCCTTGTAAGTCCGCCCGAGCATCCCAAGCGTTTCTTCGTCAGCTTCTCCTTCCCCTCGCAATTCCTCGAGAATCGCATTTGCGCGTTCGCTCGCGCCGCTGCGAGCGAGGGCGAGGCCTTGCAGTTGACGCAGGCGAACGTCGGTCGGCAAGATCGACAATCCCTCGCGCACGA
>Ga0209527_1000093_pt1 | contig 18750 bp, 16 predicted proteins | sample JacPinW_OM2H0_M2_FD_187968 | JGI IMG/M metagenome (GOLD analysis project Ga0209527, IMG submission 187968) | Forest soil microbial communities from Algoma, Ontario, Canada - Jack Pine, Ontario site 1_JW_OM2H0_M2 (SPAdes) (version 2) | ecosystem: Environmental > Terrestrial > Soil > Boreal... | reverse complement strand
GCGATATCCGATCTCTGGTGACGACTACTCGTACCTCTACCAAGCAAAGCTGTTCGCGGCCGGCAAACTATGGGCCGAAGATCCTCTCTATGACCCGGCGCTTCCGTTTTACGATTGCGTAGAGACATATTGTCTTCGGGACGATCAAGGACGCCGGTTCTCCAAATATCCGCCAGGCTGGCCGGCTCTTCTTGCGGTGGGGGTTAAGCTCCAAGTCCCCTGGCTCGTTAACCCACTATTCGGGGCCCTGCTGGTCTTCCTGATGCTAAACTATACGGAACGGCAGATGGCTAAGGAATTAGTGAGAATCACCTGTCTCTCGCTGATGCTCTGTTTCTTTCTTTGCTATTACGCCGCCTCTTTCCGACCTCATATCGCCACCGCGCTATTCCTGTTTGCTGCCTTCCTCCTCTACGATTCGGCCCAGAGGCGCCCTAATCCGCCCAAGCTATGGTTAGTCGGCGCCGGGGCCCTTCTTGGGTACTCCACGATGCTCCGTTACATCGATTGGGCTCCTTTGGCCGCTTGGATCGGCGTCAGCTTATTGTGCCGCAAGAAGCTGACGGACCTAATTTTGTTCGGGATCGGGTTCGGACTGCTGGCCAGCGGTAACTTAATATACGATGCGTTACTCTCGGGCGATCCATTCCAGCTTCCTGCGGCGCTTCATAGTTCAGGCGCCACTAATGACCGTCTAATGATTTCATGGAATGGGTTTGTAGTGACGATAGTGCGATTGGCAAATGTTGTCTGGATTTTCCCGCCAGTGCTCCTGCTGCTCGTCCTCTGGAGGCGTTACCAGCCATCTTTCAAGGTCAAGATGCACCTCGCATTGTTCTCAATGAACGTCGCGATTTACTTTTTATATCCGGCGTCTATTGGTGGCCCAGGTCCGCGCTACTTCCTGGCGTATTTCCCATTCTTGGTATTGGCCATCGTGGATCTTTACCGCTGGACCTGTCAGCATCCATCACCGGCTGCCCGGCATCTCTGGAACTTCGCCATCGTTACCCTGATTGTGTGCAGCGCGACATTCGCGGCAAAAGAGGGCTATACAATGTACGGGCGACGAGACCTCGAGCGAACGGTCCGACAAATCAAAGACGGGAAGAATATCGTCCTACTCAAGACCGGGACTTATAAGACAGCGAGGAGCGATCTCACTCGAAACCCGCCAGTGCTGTCGTCGGTCGACATTTTATATTTCAGTTTGTGTGAGCAACCGAAGCGCGATGCTCTTCTGAAACAATTTCCAGGCCGCAACATCTTTGTCTACGAGTATCCGGGACGTCTAGAAAGTCTCTCGCGCATCTTTTGACCAGCAATTACGTAACCTCTAAGGGAAGTGCGTGCCATGCTATGAAAAGGATTTTTCTGACCGGAGCGAGCTCAGGAATAGGTCTCGCCATTGCGAAATCGCTCACCGCGCGCGGAGACGAAGTTTGGGGAACGTCGCGCAATTTAACTCATCTCGAACAACTGCAGCGATTGCATCCGGTCCGGCTCGACTTATCGGATGCACAGTCAATTGAGGAAGCATTCCAGACCGCGCTCTCTGAAGCTGGTCATTTTGATGTCATCATCAACAATGCGGGCAGCGGTCACTTCGGGCCGGCCGAGCATCTCTCCGATCAGGAAATTGAAAAACAATTTCAGGTCCTCCTGTTCGGTCACCTTCAGTTGGTGCGGTTGGCGTTAGCGGCAATGCGCCCCCGCGGGCAAGGGCTTATCGTTAATGTGACATCATTGGCGTCGCGATTGCCGGTGCCGTTCATGGCCGCGTATAACGCCGCCAAAGCGGCCATGGCCTCGTTTACGATGTCGATCCAGCTTGAGTTACCCGATGCAAACATTCGCGTTGTCGATCTTCAACCGGCAGATATTTCAACGGCATTCAACGACGCGGTAATCAAAAGCAGCGCGGACGATGCACCCTACGAAACGCGAGTCGCGAAGACCTGGGCGGCGGTCGATCGCAACATGAAAAATGCGCCGAAGCCTGAACTGGTCGCCAAACATGTGCTGCGATTGATCGACTCGAAAAATCCGCCGCCGCGCATAATGGTCGGCGACATATTCCAATCAAAGATCGCGCCGTTTATTTTCCGATTTCTGCCGCAGCGCGTTCGCGTCTGGGGTCTGAAGAAATACTACCGGATTTAGATCCGGAATTCGGTCGAACGAAGTGAAGAAACTTTGGAAAGATCGACAGCCACATCGTCCAGCGCGACGAGAACACATTCCAGGTGTCGTGAAAATATTCGACGACTTCGTTGTTGTGATAAGTGCGACCTCGCGGCACGCGATGCAATGACATCGTTCCGGCTTGTTGACGGACCGTTCGCATCATCGCCGAGGTCGGCACGACGAATTTCTCGACGCCGCGACGATCGAGATTCCCACTGATCCAGATGTCGTCCATGTAAAATGCGCTCGCCGGCGCGTCCGAATAATTCCAGAGCGCAGAATCAAAAAAACGCGGCTGAATGAGATAACTGCCGCAACCGGTGATTACGGCAACGCGTTTCGGTTCGCGAATTCGGCTGCCGAGAAAAAGCTTTGGCACGAACCAATAGAAATTTCTCGGCATCGGGCCGCCACGAAAACAAAGAGCTGCGTTCGGAAATTGTTCGTGGTAATGACGATACGTCTCGAGCGCATCACGCGGATAGATTCGATCGTCATCCACCACCATGATGAGAGTATCAGCGCGTCCCGCCGCCAACTCTTCCTGAACCAGAGGGATGAATTTTGTGGCCGGCCCCCAATCGGTTTGGCAGTGCAAAATTCGGAGCGTTCGAAATTCCGACAGGTACTTTGGAATCGAGTACGGTTGCTCTTGACGAATGGAAAATTCCGGAATGGCCAAAATAATTTCATCCGGCGGCCGGGTTTGATTCAGCAGAGAGCGGATAGTCGGCTCAAGATTGTGGATGCGATCAGGCAGAGTAGTGATCGATGCGATTAGTCGCTTGTTGTCGATCTGATGAGGGCTGGTCAGCGTCTGCCGAATGAATTGAATTTGCCGCTGCCGTCTTCGGGCAACGCGGCTGACGACGGCCAGCGCCAAAGATGAAAGTCCGAGAATCAGCCAGCTCATCGGGTTCGCCAAAACAACGGCGACATCCTATCATGGAGCGATTCGCGCACCAATTCTATTACCGAGATGAGGCAGACAGGAGCGAAATCCAGAACATCGATCACCGACGCGGTGATTCTGATGGCCGGGTCCGGCTCCCGATTGCGAGTCATCGTAAACGCTTTGCCGAAGCCGTTGATTCAAATCGCCGGGCGGCCTGTTTTTTCTTACACGATTGAGTCTCTAAAAAAAGCGGGCATCGAAACTGTGCACGTCGTAACGGGTTCGAACAGCGATGCGCTCTTGGCAGGCTTAAAACCATCAGTCCCTGCCGGCGTGCAATTGCATCCGATCCACAATTCAGATTGGCAAAAGCAAAACGGCATTTCGGTTCTCGCGGTCGCAGAACATCTCAGGTCTCCGTTTCTGCTTATGATGGGCGATCATCTTTTCGACCCCGCGATTGTCGATCTTGCAATCCATAACGCCGAACCGAACGCCTTAAACGTGGCGGTGGATCGGAAAATTAACGCGATTTTCGATCTCACTGACGCGATGAAAGTTAAAACCAAAGGAGATCGCGTCGTTGCGATCGGCAAGGACCTTCAAGACTACGACGCGATCGATACCGGTGTGTTTGTTTGTCCGCCGGAAATCTTCAAATACCTCGAGCAAGCCAAGCGCGACGGGGATTGCAGTCTGGCCGATGGTGTGCGCGCGATGGCCGCCGATGGAAAAGTTCGTGCGATCGATATCGGCGACGCCTGGTGGCAGGACATCGACACTCCGGAAATGCTGGCACAAGCCGAAAGGGCTATGCGCAATCTAAACGAAGGTGGTTCGACCATCGGCACGCGCGACACGGCCGTGTCGTAAAAGAACCGCCGTCGCAATCGCGTAAACAAAAAGCAGCTGAAGGATCCATTTCGCGAGGCCAAGCGCAGCCAGAAGGAGAAAAGTCAGGAAGACGACATCACGCTTCGTTAACTCAAACGCCAAAGAGGTAAGCCGTGCGCCAAAGACACGGCCTCCGGAATGACGAAGTGACTCGTCATGCTCTGACGAAGCGACGGCGGCCGGACCACGACGGAGAAGTTCTAGAGCATGCGGTCCGAGGCGACTCGCAATTAGGAGGAAACAAAGGATGCCCTCGCCCAGAAAAATCCAACGCGAGAATGAAGGCGCGTCCGCTGCGCGAAAAAGACCGACGCCGAGTCCAAGTGAGAACAGAAGAAGCGCGATCAAATCTCCAAACGCATCCAGACCCGGCCCTTTCTTTGAGTCCAAATATTTGGCGCGCGCGATTTCACCGTCGCAACCGTCAAGAATGCTGTTAACCTGATAAAGAGCAGCGCCGAGGACGAAACCAAAATAATCACCGCGAATCAAACATAGGAAACCAGCGACCGGAAACAAAATGATCAACAATGTCCAGACATTTGGAGTCATTGGTGTTTTGAGAAGAATTCGACTGACTGCGCGCGAAATCGGGCGATTCAAATAGCGCGAAACAAATCCGTCGCGGGATTTGCCGCTATCGAGGAGAAACCATTGTTCAAAGCGATGAATCTCGCCACGTTCAGAAACGTAGCGCCAGCTGCGGCTTTGCGGCGGAGCGCGCCGGCAATCTCCTTCAAAGGTTCGCCACAGTTCTTGCCAAAGGGTCGATTCATTAACAAAGCGTTGCTCGAGATCGAGCGGAATAGAGTTACGAATGAATTGTTCGAGACCGCGCCGCTTCACCAGCAATCGCGTGTTGAGAACGCGCTCATCGCCAGGTGAAGAATCAAACCGCTCCACAAATCTACAGTGCGTCAATTTCGGGTGTTGTGGTCGCCACCGTTGCTCCCCTGGAATGTCCGGTCTCCAAAGAACGATGATGTCGATCTTTAATTCGGGTGCGGCCGATTCAGCGAATTCGTTCAGCACGAGAACGAGTCGATCGAGCTGGCGCAGGCCGGCAAGTTTCCAATTGGCCGATTCGTCCGCCAGAATGATGATGCGATCGAAGCTTGGGTTCACGAGGTAATCGGGCGACGATAAATCCGGTAGGTTTTATATTTCGACGCGCCCACCGCCTCGATGAAGCGATTCACCATCACATTGTCTTCGAGCGTCATGCTTAGTTCGCCACAAAAACCGCGGCTTGCTCCCTCTTCCATTACTTGCAGAACAAGCGTCTCGGCAATTCCGGCGCGCCGATATTTTTCCAAAACGCCGAGTGCGATAAAACGCGCTTTGCGAATCTTGCGGCGATACCAAAGCAATTTGATTAATCCAATCGGCAGACCGAAACGCGTCAATCGCCCGTCCACGTGGAGCAAAGCGACGTTAATGTCAGGCACGCAAATCACGAATGCGACCGGTACGCTGTCGATCTCGGCGATCAATGTCATCCGCGGATCCATCACGGGACGCATCTCTTTGGCCATGTGTCCCGCTTCGGCCTGGGTAAACGGGACGAAGCCCCAGTTGTCTTTCCAAGCTTCATTAAACACGGCAGAAAGGCGGCGACTCTCGTCAGTTAAATGGCGGAGATCGATCGATCGAATTTTCACCGAAGTTTTTCGGGCGCGCGCGTCCACGAGCCGGTGCAAGCGCGAAACTGGTGCGTTGTGCGGATCGAACCACCAGGCGTACCAATCTTTTTCCTTCTCGAAACCGTACGCTTCGATCAATCGCGCGTAATAAGGCGGATTGTGCGCGGTGAGCAATGTGGGCGGATGTTCGAAACCATCGATCAGTAGTCCGCAAACATAGTTCGTTGAATAATCGATCGGGCCCATGATTTCGCTGCGACCTCGGCGGCGTAACCACTCCGCCGCGGAATCGAACAGCGCCGTCGCAACATCGACATCATCGATCGATTCAAACAAACCAAAACAGCCGACGTTCGATTTGTGGAGCGCATTATAGTTCGGATCGTCGCTCGCCATGATGCGGCCAACAATCTCGCCGTTTCGTTTGGCCAGAAACAACGCCGCGTCGCCGTGTTGGTAAAACGGGTGTCGTTTGCGATCGAGAAAAGCTTTTCGCTCAATGATGAGCGGCGGCACCCAGGCGGGATCGCTTTTGTAAATCCGCCAGGGAAATTTGATGAATTGATCCCGCTCAACACGGGAGCGAACTTCAACCACTGATTGAGAATGAGCGGTCACGCGCTTTCGTTTTGCGTCGTGAGCGACTGGATAAGCGAGCGCGATATTCTTTCCTGCCAGAGAATAAGATACACGAGCAAGAGATTGCCGACCGTGATCTCCAACCAAAAATACCAGACCGGTTGATGGACCAAAAATAAAACGAACAAGACCAGCATTCGCGAATTGGTCATCAACAAGCTCCACCATTTAAACGTCGGAAGAACAAGACTCCGGTAGCGCGATTGAAACCACACTGGGCCGGCATCGGCGAAATTGCTCCCCGTCATATCACGCAAGCGCTTCACGCCAGGCAGAAGCAGTTCTTGCTCGTGCATCGCGTTGAGATACAACCGCAAAAGAAATTTTGGCCAAGCATCTGTGCCCCAGGCGTACTGGCGATATTCCTGTTCGAGCTTCGATGTAGAATCGAGCTCGCTTCGCCCTTTTCCGAAATAAAGATATGCGTTCCGGCAATAGTCGGCCGCGCCTGCTTGCAAACCATGGCTAAGACCGGCAGCAAGACCAAGTATCCAAATCGCACCGGAAAAACCTCCGATGTACAGACGCAGCGCGAGATGAACGTAAATGCTCAACCAAACAACATGATCGACAATCGGATCGAGAATCCGTCCGGTCCGGCTTTGTTGATTCGTCAGGCGAGCGAGCTGGCCGTCCGCGTTATCGAAAATATTCGCCACAACGTGGAAAAGCATTCCGGTCAGATTGATGGCAAGAGCCTGATAGAAATAAAGATGGCCGGCGACGACACCGAACAGTCCGCCGATGAGAGTGACTGCCGTCGGCGTGAAGTTCAGTCGCGCAAAAAATTGCGCCAGGCGAAAGCCGATTCGCCGATAAAAGAAAAGATCGACAATCCCCTCGAGCTCGCGCGATTTGTAGGTCGCGCCGATCTCCGGTGACGGCTGCGGAGGGGGTTCCGAGACTGTGCTAAGATCGCTTCCCACTTCAGGCGTTCTGCAACGCCGCGGGGACGAGCGTGTCTTGAAGAATATTTAATGCTTCGTCGAGGTCGGCGCGGGTATGTTTCGCGGTGACGCAGGCGCGGAAGCAAATTCGATTTTGCGGAACAGCTGGGTAATCGACCGGCGCGACCCAAAGTCCGCGTCGCCGCAATTCGTGACCGAGTCGATACATTCGCTCCCGATCGCCGATGACGATTGGCATCACGTAAGTCGTCGATGCTCCGGCGTCGATGCCGAGCTCGCGCAGTTTTTCGTGGAAATAATCTGCATTTTCCCAAAGGACTTTCCTCAATGCGGCTCCGTCGCGGATTGCAATGTCCAACGCTTTGAGAAGACCGGCGACGACGACCGGCGGCAACGCGCACGAATAAACGTAAGGGTGCGCATAAAATCGAAGATATTGCAGGGTCTCTTTCGGTCCGGCGACAAACCCACCGAGCCCGCCGAACGCCTTCGAAAAGGTGCCGTAGATGAGCGGGATGCGGTCTTCCACTCCAAATTGTTCGGCCGCGCCTCGACCGTTTTTTCCGCACCCGAGGACTGAGTGCGCTTCGTCAATGAAAACGCTCGCGCCATGCGACTCGGCGACGCTGGTCAGATCAGTCAATTTCCCGAAATCGCCATCCATCGAATAAATTCCCTCTATAATGACAAGCTGTCGGCGTCCGCTCTTGTGACTCAAAGCGGCGTCGAGCGATGTCGCGTCGTTGTGTTCAAACTTTTCGGTCCGACAACGCGAAAGCACAGCGCCATCGCGCAGGCTCAGGTGCGATCGATTATCGAGGACGGCAACGTCGCTCTTGCGGAGCAGACCGGAAATAGTGCCGAGTGCTCCGCCAAATCCGCTGTTGAAGAGCATTGCGTCTTCGCGACCGAGAAATTTTGCGATTCGCGATTCCAGTTCGCGATGAAGATCGGTCATGCCTGAGAGCATGGGCGAACCGCACGCGCCCAGACCGTGCGTATTAAGGGCGTCGTGAGCCGCAGCGACGACCTCGGGATGATTGGCGAGGCCGAGATAATTATAGGAGCAAAGATTAATGACGCTATGCGATTTGCCGTCGTATCTGATGCTGGTGCGGGCATCCGCACTGGCGAGCAATTCCGGCTCGTATAATTCGGCCGCCCACGCGACGGCCTGCATCCAGGCGGTGAAACTTGGCGGGGCTTGCAACGGGTCGCGGCTTTCGCCCGCGAGAAAATCGCTCAAACTGTGCTTTGCAGGGTCTTGGTTCATTCCTTATGGCAAATCGGTCGCCGTAGCGACGTGTTCCATATCGGGGCAGCCATTGTACGTCCGGTCGTGGAAACGACAAGAGCTAAGTGCGGCTGCGCCGGGCTGTGTCCTACCGGCGATTGGTCCGAAAAACGTAATCCCAGAACGGCGAGCTGACGCCGTAACCGGTGTGATCGTCGTGGTAATGGTGACGCAAGTGGTGCTGCTTCAATCGATTCAAAATGCCGGTTTTCATCGGGAAATGGTGAATCGCGTAATGAATGGAGTCGTAGCAAACGTAGCCGCCTACGAAGCCTGCCCAAATTGCCGGTGCGGCGCTGCCGAAAAGGAAAAAGAACAAACCATAAAAGACGATCGCCAACGGGATGCTGACTGCCGGCGGCATGACCAGCCGCTTGGCGTCATTCGGATAATCGTGATGAACGCCATGGACAACAAAATGGAATTGTTTTCCGATTCGAGTCTTCGGCTCGTAGTGAAAAGCGTAGCGATGAATGATGTATTCAAGCAGGGTCCAAACCGCCAGCCCGAGCCCAAAAAATTCTGCCACCGACAAGATCGACAATCGTTCGCGACTGAAGGCGAAATAGAGGCTGGCAACGATCAACGGCAGATAGAGCAGCTGAGGTATCGCCGGATGCACTCGCGAAAGAAAATCCATCACGTCGCTCTCAAACATGCGAACCGTTTCGTTCTTGTTCGAGACGTAGGGCAGCTCCGCCATAACCCTTAAGAATTAGTCGGATTTGCGCTTAGATCAACGCCGCTGGTCGAATCAACAACTACCTTTAGAACATTTGAATCGACATCATCGCGCTTAATTCGTTCGACACGCGAAAACAAAGTGTAGCGTTTGTCGAAGATGAAATCGAAGAGCAACCGGCTCCAGGAAGTGTGGTATTTGAGCGTATCATAAAACTCCGACGCGCGGGCCCGCAACTCGGGTAGCCGGTTCCATGGAATCGACGGAAAATCGTGATGCTCGTTATGATATCCGACATTGAGCGCGACTAGATTGATCGGGCCGTAGTAGCTGAACGTCTCCTGGCCAATGTCGTAAGTATAATGTTCCTGAATCCAGCGCGCGCCAACTGGGTGCAAGCCGATCGACAGGAAAAATGAAAACGCGAGATAAAGCAGCCCAGACCAGCCGCAAAAATAAATTAGGGCGGCGTCATAACTTGCGGCCGCTACAAGATTCACGAAGCTCCACCGGCTCCACATCGTGATCGCTTTAAGGCGCGCCGGCCGCGTCACCTGAAAAAACGGAAACAACAGAAGCCAAAGTGTTTTGCGATACGATTTGTTACCAATCAACCTTGCTTCCCAGCAATTCGGCATATCTGCGTCAGAATCGTAATCGCCTTGATGTCCGTGATGCTGAAGATGATACACGCCGAACCCGATCGCTGCCGGGACAAGGTTGGGGAGATCAGCGCAGATTGCGACGAATTTATTCCAGCTCTTTCTCTTGAAAACAAGATTGTGTGTCGCGTCATGAATGATGACGTACATACAATGATTCAGAAACGCGCCCAGACAAAAAGCGACGAGTAAGCTTAGCCACCAGAAATTCCAGCCCAACCGGCCCATCGCAAATGCAATTGCTGTTTGCGTCGACAATACCAGGACCATGATTGCCGCGGTGAATGGATTTCGCCCGATCAACTGCCGCACTTCGGGATGAGCGCGAAGGATGGCGCGCGTCCGCTCGGGATGCGGCTGATCAAGTTCCGACTGATAAAACGCGACCTGCATTTGCAACGATAGTTTTCGGGCTGGCGTTCCTAACACAACCAGGCCGTTAAACCGAGCTTTTAAAAATGCGCCCGCTCAACCGCAATCTTAATGGAATTCGAACCCATTTTCAATATTTCGCGAATTCAATGAGCGTGCGATCGGTTTCCATCTTGAAGTTGGCGACCTTAACGGGATGCGAACCCTAAAGCGAGACTTCGCAATTCTGCCGCAGAGATTTACGCAGTTCCTGTGTTCGAATCTGTCCGGATCAGAATGTCCGCGTAAGACGACAAGCAAGCTTGCAGCGCGATTAAGCTGATTACGGCGACCGACACTCAGGCGTAAATGCCGAGGATTTGTTTAGTCTTATCTACGGCATCTGGGTCGCCAAGAAATTGAAAAGCTAATTGGTGACCGGGACGCTTTTTGAACACGATTTTCACGCGGCCAAGGTCAAGCCCTTGCAGCTTGGCGATAACGTCATCTTTGGTCTGTTGTACCATTTCCTTCTCGAATCCCTCCGGCGAAAAACCAACTTCGATTCTGACCATGAGAATCACGAGAAGCAAAACGCACGCCTTAACGCCTTTCATCGCTCAAGATCAGATTTTTCCCTATGTATTTAGCGGTTGTTTGTCTGACTCCGCTGCGGCCAACTCGCTGGCCGGGCGTACGAATCGCCTATTTTCGCAAATTCTACGCTTCAGCGAGCACTGAAGCTTTCTTGTTCAGAACGGCCATTGCTTGTTGCAGCTCGTCAAAGTCAAACGGCTTGGACATCATCATGTCCACGCTCAGTTCTTCGTAAGCGCGAATATCCTCGTCCGAGAGATGACCCGACACGACGAGGATCTTGCCGCCAAAGTTTTGCGCCCTTAGTCGACGCACCAATTGGAGACCGGTCATGCGCGGCATACGATGATCAGTGATAATAACGTCAAAAGGTCGGGCCGCGGCGCCGATCTTAATGAGTGCCTCCCAGCCACTTTTCGCCCTGGCTACCTTGGATGCTGGGCCTCCAAGCACCATTGCAATCATATGCGCGACGGCTTTTTCATCCTCGACAACCAGGATCTGCAAAGGGTCACTCATGATTCCAGAGATTAAATTAGCAGGACGCAGGCCGCAGACTGCGCCCGATGCCTCCAGATGACGTAACTTGGAGAGCGCCTTAGGCAACGAGATTTTGGGGAGACGTGAGCAAGATCCCTCGTATGAAACGAGTTGGCGACCCTAACGGGATTCGAACCCGTGTTACCGCCGTGAAAGGGCGATGTCCTAGGCCTCTAGACGATAGGGTCACGAAGCCGCCCAATATTCCATTCGATAGCCGTAAGGCAACCTCACGGCGTTTTCAGCCCGTGGACGTAAGATCGACAATTAATTGCGCAGTGCGCGCTGTCGCGCCGCGATGTGTGTCCAACGCTTTGCGCGCGTTCTGGGCCATTTCCTCGCGGTCGTCGGGGTTTGCCAGGAGGGTCGACATACCCCGTCGCAGTTCAGTTGCCGAATTCACTTGAAGCGCTCCTCCTTGGGTCACGAGTGTGTTTGCCAAAACAGCGAAGTTTTCCATGTGCGGACCAAACAAAACCGGTTTCCCGGCCAGAATTGCTTCGGCTGGATTTTGCCCGCCTCGCGCGAGCAAACTTTTCCCGATGAAGGCGAGGGTCGCCACACCGTACCAGTCGCGCAGCTCACCAGTGGAATCGATTAGCAAACAATCGAGAAATGGATCGGGGACAGGCAATTGACTTCTGAGCGCGACATGGAACCCAATTCCTTCCAGGTCTCGCTGAATTTCGGCGGTCCGTTCGGTGTGTCGCGGCGCTAAAACCAGAAGAAGATCGACAAAGTCCCTTCGCAAAGCGCGGAACACTTCGGCTAAAACCTTCTCTTCTCCGCTGTGTGTGCTGCCTCCGAAAATCACCGTGCGTTTTTCCAACCCGAAACCAGCCAGAACAGCGACTGGTGTCTCCGGGTCGACTTCTACGTTCTCGGGATCGTACTTGATGCTGCCAATGTGATTGATTTTCCCTTCCTCAGCGCCGATTGCTTTCCATCGCTCAATATCTTCGAGATTTTGGACACAAATCGCGTCGAGGAGTCGAAAAGTCGGCGCGACTAACCTGCGAAACATCCGAAACCGTTTCTCGGATCGTGGTGACAATCGAGCATTGACCAAAGCGATCGCTATTTCTCTGGTATGTGCTTCGGCCACGAGATTGGGCCAGACTTCCGCTTCAACCAAAATGATTGCTTTAGGACTGATCGTGGCAAACGCGCGGCGCATGATCGGCCAGAAATCGAGCGGACTGTACATCACCTCCATCCACTCGGGTGCATTTTGATTTGCGAAAGCGAATCCGGTCGTGGTCGTCGTGGTCAGGACGCAGTGCAGGTCCGGCTTCAAAATGCGAATTTGTCTGGCCAGTTTCAGCGCAATCGTCACTTCTCCGACACTGACCGCGTGCAGCCAGAACGATTTCTTCCAGTACAATCGGGCACGTAAGTGCGAATCGTAAATGCCCAAACGCTGACCGAATTTTTCGCGATAATTGCCGCGGCGAAACATTTTGACCAGATAACCCGGCAGAAAAAACACCAGGCCGAGCGGCCAGAGTAGATTGTAGATAAACCGAATCATGCGCGAATTGGCGAAAGGAACAGGACTTCAGTGGCGCCGTACGCTTTCTGTCGAGTCACCTGCCACAGTTTTGTCGAAGGGACGTCTTCACCGGGGAGCTTCTCTAACACAAAAACTCCGCCCGCTTCGAGCAGGCGCGGTAACGCCTCGTCGGCCAAGAGTTTCTCGGTGAAGCGCGCGCCGGATTTCATTTTATCGTAAGGCGGATCGGCAAAAACGATTTGGAATTTCTCCGCGGATGCGCCCGCATTTTTCAGGAAACCGAACACATCCTGTTGGCGGACCCGGCCAGTCAGGTGCGTTTTACTCAGATTTTTTTCGATGGCTGCGATCGATTGTCGATCTTCTTCGACAAAAAGGGCCGACCTGGCGCCACGACTGAGCGCCTCGATACCGAGCGCGCCGGTTCCGGCAAATAAATCGAGGACCCGCGCGCCAATCACGATCTCGCCGAGGCTTGAGAAAATCGCCGCTTTCACTCGGTCCATCGTTGGGCGGACGCCGTTCTTCGGCGACATGAGCCGAACACCGCCGGCGCGACCGGCGATCACCCTCATGGCGAATTGGCCGGACTCGGCGCGGGTGGCGATGCGCTCGCCTCGGGGCTGGTTGCCGGCGTTGATTCGTCCACGTTTGTCTGCGCTCCTTTTTTCTTTTTCGGCTTGTCGGTTTTTCCGCCCCAGAAACTGTTCACCAGGTCTTTCAAATCGCGCCCCACTACTTTTTCGAGCAAATTTGTCTTAGGCCGTTCGAGTGTTCCGCTGACTTCGAAATCGACGGCGGAATATCCAGGCTCCTCCGTTGGCTGGAAATTCGTGCGGATCGGCTTAAAAAGTTGAGCGCGAATTTTTTCATTGATGGCCAGCCGCGAGCTCAAGTGGAGTTTGCCACGAAAACTCACCGTTCCGGTGGCCGAGAGACGAATATTCGCCGAGCGCAAAACCAATTCGTCGATCGTAACCACGCCCGGGGCGAGATGGTATTTCGCCTCAGCCTGATCGAGATGGAGCTGGGTAAGTTCTTCGATTTGGAAAAGCTGACCGAGCGCGACGAGCAAATTGTATTGCCGGAGCTGGCCGTCATGTAAAAAAACTTCGCCGGTTCCAGCAAGCGCATCCGGGTCTGTCGTCTTGCCTTCTGTTTGCAAGCTGCCCTCGAGCTTCCCCTGCAGCACCCCGCTGGGTCCACCTGCTTCCGTAATAATTTGATCCGCCTGCACGCCGCGGAATTTCATTTCCACTCGGAACGGGGATTCCTCCGTTTCCGGTTGCATCGTGAACCGGCCGGTAATGTCTCCGCTGCCGATGTGCGCGGAGATCTGCGAAAGATCGAGCCCGTTTCCGTCATATCGCAACGGCGATTTCAATTGCTCGAGAAAAAAACGCTCGCGCAACGAAACCTTGGCGACGCGCGCATTCCCATGTAACGAAGATGCGTTACTAACTGCGGCACGAAAACCGACCCCTTCGAAATTTGCGACAGGTTCGCTGGCGCGACCGAGAAAGCGGAAATTGCCGTTCGTCAGACTGACCTTATGAATTTCAGAGATGAATGCCCCGGGCGCGGTCGTTCTCCGTTCTGGAGGGGGCATCGGCGGCTTTGATGGTCTCCCTGTCACCGGGCTTTCCGACGGCATCCCGGTCTTTTCCGATTCTTCAGCCGAAGAAGTCGCAGCGGCGACATTTTTTGGAACGTTTTCCGGACGCTCGGGCCGTAAATCCGGCAATCGCCATTTGCCGTCCGCGTTCTGCGGCCAAACAACGTTTGGACTGACCAGCGACACTTCTTTGATCACGAGCCTTCTCGAAAAAAGAGAGAAGAAAGAGATGCGAAGACCAAAATTTTTCGCCTCGAGAAAGTTGCCGCTGGCGCCAGTCTCGCCCTGCGCAATGGTGATGCCACTGAGCTTCAAACCACTCCACGGCGTGACGCTAACGCGTCCAATTTTTAACGTCGCGCCAAATCGCTGGCGAAGTTCTTGCTGAATCCTGGCTTGTGTCCCTTGCGATTGCACATACAAATTGAGAGCCAGAAAAAGGACCGCTCCAAAGATCGACAATCCCCCGATAAAGATCAGTGCGAGGCGGCCGAATTTTTGCACGCGGAGACGTTACGCAGGGCATGTTTGAAGAAAAGATGAAACGGCACAGCGCTGAGATGACCAGCAGCACCCTGATTATTCTGAATCCGGCTGCACATAGCGAGCGGGCCCAGCGAAAACGAGCCCAGGTCGAATTGCTGGCCCACGATTGCGTCGTCTGTGCCACGACCCGCACGGGCGAAGCCGAACTCATGGCCCGACGCGGAATAAAAGAAGGTTTCGAAAAAATCGTGGCCGCAGGTGGCGATGGCACGATCAACGAAGTAGTAAACGGGCTGGCCGGGACCGACGCCACGCTCGGTCTCCTGCCAATCGGCACGATGAACGTGTTTGCGACCGAGCTCGGTTTGCCGGTTCACGATCTCGAACTTTGCTGGGATATTATTCAAGCGGACAGCACCCGAGCGGTGGATCTGCCGAAAGCGAATCAGAAATTTTTCGTTCAGCTCGCGGGCGTCGGCCTCGACGCTCAAGTCGTAAAAGAAACCAGCAGCCAATTAAAACGAAATTTTGGGCCGGTCAGTTATTTGATTTCCGCAGTTCAAATTGCGGCACGCCAACCCCCCCGGCTCTTCATTCAGTCAGAGGACGCCACAATTGACGAAGGGTCGTTTGTCCTTGTCGGCAACGGCCGCTTCTACGGCGGACCGTTTCCATTTTTTAAGCACGCCGTGATCGATGACGGTCTTTTGGACGTCATCGTTTTCAAGCGCCTCGGCTATCTTGAGATCATCAAATATCTGCAGGACGTCGTGTTTAGTTCCGACATTCGTGTGCCCGAGATCGAATATTTCCAAACCCGTCGGTTGCGCGTCGAAAGCGATCAGTCCGTTCCAGTCGAACTCGACGGCGAACTGGTCGGCAATTGTCCGGTCGAATTCAGCCTGTCCGAGCGCTCGCTTCGCGTTTTGGTGAAGTAAGATCCACATGTCCGGTCGCGCCGGACTGTGCGAGAACTGAAATTCTGCTGACAAAAAAATCGCTCTGCGCTATTCTCTTGAGGTGCGGCTGTCGCGGGGAAAACCATCATTGTTTGCGCGGCCGTGGAGAGAAAGCCGACGGGTCGTTCTATTCGCCCTAATCGGGCTAAACGTTGCCAGTTTCGTTACCCAATTCTTTCTCGATGCGTTTGCGCCCGGCTTTGTGCGCGATTACCTGGCGCTAAGTAATCGCGGTGTTCACGATGCTTTCGCATGGCAATTCGTCACCGCCACGCTCCTCTATGGCAGTCCGTGGCATTTCCTGGGAAACATGTTGGTCTTGTACATTCTCGGACGCGACCTCGAATCGATTCTCGGCCAACGCCACTTTTTGTATTTGTTTTTGAGTGGTGCGATCGGAGGCGAACTCGGGCATTTGTTTCTGATGCCGTCAGAGACACTCTTGTACGCGGCTAGTGGCGGCGTGGCCGCGGTGCTCATCGCTTACGCGACAATTCTGCCGGAGCTGGACTTGATCGCATGGGGCCGCTCCCGTTTTTCCCTTCGCTTGAAAGCAAAGCACGTCGCTGGTGCAATCCTGTTCCTGAGTTTGGTGATGCTCGCGATTGACCGAAATGGCGCGGTGATGCACAGCGCGATTCCGGGCGGTCTTGGCGCCGGCTGGCTTTACGCAAACTTGCTCGGCTTCGGACACGCGTCCTGGTTGCAGCGACTGTTGCGCCGCCGCCGCGAAGCAGCCGAGCGCGTGCAACGGATGACGCCGGCCGAATTTATCGAACATGAAATCGATCCGTTGCTTGAGAAAATTTCGCGTAAGGGAATCCAAAGTTTAAGCAAGGCAGAACGTCGCCTTCTTTCCCAGGCGCGGGAAAAAATCGGTGAGATCCAATCCGTCAGTTCGCGGTAAAGATCGATAATAGTATTTCGTCCAGTTTCGCGGCATCTTTCGCGTGATGGAAAGCGCGAGCTGGATCAAAAAGAAATCCGCTGCCTCGCTCCATCCTGCGCAAGTTGAAACCACGCTGCTTCAATTAAATGAAGCGTGGCCGGAGGCTGCGGGCCCACTGCCAGACGCGATCCAAAATTTTCCACTGGGCGAGGCGGCGCTTCTTCACCTCTTCGCCGTCTCGAGCATCTGTGCAGCCCGGATTGTTCAGAATCCGGACCTTCTGCTCTGGCTTTCGCAACCTGAAATTTGCCGGCAAGGCCGCGATCACATCGAAATGGCCAACGAGCTTTATCGAATGGCGGACACTGATGTCGCAGCAAATAACTTCCGATTTCTTCGCCGCTGGAAGAATAAGGAAATGACCCGAATCGCGTTGCGCGAGCTCGCGAATGCCGCCGCCCTCGAACAAACGACCGCGGAGTTGTCCCAACTTGCTGAAATTTGCGTGCGCGAAGTCTTTGCCCATTGGAATGCAAAATTACGGGAATCTTTTGGGTCGCCAACGGCCGATTTTGCGATCCTGGCTCTTGGCAAACTGGGCGGCCGTGAGCTCAATCACAGTTCCGATGTCGATCTTATCTTTCTTTACAGCGAAGAGGGCGAGCTCTCGCCGCGACTCTCATATCATCAATGGTTCAATCGCTTGGCCGAAAAAATTCTGGAGACGTTTTCCACGCGCGACCCGGAAGGCGCGCTTTTTCGGATCGATCTTCGCTTGCGTCCTGAAGGCCCGGCCGGTCCGCTCGCCCGCTCGCTCGAAAGCATGGAAAATTATTATGCCGGCTTTGGCGAAACGTGGGAGCGGATCGCGTTGATCAAAGCCCGTGGAATCGCCGGCAGTCGTGAACTGGCCTACGAATTCTTGCGCCAACATCAGCCTTTCATTTACCCGCACAGCCCGACCCCGGATCTGCTCGATGAAATTGCCAGGATCAAGCGAAGAATCGAACGCGACGTCGCGCGATCGGATGCTTTGGATCGTGATGTGAAGCTGGGCCGCGGCGGAATTCGTGAAATCGAATTCGTCGTGCAAACGCTGCAGTTCATTCATGGCGGGCGCCAGGCTTTCTTGCAGGAGACTAGCACGCTGAACGCGTTGCGTGCCCTGGCGCGGCTCGAAATTATTCCGCGCGAAGAAGTTGTCGATCTTGATCGAGCCTATCGCTTCCTCCGTCTGGCTGAACACCGGTTGCAGATGGAAGCGGAACAACAAACTCACATCGTTCCGCGCGACCCGGTGGCTCTCAAAAGACTCGCGCGCAGTCTCGGGTTTGATTCAGCCAACGAATTCACCGCGGCCCTCGGGAAGACGATGCAGAATGTTCGATCGATTTTCGATCGAGTCATTTCATCCGCCCCCGCAGAAGGTGCGCTGCCAGATCTGAGATTGTTCAAAGACGAAAAATCGGCAGTCCGATCGCTCGAGGATTTATTGAAACCGACGTCAGCGTCCTACGTGGCACCGCGCACGAAACAGATTTTTGGAAAACTGCGACCAGCTCTTCTCGACCAGATGGCAAAGACAGCCGATCCGGACGCCGTTTTGAATCAATTCGTCCGGTTCGTCGAAGCTTACGGCCTGCGCGGCTTGCTTTTTGAATTGCTGGCCACCAATCCGACTTTGCTCGAGTTGGTGATCAAAACTCTCGACGCCAGCCGATTCGCCGGCGATTTGCTGATTCGCCGGCCACAATTGGTCGAGGAGATCACACGCGACAAAAATTTTAATCAACCACGATCAATCGCCGAACATTGTGCGCGGCTGGAATCTTTCGGGAGCAGCGCGACCAATCTGGACCCGGTTCGCGCATATCGGCAAAGGCAACTGCTCCGCATTATGATGCGGGACGCCCTCGGAGTCGCGGAGGCGTCGGTCATTTTTGCGGAGTTGTCCGAGCTTGCCGAATCATGTCTCACCTTCACGAACAAGCTGTTG
>Ga0209527_1000092_pt1 | contig 18755 bp, 18 predicted proteins | sample JacPinW_OM2H0_M2_FD_187968 | JGI IMG/M metagenome (GOLD analysis project Ga0209527, IMG submission 187968) | Forest soil microbial communities from Algoma, Ontario, Canada - Jack Pine, Ontario site 1_JW_OM2H0_M2 (SPAdes) (version 2) | ecosystem: Environmental > Terrestrial > Soil > Boreal... | reverse complement strand
AGTTGCTGGGCTTCATGATGTCTCCTCTATAACTTTAATCCTACGATGAGGACATTGATTGCAAGAAAAGATGGCACGAGACCGTTCCAAAAAAGTTACGGAGCAACACTCCGTTACCGCAACAACCGCGTGAGCAATCCTTGTAGCAGAACTCGGCTTTCAGAATTCATCTTAGTAAATTCGACACCCATCCCTTCACCAGGCACGATGTTTCGGACAACCGCGTGCGCCAAAACCATGCCTCCGGGTACTTCAAAAACGAGGGTCAGGTCCGCGCCTACTCGCAGCGTAATGGACCCGCAGAGGGACAGGCCTCCCATGCTTAACGTTTTGACGCGAGAAACCTGTTGCTGGCCGCCACCGTTCCAGGTCACGGACATGCCCCTCGGCAGTGCGATACGCTGGTGGCGACGCGTTTCACAAAGGGTTTCAGTAGCCATAAGACACGGTAAAGGTACTAGTTCGATTGGTAGGGAACCAATAGTCCAAACGTTCCTTTCCGGCAGTACTTTAGAAAGCCAGTCGGTTCTCCAGCATTCCCGTTCTGCGGAACCCTTGGAACGCCCTGAAGGGATAGAATCAGAATCGCTCTCACTGCAGGACGCTGGGCCAGTTCGGATCGTCATCAAGGGTGGTAGGCCGCGAGCGCTGGACGCCACAGCCTCATGGTCGGCGGCTGGTCAAAGCGAAGCAAAGAGTCGCCCACCCTTTGCACAGAACAAAATCGCAAAGGGTAGGCCACGCGGAGCCGTCTCAGCCTTTTAAGGAAGATAATAGGGAGCAAAAAGAAAAAGGGCAAAATCGCGTGAAGCCACAGTTTTACCCGAGAGTCACTGTACCACAGTTAAAATACTTTGCAAGTGTTATTTTCAGGAAAATTCTACACAGCCAGGGCGGCCCGGGGCCGCCCTGAGTGGGCAGCGCAGATCAAAAGACAGGCGGGAGGTTGAACATGGCGAAGAAAATCAAAGTGAACATTTTCGATGACATGCGCCAGGCAATGCAGGATGCCTTGGCGTACGAGCGCGGTGAGGCTGTGAACCTGCGCGTCACGCATATCCCCTCGCGGCCAAAGCCGATCAAGGCGTGAAGTTGTACAGGGGGCAACCCTTCCGGAGCGAGGTGGTTCAGAGTCAGAAATGGGGACAACGGGATGCTCTTCGAATTTGTGGATTTCGCTAACGCCGGTCTTGCGGCTGCGCTTGCCGGTTTCCAGTTACCAAGCGGGATCTTCTGGCTGTATTTCTCTGGATCGATACTGCTGGTGGTTGGCCTGGTAAAGATCCTCAAAGACGAGCTGCCGCAAACGCACGGCCTCGACAAGATCATGCCGTTCGGGCGATTGTTTCTGGCGATTCCGCTGGCCGTGTTCGGGACGGAGCATCTTACCAATGCGGCGGACATCGCAAACATCGTTCCCCGCTGGCTTCCCGCGCATGCGTTCTGGGTTTATCTCGTGGGAATCGCTCTGATCGCCGCGGCCCTGAGCATCGCCGTGCAGATCCAGTCGACCTTGGCGGCAACGCTTTTGGGCGCCATGTTCTTTTCCTTCGTACTCTTGATCCACATACCCAACATCATGGCGCACGCCGGCAATCGATTTTTTTGGGCCATCGCGCTGCGGGACATGTCCTTCAGCGGCGGCGCTCTTGCTTATGCGGGATCTCCTGGGAGGAGCGGGCGCCCACGCGGCGTGCCCGCTCTTGTAACTGTCGGACGATTTTTCGTCGCCATACCCGCAGTGTTCTTTGGCGTCGAACATTTTCTGCATCCAGAGTTTGCCCCGGGAGTTCCGCTGGAAAAAATCATCCCGGTGTGGGTTCCCGGACGCCAGCCGTGGGCTTATCTAGCGGGCACGGTGCTTGTCGCGGCCGGGGTAGCCCTCATCGTCAACAAGAAAGCGCGGATGGCAGCGACCTGTCTGGGCATGATGATTCTGCTTCTCGTGTTGTTTGTTTACCTGCCTATTCTAGTGGCGAGTCCCACCGACATTGTCTCGTTGAACTATTTCGCCGACACCCTGCTCTTCAGCGGAGCGGCGTTGCTTTTGGCCGATGCCCTGAAGGAACGGGCCCCAGCGGGCTAACGGGATGAGTAGTCGCGCTCTCTGCTCTCAAATCCGCGTGGCTTTGTTCTAGCCAGGAGTGCGCACTCCCTGCTTGAGCATTTCAATGGCTTTCTCTAATCTCTTCAATCGTGTTTCTTCCTTCTTGGCTTCGGTAATCCAGCGGCAGTACTCCTTGCGGTGGGTGTAGCTCAGTTTCTCGAAAATGGGAAGCAGGCCTTCTTTCTTCATCAACTTTTCAAATGGAGCAGGCACTTCGACGGTTCTTACCTCTTCATCTTTCCAAACAACGACTTCAAGAGTATCGCCCGGGCTTTTCCCGATTTGCTCGCGTATGGCTTTAGGCATACCCAGCAGATGAAGGGGCTTACCGTACTTGAAAAGCGATCCCGTATAGGGAACCCCGTCGAAGGTCGCTTTTACAGGCACCTTTCCTTTGGTGCCGAATTCCTTACCGGTATCGTACGGAAAAAGCACATAAGCTCCTCCGCCATCGCCGGCTTCAATTTTCGCGTGGAATTTGTATTTCTTCATTGTTTACCCGTCTTTCTTCCCCGGCCCGATCGCTTCGAAGGCGGTTTTGGCAAAGAGTGGACATCGTGTCTTGCCACACCGCGCGCACCAGCCTAAACTGAAATAGATGATTCCCGCGAGCTTCCAAATTCGCGACTTGACCATCCGCCCCGCCGCGGTTCTCGCTCCCATGGCCGGCGTGACGGACACGCTCTTTCGCCGCGTGATTCGCGGGCTCGGCGGCTGCGGCTTGCTGATGACGGAGTTCACCAGCTCCGAAGGCATCACCCGCAGCGCGAAAAAAACACTGCGCTATCTCTATTTCCAGGAAGACGAGCATCCGATTACCGCGCAGCTTTTTGGCGCGAATCCCGCCGTCATGGCCGAAGCCGCGAAAATGGTCGAAGACCTGGGCTACGACGCCGTGGACATTAACCTTGGCTGCCCCGCCAAGAAAGTGGTGAAGTGCGGCGGCTCCGGCCTGCTGCGCGATTTGCCACTGCTCGAAGATATTTTCAAAGCCGTCCGAGCTGCGGTGAAAATTCCGCTGACCATCAAGCTGCGCGCCGGCTGGGACGAAAACTCCATCGTTGCCGTCGAGGTCGCGAAAATGGCGGAGAGTCTTGGCGTGGAAGGCGTCGCCGTTCATCCGCGCACGCGCGCTCAAGGTTACGCCGGTGCCGCGGACTGGAGCATCATCGCCTCCGTGAAGCAAGCCGTGAAAATTCCCGTCATCGGCAACGGCGACATCACCAAGCCCGAGGACGCCGCGCGCATGGTCCGCGAAACCGGCTGCGACGCCGTCATGATTGGCCGCGCTGCCGCCACCAACCCGTGGATTTTTTCGCAGATGCAGCAGCACGCGGAAACCGGCCGCTACGACATCCCCACCGACGAGATCCGCTACCGTTTACTGATGGGCTACTATAGGCAAATTAATGCTGCCAACCTGCCCGATGGTGTAGGCAAAATGAAGCAGTTCGCTTGCTGGTTCACGCATGGTGTGGGGAACGGCAGCGAGCTTCGCGGAATTGTACATGCGGCGCGCACGCCCGCGGAAATCCTCGAAAGTGTGGAACGCTTCTTCGAGGGCCGACTCACCGCGCAGCAAGAAGCTGACTCCGACCAGGTCGGAGTCAACAGAATTGTTGACCGCCCTGCGGTCACCAGAATGGAGGACCCAGCCCATGGTCCCTCCCAGCACGACGGTATCGAGGCAACGCTCGGAACGTAGAATCGCGGTACGCCTGCCGCTCAAAGTCCGCGGCCGCGACGCCCGCGGCCTCCCCTTCGAAGAAGATACTGCCAGCGAAAATCTTTGCCGCAATGGAGCCGCCTTCGTGACGCATTTCGACGTCGCCATCGGCACCGACCTCGAAATTCACATCCCGTTTTCGCAGTACGCCTCGCGCCGCGCCGCCAGCGCCGCGCTCTCCCGTAGCGCTGAGGCGGATTTCTCCACCCAGGGCCGCGTCGTGCACGTCGTCGAGTCCAAGTCCGAAGGCGAAAAGCTCGTCGGTGTCCAGTTCACCGGCCCGCGCTTCCAGCGCGTGTTCCGCTCCGAATCCGCCGCTTGAACTCTTTTTTTTCTAGTTGCGGGTCTTCAGCCCCGTTCTTTCTCCTCCGTTGCTATCGTCCCAAATACGTAGCGATAAACCAGCTATTGCCCCACGCATCCTTCACTCCCGCGGACCGGTCCCCGTACGGTTTATCCTGCGGCGTCTCAATCGATGTGGCCCCCGCCCGCAGCGCCTGCGCGTACACCGCATCGGTGTCCGGCACGTACACGTGCAGGTGGCAAGGCATCGGCTGGAATTCACCGTGCGCCTCGTCAATCTCCAGCGTGGCGTTGCCAATTCGAATCGTGCCATGCAGCACCGCGCCTTCCGGCGATTTGTGTACCCCCAGCGATTCCGCTCCGAACACCGTCTCCATAAACGGAATCATCTTGTGGGCTTCGCGCAGGTGCAAATACGGCTGCACCGAAGGCACCCCTTCGGGCCCGGGAGTCCATTCGCCGCTTGGCTCGGCGATGTACCAAAGATTGCCGAACTGATCCTTGACCGCGCCTTGAAGATCGCCCGACGGATGATCCCCCACGGGATAGATCGATGCCGCCCCGGCGCGCAGCGCGCGTTGGTATGTGGCCTCAGCGTCGTCCACATATAGATGTATTGCTGCGGACGCAGTCGGATACTCGGCGTTTCCGTCGCTTACTTCGATCGCGCCGTTGCCGATAGCCATCTCCGCGTGCATGATCGAGCCGTCCGGCGCCGGCATCCTCATCCGCTCCACGCATTCGAACGCCGACTTCAGAAATTGGATGAACTGAGCCGCGGGCCGCACGATGATGTACGGCGTGATGGACGTCAATCCCGGCCGCTGGTAATGAACGGCTCTCGCTTGCGCTTCCCCCGTCCCTGCTGGTGGTGCTCCTATGCCTTCGCTCATGGATGTTCTCCTCTGCCGTACAATTCTTGCACCAAAACTCCTGTTGATGGCCAACAGAAATATGTTAGGCTCTCTTTTTCTCCTGTTGACCGTCTAAAGGAGCATATGCCTTCTCCCAAATCGGAAGTCCTGCAAGGAACACTCGATTTGCTCATCCTCAAGACGCTTGCGACCATGGGGCCCCTGCACGGTTTCGGCATCGCCCTGCGCATCCAGCAAGTTTCCAAAGATCTCCTGCAACTCAACCAGGGCACGCTTTATCCCGCCTTGTTGCGCCACGAGCAGCGCGGCTGGATCACCTCGAAGTGGGGCATCTCGGAGAACAACCGCAAGGCAAAGTTCTACTCCTTGACCCGCGCCGGGCGCAAGCAACTCGAAGAAGAAGCCGAAAGTTGGGACCGCATGTCCAACATGATCAACCACGTTTTGAAGGCGACCTAGCCATGCGCGAATCATTCCGCACGTTTCTCCAGCGTCTCGCCGCACTCTTCCGCCGCCATCTCGAAGACGACCTGGACGACGAACTGCGCTCCCATCTGGAAATGTCCATCGAGCTGAACTTGCGCAAAGGCATGCCCCCCGCCGCCGCCCGCCGCGAAGCCCTTCGCAGCTTCGGTGGCCTCGAGCAGACCAAAGAACTCTACCGCGACCAGAGAGGACTCCCTATGATCGAGACGGCGCTGCAAGACCTCCGCTTCGGTCTTCGGATGCTCCGGCGCAGTCCGGGGTTTTCTGCGCTTGTAATTCTCTGCCTGACGTTGGGGATCGGTGCGAACGCCGCTGTTTTCAGCTGGATCGAAGGGATCCTATTCCGTCCGTACCCGGCCGTAACCCACCAGGAGCAACTGCTTGCGCTCGCCGGAACGGCGCGCGGCGAGTCTGGCCATACCGCTCTTTCGTGGCCGGATTTTGCTGACTTGCAGAGAAATTGCACGCTGTTTGACGCATTTTTTGTGAGCAAGATTATGGGCACGACTCTCAGCATCGGCGACCGGGCCGAGGTCACGACAGGGAGCATCGTATCGGCGAATTATTTTGACGCCATTGGGGTACATCCGATTCTCGGGCGCGGATTCGAGCCGGGCGAAGACGTCGGGAGGAACGCCCATCCCGTGACCGTGATCAGCTACCAACTCTGGAAAGGGCGCTTCAAAGGCGATCCGCAAATCATCGGGAAAACGCAGCGGCTCAACAATGTGGTGCACACCGTTGTTGGCGTTACGCCAGAGGGATTTTACGGCACGTTCGTGGGCTGGGCGATGCAGTTCTGGGTCCCAGCTTCAATGGAAGAAACATTTGAATCGGGCGGGTACAAACTGGAGGATCGCGGCGCGCGATGGATTGAAGCTTACGTGCGGCTCAAGCCTGGCGTGACTCGCCAGCAAGCGCAGCAGGAAATTTCCGCAGTGGCCAAACGATTGGAAGCGGACTACCCGGATACCAACCGTGGCCGAGGCATCATGCTCTGGCCGTTATGGCAAACGCCTTTCAACAACGCGGGAACTCTGCTACCAACGCTAGAAATCATGCTCGCCGTGGTCGTTTTTGTCCTGCTCATCGCCTGCGCCAACGTCGGGAATCTCCTGCTGGTCAAGTCGTTCGCGCGGCGGCATGAGATGACGGTGAGGCTCGCGATCGGCGCGGGGCGCGGCCGCCTCGTGAAGCAACTTTTCACGGAAGGCCTCATCCTGTCCGCGCTTGGGGCAGCCGGCGGACTGCTGGTGGCCCACTGGTGCCGTCATGCGCTCGTGCTGCTCTTCCCAGCGCGGGGTGGCGTGGCCATGCACCTACCGGGCGAAATCGATTGGCGGGTGCTGGCGCTAAGCGCCGGCGTTTGCCTCGTCACGACGCTCGCGCTCGGGCTGGTTCCCGCCTTTCAGACCGGCAAGATCGATCTTGCCGGGGCGCTAAAATCCGATTCGGCAGGTGTCGTTGGGGGAGGCGGAAGAGCGTGGGTCCGCTCGGGCCTGGTGGTCATGCAGGTGTCGCTGAGTTTCGTTTTGCTGGTCGGGGCTGGATTGCTGATGCAAAGTCTTCAGAAAATTCGCACCACCAGCCCGGGCTTTTCGACGCACGGAGTGCTGGACACCGCCGTCAATTTGGTGTCGGCCGGATACGATGCGCCGCGCGCTCAGACTTTCCAGGACGAGCTGCTGGATCGCGTGAAGGCGCTGCCCGGCGTGGAGTCGGCCGTGTTCGCACGAATGACGCCGCTCAGCTACGGGAGTTATTCTTCGACGGCGATTGCTGTAGATGGCTATCAGCCCCCGCCTGAAGAGCAGCCCATCGTGGAATACAACGAAGTGGGGCCGGACTATTTCACGACGCTGGGCATCCCCTTGGTTACCGGCCGGCAATTTACACGGGCGGACGATGAAAAGACCGCTCTGGTGGCCGTGGTGAATGAAACCATGGCCGCGCAGTATTGGCGCGGCAGGAATCCAATTGGCGAGCGTGTTCAGGTCAAGGGCCGATGGATGCAGGTGGTTGGTGTGGCAAAAGATTCCAAGTACCAGAGCGTTCGGGAGACGCCGAAAGCTTTTTTCTATGTGCCTTTGCGCCAGAATTTCTCACGCGGGGCGGGTTTGTATATCCGAACCCCGCTGAGCCCGGAAACGATGGCGTCAGCGCTGATGCGCGAGGTACACGCACTGGATGGGAATCTTGCTCTATTCGAGGTGATCACGCTGCAGGAGCAGGTGGATCGCTCGACTTCGCCACAAATGGTCGCCGTAACGTTGGTTGGGATCTTAGGAGGTTTGGCGCTGCTTCTTGCGGCCATCGGAATCTATGGCGTTATGTCCTACACGGTGTCGCAAAGCACGCGCGAACTGGGCTTGCGCATGGCGCTTGGCGCGGGCGCGTCCAATCTGCTGCGGCTTGTACTGTCGCGTGGCTTAGCGTTGACGGCCGGCGGTGTGGCCCTTGGTGCCGCTGTGGCGCTCGGATTCACGCGGCTACTCGGGAGCCTCCTATACAAGGTGAGTCCTCGCGACCCGCTCGCGTTCGGCTCCGCATTCGTGGTCATGACCATCGCTGCGTTAGTAGCGTGTTTCTTACCTGCATGGCGCGCCACCCGCACGGATCCGGCCCGTGCGCTGCGCGATTGACGCTTTCAGGAATTTACTGGTTTGGAGCTCTGGAACTACCGCCTTTCGACACGTCTTGCATGCGGCATGTGAAATTTCCATGCACGCATCGTCAGCGCTTGAACATCGCTCGCATTTACTGCTTCCTTCGGACGAGCACAATTAAGCGTCATGCCGGTATCTTTCTAATAGCCTGCATGAGTCGAGGAACGTAAACTAGAAGACATCGTGCTCGAGCAAAAAATTAATGAATTTTTTGGCGATGCCGAGTCGACTGGCTTTGGAACGGGCTGGTGGAGCGGGATATTGTCAGCGTTTTTTGGATTTCTTTCCTTCGGAGGAGTTTTGTGCCTGCATTTTCCCCAGTTCCTAACCTCTGCAGAATTCCGTCCGTTTTATTCGCTTCACGCGATGCGCCTCTTAATCCAATTCCTGATCGTGGCGGCAGTTGCATTTGGAGTGATCTCTTCTCTGTTGCGCAAGAAAAAGACTCTGGCGTTAACGGGAATGCTGCTCGCCATCGCTGCAACAGCTTGGGGCGGCTCGAGCGTAAGAGTTAATGGGAGCCAACTCAATGGCATGACCATCGGCATGGACTGGTTTTTGCTTGATTTGTTGTTGATGGCACTCATCTACGTGCCACTTGAAAGACTCTGGCCACAGTATCCAGAACAAGGAACCTTCAGAAAAGGGTGGACCCAGGACGTGGTTTATTTCATGTCCACTCATCTGCCGATTCAGATTTTATCTTTTCTGGTTTTATTGCCCGCCACCCAGGCCACTAAGTATTTGGGCGTTCCTGCTCTTCAGCAACTTATCGCTCGAATACCTTGGTTGTTGCAACTTTTCTTGGCCGTTGTAGTTGCGGACGTTGCTGAATATTTTATTCATCTGGCTTTGCATAAAGTGCCCTTTCTGTGGCGTTTTCATGCCGTTCATCATTCCTCGAAGGCGCTGGATTGGATCGCAGGCTCACGCTCCCACTTTGTGGACGACACGCTTGTGCGCGGATTTATCCTTGCGCCTCTCATGCTTGGATTTTCGCAGTCGATCATCCTGGCGTATTTGATTTTTGTCACTATTCACGCCACCTGGACTCACTGCAATTTCAGTCCCAATGCTAAATGGCTTGAAAAGTTTTTGGTTATGCCCAGATACCATCACTGGCACCATACGTCGCAAAAAGAGTCCATCGATAGGAATTTCGCAATCCATTTTCCGTGGATTGATAAACTTTTTGGGACTTATTACTTTCCAGAGGAATGGCCGGAAAACTACGGCCTGGCCGGCGAGGAAATTTCGCCTAACTTTCTTGGGCAAACGATTGAACCATTTATAGGAAAGAAAAAAACGCCCTAAAAACCCAGCGCGCCCAAGGGAACGTCCTTGGGCATCTGTGCGCCCGTGCTCGTTGCCTTCACCAGACCCAAGTATTTCATCACTTTGACCGTTATAAATCCAAAGTCGTATTCCGATTTGTCGTGGCTTAGCCGCAAAAGGCCCTCATAGTGGTGATGATTATTTTGTAGGCACGCGCTAAAGGTCGCTGTTACCGGCAGCCACTCGCCAATATTCATGGCGTTGTCGCCTTCATCGTGATACCGCCGGTATCCAAATTGCCGTGTGTGGGTCCAATAGTTTTGAATCATATTTACCCACAATGAGAAAATTCGGATTCCAAACCACATCACCAGTGCAAACTTAAGACTTCCAACCAGCTTCCATAAGAGATAAAAACTAAAGACTTGCGCAAGGATTGCAAAAACCGGATTTGCAACCACCCGGAAAGTCCATGACTTCAAAATCTTGTCGCCGGCCAAATTTTCTTTGCATTGATACGGCATCACACAGAGATATAGGGTTCGCCAAAAACCATCTTCGGAAAGCTTATTGGGATCCCCGGGATGGTCGGAATGTTTGTGATGCAATCGATGGCGATTCACCCAGGCGACCGGATCCACATAGATCGCGAAGGTGTTATTCACGATAGTGACAGCCTTCATGAACCATTCGTTATAGTCGAGCGAACGGTGAGCGATTCCCAAATGAAGAACATCGGCCAAATACAGCCCGCCAAAAAACCAGCAAAAGATAAAATAAACTCCGCCTATCAACATTCCAGCCCAAGGTCCCAAATGAGCCGGGGCGGAATACCTACAAGCCAGCATGTAGGAGAAAATAATCAAATAGCCTGTGATATTGTATATTTTCATGAGGGCTCTCCCGCGGAATTATTCAAACAGAAATCGGAGCTCTTTTCAAATAACAAGTTAAAGTAGATAAAGTCTGTGGCCGCAGTTCTTCAACTGCCAGAGTATTTTGCGGTGGCCACGGACCGCGAACTCAATTTTTATCAATCACATCGTCGCTGCGGCTGGTCACGATCTCGTCGTAAGCGGCCCGCCGCGTCAGGCCGCGCTCCTTGGCGGCGAGCTTCAGGGCTTCTTTGCGGTCGAGTTTGGCCTGGCGGATGAGCTCCTCGACGCGGTCGGCCAGACTTTGCGTGGAATTTGCCTGGGTGCGCGCGTCGGCGGGAGCCTCGGGGCCGATCAACAGGGTGATTTCGCCGCGGGCAGGGCGCTCGTCGAGGGAAGTGGAGAGTTCGGAGAGTTTGCCGCGGCGGAATTCTTCGTGCAACTTCGTCACTTCGCGCGCGATGCAGGCGCTGCGATTGCCGAGAACCTCCCGGGCATCGGCGACACACTCCGCGATCCGTTGCGGAGCCTCGTAAAGGATGATGGTGCGGTCCTCGATGCGCAGGCGTTCGAGGGCGCGGCGCCGTTCGCCGCTGCGCGCCGGCAGGAAGCCGACGAACAGGAATTCTTCGTTGGGCAAGCCTGAGGCGGAAAGGGAAGCGAGCAGCGCGGATGGACCGGGAATCGGAACGACGGGAATCTGGTGCCGCAGGCAGAGCGTAACAAGGCGGTGGCCGGGGTCGGACACGAGCGGCATTCCCGCGTCGCTTACCAGCGCGATCTTCGCGCCTTGTTCCAGCGCGACGACGAGCTCCGGCGCGCGCGTCAACTCATTGTGTTCGTGATAGCTGACGAGCGGCTTGTGAATGTCGTAGTGAGTAAGGAGTTTGAGCGTATGGCGCGTGTCCTCGCAGGCGATTTTATCGACTTCTTTCAGAATGCGCAGCGCCCGAAGGGTGATGTCTTCGAGATTGCCGATCGGCGTGCCGACAAGATAAAGGCAGCCCCCGTCTGCCGGATTCACAACGTCTGCCAAATTCGAAGCGTTAGCCGCCTTGGGGGGAGAAGTCTTCGCGCTCATGCCCACGAGTCTAGCACGCGTTCCGGCCGCGCCACTCGCGCTCGCGCGAAGGAGCAATGCTATACTTTGAGTTTTGAGTATCACATCGGAGGAGCGTCAGTGCCCCTGTACGAGTACAAATGCCTGAAGTGCGGCCGCAAGACGGAAAAAATTGAAAACGTCTCCGGCCCGCACTTGAAAAAATGCCCACATTGCGGCGGAAAAGTGGAGTCAGTGATTACGGCCCCGTCGTTTCAATTCAAAGGCGCGGGTTGGTACGTGACGGACTATGGTGGGAAAAAGTCCACTGGCGGCGACAGCGACAAAGCAGACAAGCCCGCCACGGAAACAAAAGAAGCCGGGAACAAAGAGAAAGATTCGGCGAGCACGGAATCGGCGAGCACAGAATCGGCTTCCAAAGATACGAAGGAGAGCAAAGAAAAGAAGCCCGCGAAGAAGAAGTAGCAGTTCTGAACAAGCTGCTTCCATTAGAGTTTGAGAGTTTTCAAGTAACTGCGAAACGCAGCGCCGAATTCAGGATTCTGCAGCGCGATTTCAACGGTTGCTTTTAGAAAGCCGAGTTTGTCACCGGCGTCATACGAAATGCCTTCGAAAATGTAGGCCCACAAACCATGCTCGCGCGCGAGGATGCGCAGCGCATCGGTAAGCTGAATTTCGTTTCCCGCTCCGGGTTTCGTGCGAGCCAGGCAATCGAAAATTTCGGGCGGCAGAACGTAGCGCCCGGTGATGCCAAGATTCGATGGCGCGTTTTCCGGCTTGGGTTTTTCGACGAGATCGCGAATGCGCAGCAAGCGTTCGCCGAAAGGCGGCTGCGGAGCGGGTTCGCCATCCACAATGCCGTAGAGATTCGTTTTGTCTTTGGGGACTTCTTCCACGGCGATGGCCCCAACGCCGGTAGCTTCATAGACCTTGATGAGTTGTTTGGTGGCGGGATTCGGGCCGGGGATTAATACGTCGCCAAGCAAGACGGCGAACGGTTCGTCGCCCACAAGATCGCGCGCGACGAGCACAGCGTGGCCAAGGCCAAGTGGCTCTTTCTGCCGCGTGTAGCTCACTTGCACCATGTTGCTGATCTTTCGAACCATCTCGGCTTGGTCTTTTTTGCCCCTCTCTTCCAAGAAACGCTCCAGCGCGGGAGCGGAATCGAAGTGGTCTTCGATGGAATTTTTTCCTTTGCCGGTAACGATGATGATGTGTTCGATGCCAGAGGCGACGCACTCTTCCGCCACGTATTGAATCTGCGGCTTGTCGACGACGGTGAGCATCTCTTTCGGCTGCGCCTTGGTGGCGGGCAGAAATCGCGTGCCCAGCCCAGCGGCAGGGAGCACCGCCTTGCGGACTTTGTTGCGGCTACTGGTGGGGCCGCCAGATGGCGCAGAGTTGGGTGTGACGGAGGGGTTGTTGGTCATAGGCTCAGTTTTTTATGCACTCTAATTTTTTGCACACTCTAAGAGAATGGAGACCATTCTTCGATGCGGATTCGAATCCGTCAATGTTTTTGCGTTCGAACGGTGCCCGTAGGGTTAGTTGGTTCCGGTGGAGTTGCCCGATGCAAGGCCGCGCGTGTGCTAGCATTGGTTGAGAGCAGGGGAATAATGCCGGCGGCAAAACACCATGAGAATCCTGGGGATTGAATCTTCGTGCGATGAGACGGCGGCGGCGGTTGTCGCGGACGGACGGGAGATTTTGTCGAGTGTCGTGGCTTCGCAGATCGAGATTCACCGGAAGTATGGCGGGGTGGTGCCGGAGTTGGCATCGCGGGAACACTTGCGGCAGATCGTGCCAGTGGTGCGTGAAGCGATTGCGCAAGCGGGAATGGAGCTTTCGAATGTGGACGCGATTGGGGTGACGCAAGGCCCGGGGCTGGTGGGGGCGCTACTGGTCGGAATTACGTATGGAAAAACGCTGGCGCAGGCGCTGGGGAAGCCGCTCGTGCCGGTGAATCATCTTGAGGGGCACGTGCACGCGGTTTTTCTGGAAGCGCACAAAGCGGGGCGGGCGGCGAAATTGCCGGCGGTGTGCTTGATCGTTTCGGGCGGGCACACGGTACTTTATGAAGTGAAGCCGGAAGATTCGAACGGGCTCTTGCGTTACCGCAAGATCGGCCAGACGCGAGACGACGCCGCGGGAGAAGCCTACGACAAAGTGGCGAAGCTGTTGGGCTTGGGATATCCGGGAGGGCCGATTCTCGATCGGCTGGCTGCCGTTTCGAATGACGCGCCTGCTCCCGTGAAATTTGGGCCGACGAAAATGAAAGGGAACGCGCTGGACTTCAGCTTCAGCGGACTGAAGACGGCAGTGCTGTATCACGTGCGAGAGCACAGCGAATACACCGAAGAGATCCGCAGGCGCGAAGAGGCGCTCACAAGAGGCGAGAGAAAATTCGACCAATTGCTGCCCCTGTGCAGTCCTAAAACGCTGGCGCTGGTGCGGGAGTTTCAGAATGCAGTGGTGCGCGATCTGGTCGAACGCACGATGAGCGCGGCGGAAGAACTGGGCGTGGAAAGCGTGCTGGTTTCGGGCGGCGTTGCGGCGAACAGCCAGTTGCGCGCGACGTTCGAGGCGCGGTCGAAAGCGGCCGGCGTCGAGGTATTTTTTCCGAGCCGGGCGCTTTCGACTGATAATGCCGCGATGATCGCGGCGGCGGCATATTCCCGCTTTCGCGCCGGCATTATCGCGGACACAACCCTCAACGCCGATCCCAGCCTCGCGCTTGCGTAGAAAACTGGAATTCTTTTCCGTTCGCCCAATCCTCCATCCAAACTGCAAGGGCCGGACTTTTCTCTAGAATCCGGAGCTTATTGAGATAAAGCAGACGTGTCCCAGATTCTGAAATCACCTTCGGCGTAAGCTGCCGCCAAGCGAGTTCCATTCCCGTCGAAGGCGACACGTTCGATAACTCTGGGAAAAAGGGGATTGGGCGGCAGGGCCGGCTCGAAGGTAAAGAGCTGCTCTCCCGTTGGCAGTTTGGAAAGCAGCACGCGTTTATCGGCATGAGCTGAGGCCAGGAATTGCCCGGAAGGATGAAAATCAAGTGCGGTGACCGGGGACGTGGACAACACGATTCGCCGCGGTTCGCTACCTGCGCCGGCCTCGCTCAAGAGCACGGAGCCGTCATCAAGTCCCGCCGCGAGCCAGCGGCCGTCCGCCGACCATGCGACCGCAGGGACGGCAGCGCGGCCGAAGCTGCGGTGTGGGCCGTTGGAGTGAATTTCATAGAGCCACACCGTATCTGCGGGTTCGCCAGCCGGCTTGGCCAGGCCGATTGCAAGCCAATTTCCATCTCGGGAGAAAGCGAGGCTGAGAATGGGGCCCGGCACGTCCAAATGGAGTGTTAGATTCCCTGTCGCAATATCCCAAAGGTTGACTGCGCCGTTCGCATCACCGCCCGCCAGGGTCCGTCCGTCGGGCGTAAGGGCCAGGGCTTGCTGAGCGCTTACTTTCTCGACAAAGTTGGTGTTGTGCAACATGTTGCCCTCTGGCCGGCTCACTGTGATTCGGTCATCGAAGGAGTAGGCTTCAATATCGGGCTCTGGCGCCACAGCCGCCGCCAGCGCCTTGCGGCGCTCAAGCAAAACGAATTGTCCGTCGCGGGGCCGGAAATAGAACAGATCTCCCGCCGTGGTGGTATATTTCTGCACCAGCGGGAACGCGCGTTTAGGCGTACGCGAACAAGAGGAAGCCGCCAGAACGAACAGAAACAAAAGCAGGGCGGCGGGCCGGTTTCTCATGGCTTGCACATCGATGCACAGCTTACATGATTTTTGCCAATGGATGAATCGGCGTCGCGCGGTCGCGTTCGCGGTCATTCTCGCGTTGCTCGGTACGGGGTGCAGTCGCCAGACGTCTGGTACGGGCCCGCTCTTTCCCGCGCCGCAGGGAAACACCTGGGGATTTATTGATAACCGAGGAAAAACCGTAATCGCGCCGCGCTTCGAGGCCGCGCAGCCCTATTCGGAAGGGCTCGCTGCCGTCAAGCGCGAAGGGCGATGGGGCTACATCGATCGCAACGGATCGGAAGTCATTCCCATTCGCTACCGGACGGTGCAAAGCTTTCGCAATGGCGTCGCCATCGTTGATACGGGTCTGCCCGATCATCCTGTAGGCCTCATCGATACGGCAGGCGCCTGGGTCGCGCAGCCTCTCTTTCGGTCTCTTTCGGCCGCAGACGGGCCCGATGGCCTGCTTCTGGGACAGAAGGAGCCCGCCCAGGGCTTCGGCTTCTATGATCGTTCCGGAAACCTTGTCTTGGGCCCTTACTTCCTGGCTTTTCCTTTCGCCCAGGGCCGCGCGCGGGTCAAGATGGGCATGCGGGCGGGCTCCGATGACTGGTTAATCGATTCTTCCGGCACTTTGTTGCCGAAGAAGCCGCTCGTTCTCGACGGTATTCGATTCTCCGAGGGTTTGATTGCCGTCCGGCGGGACCGCAAGCTGGGTTATATGGATCTTGAGGGGAACGTTGCCATTGTGCCGCGCTACGATCAGGGCGGCGAGTTTGCCGAAGGGCTTGCGACCGTTCAGTTGGAGGGGCGCTGGATGTTCATTGATAAATCGGGCGCTGCGACCTCAGAATTTCCGGCGGGCGTTGCCTTTGCTGAACCGCTCTCCGATGGGCTCTCGCTCGTTTCGGCGGATCGCGACCAGCCCGGTCGAAAGTTCGGCTATGTGGATCGAAAAGGCCAGTGGGCGATCAAGCCCATCTGGGATGATGCCGAGCCTTTTCATGAAGGGTTGGCTTACGTCGGCAACTGGAAGGACGGAAAGGCAGCCTACATAGACCACAAGGGAAGGACCATTTGGGAGGGTCGAAATCCCTCACCGTAGGACGGTTGTCCAGCCAGCCGAGCGCTTTGTGGGAATCGCTGTGGCGGTAGCTCGCGCCGAAATGCGACGCCACATCCTCGAAAAGCTGGGTGGCGGAGGCATGGGTGTTGTGCGTAAGACTGAAGACACTAGGCTCGGACGTTTTGTCGGCTGAGCCTGAACCAGAATGGACGGTCGTGGCGTTATCGCTCGTCCTATTCGGCAAAGCAGACTTGGCCGCTGTAGCGGAATACGGTCCCTTTGACCAAATCGACTTCGCCGATGGCATTGAGATCTCCGGTCGCGTTGGCGTACCTTCCCGTTCCTCCGGTGAGATGGATGGGATAGGTAACTACGGCGAACAGAGTTTGCGAGAGGGGAACCGTCGTGGCCGTCGCTGGATCAAAGGAGAGGGTGTCTCCCGACTCTGTAACCCAGTGGTGTTGGACATGGAATACGAGGGTATTTCCCGCGCCGGGCTGGGGCGCGCCCAAGATAGTTCCGCTCACGGCGCCCCTCAAATCTCCCGTCGCCGTTCCCATGGTGGTGTTCTGATCGATAGCACCGAAGTTAGTCATAACGGTTCCGCCCACAAGAACGCAGCGACTCTCGGTGGCGTCCGGCCGTGGGGTGTCCTTTGGTGTGGATGAAGCTCCGCTAAACAGGGCCATCGCAGGGACGAAAACGGCGAGGGCAATCAGCGCCGCACGACTCAACGCTCCGGCAAAAGTAATGGTGCTCTTCATGATGTTTCCTCCATGGGCCCAAGAAGCAACGCATTGCTCCTTGCGGCGAAGTTTGCTAGCATCACCCGAGAATCGTCCGGAATCCGAATAGCGACGCGGCCAGCCAGCGTCGTTCCCGCACGCTAGCTTCAGGCTGTCTTAAATGTCTTTGGGAAAAGTTGAAGGAATCTTAGGGATTTTCTGAAGGCGCCAACATGCCGGAGGGAAAGCACTTCTACGAATTCGGTCCCTTCCGGCTGGACCCTGCCGAGCGCTTGCTTCTGCGCAACAACCAGGCCGTACCCCTGGCGCCGAAGGCGTTCGAGACCCTGCTTTTGCTGGTCGAAAACAGCGGCCACCTGCTGACCAAAGAAGAATTGATGAAGCGCCTATGGCCGGAGACGTTCGTCGAAGAGGTCAACCTTGCGCAGAATATTTCGGCTATCAGGCGGGCGCTGGACGACAAGAGCGGCGGAACGCAATACATAGAAACAGTGGCGAAAGCCGGCTACCGGTTCACCGTTGAAACACGGAAGAGCGTCGGCGAGGTAAGATCGACGGCTCAAGAGCTCAGGCCGACCACCCTCCTAACTCCAGCCCCGACACAAAAATCGAGCGCGACAGGGGAGCTGCAGATCGCTAGCGCCGCCTCTTGGGAACATTGGCGACGCGCTGTTTTGGGCGTTGCCGCCCTCATTGTGGCTACAGTGATGGCTTGGGGAATTGTGCGCCGGGTCCGGGCCGGTGATGCACTCTCTCCTATTCGTTCGATTGCAATTCTGCCGCTGGTGAGCCTCTCCAATGATCCGCAACAGGAGTACTTTGTGGATGGCATGACGGACGAGCTCATCACGGACCTGGCAAAGATTGGCGAATTGCGGGTGATTTCCCACACGTCTGTGATGCCGTTCAAAGGAACGCGCAAGTCGCTTGGGGCGATTGCAGGAGAATTGCATGTCGATGCGCTGGTGGAGGGAACGGTGCTGCGGGCCGGCAACCGCGTGCGGGTCACTGCGCAACTGCTTCGTGCTTCACCGGAGAGACATCTTTGGGCAGACAGCTACCAGGGAGACTTGACCGACGTGTTCTCGCTACAAGATCGAATCGCACGATCGATTGCGCACGAGGTTCGGGTTGCACTGACCCCGGAGGAGCAGGCCCGCTTGACCAGTATTCAGCGCGTGGACCCGGAAGCCTACGATGCTTATGTGCGCGGCCGCCACTACGCGGCGCAAATAAATCCCGAGGGTTTCGAAAAAGCGGTCCTGAATTTCGGCCGTGCGATCGAATTGCAGCCTCGATACGCGCAGGCTTACGCGGATTTGGCCGAGACGTATTGCTGGGGCGTCGCTACCCAGATGATTCCCCAGCAGGAAGGGTTGCTCAAGGCCCGCGAGGCCGCGATGAAGGCTCTCGAAATGGATGAAACCCTTGGGCAGGCTCATAACTCTTTGGCGTGGGTCAAGTACTCTTATGAGTGGAACTTCCCGGAGGCGGAAAGGGAATTTCGCCGCTCCCTGGAGCTGAACCCGGGCGCTTCATGGACTCTCTTGTGGTATGGCATGTATTTAGCCCAGGGGAATCGCATCGCGGAATCTACCGCAGAGATGAAAAAGGCACGGCAAGTTGACCCGCTCTCTCCGGTGGTCGACGCTCTTGCTCTCGCTCCCCTGCTGACCGGGCGGAAATATGACATGGCCATCGAAGGCGGCCGGAAAATCTTGGAAATGGATCGCGCTAATGGCTTGGCAAGATGGCTTGTGACCACAGCATACGAACGGAAGGGCGACATCTCCAAAACGATTGATATGCAAGAGGAGACTGCTGTTCTTT
>Ga0209527_1000089_pt1 | contig 18917 bp, 14 predicted proteins | sample JacPinW_OM2H0_M2_FD_187968 | JGI IMG/M metagenome (GOLD analysis project Ga0209527, IMG submission 187968) | Forest soil microbial communities from Algoma, Ontario, Canada - Jack Pine, Ontario site 1_JW_OM2H0_M2 (SPAdes) (version 2) | ecosystem: Environmental > Terrestrial > Soil > Boreal... | reverse complement strand
CCAATTTTCCCCTCAGCGAAGAAACAGCGAAAGGCGTTCGCCGATGCCAGACTCTTGGGTAACACCAACCCTTCGGTTGAAAGCCGAAGGGACGCAGTGTTACTTGCCAGAAATGTAGCTTGTCGCGGTGGCACCGTCACAGTGGTGTCACGCGGATAAGAGCTGGTCGCAGCGAGGTCTAATCCGTGAGAACCAACCGGGGGTCGGCGGCGGTTTGGAAAACCGTCGCATCGTGCTCCGCAACAGTTGCTTGAACCGTGTGTCTGTCGATGGCCGGACACCGACCATTCCACGTCGCACATAGAACATACCTCTCTTGCGTAAGTGCTTGTTAGTCTGCGATGCAGCGCAAGACGGCCACAGCTTGTCTTGGAATCACACGTGCAATCCTACCTCAATGGAAAGAGTGTAAAGGAGCGCACGATGTCGGCCACACGAGTAATTTCAGGACATCACGGAGGCAGCTGGAATTTCACTTCCGACGCTGCCCAATTTATGAGCGACGAGGCGCTCGTCGCGGGCGCCAAGATGGGCTACGGAAGTTTCTTTGACGAGCTTCACGAACGTCATCGCGAAAGGATGTTTCGGGTTGCTCGTCGCATCACTCGAGATCGTGAGGATGCCCAGGATGCGGTTCAAGAGAGTTTTCTCAATGCCTACGTCCACCTCGAGAAGTTTGACGAAAGGGCAAGATTTTCAACATGGCTGACCCGTATCGCTATTAATGCTGCGCTGATGAAAGTGCGCAAGAATCGCGCATCGCGGGAAGTTGGGGTGGAAGACCCCACAGACGCGGCCGAACTGAGCGACTCTGTGCCAAATCCCGAGGAGATTTGCGCAAGAACTGAACAGAGGGCAGCTTTGAGAGACGCAATCGCAAAGCTGCGACCAAAACTTCGGAATGTTGTCGAACTTTGTGACTTGCAGGAGTGCTCCCTGCATGAAACCGCCGAGGCACTTGGGATCTCCGTCTCTGCAGCGAAAGGGCGACAGTTTCATGCACGAGCCGCATTACGCAGGACAGCAAAACTGAAAGCCGCCGCTCAGTAGAATTGATGAGGTCCTACTTCTGTATTAGGGGCTAGGCACCATTCGCCCAAAAAGATGCTTTCTTGCGAAGAAGTAGCGATCGGCATTCACTCCCGGTCCGCGATCCTCAGCCTGCGGTTCGGAGTGACAGCTCACCGAGGCTAGCGCGCTTCACGTTTTGTGGAATTGCGAATTATTGTTGGAAAACTGGAGGAGCTCCGCTGACCCGCTTCCATTTCAGAGAGACACTTACTTCGACACGGTTGGCGATCTTGATGAAGGGAATGTTCCTGTTCATGCCATAGTCTTTGCGATCGAAGGCCATAGTGCCGTCGATGCTTCCGGAGGTTGATCCCTTGCCGTTATCTGCAAGAGTGAGCTTTTCCGTCTTCGTGACCCCGCGAATCGTAAAGTCTCCTTCCAGGTCGAATGTGTTTGGCCCCGTCTGAGCGACTTTTGTGGATTTGAAGGTAATGGTGGGAGAGTCTTTCACGTCAAAGAAATCCTTGCTCTTCAATTTGTTGTTTTTTAGACCACTACCGGTGTTCACACTGTCCGCTTGAATCTCGATCTCTAAAACCCCGCTTCTCACATCCGTGGACGAAAACCTCATGCTTGCGCTCCATTTGTCGAAGGTACCTTTAATAGGCACCGAAGAGTCGACGCCAAATTTGATGGTGCTTTCCACGGGCGTTACTTCATAGGCTGGAACCTGTGCGCGGTTTGTCGACGGCAACGCGCAAAATGCAACCAGACACAATATGACCGTCGGTAAGTCGCGAGCTCTTGCTTTCACGCGATTCCACTCATTGTGGGCGCGGGACCACTTCTCTTTTGCCGCAAACCTATTTACCAACATAGTGTGCTCAGATTCATGCATGTCCTGCCTCCCGATTGCTCGAAATTTGTCAATGTCGCCGTTCCTGCTTCTAATGGGCTGGATTACGCGTTGGGGGAACGAATCGCTTCGACAATGGCTCGGATGTCATGGTTCTCTAAAATTTGGCCTCCGCGCTCCCCTGATCCCCGAAGGGCGACATCCACCATGGCCCGCGCCAAGTCGTCGGCCCGAATCACTTGGTTGGGGAAGAGCAATCGAAACGCGGGGTAGATCGCGCGCAAGAGGTGGTAGCTGAAATTCGGTTCCTTCCTCGGCTCCACAGGGTAGATGTATGCGGGCCGGAAGATATAAAGGCGCGGGAACCCCGCCGCGAGTAGTGCCTTCTCGGCCTCTCCCTTGTAGCGTGCGAAGGGCATCCGACTCCGCCCGGTCGGGTCCGCGCCACTCCCACTCAAGAATGAGAATGCCGCGCCGGGGCTGCTGGTGTGGAGAACTCGCGCGAACTCGATTGGGTAGTCCACGGTTACGGTCCGGAGTTCCGCGTCCGACACCGCTCCGGTATATGCACCCAGGCAAAAGACCGCTCCGTCCTGAGCGGAGAGCGCCTCCGCGAGTGCAGAGCAGTCCGCGAAGTCTCGGTGCACAACCTGGTTCAACTGGGGATGCGAAATGTCGAGCTTCCTGCGAACGATCGCGGTCGCTGACTTGACGGCGGGATGCTCGAGCGCATAGCGAAGGGCGTATCCACCGACCATTCCCGTCGCGCCCACAATTGCAAGGCGTGTCTGACTCCGCGTCGGAACGCTCACCCGCGGCCCCGAGGCGCTGCAAAGGCGATCATCGAAGCGGTCTGCTTAGCCGGTATCATGAAAGTGCGCGCTCCTCTAACCAGTCGACGTACAGCTGACGCTCCGCAAACAGCCACGCGCCGTCCATCTTCACGAACGTGTCGAGATATCGGAGCGAGGCGAGCATCAAGCGTCGCTTTCCACCTTCGAGCGTGATGTGATGCGCCAGGCAGTAGGCTTCCCCGGTGGCTCGATCGGCTGTCAGCGTGAAGATCGTGCTCTGTCCGACGAAGTGCGTCGTGGCGTCATACTTGTTCAGCTCCGCGAAGACCGGAGCAAGCGCCTCGCGTGAGTGCAGCGCCTGTGAGGGCGTGGGATTCTTGGAGTTCATGTACACTACGAAATCAGTATCAGCGGTGAAGAGGGACATCTGACCTTTCGCGTCGCGTCGATCGGCGCAGTGTGCGTAGGCCTCAACAAGCTCGCGGATAGCGAGGCGATCCGCGGCTTCACTGGGAGAGATAGTAGCGTGGTTGCTCATGAACTCGTATCCTCATTCGATTCGTTCGGCCACGCAAGAGCGGTCACTGAGAAAGGCCCGCGGTTGTAGAAACGCTTCGATCCCGAATGTACCGAATTCGCGGCCGACGCCCCAGTGCTTGAATCCGCCACAAGATGCCTGCGGATCGTCACGCATGCCGTTGATGCTGTCTATAACCTCGTGGCCGTGGGATTCGACGAACGCCCCATCGATGTAGTGCTTCGTGATTGTTTGCATCGCGCTCTCCCTGTCGTGAGGATTCACAGCCGAAACAAGTGACGGCATGCGTCAGCGAGCCCTACGGTAACAATGCAAGCGCAATTCCAGGACAGTCTCTGGCTGCCTTGCTCTGAATAGCTGGATAGTCAGTACTTCCCGCAGGGACAGATGGGTTTGTGCGTGATGTGGAATGGTCACTGTCCATCTATTGACAGCACATGGGGATTGACAGTAGCCCTAGATTCGGGGCGTCCCGTTATGTTGGCCGCGGAGTCTTCACAGACGGGTGAACGGGAGAGCCGATTGCATCTAAGCCAAAGACGGGTGTTGCGGTGCAACCTCGAGGGGAGTACGCGAACGCTTGAGCTTGAAGGCGAAAAGCCGACGGGATAAGTTATTCGAAGCTTACCTGGAGAAGTAGCGTAAGGTGCTCACAATGGCCAATGAGGATGTGCAAAAGACGCTGGCGGAATTATCACGAGACTTACGGGAGAGCAAAGCCAGACTTGAAGAGGCGCAACGCGTCGCGCACGTCGGTCACTGGGAATGGGATCTCGAGACGGATGTTGTTGTATGGTCGGATGAAACCTATCGTATTTTTGGATTAAGTCCGCAGGAACGTCCCATGGACTTAGCGACGGTACGGTCGATGGTCCACCCTGAAGATCGCGCGCCTCTCTACGAAGGAGTAGACACGGATCTTGTGGCTGGAGTCCGCCCCGCCGCTGAATTCCGGATCGTTCGCCCCAGCGGCGAAGTACGGACAGTCTCTAGCCTGACGTCCGAACGATGGAGCTCATTGCCGGGCGACACGAAAAGAGACGCGTCCGGACGACCCTATAAATTGTTCGGCACCATTCAGGACATTACTGAGCGCAAGCGTACAGAAGGAGCATTGCAGGAGATTTCGCGCAAGCTACAGGAAAGCAACGCCAGGCTTGAAGAAGCTCAGCGCATTGCCAATGTTGGCCATTACTCTTGGAACCTCATCGAGAATCGGGTGGTTTGGTCTGACGAAGTCTATCGCATCTACGGATTGGATCCGCAGCAGGGCCCCATCGATCTGGCGAAGGTTAGCGAAATGATTCACGCGGAAGATCGAGAGCTCGTCTTCCGCGCAGCTGAGGAGGCCCTTCACAGCGAAGTTCCCGCCGACATTGAACATCGTCTCGTTCGTCCCGACGGCGAGGTCCGAACTATTCATAGTGTGGGCACCGTAAAGCGTGATACCTCCGGCCGACCGTATGAAATGTTTGGTACGGCCCAAGACATCACGGACCGCAAGCGCTCCGAGGAAGCTCTGAAGCAAAGCCAGTTTTATCTTAGCGAAGGGCAGCGCCTCGCTCATATGGGGAGTTGGGCATTCAACGATTCAGGTCACTATTGGTCTGACGAGTTGTACAAAATTTACGGGCTGGATCCGCAGAACGGAGCCCCGACGGTTGAACAGTATCTGGCCCTGATCCATCCACAAGACCGAGCCTCCATGGCTGAAACCATCAAGCGCATGGAAGAGGAACATTGTGGCTTTGACCAAATTGAGCGGATCGTTCGCCCCGACGGGCAGTTGCGCTATGTTCGCGCCGTGGCTGTTCCCGTCGTTGAGCAAGGAGTTTTCAAAGGCTTTATCGGTACGACGATGGACGTCACCGAGCAGGAGTTGCTGACGCAAGAGTTGCGTAGGGAGCGAGCGTACCTTGCGGAAGCGCAAAGCCTGACTCACATCGGCAGTTGGGCGACCAATTTCCACACAAAACAAATGTTTCACTTGTCAGACGAAACCTTTCGCCTGCATGGCTTCGATCCCAGGAATGGTCCTATCCCACTCGAGCGATTTTTCGACACTATTCACCCGGAAGATCGGGTAGCTGTGACGGCAACTCTTGAGCATGCAATCCATGCGAGAACGGATTACGACATCCGGGAGTTCCGGGTTTTTCATCCCGACGGCACCTTACGATTCCTGCGTACCATCGGACATCACAATCGCTCTGGAGAAATAGGCGAATATATTGGCATCACGATGGATATAACTGAACGAAAACAGGCCGAACAGGAGCGGGAAAAGCTGCGGCAGTTAGAGGCCGATCTCGCACACATCAATCGCGTCAATATGATGGGAGAACTCGCCGCCGCGTTGGCGCACGAAATCAGGCAGCCCATAGCCGCCTCAATCACCAGCGCCAACGCGTGTTTGCGATGGCTCGCGCGCGATCCACCGGACCTCGAAAGGGCGCGCGCAGCAGCAGCGAGAATTGAGCAGGACGGAAACCGCGCGGCCGATGTTATCAATCATTTGCGGTCTTTCTATAAAAAGGGCACGCCTTCTGAGCGCGGGATCGTCGACCTCAACGACATCATTCGAGAAATGACTGCTCTGCTTAGGAAAGAAGCGGTTCGGCACTCCATAAAAATCCATTCCGAGCTGCACGAAGATATGCCTAACGTCCTAGCTGACCGCGTGCAACTTCAACAGGTGTTCATGAACCTGATGCTGAACGCGATTGAAGCCATGAAAGACACCGGAGGCAAGTTGACGATTAGCTCTCGACTAACTCCCGAAGGTCAGCTAATCGTCTCGATCAGCGATACCGGCGTAGGATTGCCGGCGGAAAATACTGAGCGGATTTTTGACGCCTTCCATACCACGAAACCACAGGGCACCGGCATGGGTTTGGCCATAACCCGCTCGATCGTGGAGGCTCACGGTGGCCGACTGTGGGCCACCGCCAATCAGGAGGCAGGCGCAACTTTTCATTTCACTCTTGCCGCCAAAGCCGAGGCAGATGCATGAAATCCGCGGCCGTTCCCACGGTCTTCATCATCGATGATGATCGCGGCATGCGTCAGGCGATCCACGATCTCGTCGAGTCCGTTGGGATGCGCGCTGAATCCTTTGCAACTGGTGAAGCGTTTCTCGGCACAAGACACACCGGCCGCCCGAGCTGTTTAGTTCTCGATGTAAGACTGCCTCGGATGAGTGGACTCGATTTTCAGCGCCGGCTGGCCGAGACCGGCATGCAAATCCCGATCATCTTCGTCACGGCGCACGGAGACATTCCCATGTCTGTCAGGGCGTTAAAGTCGGGTGCCGTGGAATTTCTGACAAAACCTTTCAGGGACCAGGACCTGCTGGACGCAATTCAGCAGGCCCTCGAGCGGGACCAGACCGCGCAAGAACAAGAGGCCGAGATCCACGATCTGCAGGAGCGCTATCACGCATTGACTGCGCGAGAGCGGGAGGTAATGACCCTGGTGGTCTCCGGAATGCTCAATAAGCAGATTGCCTCTGAAATCGGAGCCAGCGAGGCCACAGTAAAAGTCCACCGAGGCCACGTCATGCACAAGATGCAGGCTGCGTCGGTAGTTGACCTGGTGCGTATGGCCGACAAGCTCAAACTCTCTCCTTGCAAGTAGCCCATCCTGATCTAGAGCCCATCCGGCTATTCCTCCGCCCTCGCTTTTAGTCGACTACCACCAAAGTGGTAGTGCGCGCTACTAAGAGCCAATTGCGCACCCGTTGCGAATGCGGCTAGGCTTCGCGTATGAGCAGCGACCAAAGCTCAAGACTCATAGCCATCGTCGACGACGACCAGTCAGTTCAGTGTGCCTTGCAAGATTTGATCGAATCGGAGGGGCTATCCACGCTCTGCTTCGGCTCCGCCGAACAATTCCTGGATTCCGGCGCCCAACACACAGCAGGCTGCCTGATCGCTGACATTCGGATGCCGGGCATCTCCGGCATTGAGTTGCAAGCCAAGCTCAAAGCGGACCGATGCCGCATACCGATCATTTTCATCACGGCGCATGGTGACGCCAAGATGCGGATCCAAGCCATGCGTGACGGGGCGGTGGAGTTCTTGACGAAACCGTTCGACAACGCAGTCTTACTCGAAACGGTCCATGCCGCCGTCGAGGACTACGCGAAGGCGCTTAGGCTTTGGAACTCAAAATGATAATGGCTGATCAAGACCGGCGGGTTCGCAGATTCGAGCAGATCATAGGCAACAGCCCGGCTCTGAGAGCCGTTTTAGAGCAAGCGGAGCGAGTCGCGGCGGCGGACTCGACTGTGCTCATCCAGGGAGAGACCGGCACCGGCAAGGAACTCATCGCCCACGCGGTCCACAATGCGAGCCCTCGCAGCGGCCACTCTCTGATCAAGTTGAACTGTGCCGCCATTCCCTTCGACTTGCTTGAAAGTGAGCTATTTGGCCATGAGCGGGGCGCCTTTACCGGAGCGATCGCGCAGAAAATCGGCCGCTTCGAATTGGCCGATAAAGGAACCCTTTTTCTCGATGAAGTCGGAGACATACCACTTGCGTTGCAGCCCAAGCTGCTACGCGTTCTGCAGGAACAGGAATTCGAGCGCCTCGGAAGTGGCCGCACCCATCGCGTCGACGTGCGGCTGGTCGCGGCGACTCACCGGGACCTAGAACAAATGGTGAAGCGTAACCAATTTCGCAGCGACCTGTACTATCGCCTGAACGTATTTCCGATCACCCTGCCGCCCCTCCGCGAGCGACGCCAAGACATCCGCCCTCTGTTGGAACACTACGTCGAAGTCTTCTCCAGCCGAATGGGTAAGCGCATAGACACTATTCCTGATGAATTCGTTAGTGCTTTCGAGTCGCATTCCTGGCCGGGAAACATTCGAGAGCTCCAAAACGTGATCGAACGCGCAGTAATACTTTCCAATGACGGCTTGCTTCCCAATCTTCTACGCCCGACTCGCGTCGACTCGGTTGTTGCGTTTCCTGCGAGCAGAACGCTTCGGGAGTCGGAGCGCCTTTTGATTTTGGGAGCATTGGAAGCCACAGGATGGCTAGTCGGCGGACCGTATGGTGCAGCCGCATGGTTAGGGATGAAGCGCACTACGCTAATCGCCAGGATGAAGAAGCACGGAATTCTTCGGCCCCTGGACGAGAATCGGGATCAAGGCGTCCTTGATGATTCTCCATCCCGCCCCCTTTAGATGCTTGCTAAAGGTGTTTGACCAGCGGTAAACCGAATGGGGTTGGTGCAGCGCGCTGCTCGCGAGAACGGATCCACATATTCTGTAATTCATGGCCTGCATCTACTTTTTCTTCTTCCGTTGATCCTCTGGCTGATCGAACGACCGCGCTCTCATCGCCGGTAGATCGAGAGCAAGTGTCGTACCAGACGCACGACCATACTGTTTGCTTCTATCTCCTCGCAATAAGCGATGACCAGCTTCGCGCTGCCAACTATCACTTGAGCTCAAGTGTCAGGTTCATGCCACTGTCTTCGTATGGTCCCGCTTGGAGCTGGAATGTAGGTGGATCAACGCAGATATTAACGGTGATTTGCAGATATTAACAGTGATTTGCGGCGGTGAATTACATGGCAGAGAAATTGCAAAAACCAGCAGAGAGACATGCGTACGCAACCCCATCGTCGGCTCCCGGAAATTCGCAGCTCTCTTTTCAGGGCGGCAGCTGGACTCGTTCTGGTTCTTCTGCCGGCAACCGTATTTTTGGCTGCGGGTTGCGTCGGCCCGAAAGCGGCACCCGGCATTCCGAGCCCTGAGGTTGAAGTTGCCAGCGTTCTTCAGAAAGACGTCCCAATCTTCAGCGAATGGGTGGCGACGCTCGATGGCTACATAAACGCGCAGATTCAGCCCCAGGTGACGGGATACGTCATCAGGCAAACGTACAAAGAAGGTTCGTTTGTGCGTAAGGGTCAGATTCTCTTTCAAATTGATCCGCGTCCGTTCCAAGCGTTGCTCGACCAAGCGAAAGCGCAACTGGCACAAGCTCAAGCACAACTTGGCAAAACCGAAATGGATGTAAACCGGGATACTCCGCTGGCCAAAGAACGGGCGATTGCGCAGAGCCAGTTGGACAACGACATTCAAGCGAAGGAAGCGGCCAGGGCCACGGTCAAGGCAGCCGAAGCACTAGTCGAGCAGGCCCGGCTGAACCTGGAATTCACGGACGTAAAATCGCTGGTCGACGGGATCACAGGAATCGCCCAGGTACAAATCGGAAATCTCGTCAACCCCACGACGGTTCTGACAACGGTTTCCCAGTTGAATCCCATCAAGGCGTATTTCTCGATCAGCGAACAAGAGTACATCCACTACGCCGACCGAATTAACGCACAGACGCAAAAGGAAATTCCTTCTGGTGGGCCACCGTTTGATCTGATCCTTGCTGACGGATCGATCTATCCCCATAAAGGTTTTGCTCTGCTCACCAACCGCCAGGTGGATACAACGACAGGCAGCATTCAGATCGTTTGCTCTTTTCCCAATCCCAAAAATGCACTGCGCCCCGGTCAGTTTGGAAGATTGCGGGCGGCGCCAGAAGTGAGGAACGGCGCGCTTCTCGTGCCTCAGAAAGCCGTGACCGAACTGCAAGGAACCTATCAGCTGGCGGTGGTAGGCGCTGACAACAAGGTGAGCATCCGCGCGGTAAAAGTCGGGGATCGTGTCGGCTCTCTGTGGATCGTCGAAAGTGGCGTCAAACCAGGAGAACTGGTGATCGTGGAAGGACTGCAAAAAGTACGAAACGGTTCAACCGTGAAAATCAAACAGGCCGCACCAGCGAAAGGCGATTGACCAGTGTCCAAGTTCTTCATCAATCGGCCTATTGTGGCCATGGTCATCTCAATCCTCATGGTCATCGTGGGAGCGGTAACGATCGCCGCGCTTCCTGTGGCCCAGTTTCCGAACATCGTTCCGCCTGAAGTTCAAGTCCTTGCAACCTATGTGGGCGCGGATGCGCAAACCATCGAGCAGTCTGTCGCGACGCCGATCGAACAGCAAATGAGCGGTGTCGACAATATGAATTACATGTATTCGCTGAACTCCACGGCCGACGGGCTAATGCGCTTGATCGTGGATTACGACGTAAAGACCGATCCGAATACCGATCTCATGCTGACGCAAATGCGGCAGACGCAGGCGGCCTCTCAACTGCCGACCGATGTGACCAATTACGGCATCACCGTGCAGAAGACCGTGACCGCTCCCCTGATGCTGGTCACTCTTTATTCGCCGAACGGCACGTATGACGCGCGGTTTCTGGCCAACTACGCGTACATCAATCTATCCGACCAAATCAACCGTTCGTATGGCATCGGCAGTGTTCAGATTTTTGGTGCAGGCCAATACGCGATGCGATTGTGGGTAAAGCCTGACCGGCTCGCGAAACTGGCCATCACGGTTCCCGAGATTGTCTCAGCCATCCAGTCACAAAACAGCGTCAACCCGGCAGGGCAAGTTGGCAGTGAGCCGGTTCCGAAGGGCCAGCAGTTCACCTATTCCGTGCGTGCACAGGGCCGTATGACCTCTCCCGAAGAGTTCGGAGAGATCGTTATCCGAGAATCCGCGGGCGGGGCCGTGGTTCGATTGAAGGATGTTGCCCGCGTGGAGCTTGGCGCGCAGGCCTACAACATGGTGAGCCGGTTAGATGGGAAAGAAGCGGCCATCATCGCCGCGTATCAGCTGCCCGGTTCAAATGCCGTACAAGCAGCAAACGCAATCAGGGAACTCATGGCGGACCTGAAGGGTCGGCTGCCGGAGGACGTGGACTACGCGATCTCGCTGGACACGACACAGGCCGTCAACGAAGGCATGAAGGAGATCGTTCTGACTCTGGTCATCGCCATTGTTCTGGTGCTGATCGTCGTCTTCGTGTTTCTGCAGGGCTGGCGCGCAACACTGATTCCATTGCTTGCCGTTCCTGTGTCCCTTGTGGGCACCTTCATTTTCTTCCCGCTGTTTGGATTTTCTATCAATACGCTTTCGCTGTTCGGACTGGTGCTCGCGATCGGTCTTGTAGTGGACGACGCCATCGTCGTCGTCGAAGCAGTGGAGCGCCACATCGAGGACGGTCTCGCACCGAAAGCGGCAGCTCTCAAAGCGATGCAAGAGATCTCCGGTCCGGTGATTGGCATCGCTCTGGTCCTCTCTGCCGTGTTTGTTCCTACTGCTTTCATACCGGGAATTACGGGACGCCTTTACCAGCAATTTGCCGTGACCATCGCATTTTCCGTAATCCTTTCCGCGTTCAACGCGTTGACGCTGAGCCCGGCACTTGCCGCACTGTTGCTGCGTCCGAAGACCTCAACCGGTGGGCCGCTGAGAGTGTTTTTCGCCTGGTTCAATCGGGTTTTCGCAAACGCGACCGAGTGGTACGTCCAGCTATGCGGCTTTCTCATCCGCAAAGGCGTAATCGCGGTGATCTTGCTGGCAACTTTCGCGGTTGGGGCCGGTTGGTTTGGGAACAAAGTGCCCGCAAGTTTTCTCCCCGACGAAGACCAGGGCTATTTGTATGTCAACCTACAGCTTCCCATCGCGGCTTCTCTTGAGCGCACGGACGAAGTGGCGGCGAAAATCGAAAGCGCGCTGGGCAAGACGCCAGGCATTGAGCACACGACCAGCATCATCGGATTCAGCCTGCTTAGCTTCGTGCGCACCAGTTACAACGCTTTCTTCTTCGTGACGTTGAAGCCGTGGGACGAGCGCAAATCACGCTCCGAGCAACTTCAGGCCATCAAGCAGCGCATCAACGGGGTGCTGTCGTCGCTCCCGGAAGGAGTGGCCTTTTCCTTCTCTCCTCCTGCCATTCCTGGAGTTGGGACCTCCGGCGGATTTACTTTCGTTCTGGAAGATCGCGCCGGTATGGATCTCAAGTTTCTTTCCTCGAATCTCGATATCTTTCTTACGGAAGCGCGCAAACGCCCGGAAATTGCCGGTCTGAGCACGACATCTCTCGCCAGCGTGCCCCAGCTGTATGCCAATGTAGACCGCGAAAAAGTCATCAAGCAAGGCGTAGCCGTTAAGGACGTGTACCAAACGCTCCAGACGTTCATGGGCGGGTTATTCATCAACTACTTCAATCGCTTTGGCCGCCAATGGCAGGTCTACGTCGAGGCCGAAGGCGACTATCGGACCCGGCCAGAAAATGTCGGCCAGTTTTACGTGCGAAATGACAAAGGCGGAATGGTGCCCCTCGCTTCTATCACTCGCTTTGAACCTCGCGATGGCCCTGAATTTACGATGCGATTCAACGAGTATCGCGCCGCACAAATTAATGGCGCCGCCGCTCCCGGCTACAGCGCAGACCAGGCGATGACCGCTCTCGAAGACGTTTTCCGGAAAACGATGCCGCGTCAGATGGGGTTTGACTACCTCGGGATGTCCTTTCAGGAAAAGAAAGCGCGGGAAGGTGTTCCGGCGGCGGCCATTTTCGGGTTCTCTCTTCTGTTCGTTTTCCTGATTCTCGCCGGATTGTATGAAAGTTGGTCCCTACCCTTCAGCGTGCTTCTCAGCACTCCGGTTGCAATTTTTGGAGCGTTTTTCGTTTTGTGGTTGCGCCGGACGATTCTCGCCGCCTTTCTACCGAGCTATATGGTGCAGATCGAAAGCGACGTGTACTCGCAAATCGGCCTGGTGATGTTGATTGGCTTGGCGGCCAAGAACGCGATCCTGATCGTGGAGTTTGCGAAGGAGCAATACGAACAGGGCAAGCCCCTGGCGGAGGCGGCGCTCGAGGGTGCGCGCCTGCGGCTTCGTCCGATCTTGATGACTTCATTCGCATTCATTCTTGGCGCTGTCCCGCTGTGGACTGCTTCCGGCGCCGGAGCCGTGGCCCGTCAGATCATGGGCACAGCCGTCATCGGAGGCATGCTGGCTGCGAGCCTCATCGGTATTTTCTTCATTCCCGCCATGTTTTATCTGGTCGAGAAGTGGTCCGGTGCAGGCAGGCAACGCCAGCTGCTCGCTGCTACCGAGGGCGCACCCGCCGAGGCTGACTAGAATGAAGCTTTGTATTTTCTTGTTGAGCGCCACTCTTCTGACCTCCGGCTGCACCTTGGGTCCGAATTACCGGCGGCCTACCGTCGCGGTGCCGGGTTCGTATCGGGGAATGATCTCCGACGAAGCCGCACAAACGCAGCTCGCCTCGCTTGGAGACCAAAAGTGGTTGGACATCTTCCAGGACGAGCAGTTGCGCATGCTGATGCGCACGGCGCTTACGCAAAATTATGATTTGCGCATCGCTGCATCCCGCATGCTCGAAGCCCAAGCGCAACTCGGGATCATCCGCGCCGACCAGTTTCCCGCCTTGGGTGCCGGAGGAGGAATCGCCGACGTCCGCCAGGCCCAATCGAAGTTCCTGCCGGCCTTCGAAACGAGCACCGGACAGGTGAACCTTTCCGCCGCTTGGGAACTTGATTTTTGGGGAAAGTATCGCCGCGCAACCGAAGCCGGAAGAGCGAATCTCCTTGCGAGCGAATGGGCCCGGCGGGAAGTTGTTTCGACGCTCGTGGCCAATGTCGCCAGCGCATACTTTCAGTTGCGGGCGGTCGACCTGGAACTGGAGATTTCAAAACGTACGCTCAATTCGCGGCAGGAATCGCTGAGGCTGACCCGAATCCTGTCAGACGGGGGCTCGACGTCTTTGCTTGACGTACGGCAGGCCGAGCAGTTGGTATTTACGGCAAGCGCGGAGATTCCGGCCCTCGAACAGCAAATAGAGCAGCAGGAAAACTTTCTCAGCACTCTGCTTGGTCAGAATCCAGGTGACGTACCCCGAGGGCAGACACTCACCGAGCAACGCCAGCCTCCCGAAGTGCCGCCCGGGCTTCCGGCGTCTCTGCTGGAGCGCCGCCCCGAAATTCGGCAAGCGGAAGCGCAGTTGATTGCGGCAAACGCGGAGATCGGCGTGGCGCGAGCCGCCTATTTTCCTCAGATCTCGCTGAGCGGCGCCGGTGGCTTCCAGAGTTCTGCGCTGAGCAGCTTGTTCAGCGGACCCGCTGGCGCTTGGAGCTTCGGCGCCTCACTGACCCAGCCAATCTTTACGGGGGGCAGGCTCCGCTCTGAGGTGCGTCTCGCGGAGGCACGCCAGCAAACGGCGGTGCTGTTTTACCAACAATCGATTCAGGGAGCCTTTCGCAGCGTCTCCGACGCCCTAATCGCATACCACAAGACCCGGGAATTCCGCGCACAGCAAGAACTGCTTTTCGGATCCGCTCAGGACGCGGCGCGTCTTTCCCACATGCGCTACACGGGTGGTGTCACGGGCTATCTGGAAGTCTTGACCAACGAAACCAACGCCTTCTCGGCGGAGCTTGGCCTCGTGCAGGCACGGCTCAATGAATTGCTGGCTCTGGTTCAGCTGTACCAAGCATTGGGAGGGGGCTGGCAGCAATAGCGCGTGGTTGCACGTCTGATGGTGTCAATTGATATTTCAAGACAGCGAAGTCATGGAGATTGAACGATTTGCAAAAACCGACCTCCTACCTATGAGAAATTTACAAGGGCTTCAAGTAAAATGCAGTCCTCTCTAAGTGATGGGAAACAAAAAACATAGATTGGTCGGGGCGCCGAGATTTGAACTCGGGACCTTCTGCGCCCAAGGCAGTTGCAAAAAATCTATCTTGTTGGTCCGTCCAGCTTTGTTCTGCGTCATGGTACACGGTTTTGGACCTAATTTGGCAGTAGTTGGACCCAAGTTGGACCCAAGTCCATCCCCCCGATCAAACCCCGGATAGAGATTTGACTCGATCACGAGCTTGTCAGCCAAGCTCTTGGTCAGTTTCGATTGTGCTTGAAGCTTTGCGGAGCTGCAAATGTAGAATAGGGTCGTGGACACCCTTGTCAGACTGCCTGTCTTGCACCAGGCTGGCGTGAATCAGCATTCCCCCGCCGAGGCCAAAATTGCCCTCTTCCGCTCGCTGTTTCATGGACGCGAAGATGTTTACCCGCGTCGCTTCGAAAGCCGCAAGACTGGCAGGGCCGGCTATTCACCGGTATGTGGTAATGAATGGGTCCAGGGCATCTGCGAAAAACCAAGGATCAAATGTTCCGAATGTCCCCACCAGCGTTTTCTTCCCGTAACTGACGATGTGATTCGCTGGCATCTGCAGGGTCATGACGACCATAGCCGTGATTTCGTCATAGGCGTTTATCCGATGCTTCTGGACGAAACCTGTTTCTTCCTCGCCGCCGATTTTGACAAAACAACATGGCAGGACGATGTCGGCGCGCTTTTGGAAACTTGCCGTCAAATGAATTTGCCGGCGGCCTTGGAGCGATCGCGCTCGGGCAGGGGCGGACACATTTGGTTCTTCTTCAACGAAGCCGTGCCTGCCACTTTGGCGCGTAAGTTTGGGGCGCATATTCTGACGGAAACCATGGAACGCCGTCCCGACATTGGCCTGGACTCGTACGACCGTTTCTTTCCCAATCAAGACACTCTTCCGCCGGGCGGCTTCGGCAACTTAATCGCCTTGCCACTGCAGAAGCGGCCGCGAGAATCAGGCAATGGCGTTTTCCTGGATGAGCGAATGACACCGTATCTCGACCAATGGGAGTTCTTGTCCTCGATCCATAAAATTAGCCGCGGTGAAGTTGAAGAAGTGGTCCGTCGCGCCGAAGCTAAAGGGAAGGTAATTGGCGTCCGTTTAGTGCCAGAAGGCGATGAAGAAGAAGGGACACCCTGGATGGCTCCGCCCTCGCGGCGCAGGAAAGATACCCCGATCGCTGGTCCCCTTCCGAAAACCTTAGAACTCACTTTAGCCAATCAGATATATATCGAGAAAGAGGTACTGCCTCCTGCCCTCCGCAACCGCTTGATCCGCCTGGCGGCGTTTCAAAACCCAGAATTCTACAAGGCGCAGGCCATGCGGCTTTCAACCTACGACAAGCCTCGAATTATCGCCTGCGCTGAAGATCACCCGAAGCACATTGGATTGCCTTGCGGCTGCCTGGATCACCTGCTTCAAACCCTGTCGGGTCTGAACATCAAAACAGTAGTCCGGGACCAACGCAACTCTGGACAACCGCTGAAGGCGACATTCCAGGGTGAACTGCGCCCCGAGCAGATCCTCGCCGCCCAGGCCATGCTTGCCCAGGACACGGGAGTGTTGGCAGCTACCACCGCGTTCGGCAAGACCGTGGTGGCCGCGTGGCTGATTGCGAAACGCGCCGTCAATACGCTCGTATTGGTGCATCGGCGGCAATTGCAACAGCAATGGATCGAGCGACTTTCCAGCTTCTTGGGAATGCCGGTTCGCGTTATCGGGCGGATTGGTGGGGGCCGCAACAAGCCCACCGGCCTGCTGGATGTGGGGGTGACCCAGAGCCTGGTCCGAAACGGCGTAGTCGATGACCTGGTCGGCAACTATGGGCACCTCATTGTAGATGAATGCCACCATCTCTCCGCCCAAAGTTTTGAGCAGGTTGCGCGCCAGGCCAAGGCGAAGTTCGTTACGGGTTTGTCTGCAACGGTCATGCGTAAGGATGGCCACCATCCGATCATCTTTATGCAGTGTGGTCCCGTGCGTTATCGGGTTAATTCCAAGGAGCGGGTGGCGGCTCACCCTTTCAAGCATACGGTGATGGTTCGCCCGACCGACTTTCGTCCGCTGCGGCCGGCCAATCCAAATGTGCGGCAACAATTCCACGAACTCTATGAAGAGCTGATTGCCGATGAAGAGCGCAATCAGCTCATCTGCCATGACCTGATCCAAACCCTTCGGGAGGGACGTTCGCCGCTGGTGCTGACCGAACGGAATGAACATCTGAACTCTTTGACAAAGCAATTGGCGCCCGAGGTGCGGCACCTGGTGGTGCTCCGAGGAGGGATGCGCAAAAAAGAACTTGACGCCATCTCCGCCCGCTTGGCCGCCATTCCGGCGGACGAGGCGCGCGTGATCTTGGCCACCGGCCGCTATGTGGGCGAAGGTTTTGATGATGCCCGGCTCGACACCTTATTTCTGACGCTGCCCGTCTCGTGGCATGGAACCATCGCGCAGTACGTGGGCAGGCTGCATCGTCTCTATGACGGCAAACGCGAAGTGCGGGTCTACGACTATGCTGACCTCAATGTGCCCATGCTCGCGCGAATGTTTGATCGCCGCGGTCGCGGCTACGAAGCGATTGGCTACAAGATACAGCTTCCGGGCAGCGCCGTGCCCGGCTGGCCCGCGGACGTGCCACTTCCCATCGATCCCGAATGGAAGAGCCAATACGCTGCCAGCGTACGCCGCTTGGTGCGCGATGGCGTAGATTCTTCTCTGGCAAATCTATTTGTCGACGTAGCCGTGATGCCAGCTCCGAATGCCGAGGGCGTCAATCGAGCGCGAAGCGCAAGCGAGGCATTTCTATATCGACGACTCGAAACCTTGGCCGCAACGAACGGAAAGTTTCGTTTGAATGTGGAGTTGCCGATTCCATTCGACGGCTGGGGTCGCATGGAGGTTGATGTGCTTTGCGCGCTGTCCCGAATCGCCATCGAATTGGACGGTGGCCAGCATCTGGGCGATGCGGACGCCTACCGGCGAGATCGTCGTAAAGATGCCTTGCTTCAGGAGAACGGCTATCTGATCCTCCGGTTTCTCGCCGAAGACGTCGGCAAGCACCTCGATCGAGTTCTGGATGCCATCTTGCGGGCTTTATCACATCAAGAAGCCAGAATCTGAACTGAGGCTCTCCAATGTCTCTGCCTTCCGAACCCAACAGCTCTTCAGGCGGGATAAGGCAGACGGGAGACAGCATGGAACTTCATGCACTATATACCAGGCAAAACTATTGAAAAAGCCATGAATGCCTAGTATATTAGGCACATGCTGCCCATCTTCAGTTTAGGTGCCCCGATCGCCGCAAAGCGAAAAAAGCTTGGCCTCAGCCAGGCCGAATTGGCAAAGAAGGCTTCCATTGGCCGTTCAACGCTTGATGCACTGGAGAACGGTCGCATCGGTGAGTTGGGATTTTCCAAGATTACCAAAATTCTCTCTGCGCTGGGCATGGAGCTAAAGCTCCAGGAAACGGGTTCGCGCAGGCCGACTCTGGACGAACTCATGCAAGAGGATCGCGATGATCAAGGTCTGGACCGACGGCGTTGAAGCCGGTTTGCTCGACAGGTACCGCGATCGCGGCAGCACATTTATCTATCTGCCAGAAGCAACGCCACAGCGAGCGGTCTCTGTCACCATGCCCGTGCGGCTGCCCTCTTGGGATACCACTTTTGGCTTGCCCCCTATTTTCGAGATGAATCTCCCCGAGGGGGTTTTGCGCGAGCGCCTCCGCCTCGCGTTTGCAAAAGCCACCGGCACGTTTGACGAGTTTGATCTGCTCGCGATTGTCGGGCGATCACAGGTGGGCCGCATTCGGTTTACCGGGGAAAAGGAGCAGCTCCATGAGGAAGTTCCCTTTCAGTCCGTGGACGAAATCCTTGTGCGCCGCCGAGACGAACACCTATTCCGTTATTTGATCGACAAGTTTGCATCCTTTTCCGGCATCAGCGGCGTGCAGCCCAAAATCCTCGTGCGCGACGAACAGGCATCCGCCGTCTTGAAGCAGGCTAAACCCCGCCTCTCTCAGAGCTGCAGGGGCGCCACCCACATCGTGAAATTGTGGGAGTCGAACGAGTATCCGCAGCTTGCGGCGAACGAGTACTTCTGCCTCACAGTGGCACGGAGGTGCGGACTTGAAGCGCCTCCCTATCGGCTCGCTGAAGATGGCATGGGG
>Ga0209527_1000088_pt1 | contig 19068 bp, 19 predicted proteins | sample JacPinW_OM2H0_M2_FD_187968 | JGI IMG/M metagenome (GOLD analysis project Ga0209527, IMG submission 187968) | Forest soil microbial communities from Algoma, Ontario, Canada - Jack Pine, Ontario site 1_JW_OM2H0_M2 (SPAdes) (version 2) | ecosystem: Environmental > Terrestrial > Soil > Boreal... | reverse complement strand
CGATCGCGTCGCTGCCTAGCAATTGCCGCAGTTCGTCGCCCAGTGACATCTAATTAATCTGGACGATTCGGTAATGTCGGGACTTTTCGCTGTGCCGTTTGAGCAACCGCCGCGCATCCGGAGGTATGACCGGTTGCTCATAATCTTTGCCCGCGAAAATTTTCACGGCATCGAGCGTTGCGAAACGCAGCAGCGTGATAAATTCCATTTCGTTGTTTTCCGCCTCGCGGATGAATATTTCTGCGCCCTTGTAGCCAGGGATGCTACGCTTTGCGATCTCCAGCAAAACTTCTTCGCGCAAAAGCTTTTCGTACTTCTTGGCATTCTCGCGTGTTGTCCAGCCATGCCAAATGCGCGCGATCATTTAGTTCCTTCCTGTTTTGGGGGGATCGAGAATCACTACATGCCCATGATTTGGTAACCGCCGTCCACGTAGATCACCTGACCGGTGATTGCGCAGGCGCCATCGCTGGCTAGGAATACGCCGGTTGCGCCCAATTCGGATGGCTCGCAGCTGCGCTTCAACGGCGCGCGTTCCTGATAATGCTTTAACATCTGGGAGAATCCGCTAATGCCGCGTGCGGCCAGCGTTTGCACCGCACCGGCCGAAATGCAATTCACGCGGATCTTCTTCGGACCTAGATCGTAAGCGAGGTAGCGAGTGGATGCCTCCAGGCTCGCTTTGGCCACGCCCATGACGTTGTAGTGCGGCACAACTTTTTCCGAGCCGTAATAGGTCATGGCCACAATGCTCCCGCCATTTGTCATCATCGGCGCAACTTCACGCGCCAGCGCGACCAGTGAATATGCGCTGATGTCGTGCGCGACGCGGAACGCTTCCCGCGTCGTACTTACAAAATCGCCTTCCAGCGCTTCTTTCGGCGCAAACGCGACCGAGTGAAGAAGAAGATCGACACGATCGGTCTCGCCGCGGACTTTTTCGAAAAATGTTTTGATTTCGGCGTCGCTTGAGACGTCGCATGGAAACGACGGCGTTTTTTCTCCGAACGCGGCCGTCAATTCTTCAACATTTTCTTTCAGTCGCTCGCCTTGGTAATTGAAAATGAGACGAGCACCCGCGGCCGCCCAGGCTTGGGCAATCGCCCAGGCGATGCTGCGTTTATTCGCGACACCAAAAACAACTCCTACTTTTCCTTCCAGCACTGGCTGTGTCATAGAATCCAGCCACGATACGCAGGATTATTCCCGCGCAAAGCTACCGTAGCGGCGGTCTATGACCGTCGGACGAATAAATGCGGCGCTCATAGAGCGCCGCTACAGAAGATTGCCAAGTCACGCGCTTGCCCTACAACACATCAATCGCCATGATTTGTCCTTCACGCTTATGAGTACTCGATTCGCTTCGATCTTCGGTTTGTTTGTCACCTTTTCGGTTTCGCTCGCGCAGGAAGAATCGCCGCCTGCGTCCGCGCCCGCCGCGGCGGGTTCGCCTGCCGCTGCATCTCCAGCGAGTACGACGCCACCATTGTCGGCTTCAGTTACACCGGCGCCTTCTGCCGGCGCGCCACAATTAACCGATGTGCTCTTTAAAAATTTAAAGGCGCGGTCGATTGGCCCCGCGGTCATGGGCGGACGCGTCTCCGATATTGCGATCGATCCGCGTAATCCGTTTGTGTTTTACGTCGCGCTCGGTCACGGCGGGGTTTTCAAGTCCGGCGACAGCGGCGTTTCCTTCGATCCGATCTTCGATAAGCAATCCGCGCTTTCCATCGGCGCGATCGCAATTGCGCCGTCTGATTCGGATGTCATTTGGGTGGGAAGCGGTGAAGCGAACGACCGGAATTCTTCAGATTGGGGCGACGGCGTTTATCGAACAACCGACGGCGGCGAACATTGGACAAATGTCGGACTGAAAGACAGCCGCACGATTGCGCGTGTCGTTGTCGATCCAAAAAATCCTGACGTCGCTTATGTCGCGGCGACGGGCCATTTATGGACGGACGGCGGCGAACGCGGTCTTTATAAAACAACCGACGGCGGAAAAACGTGGAAGTTGGTTTTGCAGGCAGCTGCGCCGCACAATGCACGCACCGGCTGCGGCGACGTGATTCTCGATCCAAGTAATCCGCAAACCATTTACGCAGCCCTTTACGCGAGACAGCGCACGCCTTGGAGTTTTGTTTCCGGGCCAAATGCGACCGCCGGTGAAGACGTTGGCGGAATTTTCAAAAGTACGAACGGCGGTGCGACCTGGAAAAAATTAAGCGGCAGTTTGCCCGCGCAGACTGGACGCATCGGCCTCGCCGTGAGCGTGAGCAATCCGAAAATCGTGATGGCAGTGGTGCAAAGTTTTGAAGGCGGTTCGGGGACCCTGACCGATCTGCGCAGCAAGAGCGGCGGCGTTTTTCGATCGGAAGACAGCGGCGAGCATTGGACGCGGATGAGCGCGATCGATCCGCGCCCGTTTTATTTCAGCCAGATCCGGATCGATCCGGCGAACGATCAGCGTGTTTATCTTCTCCAGTTTGCGCTGCTGGTGTCAGATGACGGCGGCAAAAATTTCCGCGAAGACCTCTCCGAGAAAGTTCACGCTGATTGCCACGCGTTGGCGATTCAGCCCGGCACGGCGCCGGCGCCCAAGCCGCCAAAGCCGGAAGACAAAAACAAACCGCCGAAGCCGCCGGTTTGTCAGCGTTTGTTGCTCGGGACCGATGGCGGTCTTTATCAAAGTTTTGCCGGCGGGAAAAACTGGGACCACTTAAGCAAGATTCCGGCGGGAGAATTCTATCGAATCAGCCTCGACGATTCGAAACCGTACTTTCGCATCGCCGGCGGATTGCAGGACAACGAGAACTGGGTCGGGCCGAGCGGCGTGCAAAGCAAAGAGCAGATTCGCAACTCCGACTGGACCGCGCTCGCCGGCGGCGACGGCTTTTATGTTCTGTTCGACCCAACGGATCGCGACACGTTCTACGCCGAAAGTCAGGGTGGGGAAGTGCACCGGATCAATTTGCGCAATGGCGAGCTGCGACGTTTGCGGCCGGAACCAACGGAAGGCGCGCCGCGTTACCGCTTTCACTGGAATTCGCCAATGCTCATGAGCAAACACAAACCGGGCGTCATTTATCTCGGCGGCAACTGCGTCTTCAAACTGACCGATCGGATGGAAAAATATTCCGTGATCAGTCCCGACCTGACGCACAACGATCCAAACAAAACGAATGCGGTCGGCAGTGGCGCGGAAAGTTACGGCGTAGTGTTTTCGCTGGCGGAATCGCCCAAGCGCGCGGGATTGCTCTGGGCGGGAACCGATGACGGTCGTGTTTGGATCACCGAAAACGACGGCGGCAAATGGACTGAGCTCACGAATAATTTGCCGGAGCCGGCGCGCGGACAATGGGTCGTGCGGATCGAGGCGTCGAATGTCGATCCAAATGTTGCTTACGTGGCGACGAATGCGTATCGCACCGGCGACGATCGGCCGATGATTCTGCGCACCGCCGATCTCGGCAAAACGTGGCAACCGGTTGTCGGCAATTTGCCGGCCAACGATCCGGTTGAGGTCGTTCGCGAAGATTTGGTGAATCCGAAATTACTTTACGCTGGGACGCACTTCGGATTGTTTGGGTCGTTCGATCAAGGCACGCATTGGATCCGGATCGGCGACGTTCCGCCAGTGCGGGTGGATGACATTCAAATTCATCCGCGCACCGCCGATCTCGCAATTGCAACGCACGGTCGCAGCATCGCGGTTCTCGATGACAGCACACCGTTTCGCGAATTCACTCAGGAGATCGCTGCCAAACCAGCGCATTTATTTAGTGTTCGCTCCGTCACCGGCGCGTATTTGCAGCCCGGATTTGTCGATTCAAACGGCAAAGGAATTTATCGCGGCAAAAATCCAGACGAAGGCGCGCTCTTTACGGTTTGGGTACGCGAATTCACTGGGGACGAAATCAAGATCTCGGTCACGAAATCCACCGGCCAACCGGTGGCGAATCTGAAAGCGCCGGGAACGCCCGGGTTCACGCGATTAAATTGGGACCTGCGCCCGGGCAAGGACGTGAGCATCGAATACGGCGGCGACGATCCAAAACGTTTGTTGCCGGCGGGCGATTACAACGCGGAACTAACTTTCGGCACGAACAAGGTGAAACAAAGTTTCCACGTCGATCTGGCCGAAGGCATCACGCCGAGGTAGGACGTTTCTTCGAAACATCCGACGAACTGTAGCGGCGGTCTATGACCGCCGCATGAATTCTTCCGACGCTCATAGAGCGCCGCTACAGAAGAAAAGTCAGCACGCGATGGCGTGTCTTCGGCAAACGCCGGAGAGCATTTCCCAGAGCGCATCGAGAACGCGGCGCGCGAACGCGCGCACGTTGTCGCTGTTTTGATTGTCGATGTACCCGCTCAGCATTTCGCGCTCGGCCGCGGAATGTTCGCGATCGGCCTCGATATGCACTGAGAAATATTCGTAATGCTTTGGATCGGTGAAGCCGTAATGCTTTTTCAATCCGTCAATCTTCGATTCGCAGATCGCCGGGATCTGACTTTCGTAAGCGTAAAGTGCGGCCAAACCTTCAGCGGTCGATCCCTCGCCACAGACTGATCGGAACGTGCCGATCAAATTTTTCGTCTCCGGCTGTTTCTCAGTCTTTGCAAGATCGGCATCTTCCACGCCAAGGCCCGCGGCGAATTGTTTCCAAAGCTCCGGGTGATTTGGCGAGCCGGCTTCCTCATCGATTAGGTTGGATAAGATTTGTTTCCGCGTCGGTTGATCGTCGCACTTCGCGTGCACGGCTGAGAGATAAGTCGGAAACGCGGCGACATGGTGATAATACTGCCGCGCATAATCGGTCAGCGCCTCCTTACTCAGTTCCCCGCGCGTCCAAGCGAGATAAAACGGATGTTTTAAGAGATGCCTCTCCGCGATGTCGTTGTCGATATTATCGAGATGTTGATTCATAGGATTTGTTGCATCCACAGATTACGCAGATTTACACAGATTTTGGAAATCTCCAATCTTTGGAATCTGCGGTAATCTGTGAAAATCTGCGGACATTCCATTTAAGCCGATTTCAAAATGTGTTTGATGCCGCGGATGGGGATGATGACCCAGTCGGGACGATTGTTTAGTTCGTAACCGATTTCGTAAACGGCTTTGTCGAGAAGATAGGCTTCGAGAAGGATTTGGAGGTCGTCCGAATTTTGTGGGACGAACATCGCGCCGGAAGCTGTCTGCAAATAGCTTTGCAGAAAGATGCTGCTCATCTGGCGATACCAGAGATCGGCCCAGCGCTCGAGAAAGGGAACGTCTTCGCTACGCATGGCCGGCTGCCAAAGCGCGCTGTAAGCGGCGTATTGAAACGACCGCATCATGCCGGCGACGTCGCGTAATGCTGATCGTTTCAGTTTGCGCTCGCTCAACGGGCGCGCCGGTTCGCCTTCGAAATCGAGAATGACGAAATCTTTTCCGGTGGAGAGGACCTGGCCGAGATGGTAATCGCCGTGGATCCGGATTTTTACGGCGTTGGCCTTGCGATCGAGCAGGCGTTTTTCGCGGGCGAGAATTTCCTTTTCAGTGCCGAGCACATCTTTGGCTTCGTCGCGAAGATTCTCGGGGACATCAGGCAATTTCTTTTTCAGCGAATCGAAATTTCGACGCAAAAGCGCGCGCATGCTTTGGTAAACGGAACGCTGGGCCATGGCGTTGAACGGCTCGGGTGCAAAGAGCGGATCGTCCTTGACCGAGGCAAGCGCCAGATGCAATTCGCCGGTGCGTTGCGCGAGCAGTTTTGCTTTCTCGGGATAAATGCCGCCGATCAGTTCTTCGACGAGGACGCCTGCGGGTGCGATCTCATTTTGCAGATCGGCTTTGCGGCAAAGGACGCGTTCGTAAAAACGTCCTACGTGATCGAGCGTCATCGTCCAGGCATCGGCTTCGCTTGTGATCGCGTCCTGTAACAAACAAACGACGGTGGGTTGAGATTTGGCTCGACGGTATTCAATTGCGCCGCCGAACGCGGGCACGTTTTCGAATTGCGCGCGCTCGGTCAGGAACCGCGTGACCTCAACGTCTGGGTTCACGCCGTCCTCCAGTTTTCGGTAAAGCTTGAGGAAGAATTTGTCGGCAAAAAGCATCGAGGAATTGCTCTGCTCGCCGCTGAGAACATTGGAAGGCAGAACAGTCGTGACCGCACCTACGCGTGGACTGAGGGCGCCGACCAGATTTCCATTTCGTCCGCTGGCATGTTGTCGATCCAACATGAGGCGGAAAAGTTTCTCTCGAAAATCGGTGTCCCAGACCGCGTCGAAAAGAATCGAACCGTGCTCGTCGCCGAAACGCGCGATGACCGCGTGCGGCGCAGATTGCGCAAGCAATCGCGCTTTGTCGTCGGAAAGGATCTTTACCGGCAAGGCATAGGTTTCGGTCGGGCCATCGAGATAGCTTACTTCGACGAACCAGAATTGGGCGGCATTGGGCTCGGACGAGATCGTCGAGCGTTCGAGCACGCGCATCTGCCGAAGCGTGCGAGCCTTTGCGCCGAACCAGCGACAGCCGGCGATGTATTCAGGTAAGACTTCTCCTTCGATGCGCGCGCGCTCGCCATCATCGAGCAGGGATTGCAACTCGGGGCGAGCGTTGAGCGTCGGCACCACGCGTTTTTTTTCCAAACGCCGTCGCTCGCTTTGGGGCTGAAGGGTAAACCAGTAATGCGAATGCGGCCCGAGCGTGAGCACATAAGCAGATTTTTTGATGATGGGGAACGCGTTACGGCTGAACACTTCAATGGGCACAGAGCCGGAAAAGAGCGCCAAATCGAGCTCAACCACTTGCGCGAAGCGAGAGAGATTCACGACCACCAGAACGGTTTCGTCTTCGTGCCGGCGCAGAAACGCCAGCACTTTGGCGTTGTCGGGGAAAAGAAATTCGAGAGTGCCACGTGAAAAGGCTTTGAAATTCTTGCGTGTCGCGATCACGCGACGCATCCACCAAAGGAGCGACGACAAATTCTTTTGTTGATTTTCGACGTTGATCGCTTCGAAGTGGTACTCCGGGTCGATGATGACGGGTAAATGGAGCTGTTGCGGATTCGCCAGGGAAAAACCGGCGTTGCGGTCGGGACTCCATTGCATCGGAGTGCGGCAGCCGTTGCGATCGCCGAGGTAAATGTTGTCGCCCATGCCGATTTCGTCGCCGTAGTAAATGATTGGCGTGCCAGGCATGGAGAGAAGCATGGTGTTGAGAAGTTCCATTTTGCGCCGGCTGTTGGCGAGAAGCGGTGCGAGCCGGCGGCGAATTCCAAGATTGATGCGCGCGTGCGGGTCGTTGGCGTAAACGCGCCACATGTAATCGCGCTCCTCGTCCGTCACCATTTCCAGCGTGAGCTCGTCGTGGTTGCGCAGGAACATCGCCCACTGGCAGTTGTCGGGAATCGGCGGCGTCTGGTCGAGGATGTCGATGATCGGAAACCGATCCTCCATTTGCAGGGCCATGAACATGCGCGGCATGAGCGGGAAATGAAAACTCATGTGCGATTCGTCGCCGCTGCCGAAATAAGCGGCCGCGTCCTCCGGCCATTGGTTCGCTTCGGCGAGCAACATTCGGCCGGGAAATTTTTGATCGACGTGCGCGCGCAACTTTTTCAAATACGCGTGCGTCTCGGGTAAATTTTCGCAGCTCGTTCCTTCGCGTTCGTAGAGATAAGGCACGGCATCGAGCCGTAATCCGTCGACCCCCATGGCGAGCCAGAAATCGCAAACCTTTTCGACCGCTTCGTGCACCGCCGGATTGTCGAAGTTCAAATCGGGCTGGTGCGTGTAGAAGCGATGCCAGTAATAAGCCTTGGCCAGCGGATCCCACGACCAGTTCGAAGTTTCGAAATCTTTGAAGATGATCCGCGCGTCTGAGTATTTTTCCGGCGTATCGCTCCAGACGTAGAATTCGCGCTCGGGCGAGCCGGGCGGCGCGCGCCGCGATTTTTGGAACCACGGATTTTGATCGGAGGTGTGATTAATGACTAACTCGGTGATGACGCGCAACCCCCGTTTATGCGCGGCGTCAAGGAACGCGCGAAAATCGTCGAGCGTTCCGAAGTTTGGATTGACGTCGTAATAATCGGCGATGTCGTAGCCGTCATCGCGCAACGGCGATGGATAAAAGGGCAAGAGCCAGATAGCGGTGATGCCGAGTTCCTGGAGATAATCGAGCTTTTGGATCAGGCCGCGAAAATCGCCAATCCCGTCGCCATCGCTGTCATGGAAGGTCTTGACGTGCAGCTCGTAAATGACCGCGTCCTTGTACCAAAGCGGATCGGCCACTGATTCTTTAGTGCTCCCCGGCATGCGAGTAACCTTTGCCGCACAAAGCACGCCGCGCAATGATCGGTTAGCTCGCCCCGCAAGATCGACATCTTGCTGACCGGTCGCAAAAAAAAAGCGGCCACGTTGCCGCGGCCGCTTTTAGTTAAGTGAATTCGGGATTAGCCCTTAATCTTGTTGACTTGCGAGGCCACGCATTGCCATTGACCGCCTCGTAGCATCCAGGTGTCGGTAAAGAGAAAGGTTCGGTCGAAAGGTTTGCCGTCTTTGCCGGTTCCCTTTTCCCGGGCGCGGCCGGTCACGACCGTGACGTTCGGGCCGAAATTCTTGACGTTCAGTTTCTCGTTCTTAGCGGATTTGTAGGTGTCCTTGTCTTTCTTGTATTCCGCCAGCATGCTGGCCCTGTCGGTAAACTTACCTTGCGAAGATATTCCGACGAAATCAGAGGCGACGAAGGCCTGTACGGTAGAGAAGTCGTGACTCGGCACTGAAGCTTCCCACTTTTCTTCCATGTCTCTGACACTCATTTTCTTTCCACTGGGAGCAGCGGCCGCGGCAGCTGGTTTTGAGGCCGTGGCAGTTGTGGCTTCCTTTTTCGCAGTGGCTGCCGGTGAAGTGGCGGCCTCTGCCTTCTTTGCTGCAGCCGGTGATGCGGCTTCAACCGGCTTGGACGCCGGTGTTTCCTCAACTGTGGCCGATGCTTTTTCTTCGGTTGTGGGCGGCGTCGATTCTGGCGGCGACGATGATTCTTCCTGCGCAAAAGTCATTGCCGCGAGGAAGGCGGTTGCGAGAAATGAGATGATAATTTTCATGGGTTTTTGGTTGGCTTAACGCGGTATCCCGCGAGCTGAATTGAGCGCGAATCGTATTTGGCCAGTCGCGCGCCGGTCAAGGCTTATCGGGGGCCGAGCGAACGAAAATCGTGGACGCAGGTGACCGGTCGAACTAAGACTTGAGAATGTCGGCGGCCGATCCAAATCTTCAGGCTGCGCCTTCTTCGAACCTAGAGGTGCAATCTTCTGCCAAACCAGTTGCCGTGGGGGTGGAACTGGAGCCAGGCGCCCCCAGCGATGTCGATCTTATGTTGGGCATTCAATCGGGCGACGCGGACGCGCTTTCTCAGCTTTATGATCGTTACAACGGGATAGTGAAGGCGCTGATTTTGCGCATCATTCACAACGACACCGAGGCGGACGACCTGCTCCAGGAAGTGTTCATGGAAATTTGGAACCAGGCGAAGAATTTTTCCGCTGCAAAGGGTAAACCGCTGGGCTGGATGGTCACATTGACCCGCCGGCGGGCGATTGACGCGTTGCGCAAAAAGCAGGCTTACGCCCGTGCCGAAGAGCGGCTGCAAGCCGAGCCGGAGCAGCAACCCCTTGCCTGGGTGCAAAATACGACCGAGAAGGAGATTGAAGCGGGGGACACCCGCGCCCTAATGGCCAAAGTGATCAATTCTCTCCCGGAGGCCCAGCAGCAGGTGATCGAACTTGCATTTTTTCAGGGGATGAGCCAGCGCGAAATCGCTTCTAATACGAATATACCTTTGGGGACGGTAAAAACCCGCCTCGAATTGGGCTTGAAAAAGATCTATGACGGATTGAAGGAGTTGAAGGATGAGTTTTGAGGAATTTCAGAATTGCGCGCGGCTCTACGTGATTGGAGCGCTAGAACCCGATGAGTTGCAGAAGTTTGAGGCTGCGCGCAAGCAATACGGCTCTGCCGCCGAGGATTTTATCAACCAGTGCTACGGCTTGCATGAGGCTTTCGCCCTCAGCCTCAAGCCAGCGAAAGCTTCGGCCTCGATCAAGGACAAGTTGATGTCGATGGTGCGCGAGAGGCAGGACGAGGCAGGCGCAAAGCCGAGTTAAACGGGTGTGTCCTAGCACAGCCCGAAGCGCCGAGTGAGATCTCAAACTTTCTGGGCGCAAGTTTTTGCTGCGCTTGTTTTGTTCGCCCGCCTGAGTTCGGCGGGGACGATCGGCAACGTGGGCGACTATTACCTCGATCGCTATTTCGAAATGTTTCCAACGCGTGCGACTCAGGCGGGTCGACACGATCTGGATAGCAAACTAGAGGATTTTTCGGAGTCGAGGATCGCGGATTGGGTTGAGTTCAATCGCACAGTCGGAGAGAAAGTCATTGCCTGGACCGCTCATGAGACCGGCCAGGACGACTCCTTCGATGCGGAAGCGCTGCTCGGGCAAATCGATCGCGAACTGAATGCGCTTACCGTTTTACGTCGCGCCGAGCGTGATCCACTTTATTGGTCTTCCGTCGCTGCCGACGCGACGGTGTTTCTCCTCGTGCGCGACGATCGTCCGCTCGGGGAACGTCAAGAGCATGCAAAAGCGCGCGCGAGAAATCTGCCGCGCTTTGCCCGACAAGGGCGCGATCATTTTGCGCATGTCGATCCAAAGAATGTCGCTCCGGAGTTTTGCCAAATCGCCGCCGGCCAGCTGCGCGCTACGTCGAAGTTCTACAAAGAAGGATTTGCCGAGGCAGTTGGCGGCGATGAAAAAGTTCGACGCGAGAGCACCGAGGCGGCGACGGCGCTGGCGGATTTTGCCGCAACACTCGATGAGTTGGCGAAGCGCGCGAAAAGTTCAGTGCGGCTGGGCGCGGCTTATCCAGAAACGTTTCGAGTCGGCACGGGAATTACCGACTCGATTCGCGATGTTCTTTCGGGCGCTCAATCCGATTTGGCGGCGACGCGGTCTGAAGCGGCGACTTATGGAAGAACCGTGTGGACAGATCTAATTAAAAACGAGACGCCGCCGAAGGACGACATCGAATTGCTTCGCACGTTGTTTGACCGCGTTGCGGCCGATCACGGCGAAAGTGTGGACGACGCTCTCGCGCAGTGGCGAACAAACGTGGCCGCGCTGGACAAATTCGTCCACGAGCAAAAAATTATGACGCTTCCCGATCCGCTCACGTTGATTGTCGATCGTTCGCCATCATTTTTTGTCGGACAAAGTGTCGGTGGCGTTTATCCGCCCGGGCCATACGCGCCAAACGCGAAGACGATTTTGTTCCTGCCGACGCCGTCACCCGATGCCACAGCCGAGCAACGAGAATCTTTCTTTCGGGATTTCAACGAGCACTTCAACAAAATGATCGTGCCGCACGAGTTAATTCCCGGACATTACGTTCAGTTTAAAATCGCAGCTCATCAGCCACACAAGATTCGCACCGTCTTTCCCGATCCTCTCTACGTCGAAGGGTGGGGCACATTTTGTGAGCGAATTCTTCTCGATCAGGGTTGGGGCGGGCCGCTCGAACGCCTCGCGCATTTGAAAAAGCAACTCGAGAACATTGCCCGCACCATCGTGGACATTCGAGTTCATACTGAAAACATGTCCCGCGCGGAGGTGGTGCGATTCGTCAAGGAAGAAGCTCTCCAAAACGATCAATTCGCGTCGAACATGTGGACGCGCGCGATCACCAGCTCACCTCAGATCACAACCTACTATCTCGGTTACCGAAAAGTTCGCGAAGCCTACGATGCGGCGCACGGCGCCGCCGGGGACAGGTTCGAGCTACGAAAGTTTATGGACGGAATGATGGAGCTCGGTCCAGTGCGTCTCGATCATTATATCGAGCGGTTCTCGGCAAAAAGCAGCGACCGCCCTAACCAGACGCAATCTCGCGCAAGATAAATTCCTGGAGAAATCCGTAGAAATTTATCTGAAACAATCCGAGGTCCCGGCGCGAACCGATGGGGGACCGATTGTGGTCGTTTAGCTCTTCGTCAGAGAATCTGTATTTGGTAGCGATCACGAGCCGGGCCTGATTAAGAGTGTTCAGCCACGCATCGGCGTGCTCGATCGGAATGTGGAGAGTGCAATTGCTCAACGATTTTTCGTTTCCGTTCAGCTGCGCTAGATCGTCGGTCACGGTTTCGCTGGCAGTTTGAAAAAGGCGTCGCAATTCCGGTTCGACGTAACTTTTCCACTCCGCGCAGATTTCCTTTTCCGCCGAAGGCTGACTAAATAAGCGCGCCTCGGCCGCGGACGCGCCGTCCGGATTAGCGCTGAGTGGGATTTGTCGCAGCAGCTCAGCCAGAAACGGATCGAGATCGGAAATCTGCAAGGCGTCTTTATCCCGGCAAATCTCCATATCAGTTAATTTTTTCCAGCGTTGCGAGAAGGAGATGACTATGAAGCTGCTGCACGTAAAACTCAGCCCGTTCGCGCACACCGCTCCATAAGATCGAACGGCCTTGGTGATGCACTTCCAGCATGTGACGCTCCGCCTTTTCGCGCGGATAACCGAAGACGCGCTGGAACACCATCGTCACGTAAGTCATGAGATTAACCGGGTCGTTGTGAACCACGACCTGCCACGGCACATCGAGTTCTTCTTCACTTCGCGTTTCTTTTTCCCTGACCGGTGCTTCCACCGTGGACGTAGATCCTTTTTCGAGCGGCCCGGCGCTCACCGCGCTCATGAAAAAAGGTTATCACACTGCGTCTTCACTTCAAACGACTCGCTTCTGCAAGAATTCTCCGTTGAACGATCTGCATTTTCCGCGCGCTTCCTTCATCGCGATCGTCAAAGCCGTGTAAGTGAAGCAAGCCGTGGACTACGTACAAGCGCAGCTCGCGCGCGAGAGCGTTTCCAAATCGTCGGGCGTTGCGACGAGCGGTTTCGGCGCTGATGAAAATTTCGCCGTGCTGAAACGTGATTACGTCGGTTGGCCCCGATTCGTTCATGAATTGTCGATGCAACGACGCCATTCGACTGTCCGAGACAATCAACACCGAAATCTCACGCAACTGGAAGAGATCTATCTTTTTCTTGCGCGGAACTCGAAGACAAACCTCGAGTGCCTTTCGCGCGAACTTCTCAAGATCGACAACGTCCATCGGCACTTTGCGCTGGAGATTACGGACAGTGATTTTCGGGAGAGCCGCGTTCTTTGCCATGGTGAATTGTCGATCTTATCTCCGGATCGGAGGGACGCGCTTCCGCGCGTCCGGGACATGCAGAAGCATGTCCCTCCGCGTTTGTCGCCCATGATCCAATTGCTTGAGAAGCGCGTAAATCATTTCCGTCCGCGGCATCTGTCCGCCCGCGGCTACCGCACGGCGCGACGGTTCCCCCCAAATCGGCTCGATCTCCAACGGGCGACCCGCTTCCCAATCGATCAGCGTCGAAGGTTTGTAGGTGCCCATCTTTTCGCCGCGCTCCATGTGTTTGCGCCAGGCATCTCTCGGCAACGCGTGTCCGCACTTGTTGGCAGCGGTAATTACTTCGTCCATCAACGCAAGCGTCACCTGTCGCAAATCTTTATCTCCAACGATTGCGGCAGTGTCGATTCCGCCCGCTACGATCGACAAGCCATTAAATGGAATGTTCCAGATCAATTTGCGCCAACGCTCGAGCGCGAGATCGTCAGTCACGGTGCATCGCACGCCGGCGCGATTAAATTCAACTGCGACTTCATGCGTGCGCGGTTGTGAGGCGCGTCCGAACTCGCCCAGGATAATATGTCCATAGGCGTAGCGCTCGATTTCTGTTCTCGAGACTCTGTTCAGGGCGATGAAGCAAAGTCCGCCCAGCACGCGCTCGGCGCCAAAATGCTCGGCCAGAAATTCGTCATTGCCCAAACCATTCTGCAAAGTCAGCAACATCGTCCGTTCGTGTAGCAGCGGGGGGATGAGATCGACAATTTGTTCATTCGACGTCGCCTTCACCGCGATCAAAACCAAATCGCAGGCGCCAACTTCGTTCGTCGAATTGTAGCAATTGATTCTCGCGACCCGGAAGTTTTCGCCCTCACCGCGAACGAAGATGCCGTCGCGTCGAACGTCGTTAAGATCGCCTCGCATCAAAAAGTGCACATCGCTTCCAGCGTGCGCGAGCTTTCCGCCGTAGTACGTCCCAATTGCCCCAGATCCAACAACTGCGATGCGAAATCCCATTCGTTAGCTCGGCGGTCTTTGTTCCGACTGAAAGTTTCGCGTAATCAGGCGAGCGCCTTTGTTGAAACTGAAGTAAGCCCAAGCCCATTGAAAAAGGACTGCCAGGCGATTGCGAAAGCCGACCAGAAAAATTACGTGGATAAACAACCACGCCAGCCACGCCGGGATTCCGCTCAAGTGCACAAGTTTGAGGTCAGCGACCGCTTTGTTCCGGCCGATCGTCGCCATGCTGCCTTTGTCGAAATACCAAAACCGTTGCGGTTTTCGATCGTCGATCATCGCCAGAATGTTGTGGGCCGCGTGACGGCCTTGTTGCATTGCGACCGGTGATACCCCCGGCAACGGCTCGCCGGTTTGATGCGAGAAATTCGCCAGGTCGCCGATCACTTGAACTTCTGGATGATCGGGAATGGTCAGATCTTTGTTTACAATGACGCGACCGACGCGGTCGACGGGCGCGCCGAGCGAATGGCCGACAAACGAGGCATTGTTGCCAGCCGCCCAGATTTTGACGCGACAGGGAATGAATTCGTCGCCGACCTGAAGACCTTGCTCCGAGAGATTGCTCGCGTGAATGCCAGTGCGCACTTCGACGCCAAGATCGACAAGCTGTTTCAACGCGCTGATCTGCAAATCTTCCGGAAAGGCAGCGAGCACCCGCGGCTCGCCTTCCACCAGAATCACCCGCGCCTGAGACGGGTCGATGTGGCGGAAATCTTTCGCCAGCGTGTAGCGCGCGATCTCGGCGATCGCGCCAGCCATTTCGACGCCAGTCGGTCCGCCACCAATGATCACAAACGTCATCGCTGCTTTACGCGCAGCTTCGTCAGAAATTTTTTCGGCGTATTCGAACGCCAGCAAAATGCGGCGCCGAATTTCTACCGCGTCTTCCAAACTCTTTAGACCTGGCGCAAGTCTTTCCCATTCCGGATGTCCAAAGTAAGAATGCCGCGCACCAGTTGCGACGATAAGATAATCATAATCGAGGTCTCCATCGAACATCTTTACCTTCTTTGCATTCACGTCGATCGACTCCACTTCGGCAAGGATCACCTCCAGGTTTTTGCATTTGCTCAAAATCGCGCGCACCGGCGCGGCGATATCGGCCGGCGAAAGGGCCGCGGTCGCGACCTGATAAAGCAGCGGTTGGAATAAATGATAATTTGTCCGGTCGACCATCGTGACCTGGACTACTTCACCACAGAGTTTCTTCGCCGCCTCGAGGCCGCCAAACCCAGCGCCGATAATCACAATGCGCGGCTTTTGAGTTGGCGTGTCCTCCATGCCTAACAATCTGCCAGCAAACGCCCGCACTCAACGCCCAAGTCGAAAGAGGTTGTCAAAGTAACGACCGCGTCTATCTTTCGCGCCTCATGCCGAAGCCAATTTCTCGCAGCAAGACGCGCAAAGCGGTCGCGAAACGATTTAAGATCACCGGCCGCGGCAAAGTTTTGCGTTCCCAATCGTCCCGGCGTCATTTGCTCTCGTCCAAAAGCGCGAAGCGCAAACGGCATCTTGGCAAGATGGCGCGTGTTCATAAAACCGACGAGGCACGAGTCAAAGCCAACCTTCCGTTTGGTTAGCCACTAACGAAACTGCGGTTTTGGCGGTGGAGTTGGTTCGCTCTGAGGGTTCATCCTCACAACGCGATGATAAAACTCCATTGCGCGATGTCGATCTTGCGGGAAAGTTTCCTTTCCGTCAGGGGCTATGGATTGAGGGCTGACGAACCCCGCCAGGGCAGGAATGCAGCAACGGTAGTTTGATCCCTCCTTGCCGTAGTTCTCTGGCGGACTTTTCTTTGTTGAGGCGTTGAGATGTTGAGTAGTTGAGTTGAAATTCTCTTCGTCCTCTCAACGGCTCAACTCCTCAACATCTCAACTTTCGCGTGAAATTGCTGAAGACGAAAACAAAACGATTCGCCGACGTGGTTGAAGCAGCCGGTAAGCCGCAGGTTTACACGCTCTGGCAAAAACCCGCGCAAGATCGACATCTGCAATCGGAAATTAAAAACAACCGCGTGATGACGATTCAGAAAAGCCAGGCCGGCAGTGAATTCGGCATGGTCGGGTTCAAAGAACAGAAAGGCGCGATCTATCTCATTTTTCCGAAATCATTGAAGCGCTTCGAGAACAAGCGGATCGTTGGAATTAATTGGGACCTGGTCAAAACAAAATGACGAAAGACGAGCAACTCCGTTATTCGCGCCACGTGATCATGCCGGAGGTCGGCGCGGACGGGCAGCGTCGTCTCAATGAGGCGCGCGTTTTGTGCATTGGCGCGGGCGGGCTTGGTTCACCGGCCGCACTTTATCTTGCCGCTGCCGGCATCGGAAAACTTGGTCTGGTCGATTTCGACGATGTCGATCTTAGCAATTTACAGCGGCAGATTTTGCACGGCACAAAAGACGTCGGTCGCAAAAAGTTAGATTCGGCGCGCGACCGTTTGCGGGACGCGAACCCAAATATCGAGATCGAAACGCACGAATGCCGCTTTACGAGCAAGAATGCGCTCGAAATTGTCTCCGGTTACGACGTCGTGGTCGACGGCTCGGATAATTTTCCAACACGGTATTTGTCGAACGATGTCTGCGTTTTTGCAAAAAAGCCGAACGTTTACGGATCGGTCTTTCGCTTTGAAGGTCAGACAACAGTTTTTGCGCCGCACCTGGGCGGACCTTGTTACCGCTGTTTATTTCCCGAGCCGCCGCCACCGGGATCGGTCCCAAATTGCGCGCAAGCAGGCGTGCTCGGCGTCCTCCCCGGAATCGTCGGAACGATTCAGGCGAATGAAGCGATCAAATTAATCCTGGACGTTGGTGAGTCGCTGGTGGGCCGGCTCCTCTATTTCGACGCACTCAAAATGAAATTCCGCGAGTTCAATCTCCGGCGCGATCCGCAATGTCCGGTTTGCGGCGATTCGCCGACGATCACCGAACCGATCGATTACGAGCAATTCTGCGGAGTCTCGACGAACGTCCCGACCATTTCCGTGCGCGAATTAAAACAAAAGCTCGACGCGCAGGAATCATTTCAGCTTGTCGATGTTCGCGAGCCGTTTGAGCACGAGATCGCAAACATCGACAGCGCGCAGCTAATTCCGTTGGGGGAATTACCCGATCGATTGAACGAGTTGGACCGCGATCGCCTGACAATTGTGCATTGTCACAGCGGGATGCGGAGCGCGCAGGCGGTGCGGTTGTTGCGCGACGCCGGTTTCGCGAACGCATTTAATCTTGAAGGCGGAATCGCCAAATGGTCGGACGAAATCGATTCCGACGTCCCGAGGTATTAGTTTTGTTGCAAGACCGCAGCTAATTCTTCGGAGCTCGGAACATCGTTCCATTGCTTGAGTAGCTCGCCGTCTCGCCCAAAAACAAAAACGTGAAAGAGATTTGCAGCTGGCTGCGCGCCTAGCTGTGCGCTGATTGTTCCATCGAAATCCGCAACCGCGGAGACATCCTGGCGAGTATTTCGCGCGATCTTGAGTTGATCGTAGCGCGATTGGAGACGGCGGGCCTCGGAATCGAGCCGCCGCCGTATCAACGAAGTCATGATCATGCGGACCGGTCTACTGTGCTTCTTTTCAAACGCCAAAACGGTAATCATCCGATAACTTGGATTGGTGAGACAAAAATCCGGAGCGCGATCTCCGACCGCGCTCGCTTTGTCGATGTTCGATTTGCTGATTAAAACAACCGTCGTGATGTGGCCGTCAGCGGTTGAGAGCGCGTTACTATCGACATCTACAAGATTGATCCGATAGCTTTCGCCGACCTTTGCTTCGCCGAAGATGGACATCAGCGGCATAGAAAGCATGACGGTCGCAGAAAAAATTTGCGCTCGACTCAGATTTACGATTAGAGACGTTGATCACGAGAAATGAACGCTGACAACTCTCGTCTTCACATTTTGGCAGCATCGCTTTCAATTTTGATGCTCTTCAGCTCATGCGATCGGATGGTGACGTCGCGGAACAGCCGATTAGTCAAAGAAGCGGATTGGAAGGCCGCGCAAGGTGATTATCTCTGGGCGATTAATCTCTATGAAGCCGCGCTCGACGGCACGCCGCAATCCGCGGAAGTGCATTTTAAGCTCGCTCTGCTTTACGACGACAAAATGAACGATCCGTTGCACGCGCTCCATCATTTCAAACGTTATCTGGTTCTCGATCCAAACGGGTCACACGCCGTCGACGTCAAGGATTTCATGAAGCGCGATGAAGTTGCGCTGGGGACGAGTTTGTCCGGGGACTCGGTCGTGACCCGCACCGAGGCGGCGCGTTTGCGAAACGAAAATCTAAATTTGCACAGGCAAATTGATGCGGGCCCCGTGAAGCCCCGCCCCATCGCGGACAAATCACCATCGCATCATGGCGACAAGGAAAAAGCGGAGTCGAAGAAAAGCGGCTCTCACTACGTTGTCAAAGAGGGCGACACCCTGGCTTCGATTTCGCGCAAGTTTTACAAAACGTCCAAGCGTTGGCGGGAAATTCGCGACGCGAATGAGAAAAAGGTCGATGACCCCGACAATTTGAAAGCAGGCCTGACCCTGACGATTCCGCCTAACGACTGACGATTCGCTTTATTTCGCTGTAAGATCGACAACTTCCCTGGAAAAATGCCAAGCAGACTGATCACTCGAATCGCGCCAGACGTCGGCTGGCTTCCGGTCAGTTTTACGAATGTCTATTTTCTCGGTCGTCCCGGCGGCAAATGGGTTCTGATTGACGCGGGGTTGCCGGGATGGGCGGCAGACATTTTTTCCGCGGCCGAAGCGAGATTCGGCGCCGGCTCGCGGCCGGAAGCGATCGTGCTCACCCACGGTCATATCGATCACGCCGGTTCTGCATT
>Ga0209527_1000087_pt1 | contig 19098 bp, 17 predicted proteins | sample JacPinW_OM2H0_M2_FD_187968 | JGI IMG/M metagenome (GOLD analysis project Ga0209527, IMG submission 187968) | Forest soil microbial communities from Algoma, Ontario, Canada - Jack Pine, Ontario site 1_JW_OM2H0_M2 (SPAdes) (version 2) | ecosystem: Environmental > Terrestrial > Soil > Boreal... | reverse complement strand
ACGCATACCCGCCCTGGGGGCGGCGATCGGCTCAGGCCTGCTGCTGTGTGTGAGCTTCCCGCCGTTCGGATGGTGGTACAGCGCGGTCATTGCGTTCGCGGTGTTGACCTGGGTGCTGCTGCGCGAGTCCACCACACCCGCCGGCGGGTTCGGCTACGGGTTTCTGTTCGGTCTGGCGTTCAACATCCCGCTGCTGCCGTGGACGGGTCAGCTGGTCGGCCCTGTCCCATGGCTGGCGCTGTCCGCGATGTCCGCGCTGTTTCCGGGGCTGTTCGGTGCCGCGGCGGTCGCGGTCCGGCGACTGCGGGGGTGGCCCATCTGGTTCGCCTCGCTGTGGGTCGCGGCCGAATGGCTGAAATGCACCATCCCGTTCGGCGGATTCCCGTGGGGTGTGGTCGCATTCGGTCAGACCGGTGGTCCGATGCTGCCGATCGTGCGGCTGGGCGGGGTGCCGCTGCTGTCGTTCGCGGTGGCGCTGGCCGGGTTCAGCATGACCGCGCTGGCGGTTGAGGTGCATCGCTGGTCGCACAACCGCGACGACAACCCGCCACGCGTCCTGCTGCCCGGCCTGTGCATCTGCGCGGTGCTGTTCGCGATCGCCGGGACGTGGCCCGCGGTCCGGCATTCGGGCACCGGTGCAACCAACGATCGGGTGATCACCGTCGCCGCGATTCAGGGCAACGTGCCCCGACTTGGCCTGGATTTCAACGCCCAGCGCCGCGCCGTGCTCGACTACCACGTCCGCGAAACCATCCACCTGGCCGACGACGTCCTGGCGGGACGCGCCCCGCAACCGCAGCTGGTCATCTGGCCGGAGAATTCGTCGGACATCGACCCGCTTCGTAACCCCGATGCAGCGCAAGAGATTTCAACGGCTGCCGCGGTCATCCACGCGCCGATTCTCGTCGGTGCGGTGCTACAGGGCCCGAACTACTCCGTCGACAACCCGGCCTCGACGAACACGGTGATCGCGTGGGACCCCGTCCGGGGTCCGGGGGAGCGGCACGACAAGCAGATCGTGCAGCCGTTCGGTGAGTACCTGCCGTGGCGGAGCTTCTTTTCACTGCTGTCGCCGTATGCCAACCGGGCGGGCTACTTCGTCCCCGTCGACGGCGACGGCGTCGTTCACGCGGCGGGCGTGCCGGTCGGCGTGACCACGTGCTGGGAGGTGATCTTCGACCGGGCCGCCCGCGAGTCCGTCCTCAACGGCGCCCAACTGCTGGCCGTCCCGACCAACAATGCGCTGTTCGGGCGGCCGATGAGTGAGCAGCAGCTGGCCGTCGCGAAGGTGCGGGCGGTCGAGCATGACCGCTACACCGTTGTTGCGGGGACCACAGGGATCAGTGCGATCATCGCTCCGGACGGTCATGAGGTGGCCCGTACCAACTTCTTTGAGCCCGCCTACCTGGATAAACAGGTGCATCTCAAGGTCGATGTGACGCCCGCCACACGTTGGGCGCCCATCGTTCAGGCGGCACTGATGGTTGTCGGTGGTTCGGCCCTTGTCGTCGCGATACTGCACAATGGATGGTTCATCCGTCGGCTGAGGCCGGGCGGCAAGAATAAAGGAGCCACATGACCGCCCCTGGGGGACGAACCGGCGCCCGGCCGAGCCAGCGCACTCTGGCGATCATCCCCACCTACAACGAACGCGAGAACCTGCCGGTGATCGTCGAGCGTGTACACAAGGTGCTTCCCGCCGTACACATCCTGGTCGTCGACGACGGCAGCCCGGACGGCACCGGCGACCTCGCGGTCCAACTGGCGTTGGCGGATCCAGACCGGATCCACGTGATGCATCGAACGGCCAAGGACGGCTTGGGGGCCGCCTACCTGGCCGGTTTCGCGTGGGGTCTGAGCCGCCAGTACTCGGTGCTCGTCGAGATGGACGCCGACGGCAGTCACGCACCCGAACAGCTGTCGCGGCTGCTCGATGCCGTAGACGCCGGGGCGGATCTGGCGATCGGCTCTCGTTACGTGCCGGGCGGGGAAGTCCGCAACTGGCCGTGGCGTCGGCTGGTGCTCTCGCGGACTGCGAACTGGTACTCGCGGACGCTGCTCGGCACCGACATCAACGACATCACGGCCGGCTATCGCGCATATCGCAGGGAAGTGCTCGAGAAGATCGACCTGTCGTCGGTCGACTCCAAGGGGTACTGCTTCCAGATCGACCTGACTTGGCGCACGATCAACGACGGATTCACCGTGGTCGAGGTGCCGATCACCTTCGTCGAGCGCGAATTGGGCGTGTCGAAGATGAGCGGATCCAACATCCGCGAGGCGGTCGTCAAGGTGGCCCGATGGGGCATCCGCGGGCGGATGGACAGGGCGCGCGGGCTGGCTGCGGTCGAGCGGCGCTAGCCGCGGCGCCGCTGCCGGATGATGTCTAGCCGCTCCTTGAGCAGCTCGTCGAGCTCCTCGACCGAGCGGCGCTCCAGCAGCATGTCCCAGTGCGTGCGGGGCGGCTTGACCTTCTTCGGTTCGGGTAGGTCACCCTCGATCAGGGTGCCCTCCATCCCGTTGCGGCACTGCCAGGTGCCGGGGATCTCGGCGTCATCGGCGAACGGGACCTCGAACTCCTCGCCGTTCTCGGTGCGATACCGCGCGATCTGACGCGGCGCCAGGTCGTGGTTGCGGTCGGTCTCGTAGCTCACGGCTCCGAGCCGGCTGCCCCTCAGGACGCGATCAGCCATCGTCAACACTCTCCATTCACTGCATATCCGTGCATATTGTCCAGCTAAGCAACGCAAAAGCCGTGCTGGCAGTTCCCACGCCGTGCGCGACGCGACACTCAAGGATACCGGGCTTTGCCGTCAGCGCCGTCTAGAGTCGTGAGGCGTGGCCCGTCGCACGCAGCCGTGCCTATGGTGCGGACGAGAAGTCGCCGACGTCGGGATGGGGCGCCGACGGCAGTACTGCCGGCAATCCTGCCGACAACGCGCTTATGAGCACCGCGCCGCGGTGCGAGGAACAACTCTGCCGGTCAATGCGGTGGTGCTCTCTGCCGACGAAGCCGAACGGCTGTCCGACCGCGTCTACCAGCTGCGCTGCGCTGCCGAGGATGTTTCCATTGCGGTCGACGAGGGCGCCGACCCGGCCGAACTACGCGACCTGTGTGACACCCTGCTGACCGCGGCGAAGGCCGCCGACGGCTGGCGCTGACCCGAAGAACCCGGTTTGCCGCCCGGCAGCGGTGCGGCCGCGCTTATGCACAGATATGTAATCTTGCATGAGACTGCAACTGGGCATAGTGTGCGGGATATGACTCGCACAGTGCCCCCGACGCAGTCGGTGACTCGGTTCATGGATGACCCCATCAACCTGACTCAGTTCATGGACGACCCGATCAACTTCTTCGGTCGGTCCTACACCCAGATGCACACCATCGGTCGCCCAGAGCTCGAGGAGCTGCAACGACAGGCCATGGGTATCCGGTTCCGAGAGCACCACAAGAGCATCGAGATCCTGCGCAAGCTAGCCGACCGGCTGGAGATCAAGGCACTCGCCGAATTCAACGACGTTGTACCGCTGCTGTTTTCGCATACCGCATTCAAGTCATATCCGGCAGCGCTGATCGATAAGAAGCGATTTGATCTGATGACCAAGTGGTTGGACAAGCTGACGAGCTATGACCTGTCACACGTCGACACCAATGGTTGCGACAGCATTGACGAATGGATCGAGCAACTCGACCAGCAGACCCCGCTGGAGGTGATCACCTCCAGCGGCACCACCGGCACGCTTTCGATCATTCCCAAAGACAAGCGGGGCGCAGAGGACGGCATGCAGATCTGGAAGATCTGCCTTTTCCAGACATTCGGTGAGGACCCCACCGAGCAGCAGCTCCATCCTTCCGTCGACGTGATCTGGCCGAATTTCGCCAGTGGCAAGCTCGGTCACCTGCGCATCGCAAGCATGATCAGACGCGGCTTCACCGGCGGTGACGAAACCAAGTTCCACCCGCTCTATTCCGGCTCCGTCGACACCGATCTGATGTTTCTGGCGTCGAAGATGCGCGCCGCGGCCTCGCGCGGCGAACTCGACCGCCTCGAGATTGACCCGGCGCTGGCCGCGCGTAAAGACGAGTTCATCGCGATGCAGGCGCGCCAGCCGCAAGAGCTCGACGCGTTCTTCACCAGGATCACCGAGGAACTGCGCGGCAAGCGGGTGTTCATGATCGGTACCTACAGCTTGATGTACGACATCGCCAAGGCCGGCCTCGAACGCGGGATCAAGGAAGTCTTCGCCAAAGACTCCGCGATCCTCACCGGCGGGGGCATGAAAGGCGTTGTGCTGCCCGCCGATTTCATGAATGTCATCACCGAGTTTCTCGGCGTCGATCGCATCCAGGTCGGCTACGGCTTCTCCGAAGCCAGCACCTTCCATTGGGCGTGCGAGGAAGGCCGCTACCACGTCATGCCGTGGGTCATTCCCTTCGTGCTTGATCCCGACACCAGCGAGCCACTGCCCCGAACGGGTCGGCAGACCGGGCGGGCGGCCGTTTACGACATCCTGCTGAGAGCGCACTGGGGCGGTGTGATCTCCGGGGACGAAGTGACGATCGACTGGGACCTGGTATGCCCCTGTGGCCGAGCGAGTGTCGCGTTCGAGAAAGACATCATGCGCTACAGCGAGAAGAAGGGCGTGGACGATGACCGCATCACGTGCGCGGCGACGCACGAGGTGCAGAACGAGGCGGTCGACTTCATGAAGAGTGTGACCGTGTGAGTGCCGCGTACATCATTCCGCTCTTCCTGCGCGGCGAAACCATCACCGACGACCTCGTCGCATTTGAGACGCGCAGTGGGAGTGCGCAATTCCAGGCCCCCGACATGAGCAAGTATGTCGGGCAACTCCCGCTCAAGAGCCCGGCGGAGATGACGGATCTCTACCAGCTCAGCTTCGACGACATCCTCGACGTCCTCGGTGCGCTGGGCGACGCGCTGGATTTCGACTCCAACGTCCATCTGCAGCAGGCGTTTGAGGCGTCACTGGTGGCCAATGTCCTTCCGGCGGAGATGCTGAAGAACAGTTACCGGGTGCTGCAGCCGCTGTTCACCCGGGAAAACGTCCTCGAGATCGCCGACAGTCAGGTCGGGCTGGACTACCTCAACGGATGGGTGCCGCACCGACTGCTCGACGGCCGCGAACTGCGCGTGCGCGCATTCGGGTCCCGGGTGCTGCATATCCCCGCCGGCAATGGCGGCCTTGTGTCGGCGGTGACCATCCTGCGGTCGGTGATCACTCGCTCCGACGTCATTATCAAGGCACCGTCCAACGACCCTCTGACCGCGATTGCGATCGCGCGCACGTTGGCCGACGTGGCGCCGGACCATCCGGTCACCAGACACCTGGCGGTGGGCTACTGGAAGGGCGGCGACGCGGCCGTCGAGGAGACCCTCTACCAGCCTCAGCACATCGAAAAGATCGTAGCGTGGGGCGGATTGGCCTCGGTCAAGCACGTGACCCGCTACATCCAGCCCGGCCTGGAGCTGATCGCGCTGGACCCGAAGCGCAGCGCGACCATCATCGGCGCGGAGGCGTTCAAGGACGACGCGACAATGCGCGAAGTCGCACAGCGGGCCGCAGTCGACATCGGTGTGGCCAATCAAGAAGGGTGCGCCAACGCCCGAGTCATCTACGCGCTCAGTGGAACTGACGACGTCGGCCTGGCCAACGCGAATCGGCTCGGCGAGATGATCTACGAGGAGCTCATGGCGTTGCCGTCCTTCGTCAGTACGCCGCCCATCTATCCGAATCGAGATCTCTTCGAGCATCTCGAGTCCTCGCGCATGACCGAAGACTTCTACCGGGTGATCGGCGGGCAAGAAAAAGAAGGCGCGATCGTCGTGTCGCAGTTCGACGAACCGGTCGACTACTCGCCGATGCTGTCGGGCCGGGTCGCCAACATCGTGCCGGTGGAAAGCATCGACAAGGTGACAGCGGCAGTGAACTCGTATACGCAAACGATCGGCATTTACCCCGAGTCGCTCAAGCACGAGCTGCGCGACATCCTGCCGCTGTTCGGCGCGCAGCGGCTGACCAGTCTCGGCTATGCCTGCAGCGTCGCGATCGCCATGCCCCAGGATGCCATCGAACCGATCCGGCGCATGTGCAAGTGGATCGTGGACGAAGAGTGTGATCCGGACGTGGTGATCCCACTGTGGCGACTTGGCCAGGCCACCGCCGGGACGCCGCAGTCATGACGCAGCGCCTCACCGCTCTGGACGTCGTCACCGGGGTCGACATGTCGGGGAAAGCCTGCGTCGTCACCGGAGCGTCGTCCGGGTTGGGCAGGGAGTCGGCAAGAGCGCTGGCGGCCGCGGGCGCACACGTGGTGCTTGCGGCGCGCGATCGTGCCGCTGTCGCAGAAACACAGGCATGGATCCGCGCGGAGTTTCCGAGCGCCCGAACGTCGGTCGTTCATCTGGATTTGACGTCTCTGGCAAGCGTTCGGGCCGCCGCGGCGGCGATCCAGGAGATGACGCCGGCGCTCCATGTGCTGATGAACAACGCCGGGGTGATGTTCACGCCGTTGCACCGCAGCGCCGACGGATTCGAGATCCAACTGGCGACAAACCATCTCGGTCACTTCGAGCTGACCCGGTTGCTCACTCCTACGCTGGTCGCCGCCGACCGCGCCCGAGTGGTGATCCTCTCGTCCGGGGGCCACAGCTTGGGGGACATCAGTTTTGAGGACCCGAACTGGGAGCAGCGCGACTACGACAAGTTCGTCGCATACGGCGCGTCGAAGACCGCGAACATCCTGCACATGGTGGAACTCGACCGGCGTCTGCAGGGTCTCGGGGTCCGCGCTTATTCGGTCTCCCCGGGTGCCGTCGCGACGTCGCTGGCCCGGCACATGTCCAGCTCGGATTTCTCGGCGTTGCGCAAGTACGCCGGCGGCGCCATCATCGACTTCACAATGCCTGCGGTGGGGGCGGCCACCCAGGTGTGGGCGGCGACCAGCGCGGATTTGACCGACGTCGGATCGGTGTACCTCGAGGACTGCCAGATCAGCAATAACGTTGCCCCGTATGCGATCGACCAGGGGCGGGCCGCTCAACTGTGGGCGCTGTCGGAGAGCATGTGTGGCGCCGCGGCGGGTTTGCGATGAATCGAACCGACAGGCGAAAGCAAGAAGTCCGTGATCGGATTCTTGCCGCGGCTTTCGATTTGTTTCTGCTGCAAGGTGTTACGGCGACCACGATTGAAGACATTTGCGATCGTGCTGACGTTGCGAATAGGACATTCTTCAACCACTTTGCGACCCGCCAGGACATGGTGCGCGCGTTGGCGGAGCGTCGTCTGCTGAACCTGCACGACGTGGTGTCACACCGCGCAGGCGACTCCGCAACCGAAAGGCTCGTCGGCGTCTTCGACGACATTGCCGCGACGTTGGTCATGTCGGGCGACACGTATCGCGAAATGATCGGCGAGATGTTCGCGAGCACCGGCTACGGCGTTCAGCGCGGCTTCGGCCTGCACGACACTTTCCTGGAACTCGTCAAAGACGGCGTCGCTGAAGGTGACATCAGCCCACGGCACGACCCACAGACGCTGGCGGACATCATCGTGGGTGCGCTGTTCGGTGGCCTGATGAACTGGACGGCCGACAAGACTTACTCGCTGAAGACGGGGCTGCACGACATGGCGGTGGCGCTGACCGACTTGCTGGGTGCCGACCGCTGAGCCTGCGGTCAGCAGCTGAACTTGAGCCCGACATCGGGCGGGGGAGCCACCGTTTTCAGGCACCCGAACGGCTCGATGCCCGCGTCGCTGTACCGCGCCGCCGACTGATGCGCGTAGTTCACGCAGTACAAACCGACCTGATCCGTACGGCATTGGTAGTCACCGAATTTCAATGTCTTGCCATACGGGAGTTGCGGACCGTCACCGTTTTCGAACGGACCCGGGTCGCCGTGGAAGCTGCCGACCGACAGCGACTCACCGTCGAAATTCACCCAGCCTCCGGCCCAATGGACCTCAATTCCGGTGGGGCGTGGCGGCGGGTTCTTGAGCTGCACCAGGCACATCAACTCGTTGGTGTAGCTCGACATCGTCGCGCACGTCGTTTTGCCCGACGGGGTGGTGAACGCTACGTCGTCGCCCAAGTCTGTCGGGGTGCCGTCGCGGGTGGCCGTGTGAAAGCCGGCGGCATCGGCCGGTTCCCCGGCAGCGATCCATGCGATGACGTCCGCGATCGGCGCACCGGGGCCGGGTGCGGCCGTGGGCGCTGGCGCCAAGGTCGGTGACGACGACCTCGACGGCGAGCTAGAGATAGGGGTCAACTTGGTTGGTTGAGACTGGCCCCCAACGGTCTCCGAGCAACCGGCCACCAGCATCAACGCGAACACCGCCGCGGCCCAACAACGCATGGGTGACACCGTATCCGCCGAGCCTGTGATGACGGCTGAAGCGGATTGGCGAGTCCCAACCGGACGGCCGGCCGCTGCTTCGCTAGCGTCCGCTAACGTCAAGGAATGGTCGATCGCAATACCCGAGTGACCACAACGAGCGGCACGGTCGAGGGAATGACCGGGGATGGCGTGACGAGGTGGCGGTCCGTCCCGTACGCCCGCCCGCCCGTGGGCCGGCTGCGGCTGCGGGCGCCACGGCCACCGATCCCGTGGCGCGGCGTCCGCTACTGCCACGATTTCGCGTTCTGTGCGCCCCAACGGCGCCGATACACCGTCCTCGGCGTGAACAAGTACCAGCCGATGAGCGAAGACTGCCTGACCGTCAACGTGGTCGCGCCCGCAACACCGACCGACGAGCCGCTGCCGGTGCTGTTCTTCATCCACGGCGGTGGATACATGCTGGGCAGCTCCGCGACTCCGATATACGACGGTGCCGCGCTCGCGCGGCGCGGCTGTGTCTATGTTTCGGCGAACTATCGGCTCGGCGCGCTCGGCTGCCTCGACTTGTCGTCGCTGGCGACGCCCGACCATCCGATCGAGAGCAACCTGTTCCTGCGCGACCTGGTGTTCGCGCTCGAGTGGGTGCGCGACAACATCGCATCGTTCGGCGGCGACCCGGACAGGGTGACGATCTTCGGCGAGAGCGCCGGCGCGCACGCTGTCGCGACCCTGCTCGCGGTGCCGGCCGCGCGCGGACTGTTCGCGGGCGCGATCTCCGAAAGCCCCGCCAGCGGGATGGTCGTGGCGCCCGAAGCCGCGCCCAGATTCGCCGCCCAATTCGCTGAGAACCTGGGCGTCGACCCGCGGAACGCCGCCGCGGGGCTGATGCAGATCGAACCCTATCGTTTCGTCAAGGCGCTCGACCAACTGCTTGCCCGCTTGGTCGAAGAGCCCGCCGGTTCGTTCGCGATCGGGCCGATCGCCGATGGCGACTATCTTCCCAGGGACCCGTTCCAGGCGATCGCACGCGGCGAGGCCCACCCGGTTCCGGTGATCGTCGGCAACAACGCCGAAGAGGCCAGGCTGTTCACCCGTTGGCTGAAGATGATGCCGACGACCGAACGGACGATCGAGCGCCTGCTCGGTGCTGCCGATCCCGCTGCACGAGAACGCATCACTGCCGCGTATCCCGACTACCCGCACCCCGACGCGTGCATGCAACTCAGCGCCGACATGTTCTTCGGGTCGGCGGCGTGGCAGATTGCCGAAGCGCACAGCAAGCACGCGCCGACGTATATGTACCGCTACGACTATGCGCCGCGCGCCCTCAACTGGACCGGGCTCGGCGCCACCCACGGGATGGAATTGCTCGCGGTGTTCGACCTCTACCGCACCCGATGGGGCTCGCTGCTGACGCTCGCCGCCGACCAACGCTCCGCGCTGCGGGTGAGCAACAACATTCAGTCGCGCTGGCGCAGGTTCAGCAGGACGGGCATGCCCGGGGAGGGCTGGCCGACCTACGACCAGGACCGGGCGGTCATGGTCTTCGACAACCACTCCCGGATTGAACACGATCCATATCCGGGGCGCCGGCAGGCGTGGGAGGGTTTCACGCTGGTCCAATGAACCCTAGGGTCAGCGGCATGGCCGACACCGAGCCGACCCTGTTCGGCAACTATCAGTTCGAGGTCTACCTGAAGGGAATGTCGGGCGAGACGCTGGACTTCCCGATGGGTTGGGCCGAACTCGAAGCGCAGGCATCAGCCGCGATGGACCCCGGCGCCCGCGGCTACGTCTTCGGCAGTGCCGGCACCGAGGACACCGAACGCGAGAACAGGGCGGCCTTCACGCGACACCGGATCGTGCCGCGAATGCTGCGCGACGTGTCGTCGCGCGACCTGCGCATCGAGATCTTCGGTGTGCAGCACGCGGCGCCGGTACTGCTGGCGCCGATCGGCGTGCAGTCGATCGTGCATCCCGACGGGGAATTGGCAGCCGCGCGCGGTGCCGCTGCGGGTGGGATCGGATTCGTCGCCTCCACCGCCGCGTCGTACGCGATGGAGGACATCGCGGCAGCCGGCGGCGACGTGCCCCACTGGTATCAGCTGTACTGGCCCAAGGACCCCGAGCTCACCGCCAGCTTCGTCGCCCGCGCGGAGGCGGCAGGCTACGGCGCGCTCGTCGTGACGCTGGACACCGGTCTGCTCGCCTGGCGTCCGCGCGACCTGCAGACGGCCTACCTGCCGTTTCTGAAGTCTGTCGGGATCGCAAACTATCTGTCGGACCCCGTTTTTCGCGCTGCGCTACCGGAGCCGCCCGAGCAGAACCCGACGGCTGCCGTACTGCAGTTCGTGAGCGTGTTCAGCAACCCGGCGGTCAGCTGGGCCGACCTCGCGGCGCTGCGTGCGCTGACGACGATGCCGATCTTGCTCAAGGGCATCGTGCATCCCGACGACGCGCGGCTGGCCCGCGACCACGGTGTGCAGGGAGTGGTCGTTTCCAACCACGGGGGACGGCAGGTGGACGGTGCGATCGCGGCGCTGGACGCGCTGCCCGACGTCGTCGACGCCGTCGGCGATGACCTCACGGTCCTATTCGACAGCGGCATACGGTGCGGATCCGACGTGGTCAAGGCGCTCGCACTCGGCGCGCGGGCGGTGCTACTGGGCCGGCCCTATCTGTGGGGGATGGCGCTGCGCGGCGCCGACGGTGTCGCGCAGGTGATTCGTAACCTGCTCTCGGAAGTCGATCTGACACTGGCACTTTCGGGACACACCTCGCCGCGCACGCTCAATCCCGCTGTGCTGAGCCGTCGACCGGCCTAGGGTCAGCCCATGCGGGCCGATGAGCTGAGCACCGAGTGGTTGAGTGCGCAGGTGAATGCGCCCGTCTCTGCGTTTCACGCCGAACGCGTCGGCACGGGACAGATGAGCGAGTGCTATCGCGTCGCCCTCGAGTACGACGGCGACGCGCAGGCACCCACGTCGGTGGTCCTCAAAGTCGCGGCGTCGGATCCGGTCAGCCGCCAAACCGGCGTTGCTCTGGGCCTTTACGAACGCGAGGTGCGGTTCTACACGGACGTGGCTCCTCGGCTCGTGGGTCCGATCGCGCCGTGCTACCACGCCTCGTTCGATGCGAACGCGGGGACGTTCGCGTTGCTGCTCGGCGACGCCGGGCCCGCGGAGGTCGGCAACGAGATCGAGGGCACCTCGGTGGAGCGCGCGCGGCTGGCAGTCTCGGAACTCGGACGCCTGCACGGCCCCGCCATCGGCGACCCGGCCCTGGCAGGCGCCGCGTGGCTGAACCGCCAAGCACCGATCGGCCAGGCGTTGCTTGCCCAGCTGTATGCCGGATTCGTCGAGCGCTACGGGAACCGCATCGCGCCGCAACACCGCGCAGTGTGCGACCGGTTCGTCGCAAGCTTCGACGCGTACCTGGCCGCCGACGAACAGGTGGGCGGTCCGAAGGGGCTGGTCCACGGCGACTATCGACTGGACAACATGCTGTTCGGCCTGCCCGGCGCCGACCGGCCGCTGACGGTCGTCGACTGGCAGACAGTCAGCTGGGGACCGGCGATGACCGACCTCGCCTACTTCATCGGTTGCGCGCTACCGGTGCCGGCGCGTCGGTCGCACGCCGACGAGCTGATGGCGTGCTATCACCGGGCGCTGGGTTCCACGACCACGCTGACCCTCGACGACGTGCGTGACGGAGTACGGCGGCAGACGTTCGCAGGAGTGATGATGACGATCGTGTCGCCGATGCTCGTGCAGCGCACAGACCGGGGCGACGAGATGTTCATGACCATGCTCGAGCGCCATTGTCAGCAGGTGCTGGACTACGACGCGTTGGCACTGCTACCGGAACCCGTTGCGCCGCGGCCCTTAGAGCCGGATCCCGCTGACGAGTTCGCACACCCGGCCGGCACGGAGCCGATGTGGAATGAAAGCTGGTATTGCGATTTCGTCGACCCGCATCAACGCATCGGCGGATATGTCCGGCTCGGGTTGACCCCAAACGAGGGCGCGGCGTGGTTCACCGCCCTATTGTGCGGTCCCGATCAGCCGACTGTCGCGGTCCTCGACTTCTCAGCGCCACTCGACGACCCGTTTACATTGCACACAAACACAATCGACTTCACCCACGAGGTCGTGGCCGAGCTGCAGACGTACCGCGTGCACGTTTCGGGTCGCGGGGAATCGCACGATGATCCGGCCGCGCTGCTGCGCGGCGAGCCCGGCCGTGGTGTGGACGTCACCATGGACCTGGAGTGGTCCACTGTCGGCACCCCGTATCGCTACCGCCTGACGCCGCGCTACGAAATCCCGTGCACGGTAACGGGCAGCGTCAGCGTCGATGGCCGGCGTATGACGGTCGACGCTGTGCCCGGACAGCGGGACCACTCGTGGGGGGTCCGCGACTGGTGGGGCATGGAGTGGGTGTGGAACGCGCTGCATCTCGATGACGGAACTGATCTTCACGGCGTGGACATCCGACTGCCCGGCGCGCCGCCGATCGGTGCCGGCTACATCCAGAGCCGGGGAGCCGGGCTGACCGAACTCCAAGCCGTCAGCGCCCGAGCATCGTTCGCGGACAACGGGTTACCGGTGACCACGACGATCACCTTCAACCCCGGCGCGGTGGAGGCGGTCGCCGACATCCAGGCTCACGCCCCGCTGCGGCTCGAGGCGCCCGACGGCCGGGTCGCCTGGTTCGCACGGGCCTGGGCGACGGTGGCCACGCCGGACGGTCGCCACGGTGCCGGCTGGATCGAGTGGAACCGACAGTGTTAATCCCCGGGTCGCTTCGCACCGGCCCGCCGGCCAGCATCCCGTGAGCCGCACTCAGCAGTACCTGACCTTCGCCGCTGCCATCCTGGTCACCGGTGTCCTCAGCGGTATCGCCGGCGGCTTCACGACCCTGGTCGTGAAGGCCATCGAGCACGTGGCCTACGGCTTTACCCAAGGACCACTGCTCACCGGCGTCAAGGACGCCCCTGTGGAACGGCGGCTGCTGGGACCGGCGATCGGCTGCGCGCTCGCCGGCTTGGGCTGGATGCTGCTGCGGCGGCGGGCCACGGTGCCCGATCTCAACGAGTCGATCCGGGAAGGCCGCCGATTCGCGCAGGTCCCGATGGCGGTCGACGCGCTGCTGCAGGTTCTGGCGGTCGGTTCCGGCGCGTCGCTGGGGCGAGAGCAAGCGCCCCGCCTGTTCGCCGCCGCCTCCACCGAGTTGCTGATCCGCGTCGGATCGATCCCGCCCGCGCACCGTCAGATCCTGCTGGGCAGCGCGGCCGGTGCGGGCTTGGCGGCCGTCTACAACGTGCCGGCCGCGGGCGTGTTGTTCGCTCTGGGCCTCGTGTTACGCACCTGGCGCCCACTGGCGGTGTTCGTCGCCGTGGCCACCTCATCGATCGCCACGGTCACGGTGTGGCCCATCACGCACGGCGCGCCGACGTTCCTTTGGCCGGATACGCATTTCACCTGGAAGACGTTCGTGTTCGCGATCACCGCGATGCCGCTGGCCGCGATCGTCGGCACCGCGTTCAACGGCCTGATCGCGCGGGTCAAACCGAGCGTGCCGCCGAAGTCGTGGACGCTGATACCGGCAGTCGGGCTGGCCGGGCTCGCGACCGGTACCGCATCGATCTGGATGCCGCAGATGCCGGGCAACGGCAAGAGCATCGTGCTGGAAAGCCTCGCGGGCGGTGACACGCTGGTCGCGGTCGCGGTGGCGGTGGTACTCAAACCGGTGCTCACCGCGTTGTTCATCCGGGCCGGCGCGGTGGGCGGCATGCTCACGCCCGCGTTGTCCACCGGCGTTGCGACCGGCGCGTTCGTGGCGCTGGCGGTCGACCGTCTCGGTGGACAGGCCAGTGTTCCGACGCTGGCGCTGATCGGTGGCGCGGCAGTTCTCGGGGTCACCCAGCATGCTCCGGTGTTCGCCGCGGTTTTCACCGCCGAGCTCACGCATCCGCCGTTGGAGGTGGGGGCCACGCTGCTGTTGGCCGCGGTGGGCGCACACGTCCTGCGCGGCGCCGTCACAACCGGGCGCTCGCGTCGTCGAGATCGTCGCGGCTCAATCCCATCGGTGTCATCGCCGGAATATCGCCGCCGGCGATGACTTGCCGGGTGATCGGCGTCAGCGCGGCGAACAGCTTCTCGACGTCGTCGTCGTCGAGCGCGTCGAGTGCACGCAGGGCGAGCCTGTCGGTGGATGATTCGATGTGGTTCTTGAGATCAGTGCCCGACGCGGTCAACGCGCCCTCATCATCGAGGAGCCCGCGCGCGGCCAGGGCGATCTCGTGTTCGCGCCACGAATCGTCGTCGTAATCGCGGGCACGCATCATGTATTCCCGGGGTACCCTTCCGGCGGCCGTGTGCAGCACATTGGACTCTCGACCCGAGATGCCCTCGGCGATCAGCACAGCGACGTGGGCGTCACCGCGATGCTCTCGCAGCAACGTGAGCGCGTGCCACAGCGCCAGTACCGGCTCGTCCGGCCAGGGCAGTGCCCGGTTCGCGGCGAACAGGGGACGCCCGTCCACACCGGCGTGCTTTGCGGCCCTACCGGCCAATTCGGCCGCGGTCCGGACGCTCTCGCAGTCATCGACGCCGTATCGGCGTAGCGCGGCTACCGCCGATTCGTGACGCGCGAGCAATGCCGAATCAGGCCCGGCGACCGCCCACGCCCCAGTCATCGCCTTGGCGACCCGCTCCGGTGCGAAGTTGTAGAACGTCGCGGTGACCACCTCCGCGGGCACCCTGCCCAGCGGCGCCGAGCGCGCCGCGAAGTACCCCATCCAAAATCCGCGATAGCCCAGGCCGTCGAGGGCCGCGCGTGCCTCTGGGGCGAAGTAGGTCACGGCGTGGACGGGTTCGAAACGATGAAAGAAACGGCGGGAAAGGCCGGGTCGTCGGTCCACCACAAGAGTTAACCTCAGCCTGCATACGGGCGCGCGGACCGGGGTAAGGACAAGCATGCGATCACCAATCGTCGTGATGGGGGTGTCGGGATCGGGCAAGTCGACGGTCGGGGCCGCAGTGGCGCAGCGGCTGGGCGTGCCGTTCGCCGACGCCGACGACTTTCACCCGCCCGCCAACATCGCGAAGATGAAGGCCGCCATCCCCCTCGACGATGACGACAGGTATCCCTGGCTGGAGGCGATCGGCCACTGGCTGGCCGAACACTGTCGAGAGGGTGGGGTAATGAGCTGCTCGGCGCTCAAGCGTAAGTATCGCGATCAATTGCGGAGGCATTGTCCGCAAACCGAATTCGTGCATCTGAGCGGCTCACCGGAGGTGATCGCCGCGCGGCAGGCAAGCCGGCCGGGTCATTTCATGCCCGCATCGCTGATGGCGTCGCAGTTCGCGACGCTCGAACCGCTCGCGCCGGATGAGCGCGGCACGACCCTCGATGTAACCCATGACATCGACTCGATCGTCGAAAGCTACCTCGCGCAGGCACATCCAAAGGAGACGTGATGAGCCCGATATTGCTCGCCGCCGACCTGCCCCGGCCGGTGGCGGCCGGGTGGCAGCTGATCCTGGCTGCATTGGTCGGCATCGCGTTGATTGTTGTGCTGATCACCGTCGCCAAACTGCACCCGTTCCTCGCATTGATCTTCGGCAGCCTCGCCGTTGGCAGCGTGGCGGGGGAGAACCCCGAGAAGGTGTTGAAGTCATTCGCAGACGGGTTCGGCTCGACCGCCGCCAGTGTGGGCATCTTGATCGCGCTGGGTGCGATGTTCGCGAAGCTTCTCGCCGATTCGGGGGGCGCCGACGAAATCGTCGACACGGTCGTTGGCCATGCGTCGCCGCGTGCACTTCCATGGGCCATGGCGCTGGTCGGCGCGATCATCGGGCTGCCGATGTTCTTCGAGATCGGCCTGGTTCTGCTGATGCCCGTGATCTATTTGGTCGCCCGGCGATCGCAGCAGTCGCTGATCACCGTCGGGATCCCGGCGTTGGCCGGTTTGTCGGCGATGCACGGCCTGGTCCCTCCGCATCCCGGGCCGCTGGTCGCGATCGCCAATCTGCACGCCGATCTTGGCATCACGTTGGCGCTCGGTGTGTCGGTGGCGATACCGACGGTGATCGTCGCAGGCCCGCTCTTCGGCAGGCTGGCGGGCCGTTGGGTCGTGATCGAGGCGCCGGACACATTCTCGACGAGCGAGTCGGGCGGCCCGGCACCGGCCGACGAAATCCGCCGTGACCGAACGGAACAGGGGTGGCGACGGCCCTCGTTCGGGATCACGCTGTTCAGCGTGCTGGTCCCGGTGGCGCTTATGCTCGGCAAGGCGGTCGTTGACGTCTTCGTCAAGGATGACAGCAGGCCATTCCGGGTTGTTTTTGACGTTCTCGGAACCCCGTTGGTGGCGCTGCTCATCGCGGTCGTGGTCGGCATGTTCACCTTCGGCGTGGGCGTGGGTATGTCGCGCGATGAGTTGGCGAAGTGCGTCGCGTCCGGTCTTCCGCCGGTGGCGGGCATCATCTTGATCGTCGCGGCCGGCGGCGGGTTCAAGCAGATCCTGGTGGACAGCGGGATCGGCACAATGCTCGCAGACTGGGCCAAGGGCGCCCATGTTTCCGTATTGCTGCTGGCGTGGGTGATTGCCGTGCTGATCCGGCTCGCCACCGGGTCAGCCACCGTCGCAACCGTGACCGCGTCATCGTTGATGCTCGGCCTTGTGGAGGGCATGAGCAGCGGCCAGGTCGCGTTGGTGGTACTCGCCGTCGGCTCGGGCTCGCTGTTCTTCTCGCACGTCAACGATGCCGGCTTCTGGCTGGTGAACCAGTACTTCGGCATGACCGTGGGTCAGACCATCAAGACCTGGTCGGTGATGGAATCCGTGCTGTCGGTTGTGGGGTTCGTGTTGGTGTTACTGCTGGGCCTGGTGATCTGACCGCTTGTCGATCCTCAAGCGAACTGTTCGAGCCGCTTCTGCGCCTTCGTGGCCGCTTTCTTGCCGCGCTTTTTGGCGGTTTCGGCCAATTCGGCGCCGCGTTCCCGCGCGATGTCCAGCAGCGGCGGGACCCGCTCGCCCGCGACATCGGCGAGTTCGCGGCCACGTTCTGCACCGGTGTGCAAACTCTGTCTCACTTTTTCGCTGACGGTATCCAGCGCCGCGCCATTGGGTGATGTTTCTGCCGGCAGCACAGCCGACACGGCATCGGCCACGCGGCGGGCCGCCCGCCGGCCCCGCCAGCCGAGCGACGGCTTCCCCTCTGTGTCGACCGATGCGATCATCAGGCCGCCGATCAGGCTTAAGTCCGTGAGGAATTCGCGCCGCTGTTGGACCTTCCGCTCCGGGTCGATCTCGGTCCAGAACAGGTGGCCGCCAAGGCTGCCCGGCACCACGGAGCAGGCCAGCGCTGCGGACGCCAGCCGGGGTAGCCTCCCGCTCGCCAGCAGCAGACCGCCCCCGATCTGCATCGCCGCGGTCACCCGGGCTAACGTTTCGGGGTCCTGCGGAACCTTCGTTGCCGCCGGCTCAGGCAATTTCTGTAGGGCCTCGACAGTCGGGCGAGCGGTCTCCGCCGCCTGTTCGGGTCGCCGTAATGCCTCGATCCCTTGCCCGATGAACACTGCCGATAGAAGGGGTCGCGCAATTCTGCGAACTAGCATGGTTTCGAATGCCCATCCGGGTGGGTTCGCAAACCCGCGTCGGGTGCTCCCGGCTCCCAATCGTTTCGCCGAGTACGCGCAGCACAGTCGAGTTCGCCAGCCGGGATCATCGATCGTCGACGAAACCACGTACTTCTCAACCTGATTCAGATAGTCGGTCGGCCCAGCAGCAACGCGTCCGCGGCCGAGTTGCGGTCCGACGCGCTACGCCATGGTGCCGACGAAGCCGACCTACGACAGCGCCGTGGACATCGGAGGCCGCCCGCGTGTCGACCTGTCACCCGGGCCCCGTGGCCGGGCACGCGCGATCGGCTACTCGCGGCCGGCGGCCCGATGCCGTCTACGTGCCTGGTCACGGCGCTGTCGTTGACGCCGCCTTCATCCGCCGGCAACAAGGCTGGCCGGCGCGCATATCGCCACTGTGACGAATCTCAAACGAAGAACGTGACGCACGTCATTGCCGTGCAGGCATCGCAACGCTGACCCTGGGCGTTTACCAACCCAAGGGCGTGTAACCACGAAGAGTTGTATTGGGGATAGCGGTGGCCCAAAAACCGAATGAATTTGCGTTTGCCTACGACCTGACGCTCGACGAAGCGCGCCGGCGGACTGCTGTGCTCGAGGCTATCGGAGACGACTGGGATCCCATCCAGGCGCTCACCGAAGAGGAGTCGGCATGGGACATGCTGTACTCCGGCCTCGACGACGAACAGCAGCGGATTTACGACGAGTTGGTGCGCGCCGGCGTGCTCCCGGATCGGGCGGCGAACCGTGTTGCCGATTGATCCGCACGCCGACCGAGGCCGGCGCGCCTGGCTGCCATGCCCGCGCTGCGATCTCGGCGCTCATTGCACCGAATGCCAGAGCAGCCGCAACTGCGCCACCCACTGGCAGTACCTGCTGAGCAACCAGGCCTGGCTGGTGCATCTTCAGTGCCCCGGCTGCGGACATGTCTGGACAGTCGACACCCGGCGGCGTCGCAGTCGACGCGACGACAAGGCGGCCTGACCTCAGGGCTGTGGGTGCTGCTGACCGCGCCGGCCACCGTCAGCCACCGGTCACAGCGGCGTACATTTTGTTGAACTCCTGGGTCTGCTGATCGGACAGCGCA
>Ga0209527_1000086_pt1 | contig 19108 bp, 16 predicted proteins | sample JacPinW_OM2H0_M2_FD_187968 | JGI IMG/M metagenome (GOLD analysis project Ga0209527, IMG submission 187968) | Forest soil microbial communities from Algoma, Ontario, Canada - Jack Pine, Ontario site 1_JW_OM2H0_M2 (SPAdes) (version 2) | ecosystem: Environmental > Terrestrial > Soil > Boreal... | reverse complement strand
AAGGTCCTTGAGCACTGGCTGACGTCGGCACGCTCCGATGACGAGGCCCGCGGCGTGATCTGGCCGACGATCCCACCGGATGTGTTGGGGCAGAGCGGGACGGCCTGGCAGATCTTCCCGAACTTTCAGATCGGGCAGGGACTCACCAGCGCGTTGTGCTACAGCGCCCGGCCCCACCCCAGCTACGACCCGAACAGGTGCATCTTCGAGGTGGCGGTGTTCGAGCTGTTCCCGAACGGCGAGGAGCCCCAGACGGAGTGGCAATACACCCCGGTCGGCGACCCCAACTGGCGGTCCGTGCTGCCTCAGGACTTCTCGAACATGGCGGCAGTGCAGCAGGGCATGAAGTCCCTTGGCTTTCGGGGGACAAAACCCAACCCGTATCGCGAGCGCAGCACCGTCAATCTCCACTACCAGCTGTCGAAGTACATGGGCACGGGCGAACCCCGAGAACTGCGATGAGCCGCTTGCGCGAAGAGCCGAGAACCGAGATGAGCCGCTTGCGCGAAGAGCCGGATTTTGTGAAGGAGAACGCACCCAGCATGACGATGCACCGAGAAGCCTGCGGACCCACGCAGACTCCCGACGACATCGATATCGATCGTCTTCGGGAGAAATATCGTCAGGAGCGTGCCAAACGGCTGCGCGACGAAGGGTCGAAGCAGTACGTCGAGCTGTCTGATGACTTCGCGGGGTATTACGAAACCGACCCACACACGCCGGTCGCACCGCGCGACCCGATCTCGGACGACGTCGACGTCGCCGTACTGGGCGGGGGCTTCGCAGGCTTGCTGTCGGCGGCCTACCTGAAGAAGGCCGGAGTTGGCGACGTTCGGATTATCGAGCTCGGTGGCGATTTCGGGGGTGTTTGGTACTGGAACCGGTACCCGGGCATCCAGTGCGACAACGAATCATATTGTTACATACCGCTGCTCGAAGAGCTCGACTTCATGCCGAGCAAGAAGTTCGCCGACGGCGCCGAGATTTATGAGCATTGCCGGCGCATCGGAAAGCACTTCGGGCTCTACGATTCGGCGATCTTCTCCACACAGGTGCGAGATCTGCGCTGGGACCAGGAGATCAAGCGCTGGCGAATCAGCACCAACCGCGACGACGACATTCGCGCTCGCTTCGTCGTGATGGGCTCGGGTCCGTTCCACCGGCCGAAGCTGCCCGGCATCCCGGGAATCAAGGATTTCAAAGGACACAGCTTCCACTCGTCGCGTTGGGACTATGACTACACCGGCGGGGACACTACCGGCGGACTGCACAAGCTCGCCGACAAGCGCGTCGCGCTCGTGGGGACGGGAGCCACCGGCGTACAACTCGTGCCGTACCTCGGGCGGGATGCCAAGCACCTGTATGTGTTCCAGCGCACGCCATCAACCGTCGACGAGCGTGGCAACACACCGACCGATCCCGGATGGGCAAAGTCGCTGAGGCCCGGATGGCAGAAGGAGCGGCAGCGCAATTTCCACGGCTGGACGTTCGAGGGAATGGCGCTGGGCCAGCCGGACCTGGTCTGCGACTTCTGGACCGAGCTCGGCCGTAACACGGCGGCCCGTGTCCTCGCCTTGGATGATCCTGCCGCCATGTCTCCCGAGCAATTCATGGCGATCAGGGAGGAGGAAGACTACAAGATCATGGAGCGGCTGCGGCGGCGCGTCGAGGGTCTCGTCGAGGACGGGGAAACCGCCGAGACGCTCAAGCCCTATTACCGGTTCCTTTGCAAGCGGCCGTGTAGCAACGACCAGTATCTGTCGACTTTCAACCTGCCCAACGTGACGCTGGTCGACGTCTCTTCGTCCAAGGGTGTCGAGCGTGCGACGGAAAGGGGACTCGTCGCCAACGGCGTTGAGTACGAAGTTGATTGCATCATCTATGCCAGCGGCTTCGAGATCACCACGGAGATCAGCCGACGGTACTCCATTGATGCGATCGCAGGTCGCGACGAGCTGTCGTTGTTCGACTATTGGCACGACGGATACAAGACGTTGCACGGGATGACCAGCCGCGGATTCCCCAACCAGTTCTTCACGGGCTTCACCCAGGTGGGCATCTCCGCCAACATCGCCGCGAACTACGAGCTGCAGGGCGAACACATCGCGTACATCATCTCCGAAGCGCTGGTGCGGGGCGCCACCACCGTGGAGCCCAGCCAGGAGGCGCAGGACGAGTGGTGCACGACGATTCGCGACACCGCGATTGACAATTCGGCGTTCGACGCCGAATGCACGCCGGGCTATTACAACAACGAAGGCGGGGGCGGCGGAGAGGGAATCCGGTCGCACCTCGGCGAGCCATATGGCCCCGGTTTCTACGCCTTCGGTGATCTGCTGAAAGAGTGGCGCGAGAAGGGCGATCTGGACGGCCTGGTGCTCGGAAGATGAATGCCTGAACTGAGATTCGACGATCGTGTGGCCGTCGTGACCGGTGCCGGCCGCGGATTGGGCCGCGCCTACGCGAAGCTGCTCGCGTCGAAGGGCGCGAAGGTCGTGGTCAACGATTCGGGCGCCAGCCTGACCGGGGACGGCAGCGACGCGGGACCCGCAGAAGCGGTGGTGCGGGAGATCCAAGCAGCGGGCGGGGCGGCCGTCGCATGTACCGAGTCCGTCGCGACCCCGGAGGGCGGCACCACGATCATCCATACCGCCCTGGACCGCTACGGCCGAATCGATATCCTGATCCACAACGCGGGCAACGTTCGTCGGGCCCCCCTCAAGGAGATGACCTATGAGGACTTCGATGCCGTCCTCGACGTGCATCTTCGAGGGGCCTTCCATGTGGTCCGGCCCGCCTTTCCGGTGATGTGCGACGCAGGTTACGGCCGCGTCGTGTTGACCTCATCGATCGGCGGCCTGTATGGGAACCACGGCGTCGCGAACTACGCGGCGGCCAAGGCGGGCGTCATCGGACTGTCCAATGTCGTCGCGCTGGAAGGCGCCGCCGAAGGGGTGAAGAGCAACGTGGTCGTGCCTGCCGCGGCGACGAGAATGGCAGAGGGGCTGGACACATCGGCTTACCCGCCGATGGGACCCGAGCATGTCGCGCCCGCGGTTGCCTGGCTTGCGCACGAATCATGCTCGATCACAGGGGAAATACTGGTCGCAGTCGCTGGCCGGGTGGCCAAAGCGCTCATCGCCGAGACTCCGGGCGTGTACCGCTCTTCGTGGTCGATCGAGCAGGTCGGCGAGGACCTTGCCGCCATCGGTGACGCGACCGCGCCCGTGGTCTTTCCCGTCGTTGCGGACGGTCACGTCGAGCACATCCGCTACAGCTTCGAGATGGCACACCGTGGCTAGCGGCCCGCTGATCGGGGTGTGCGTGGTGGATCTCACCGCGATGGTGATGGGCCCGTATTGCACGCAGATCATGGCCGACATGGGCGCTGACGTGATCAAAGTCGAGCCGCCCGAGGGCGATAACACGCGCTACATCTCGGTCGGTCCCGCACCGGGAATGAGCGGCGTCTTCGTGAACGTGAACCGCGGCAAGCGCAGCGTTGTGCTGGACCTGCGGTCCGAGGCGGGCAAGAGCGCACTGCGCGCGCTCATCAAGGAAGCTGATGTGTTCATCCACTCGATGCGGTCAAAGGCGGTCGCAAAGCTCGGGTTCGGCTATGACGAGGTCGCCGCGATCAATCCGGCGATCATCTACACCAACTGCTACGGGTATGGCCGGCGGGGACCACAGCGGGACCGGCCCGCGTATGACGACACCATTCAGGCCGAGTGTGGACTGCCCGCCATCCAGGAACAGCTGACAGGTGAGGCGAGCTATGTCGGCACGATCCTGGCGGACAAAGTCGCCGGTTTGACGGCGCTGTACGCCACGATGATGGCGCTGTTCCACCGTGAGCGGACGGGGGAGGGGCAGGAGGTCGAGGTCAGCATGTTCGAGACGATGGCGTCGTTCATCTTGGTCGAGCACGCCAATGGCGCCATGTTCGACCCTCCCCTGGGGCCCGCCGTGTATCCCCGTACGGTTGCGCCCAACCGCAGGCCGTACCCCACCCGCGACGGCCATATTGCGGCGCTGATCTACAACGACAAGCAGTGGAACGCCTTCATCGACGCGGTGCGGCCAGCATGGGCCAGTGATAAGTACGCCACTCTCGAGCTGCGGGCCCGCCACATCGACGCCGTGTACGGCCACGTGGCAGAGACGTTGAGGGAACGCACTACAGACGAGTGGCTAACACTGTTCCATGAGCTGGAAATACCCGCCGCACCGATTCACACCCCAGACGCGCTGTTCGACAATCCCCACCTGAATGCCGTTGGTCTGTTCGAGACCGTGGACACACCGCACGGCCCGGTGCGCTTTCCAGGTGTGCCGACGTGGTTTTCGCGGACACCGGGCCGGGTCGCCGGGCCGGCACCGGAGCTGGGTGCAGACACTGCCGAGGTGTTGGAGAGAATCGGCATGACCGCCGTGGAAGCGGAACCGGCGCTGGGGTCAGGATAGGAGGGTTGCGGGGTGGACTTCGATATGGGTGAAAAGGCGACGCAACTTCGCGGTGAGCTGCGTGAGTTGGTGAAAACGCATGTGCCGGGAGACTTCCTGGGCGCATTCACGGATGCCCCCGCCGATTTGGCGGTGGCCCAGCGGTTTTGCCGGCTACTGGCCGAGCGTGGGCTGCTGTGCCTGTCCTGGCCGGAAGATTTCGGTGGAGGGGGCGCTTCGGTGTGGGAGCAGACCGTGGTGCGCGAGGAAATGTGGGCCCACCACGAGCCCCGGGGTGCTCAGTACATGGGAGTCAACTGGGTTGGGCCGATCATCATGCGCCACGGCACCGAAGAACAGCAGCGCAAGCACCTGCCGCCGATCGCGCACGGCGAGGTGATCTGGTGCCAGGGCTTTTCGGAACCCGAGGCCGGCTCCGACCTGGCGTCGCTGCGCACCGCCGCGCGGCGGGATGGTGACGGCTGGACGGTGAACGGGCAGAAGATCTGGACGTCCTACGCGACGATGGCGCAATGGTGCTTCCTGCTGGCCCGAACCTCGAAGGGGGAGAAAAAACAACAAGGCCTGACAATCTTCCTGGTGCCCATGGACGATCCGGCGATCCAGGTGCGCCCGATCCGTGCGATGTTGGGTCCGCACCACCTCAACGAGGTGTTCTTTGACGACCTGCGGGTTACCGAAGCCGATGTGCTGGGCCCGATCGACGGGGGCTGGTCGATCGTGCAGGACGTGATGTCGTTCGAGCGGGTCGGCATCGCACGGTATGCCCGATGCGAACGCCTGCTGGCGGCAGCGCCGTCGGTGCTCGGCGACCGGTGGGACGACGTGGCCGTGGAATTACGCGGGCGGTGGGCACGAATGCTCACGCATTGCCGCCGCGCGCGGTTGCTCGCCTATCGGGTGGTCTCGTTGCAGAGCAGCGGACGGATACAACCGGGCGACGCGGCCGCGTACCGGATCGCTGTTACGAAACTCGACCAGGACAGCGCCGAAGTACTGATGGAGATCGTGGCCACGGTACCCAGAGACGATCCGGCCAGCCGGTACTTCCGTGCCGAAGTGGAAGACCACTGGCGGTATTCGCAGGCGTCCACAGTCGCGTCAGGCAGCATCGAAGTGCAACGCATGCTGCTGTCGAGGGCTCTATTGGCGGCCTCATGATCCTCGACCTGGGCGACGAAGCCAAAGAGTTCGGGCGCGAGGCCCTTCGCGCGTTCGAGACCGCCGGCGGCGACCAGCTGCTCCAGCAGGCCGAAGCCAAGCCCGACACCCGGGAAGCGCTCGTCGCCCCGATCCTGGACGGGCTGGGTGCGTGGGAGCTCGACGTCCGCACCGACCGCGATTGCCTGGAGGCGGCCGCCGCGCTGTGCCGCAGCGCGGGCTACTGGGGGCTGCCCTATCCCGTGGCCGAACGGCTGTCGCGGCCCACCGACCTCGACGTCGACGGTCTGATCGTGGTAGCCGACGGCTCTCCCGAGGCGATCATCTGCGGCCTCCAAAAGCATTGGACCGCTGTGACATTGGGCGGCCACAGAAGTAGCGTGGTCGGCCAGTCCACGGCCGGGCCCGCCTTCTCGGTCGCACTCGAACTGTCCGCACTGGACGACCACGGAGCCGGCGATGTCGCGCTGGGGCTGGTGCTGCCGTGCTGGACGCTGCTCGGAATGCTCGATCGCGCCATAGAACTCACCATTGCGCATGTCCGCCTGCGCAAGCAGTTCGGCCAGCCCCTGGCCTCGTTTCAAGGTGTCCAGTTCCAGTTGACCGACGCCGAGGTGGAGCGCAGCGGTCTGGAGATGCTCGCGAAGTACGCATTGTGGAGCGTCGGAGCCGTCGGTGATGATGCGCTCGACGATGCGCTGGCGCTGCGGCTGGCCGCCATCGAGGCGGCCGAAGTCGTGTTCCGGGTCTGTCACCAGTTGCACGGCGCGGTCGGGTTCTGTGACGAGACCACCCTGTCGTGGCTATCCCGGTACAGCCAGCCGCTGCGGCGACTTCCGTTGGGCCTCTCGGCGACTCGCGACTACCTGACCCGCCGCCTTGGCGGGAGAGCGTTGACAGGACTGTTCTCATGAAATACGACCTGCCCGACGAGCTGACCGTCGACGCGGACGGCGCGGTGCGCACCGTCGTCATCAACCGCGCCGACGAACTCAATTGCGTCAATGAGAACCTGCACTGGGCGCTGGCCAACGTCTGGCGACAATTGGCCGCCGACAGGGCAGCTAAGGTGGTGATCCTCACCGGTGCCGGACGCGCATTCTGTGCGGGCGGCGACCTCAACTGGATCACAACGTTTCTCGACGACCCCGTCGCACGCGACGAGAGCATTCGCGAGGGGTCTCAGATCATCGAGGAGATGCTGCGATTCCCGTTGCCGGTGATCGCGGCGGTCAACGGACCCGCGGTCGGCCTGGGCTGCAGCATTGCGTTGTTGTGCGACATCATGCTGATCTCCGAGGCGGCGCATCTGGCGGATCCGCACGTCGCCGTGGGTCTGGTGGCCGGAGACGGCGGCGCCGCATTGTGGCCGCTGCTCACGCCGATCATGCGGTCCCGCGAATACCTCTATACCGGTGACCGCATCTCCGCGGCTAGCGCTGTCGAGCTGGGCTTCGCGAGCCGCGCTGTCGCGCCGGACGACCTGATGGACCAGGCGCGTCGGCTTGCGGCACGCCTCGCCGCTCAATCCCCGGAGGCGCTGCAGGGCACCAAGCGGATCGTCAACATGTACCTGTCCCAGGTGCTCGGCGGCCCGATGCAAGCAGGCTTTGCGGCAGAGCAGGTCACCATGCAGACAGCGGACCATCGAGCCAAAGTCCTGGCGTTCAAGCAGAAGTCGAAGCGCACATGACGCCGACCGCTGATCTCGACGAGTTCCGCGCGACCGTCCGGGCATGGTGTGATGAGCACGTCCCCTCGGACTGGCGTCGGGCCCAGACCGATGTCGACGACGAGCAGTTCGTCGACTTCCAGAAGTGGTGGTTCCAGGAGCTGCGCGCCGCGGGCTTCGCGGTTCCGCACTGGCCGCGCGAGTGGGGTGGCGGGATGTCGGTCGCCGAACAGATCATCTTGTACCGGGAGCTGGCCGCGCACGACGCCCCGCGGCTCGTCCTGGCGTTCGTCGGGATCCACCACGCGGCATCGACATTGCTCGCCGCGGGCACCCAGGAGCAGCTGCAGCGACATCTCCCGGCCATCCTCGGCGGCGAGATCTGGGTCCAGGGCTTCTCCGAACCCGAGGCCGGATCTGATCTGGCCAGCCTGCGCACGTCCGCCCGCAGGGACGGTGACAGCTACGTCATCAACGGCCAGAAACTGTGGGCCAGCGGCGGGATGCACGCCGACTGGTGCCTACTACTCGCCAGGACCGACCCGGATGCAGCCAAACGGAAAGGCATTTCGTACTTCCTGCTCGACATGAGCACTGCCGGCGTCGACGTGCGGCCCATCCGTAACGCAATCGGGGAGTCTCACTTCTGCGAGATTTTCCTCAACGACGTGAAGATCCCGGCGGCAAACCTCGTCGGTGCGGAGAACGCGGGATGGCAAGTGGCTCAGGCGACGCTGGGCGCCGAGCGCGGATTGACGATGCTGGAGCTCGCGGAGCGCCTCGGCCACGCCGGGTTCCGCTGGCTGGTCGAGGCGTGCCGCCGGGGCCGGCTGATCGAGGACGCCGTGGTGCAAGACAAGCTGGCGCAGTTCGATATCGAGATCACCGGCCTGCGCGGCCTGTGCCGGGACCTGGTGGAACGCAGCGAAGCAGGGACGGCCGGTGCGGCCGACGCGTCGGTCGTAAAGCTGTTCTACAGCGAATTGCTACAGCGGCTCACCGATTTCGGCGCTGAGATCGGTGGGCTCGCCGCTCACACCCAACTGACCAAACCGATATCGAGCGGGTGGGAGTCCGGGTCGTGGGTGCTCGACTTCATCGGGTCGTGGGAGTGGACGATCCCCGGAGGATCGAGCGAGATCCAGCGCACCATCATCGGTGAGCGGGGTCTGGGCCTGCCGAGAGAACCGAGCGCGGTCGGATGAGCGGCAAGTTCAAGGAGTTCCACGACGAGCTGCGCTCGGTCGCAAGTGATCTGCTGGCAAAGGACGCCGCGGTCGATTGGCCACTGCTCGCCGAAGCCGGATGGACGGGCCTCGAAGCGCCAGAAAACCTCGGCGGGGCCGGCGCAGGCTTCGGCGAGGTGGCGGTCGTCCTCCAGGAAATGGGCAGGGCCGCCACACGAAGCGCCTACATCGGCGGAACCGTCCTGTCGGTCGGCACTCTGATCGCACTGCAGCCCAGCGCAACTCGCGACGCGCTGCTCAGTGATGTCGCCACCGGTGCGGTGAGGACAGCTGTCGCATTATCGCGCGATGGTCAGGACGTCGATCCCTCGGCGCCGTTTCGCATCGAATCCTCGTCGGCTGGTCTGCGGATCACTGGTCGGTCCGAGTTCGTGCCGGACGCCGACGGTGCCGACCGACTGCTGCTACTCGCGAACGCCGCGGACGTGCCGGTGGTCGTCGTCGCCACGGCGCAGGCATCCGGACTCTCGGTGACCCCACAACCGACAGTCGACGAGACACGTCGACTGTCGGTGGTAGTCGCTGACGGTGCAATGGCGGACGAGTCGTCGGTGTGGCGGTTCGACGGCAATCCCGGAACGCGAGTGCGTCGCCTGCTGGACCGGGCGGCGGTGGCCGTCGCCTGCGACAGCGTCGGACTGGCGGAGGCCATGCTCTCCGCTACGGTGTCCTACGCCGCGGTGCGCCACCAGTTCGGCCGCCCGATCGGATCGTTTCAGGCCGTCAAGCACGCCTGCGCGGACATGCTGGTGCGAATTTCGGTTGCGCGCCAACTCGTCAGCGCCGCGGTCGAGGCCATCGCCGACGATCGCACGGACGCCGCGACGGCGGCATCGATGGCGAAGTCCTACGCCACCGCCGCGGCGGTCGACGTCGTCGGAAAGGCCATGCAGCTGCACGGCGGCATCGGATACACGTGGGAAAGCGGCATCCACGTCTACCTCAAACGCGCCGCGCTGAACCGTTCGCTGTTCGGCTCGCCCGCGGCGCACCGAAAACAACTCGCGCAGCGCTACTCCCAAGGGACCTAACATCTAGGAGTACGAAAATGGGTGTACCCGTTTACAAACGAATACTGGACCTGTTCGAAGTCGAGGGTGTCAACACGCTGTTCGGAATCCCGGACCCGAACTTCGTCCACATGTTCCTCGAAGCAGAAACACGCGGCTGGACGGTGGTGTCGCCGCATCATGAGGAGAGCGCCGGCTTCATGGCCGAGGCGGTCTCGCGCATGACCGGACAGCCGGGTCTGTGCGTCGGCACGCTCGGGCCGGGTGTCGCCAACATCGCCGGTGCGATGATGTGCGCCAAGGTCGAGAACTCACCGGTCATATTCCTGGGCGGGCAGCGGGCACGCATCACCGAACGACGGGTGCGTCGCGGACGCATCCAGTTCGTCCGTCAGGAGGCCCTCTTCGCGCCATCGGTGAAGTACAGCGCATCGATCGAATACGCCGACCAGACAGACGAGATCGTCCATGAGGCGATCCGCCGGGCGATGTCCGGCACGCCCGGCCCGGCTTATATCGAGTTTCCGTCACATGTGATTACCGAAGAGCTCGACGTGCCCGACCCGTTGCCGTCCAGCGCATATCGTCTCGTCAACCAGAGCGCGGGTGCGCGGGAGGTCGCCGAGGCGGCGAAGCTGATCCGGGATGCCAAGAATCCGATCCTGCTGGTGGGGCACGGCGTGCACACGTCGCGCACGGGCACATCGGTCAAGGAGCTCGCCGAGCTGATGGCGTGCCCGGTGATCCAGACGTCGGGCGGCACCTCGTTCATCCCCGGGCTCGAGGATCGCACCTTCCCCTATGGGTTTTCGTCCGCAGCCGTGGAGGCGGTGGTGACGTCGGACCTGTGCGTCGCGCTCGGCACCGAGCTCGGCGAGCCCGTGCATTACGGCAGGTCCCGGCACTGGGCCGACAACGACGCGAACCGCAAGTGGATCTATGTCGAACAGGATCCGACGGCGATCGGCGTGAACCGGCAGATCGACGTGCCGCTGGTGGGCGACCTGCGCGGGGTCGTCCCCCAGCTGGTTGACGCGCTGAAGAACAGCCCGCGCCCGCCGTCGGCCGCTCTCGAGGGCTGGATCAAGCAGGACGCCGACCAGCTGGCCGAGCTGGCAGAGACCGCGCCCAGCGGCAGGACGCCCATCCATCCCGCCCGCTTCGTCGTCGAGGCGACCAAGGCCTTCCCGGCCGAGGGCATCATGGTTCGCGACGGCGGCGCGACCGTCATCTTTCAGTGGACGTACTCGCTGGCGAAACCCCGCGACGTCATCTGGAACCAGAACTTCGGCCATCTCGGCACTGGGCTGCCGTATGCGGTCGGCGCGTCCGTCGCCGATGGCGGCAAACGGCCGGTCATGCTCCTGACTAGTGACTCGTCGTTCCTGTTCCATATCGCGGAGCTGGAAACGGCTGCGCGCCTGAGACTTCCGCTCGTGTGCGTCGTCGGTGTCGACAACCAGTGGGGCCTCGAAGTCGGCGTGTACAAGCGCACATTCGAGCAGCCGTCGCCGCAACCCGGCGTCCACTGGAGTAAGAACGTCCGCTTCGACAAGATCGCCGAGGGGCTGGATTGCCACGGCGAGTACGTCGAGCACGAGGAGGACATCGGGCCCGCGATCAAGCGGGCTTATGCCAGCGGCAGGACCGCGGTCGTCCACGTCTGTATCGATCCGAAGGCCAATTCGGAGGAGATGCCCAACTACACCGAATTCAGAACGTGGTATGCAGAAGGCACGCAGTAAGCGGAAGGCCCCAGAAAAGGAAACGCTATGCGCGAATATCTGAAGTTCTACATCGACGGCCAGTGGGTCGATCCAGTTGAGCCGAAAACGCTGGACGTCGAGAACCCGACCACCGAGCAGGTGTCCGGCAGGATCGCGGTGGGTTCGGCAGCCGATGTCGACAAGGCGGTCACCGCGGCGCGGCGCGCGTTCGCGACCTGGTCGCAAAGCAGCCGCGAAGAGCGGCTGGACGTGTTGCAGGCGATCCTTGCCGAATATCAGAAGCGCACCGGCGACCTCGCGGACGCGGTGACCGAGGAGATGGGGGCGCCGCCGTCGCTGGCCGCCGGACCGCAGGTCGGTATGGGCATGGGTCACCTCCTGACGGCCATCGATGTGCTGAAGAACTTCGCCTTCGAGGAACAGCACGGCACGACGCTCGTCGTGAAGGAGCCGATCGGCGTCTGCGGGCTGATCACCCCGTGGAACTGGCCGATCAACCAGATCGCCTGCAAGGTGTATCCGGCGCTCGCGACCGGCTGCACCATGGTGCTCAAGCCGTCCGAAGTCGCGCCGTACTCGGGCCAGATCTTCACCGAGATCATGGATTCCGCGGGCGTACCGGCAGGCGTCTACAACATGGTGTTCGGCGACGGTCCCGGTGTGGGCGTGGCGATTGCCAGTCATCCCGACATCGACCTGGTCTCGTTCACCGGGTCGACCCGCGCCGGTGTCGACGTCGCCAAGAACGCAGCAGCGACCGTCAAACGTGTGACCCAGGAGCTCGGTGGCAAGAGCCCGAACATCGTCATCGACGATGCGGACTTCGCGAAGCACGTCACCGCGGGCGTGTCGGTGATGATGCTCAACTCCGGCCAGAGCTGCAATGCACCTTCACGGATGCTCGTGCCGAAGGCCCGCATGGAGGAAGCCACCGCCATCGCCGGTGCAGTCGCCGAGGCGGTGGCCGTCGGCGATCCCGCCAACAAGGCCGCCATCGGTCCGGTGGCCTCTGGTGCCCAGTTCAAGAAGGTTCAGGGCCTGATCCAGAAGGGCATCGACGAAGGGGCCACCCTGGTCGTCGGCGGCCCCGGCCGGCCGAACGGACTGGACACGGGTTTCTACGTAAGGCCCACTGTCTTCGCGGGCGTCACCAATGGCATGACCATCGCCCGGGAGGAGATCTTCGGGCCGGTGCTGTGCATCCTCGGCTACGACACCCTGGACGAGGCCGTCGAGATTGCCAACGACACCGATTACGGTCTGGCCGGCTACGTCTCAGCGGCCGACATCGACGTGGCACGAGCGGTGGCTCGGCGACTCCGTGCGGGCTCCGTGGCGATCAACCACGCCTTCGATCTGAACGCTCCGTTCGGCGGTTACAAGCGAAGCGGTAATGGTCGCGAATGGAGCGAGTTCGGCTTCCACGAGTACCTGGAGATCAAGAGCGCACTGGGCTACGTGTCGGAGGGCGCCGCGTCCTAACCGCTGGCGGCAGTGGGGGCACGCTTCGTCGCGCGTTTACGTGCGGGCCTGGGGTAGGGTGCCCCGAATTCCGGTACCGGATGCGGACCCGCCGCACGGGTGGCCGCGATCGCCGCGCGCAGTGGCCGCGCCAAAACGGCGAACGAGGCCATGTCGAGCACCATCGGCGTGAGGAGCCGGTTGTGGATGTAAGCGAACCCGCTCCCGGTTTCCGGGTCGGCCCATCCGACCGTTCCTCCGAGCCCGATATGACCAAACCCCTTGAGTAAGCCTGGAATTGGCGATTCGTGATACCCGAGGTGGAACGGCATGGGCACGACCATGTTCAGGTCGGGCAACACGCGTGGCTTACCTGCCAGGTCGCGCGCCAATTCCGATGACAGGAACTCCTTTCCATCGATGCGGCCGTCGTTGGCGAGCGCGGCGTACATCTTGGCCAGACCGCGACCCGTGACCACGCCGTTGGCGGCTGGGATCTCGCCGTCGAGGAACGGGGTATCGCCCTGCACAAAGGATTTGATGCCCGGGAAGTACATCGAGCCGAGCACACCGGAGAACGGCAGCCCGGCCACCCTTGGCGCGACCAAGTTGAACAACCGGTTCGGCCGAGTGCTCTGTGGCGCGAGGATCTGGGCAACCTCGGTCGGCGAGCCGGCCGGGGGGCGGCCGAGGTGCAAACCGTCGGTGTTCAACGGCCGCGCCACCTCGGTACGGATGAGTTCCCGCATGCCTTTGCCCGTCACCGATCTCGCCAGCCCAGACACCAGCCATCCGTAGGTCAGTGCGTGGTACGCGGGCGCGCCCTTGAGGTGGTCGGGAGGCGCGGCGGCCAACCGCTCCTCCATCAAAAGGTGATCCATCAACTCCGTCTTGCTGACACCCTTGAGGTGCGACAGACCGGATCGATGCCGCAGCATGTCACGAACGGTGATGTCCGACTTGCCGTTTGCGCCGAACTCCGGCCAGTACTCGGCGACCGGCGCGTCGTAGGACAACAGTCCGCGGTCGACCAGCCGGTGGATCACCGTCGAGGCCACTGCCTTGGTCGCGGAGAACACCATCGCGCCCGTGTCGGCCGTCCAGCGCACCTCGCCGGCGCGGTCCGACCACCCGGTCCAAACGTCGACGACCGGCTGACCGTCGATGTACACCGCCAGCGCCCCGCCGCCGAACCGGCGCCCCGGGAACAGCTGAGTGAACAGCCGGATCACGCTTGCGAATCGGGGATCGGCGGCGCCTTGCACGCCGCGCGGCAGACCGCGGTCGGGTTCGAGCACTGACGACACTGTCATGGTGCTCATGATGCGTCCGGGCGGTAGCCGGCTTTCATGAGAATGACGTTATCATCTGAGGACAATCACGTAACCGGCCGGAACGTGGCCCAGGACAGGTGAGAAATGCGCTTCGCGATCACGCATCCGATCCACAACCACCCGTACAACCCGGAGCTCGTCTCTGGTCACGGCGTCGCCAAAGTCGCGGCATCGGCAGATGCGGCCGGGTTCCACGGCTTCGGCTTCACGGATCATCCGGCGCCGACGCAGCGCTGGCTCGACTCCGGCGGGCATGACGCGCTCGACCCGTTCGTGGCGATGGGATTCGCCGCGGCGGCTACGACGAACCTTCGCCTGATCCCGAACGTCGTGGTTCTGCCGTACCGCAATCCGTTCGTGGTGGCCAAGGCGGGCGCGACGCTCGACCTCCTTTCCGGCGGGCGGTTCACGCTGGCGGTTGGCGTCGGCTATCTCAAACGCGAATTCGCCGCGCTCGGTGTCGATTACGACGAGCGCAGTGAGGTGTTCGACGAGGCGCTGCAGGTGATCCGGACGATCTGGACCAGAGACGACGTCACGTTCGAGGGCCGGCACTTCACTGCGCGCGGGATCACCGCGCACCCCCGACCGGTGAGTCGTCCGCATCCGCCTATTTGGATCGGTGGTAACACGGGTCGGGCCCGTCAGCGGGTCGCCACCCACGGCGACGGCTGGTGCCCGTTCCCTGCGCCTGCCTTGATGGCCAACACGGCAGGGACGGCGGCGTTGGACACTGATGAGCGGCTTCGTAACGGCATCGAGGACTTGCGGCGCCGCGTCGACGCTGACGGCCGGGACCCGTCATCGGTCGACATCTGCTTCACCAACTCGGCCGGCGGCAGCCCGGGCCGGCCCGACTTCAACGCTGACGCGTATCTGACCGGCCTCGACAAGCTGGCGGGTGTCGGGGTGACGTGGGTACAGGTTGGCGTGCCGGGCGACAGCCTGGCGCACGCGCTTGAGGCGATCGATCGCTTCGGTGAGCTCGTGATCGCGAAGACCTGATGGTGCTGACCCGCGACGCTGTGTCGCTCGACGGCCGCGTCGCCAGCGGCGAGAACATGATTTCCGATTTAGAGTAATGGCATTGTACGCTTTCGTAAGCGCATTATTGACAGTCGGACCCCACGGAGGATCGCTCGATGCAGAAGGCGCTCGCACCCGAGATTTCGACCTGGCCGGAGGAAAATCCGCAGCTCATCGGCAGTAAGTGCGGTGCCTGTGGCGCGACGGCATTCCCCCAGCAGGACCATTGCCCGAGGTGCAGCGCCGGCGAGATGGCGGCGTTGCTGCTGCCGCGGCGCGGGACGCTGGTCACCTGGACGACGCAGGGTTTCCCGCCCGGGGCACCCTACGCCGGCCCGACCGGCAAGGATTTCGTGCCGTTCGGGGTCGGGCTGGTCCAACTGGACGACGTGATCAGGGTCGAGGGCCGGCTCACCGAGAATGATCCTGCGAAGCTTCAGTTCGGCATGGATGTCGAGCTGACGATGGTGCCGTTCACCACCGACGACGAGGGCAACGACGTCGTGACGTTCGCCTTCCGGCCGCTCTGAGGAAAAGAGGAATTGCCGAGATGAATGACGTGGCGATCATCGGCGTCGGGCTACACCCGTTCGGTCGATTCGACAAGACCGCGATGCAGATGGGCTCCGAGGCCATCCAGACCGCCCTCGGCGACGCCGGTATCGAATGGAAGGATGTGCAATTCGGTGTCGGTGGTAGTTATGAGGTCTGCAATCCCGACGCCGTGACCCGGCTCGTGGGGCTCACGGGCATCCCGTTCATCGACGTGTTCAACGCCTGTGCCACCGCCGCCACCGCAATTCAGGTCTGTGCCGACACAATTCGCATGGGCAAGTACGACATCGGGATCGCGATCGGCATGGACAAGCACCCGCGCGGCGCCTTCACCGACGATCCCGCGAAGCTGGCGCTGCCCCAGTGGTATGCGGAGAACGGCCAGTTCGTCACCACCAAGTTCTTCGGCATGAAGGCCAACCACTACATCCACAAGCACGGCATCTCGCAGGAGACACTGGCCAAGGTGGCGGCGAAGAACTTCCGCAACGGCGAGCTGAATCCGAATGCGTTCCGCCGCAAGCCGATGTCCGAGGACGCGATCCTGAGCTCGCCGGTGCTGAACTACCCGCTCACGCAGTACATGTTCTGTGCGCCCGACGAAGGCGCCGCAGCGGTGATCATGTGCCGTGCGGATATCGCGGAGAGGTACACGTCAAAGCCCGTGTACGTGAAGGCAACCGAGATTCGCACGCGTCGCTACGGCGCCTACGAGGTGCACGCGACGTCGGCCCCGCTCGATGACGACGTCTCGCCGACGGTGTACGCGTCGAAGGCGGCGTTCGAGGCGGCAGGCGTGGCGCCGGAAGACGTCGACGTCATCCAGCTTCAGGACACCGACGCCGGGGCAGAGGTGATCCACATGGCCGAGGCCGGGTTCTGTGCCGACGGCGATCAGGAGAAGCTGCTGGCCGACGGCGCCACCGAGATCGGTGGTTCGCTGCCGATCAACACCAGCGGCGGTCAACTCTCCGGCGGTCGACTGCACGGGATGGGCTTCCTGCACGAGGCGTGTGTGCAGTTGTGGGGCGAGGGCGGCGACCGGCAGGCACCCCACACTCCTGAGGTGGTGGCCGTCGGTGTGGGCGGCGGACCGGTGGCCGGGTCGATGCTGTTGAGCAGCCGGTAGATCGATGACTGCGGTCGACGACATGACGCTCGGCGACATCGTCACCGACAACGCGGTCCGCTTTCCCGACGTCGTCGCCTACCGACACGGCGAACGCGCCACCACCCATGCACAGTTACGGGATCGGGCAGTGCGGTTGGTGTCGGCGATGGCCGCGGCCGGGGTGCAGCGTCAGGACCGCATCGCGGTGCTGAGTCGCAACAGCATCGAGTTCGGCGAACTGAACGCGGCCGCCCAGCTCAGCGGAATCATCATGGCCACCATCAACTTCCGGCTCTCCCCGCCGGAGATGGCGGATGCGCTGCACCGCGTCGCCCCGTCGATCGTGTTCTGTGCCGAGGAGTTCGTTCCGGCGATCGCCGATTCCGTAACGGGGCCGACGCTGGTGACCATCGGGGGCAAGGATCGGCCGGGGATCATCGGCTATCAGCGATTCGTCGAAGGAGGCCGCGGCGGCGAGCCCGAGTTCGTAGCCCGGCCCGACGACATCGCCTACCTGTTGTTCACCAGCGGCACGACCGGTGCGTCCAAGTGCTGCATCCTCGGGCAGCGCGAGATGCGTGAGGTCGCGTTCACGATGAACAACGAGATGCGCTGCGGCAGCGCCGATCGCGGGCTGATCAATATGCCGATGTTTCACTTCGGTGCGCTCGGGATCATCGGCGGACTGCATGCCCGCGGCGGAACCGTGGTGCTCCAGCAACAGTTCGACGCGGCCGACGCCGTGCGGTTGGTCGCCGAGGAGCGGATCACGGTGTTGCACCTGGCGCCGGTCATGCTCAGGGCGCTGCTCGACCAGGTGGGAGACCGCTCCGCGGTGGAATCGGTTCGCACAGTGGTGTATTCGGCCGCGCCGATGACCGCGGCCGTTCTGCGGCGCGCGCTCACCGTGTTGCCAGATGCAGGCTTCCTCAACCTCTACGGCCAAACCGAAGTGATCGTCTCCGGACTGCCGCGCGAGTTCCACTTCCTGGACGAGCCCAGCGCCGCCGAGCGGCTGAACTCGGTGGGCTTCCCATTTCCGGGATCGCGCGTGTGCATAGTCGATGACGACGGCGGCGTCGTACCCGCGGGGCAGGCCGGCGAGATCGTCGTGCGGTCCGACTCGATGTTCCGCGGCTACTGGCAGGACGCGATGGCAACTCAGGCGACGCTGCGCGACGGGTGGTGCCGCACCGGCGACATAGGCCGACTGGACGAGCAGGGGCTGCTCTACCTGATGGACCGCAAGAAGGACGTGATCATCAGCGGCGGCGAGAACATTTACTCGCCCGAGGTTGAGGATGCCGTCTGTGCGGTTGACGGAGTAACCGCCTGTGCGGTCGTCGGCGTGCCCGACGATCAGTGGGGCGAGGCGGTCTGTGCGGTCGTGGTGCCGCGCAGCGGTGCAGCACCGACGCTGGAAACGGTGCAGGAGGCCGTGCAGCAACGGCTGGCGCGCTACAAGGTGCCTCGTCGACTGGTGCTGGTCGCCGACCTGCCTGTACTGGCCAGCGGCAAGGTGGACAAGAAGCGGCTGCGTGCCGACCTCACGAGCGCACAAGCGCGCGGCGCAACAGTTTGACCATCAAAAGTGCGGCGCCCTCCTCGCTGTCCGACGCGCCTGCGCCGGTCGGCTCAGACATCCGTCCCAGGACCGCCACGAACACCGCGCTCGCCACATCGGCGTCGACGCCGGGCGGCAGGTCGACGGTGGTCAGTAGCGCGGCAACCGATTGGAAAATCGCGCCGATGCCGTGATCGACATCGGCGTCGGAGAGCTGTTCGGCGACCGTGCCGTCGAACCACGCCCGGATCACGCCGCGGTAGGTGCGGTGGAATCGGACGTAGCCACGCATCCACTCGGTCAACGAATCGGCGGCCATGGCCGGCAGGGCGGCGGCGTGCTCCTCGATCTCGACGACCGCTCGACGGGTCAACTCGGCGAGGATCGTGTCCTTGGTGCTGAAGTACCGGTACAACGTTGCCCGGCTGACATCGGCGGCCGCAGCGATCTCCTCCATGCCGACCGCGTAGTAGCCGCGTTCGGCGAACAACGCCGAACTGACCGACAACACATCCTGCGCAATCGGCGAGCCTGCCGCCTCCATGACAGCGGGTGTCGTCCCGACGCCGTCGAGAGCGCGTCGCGTTATTCGCGCGCGCCCAGTTGTCACCTCCGGTGCTACCGCCCGCAGCACGTCGTCCGGTGTCTCGGGAAACAGCATCAATTGCAATGCGACGGTCAGCGACCACGTCACCGTCCCACGGGCGGGCAGCGGGAACATCGCCCGGTACCGGTAGAGATGGACCATGTGTGGAATCCGCCCCAGTGCTGCG
>Ga0209527_1000084_pt1 | contig 19250 bp, 13 predicted proteins | sample JacPinW_OM2H0_M2_FD_187968 | JGI IMG/M metagenome (GOLD analysis project Ga0209527, IMG submission 187968) | Forest soil microbial communities from Algoma, Ontario, Canada - Jack Pine, Ontario site 1_JW_OM2H0_M2 (SPAdes) (version 2) | ecosystem: Environmental > Terrestrial > Soil > Boreal... | reverse complement strand
AGTCGTAGCGTAAGGATTCTCTCGCCCGCCATTTCAGCCTCCCGACTACATCTGCATACATTGTACTCATCTCGAAAGCATTTGAGAACCACTGCCCGCGGGTGCCCAACGTGCCGGTTTAGCTCGTGGCCTTTTGACTTTCCTGTCGAGGCGCTTCAGGCGTCTTTACTTCCAACTTCCAGCTTTCCACTTTCGACTGATCCTCGGCTCCTGACTTTTCCACAGATTTCCACAATTCTTTCGAATTCCTCCCCTCCCGCAAACCCTTTCCCTCCCCCAACTTGAACCCCACTGTGTCAAATAGCCCACGCTCATTCGAATAACCATCAAGTTATTCTTGACGCGCGCTAACTCTTCTCCACATACTTAGAGATCTCTGTGTTGAGACCCCACCTTCCCTGGTCTACCTCCATCGTGCTTCGCTTAGAATACCTACGCCGCGCCAATACGCATTTTCCGAAGCCTCTGTCCCGAGAAGCTTCGAAATCACCCACAAAAGGCTCTCATTCTGCACAATTTTGGTGCATTCCAAGTCCTTTAGAATGAACACTTGCGAAAGTGTATCAAAACAAAGGACTTTAACTATCTGTGGGTTACGGGACCTTCAGACGTGCAGACGGTCTTTACTCCTCGCGGTACATCGTAATTCCGCTCATCAGCTTCGGATAGAAATCGGTCGATTTCTGCGGCATCACTTCGCCCGCCGTCGCGATTTTCATCACCTGCTCGACGTCGCAGGGATTCAGCAAAAACGAAATCTGCGCGCGCCCGCTGTCCACGGCGTCCAAAGCCGCGAGCGCTTCCCTCTCGTACGTCAAGTTCGCTTCCGCCGTCACCGCTTGCGGCGTGATTCCCAGTGCCGGCTCCAGGATTCCTTCGTGCAGCAGCACTACGTCCAATTCGCGCTGCAGCGGCGAAACATTGGGCAGCAGTTGCGCCAGGCTGGCGCCTTCCCGCAGCGTCAGCACGTAGAAGGCCCGCTTCTGTGCTTCCACGGCGGGATAAACACCGATCGCCCGTTTCTCGCGCGCGCTCGTGAGTCTCGCAAGAAACTTCTTTTTCGCCTCGGACCTCTCTCCGCTGCCCGAAAACGGAAATGCCTCCGCCGCAAACCACGGCTCGAGATGCCGCCGCATGCTGGTCCAGGAAAAATCGTGAACGTGCGCCGCGACGCGGTGCGTCGGCAGAATCGTCAGCCCCTCGCTTCGCGTGTTGATGAACGTCATCATGGCGCGCTCGTACGGCGCGTCCGGATCGATCTTTCCCGCGCGCGTTCTGCGCTCGTTGCGGTAATTCAGCGCCGTCTCGTAACGATGATGCCCGTCGGCAATCACCAGCTTCTGCTGCTCCATCGCTTTCTGGATCGCGGCCACGCGCTGCGGCTCCGCGATCACCCACAGCCGGTGCACCACGCCGTATTCGTCGCGCATCTCCGTGGCCGGCGCCGCGGCCGATTCAACCTCGACGAGAATCGTGTCGATGCGCTTCTCCGCATCCGAATACAGCATGAAAAGCTGTCCCGTGTGCGTCTTGGTATGCCGGAGGAGTTCCAGCCGGTCCGCCTTCGGCCCGGAAAGCGTGTGCTCGTGCCGGAATACGACTCCCGCGGAATATTCCTCGAGTTTTCCCGCGCCGATAAATCCCTGCCGCGTGCGGCGCTCTTCCGTTCCCGGTACCGTGTATTCCTGTGTGTAGGCGTAAAAGACGGGCTCGAGATCCTGAACCACGACGTTGTTGCGAATCCAATCATTCAGCGCCGTGGCTGCGCGGGTGTAAACATTATTCTGCGGCGTGTCGCCGGGGTACGCGCGCCCCTTCTCCACAACAATGAGATTGTGTGGATCCGCGGCGTAATACTTTTCCTGCATCGCCGGAGAAATCTTGTCGTAAGGCTGCGTCAGGACGCGGTCGAACGGCGCGCGCGCCGGGTTGTAACGAAAAGCGCGAAAGGGATGAACCTGGGCCATGGGCTCTCCGGAATCGTTTTGTGCCGCCTGCGAAGTCCCCTAGTTTACGCGAACACGCCGGAATTCCGAAAAAGGCAAAAGGTTAATTTTCAGTGGAAATTTGACGTGCGAGGGATGAATGTTGAAAACAGTGCGGTCATATTACAATTATTGGTTCATGATCGCCCCGAATTTTTCTTCCGTGCGCGCGTTGATTTTCGATCTGGATGGCACGCTCATCGATTCTCAGCGCGACCTGATCCGCTCCGTCCACGCCATGCTGCAGGAAATGGGCCGCGAGCAACTTCACGAAGAGACCATCTCCAGCTTCATCGGCCACGGCGCGCCGCAACTTGTTGGCCGCGCTTTGGGAAGCGGGGCCACCGAGGACGAATGCCAGCGCGCGCTGAAGTTTTTTCTTACCTACTACGAAGACCACAAGATGGATTCGACGTGCGCGTACCCGGGAGTTCCGGAAGCGCTCGAGCATCTCGCTGCATTCCCCATGGCCATCCTCACAAACAAACCGGTGCGCATCAGCATGCGCATACTGGAGGAACTCGGCCTGGCGAAATATTTCCGCGCCGTCTATGGCGGCAACAGCTTTGAAACAAAAAAGCCCGATCCACTCGGCGCGCGGACGATTCTTCGCGAATTCGGTGCCGCCCCCGCCGAAGCCATTCTGGTCGGCGATTCCGAAGTTGATGTGCAGACCGCCCGCAACGCCGGCACTCTGGCCGCCGCCGTAAATTATGGCTTCGGCACGCACGACCGCGGCGCGCACCCTGCCGACATTTATCTCGACTGCCTCACCGACCTCGTTCCTCTCCTCATGAATGGCCGCCAATGAACAGACTTTCGTTGCATTTGTTGTCCACGCTATCGCGGGGCACAGGGCGGACTTTGCGCTCACTGATGCCTTTATCGCGGATTTGGACGCGGCCGTTGCGGATGCCGACCGTCAGGTTGTTTCCCCACCGTACCTCTTTATGCACAGTACGGGAGTTCCATTTCTTGCCGGCAAGAACCATCATACGCTGAGATAGAAGCGTGGCATCTTCTACCCTTCGGACCAGCAGGTGCAACTTGATATCGATCGCCAAGTACGTCGCCGTAGTCTTCTTTCTATTGTTGCCAGCAAGCGTCGAAGCGCAGAGCGCGGGGATAGTGGAGTGCCCCCGCTCGGGTGACTACGTCTATCTCTACAGTTCCATGACCACTCTGGATGTGCGCATTACGCTCCAGTGCGGAGAGCAGGTACAGATCACCGGGCGGTATGACCGCTACTTCGGCGTGCGCACCGCCAAGGGCGAGATCGGCTACGTCCCGGTGGAGAGCCTCCTGCTGTTGAAAGACAAGCCGGGCGCCAAGGTACCGCAATCCAAAACGGTGCAGCCCACCAGAGAGCGTACTCCGTACGACGCGCCCGCCATACACGCTGAAATTGCTCCGAACGCTCCCCCCTCCGCTTCTGACTTCATTTTGCGCAATGGCACTCCGATTCGCCTGAGACTCGGCAAAACCATTTCTTCCGCGACCGCCCACGTTGGCGACGTAGTGGATCTGAAGGTCGTGGAAGAAGTTACTGTGGATGGCCTCTTAGTGATTCCGGAAGGCGCGGCGGCCATCGGCTTGGTGATGGAGGCAGAGCCCAAGAAACGCATGGGTCACGGCGGAAAGCTGGCTTTGAGCATCAACTTTGTGCGTCTGAAGGACAACGAAAAGGCGGCGGTCCGCTCCTTCCAGGAGAGCACAGGCTCAAGCAATTCGACTGGGACGGTTCTCCCCTTGGCTTCCGGCAAAGACGTAGTGTTCACACAAGGAACCGAATTCAGGGCGTACGTTGATGGGGACATGCAGCTAAAGAAACAAGCCTTTCAGGCCGCAAGGGACACTTCCAGCACGGCCCCGGCCCCCCCGGCCCAGAATCCCTCTCAACCTCTCGGGTTTTGACACTTTAGACAGGCAGCGAGCGTCGGCTAATCCGCAATCTTGCCCGTGGAAAGCTCGACGACCGAGCCGGACGTTCCTAACGCTGCGATACATCCCGGCTTGCCATCGTTCGCAGTACTTGGCAGACTTTCCGCGTGCTTATTGGACTCTTTCCCGAACTGGACGCGCCCGGCGGGGTACAGCGGGCGGGCCGTCACCTGGCGGCGGTGCTCGCGGAATTCGCCGCCAACCGCGGCATGGAATACCGCCTGCTCAGTTTGAATGATTCGCCCGAGCTGCAGCGGATGACTCTGGGAGGGCGGGAATTTGTTTTTACGGGGTACGACCGCGCCAAAGGGCGATTCACGGTGACGGCGCTGCGTGCGGCGCGGCGCAAAGCAAAACTGGTTCTGGCCGCGCACCCGAATTTAGGACCGGTGGTACAGGCGATGCGGTTTGTGGCGCCACGGATGAAGAGTATTATCTGCACGCATGGGATGGACGTCTGGGAGCCGCTGGGCGGATTGCGCCGGCGTGCGCTGCTTCACGCAAACCTGGTCCTGGCACCGAGCCGGGATACAGCCGATCACCTTGCGGCAGAACAAAGCGTCGCGCGCGAACGGATTCGCGTTCTGCCTTGGGCCCTTGATCCGCAGTTCGAAGCGCTGATCAGCCCCGGCTCGCATCCTGCGCTGCCAGCGGATTTTCCTTCGGGACGCGTGATCCTGGCAGTGGGACGCTGGCTGGCGACGGAGCGATACAAAGGCATGGACACCTTGATAACGGCGCTGCCGAGGCTGATGACGCGCTGGCCGGAGTTGCAGCTCGTCCTGGCGGGAACAGGCGATGACCGCAGCTGGCTTGAGGATCTGATGGAAAAAAACGGCGTGCACCGCCACGTGCATTTTTTGACCGGAATGAGCTATTCGGAACTTGCCGCGTGCTACTCCGCGTGCGAAATTTTCGCTCTGCCCAGCCAGGGCGAAGGATTCGGCCTGGTGTATTTGGAAGCGATGGCGTGCGGCAAACCAGTCATCGGAGGCACCCATGGCGGCGCACCGGAAATCATCGAGGACGGCGTTACAGGTTACCTGGTGCCGCATGGGGATACCATCCAACTTGCTACATCCATTGAAGCGCTGCTGGCAGACCCCGCGCATGCGAAGGAGATGGGCGCGCGCGGGCGCCAGCGCGCCGAGCACGAGTTTCGCTTCAATGCCTTCGCCAAATCCTTGAAAAAAATCCTGCGCGAACAATGCGAATCCTGAACGTCACGGAAACGTACGCTCCTTTTCTCGAATTCGGCGGCCCACCGGTGAAGGTGCGCGCGCTTTCCGAAGGCCTGGCGCGGCGCGGCCACCAGGTAACGGTTCTCACCGCCGACTGGGGCCTGGAAAAGCGCCTGCAAACGCTGGAAGAGAAAATCACGGCAGAGCGATCACCCTTCGGCTGGCGCCGCGAAGAAAATGGCGTACAGGCCATTTATATACCTACATGGTTAACATACCGTAGAGTTAGCTGGAATCCGGCGGTCAAGCGCTACTGCCGCGCGCGGCTGCAGAATTTCGATATCGTGCACATTTTCGGGCTTTACGACCTACTGGGTCCGGCGGTGGCTGCCGCCAGCCGCAAGCGCGGTCTGCCGTACGTGCTCGAGCCCATCGGTATGTTTGTGCCGATTGTGCAAAATCTTTGGCTGAAACGGATGTATCATGCAATTTGGGGAAGGCAACTACTCGAGGAGGCAAGCGCGGTCATCGCCACTTCCGAGCAGGAAGCCGAGGAATTGGTCGCCGGTAGTCTTCCTCGCACGCGGGTGGTGGTGCGGCGGAACGGTGTGGAAGCGCCTGCATCGTGGCCCGCACCGGGGACGTTTCGAAGGGCGCAGGGTATTTCAGACGATGTGAAACTTGTCCTCTTCCTGGGACGTCTATCGGTGAAGAAGAGTCCAGAGCTGCTACTGCAGGCATTCGGGGAACTTTTTAAACGCTCGGCGGGAATACCGTTACTACTCGTTTTTGCGGGGCCAGACGAAGACGGAGTACAGGCACGACTGGACCAAATGGCAACGCAACTGGGCGTTCGAACGAAGGTCCAATTCGCCGGTCCGGTTTTTGGCGAGGCCAAATGGGCGGCCTACAGAGATGCGGATGTTTTCGTGCTTCCATCGCAGAATGAAAACTTCGGGAATACGGCGGCGGAAGCGGTGGCTGCGGGGACTCCGGTCATCGTGACGGAACAGTGCGGGATTGCACCACGGATTGCGGATGAGGCCGGCTTGGTGGTGCGCCACGACAAGGCGGCACTATCGGGAGCGCTCGAGCGGATCCTGAGCGAAGCGGAACTACGGGCGCGGCTCGCGGCCGGATGCGCCGTGGTCACGTCACGTCTGGGGTGGGAGGAACCCGTTCGCGACATGGAAGCGTTATACGTTTCGCTTGCTTCACCGCAAGCGCCGCGGGCAGAATCCAAGCGAGTGGAGTAATTTTTGCTGACGGGCCAACATCGCATTTTTCGCGTCATCTGGTGGAGCGGCAATGTGCTGCTGGCCACGGCGTTCGTGGCGATGCTTTACTCCTGCGTCCGGGAATATTCCGTGCGGCGGTATCTTGATGGCTTCTCGGACGCGATTGTGCCCAACAGCTTGCCCGCAGAACAAAAGGTCACCGCCATTTTAGACTGGATGCGCGCCGAGCCGTCGCGAGCCAACACGACCAACCCGGAGGCACTCGCGAAGCGCGATCCGGAGATGACACTCACGTACCGCCAACTGTTGAATGTCTGCGGTACGGCGACGAATGCCTTCCTGAATCTTGCGCGAAGCTCCGATCTGCGGGTGCGACGCCTGCTCCTGTTGACTCCCGATCGCCGGACGAAGCATGTGGTTGCCGAAGTTCTGATCGACGACCGCTGGATCATCGTCGATCCAACATTCCGGGCCATCATGAAGGACGCACGGGGCCACTACTTGACGCGCAGCGAGCTCCGGAATCCCGCCGTGTTCTCCGAGGCTGCCGGCGCCATCCCGAACTATCCGCACGAGTATACTTACGACCAGTTCGCACATGTACGCCTGGCCCGTCTGCCTCTTGAGGGGTTGCATCTGCGGCGCTTGTTGGACGCCGTTTACCCGGGCTGGGATGAGGCGGTCGACTGGAGCCTGCTGCTGGAACGTGAATCTTTCTTCTATCTCGTGCTCTCGGCTGCGGCGACGTTGCTCTTTTTGTTGTTGCGGGTCCTGCTTGCCTGGTATGCAGACAGCCGTCTGAGAATCCCGCGCTTCCGTCTGCGGCAAAACGCCGTCCGTGCGGGCGCCGCCTTCTTCTCCGCCCCGGAGATCAAAGAATAGCGTGTGCGGCATCTGCGGCGTCGCCTTCGCTTCGCGCAAAACAGATGCCGAATCGCGCGTGCGGGCGATGACCGCGGCGATGGAACATCGCGGTCCGGATGAAGAAGGCTTTCTTACCGGCGATGCGCGGGCGCCGGGACTCGCACTGGGGATGCGCCGGCTGAGCATCATCGATCTGGCCGGCGGCCACCAGCCCACCTGGAACGAAACCAAGGACGTCGCAGTCATCTTCAACGGTGAGCTGTACAACTATCGCGACCTGCGCGAGCGCCTGTCGCTATGCGGCCACCGCTTCGCCACAAAATCGGACACGGAAGTTCTGGTTCATGCTTGGGAAGAGTGGGGCGAAGACTCCCTAACCGAACTGCGGGGCATGTTCGCTTTTGCCCTGCTTGATCTTCGCGGGCGTTATGCCACGGCCCCGATTCTCTTCCTGGCTCGGGACCCGCTGGGCATCAAGCCGCTTTATTACACGCAGACGCCGGAAGGTTTTGCGTTCGCTTCGGAGGTTCGGGCGCTGCTGGCCTCCGGCGCTGTGCCTAAACAACTGTCGCAGGACGCAATCACCGCTTATCTGCTTTTTGGCAGCGTCTCGGAGCCGGTGACGATTCTGGAGGGAGTGTTTTCCCTTCCTCCGGGACATCGAATGCTGCTGCACGTCCCGGAGCGGCGGCGCACGCCACGTGCGCGGCCCTGGTGGGACCCCACTGTTTCGCCGGCGGCACGGGAGCCGCGGAAGCCTCGCGATCTTACTTCGGCGGGGAAACAGTTGCGGCCGCTTCTTGAAGATGCCGTGCGCACGCATCTCATCGCCGACGTGCCCGTGGGCTTGTTTCTTTCGAGCGGGCTGGACTCCGGCGCAATCGCGGCGCTCGCCGCGCAGGCGCGCGGCGGAATCCAGAGCTTCACACTGACGTTCCCGGGCACGGCGTTCGATGAAGCGGCGCTGGCGCGGTTGGCAGCGAATCGATTCAAGACGAAGCACGCCGAGGTGCCTTTAAACGGAGAGTCGGTCCTTGCGCGTCTGGATGAAGCTCTTTCCGCCCTCGACCAGCCCACCATGGACGCGATCAATACTTACTTTGTTTCCTGGGCGGCGAGAGAAGTCGGGCTGAAGGTCGCTTTATCGGGGCTGGGAGGAGATGAACTTTTCGCGGGCTATCAAACTTTTGCAGATACGCCGCGCCTTTCGAGATTGATTGGATGCGCTCGGTACGTGCCTGCAGCGATGCGACGAATGAGCGCTCCACTCATTGCCGGTCTCGCGGCATGGCTAGGTTCACCGGGCGCTGCGCGCAAGGCCGCGGCTGCGTGGGCCTATCCGGACGCTTTGCCGCATCCCTATTTTTTCGGGCGAACGCTTTTCCCGCCGGGGCAGCTTGAACGAATCATCGAGCCGCGATTTCGCCCGAGCACGGTGAACGCCGACGGCGTCACGCTCGAGCCGACCTGGCTGGGCTGGCTCGAACGGACGGCCGACGAAGCCCGCAAGCTGGAACCGGTTGCCGGAATTTCCTGGCTTGAAATACGCACTTACATGGCGAGCACGCTGCTGCGCGACACCGATGCCGTGAGCATGGCGCGATCGCTGGAAGTTCGCGTGCCCCTCCTCGACACGCCCGTGGTTGAATTTGTAGGGTCACTGCCGGATGACGCGCGCCGCCGCCCCGGTGCACAAAAGGCGCTGTTAGTGGAAGCGCTCGGCGATTTGCTGCCGCGGGAAATTCTAACGCAACGGAAGCGAACATTTACGCTGCCGTGGGAGGAGTGGCTGCGCGGGCCGCTGCGCGCGCGGATGGATGCGAGCTTCGCGGACCCCGCGCCGCCGCTGGCGGCTTATCTTCGACCGGGAGGTGTTCGCTCGGTCTGGACGGATTTTCTTGCCGGGAAAACTACCTGGTCGCGACCCTGGTCCTTGTACGTCCTCAACGAGTGGTGCCGCCGACACCTCGCCGCATAAACTTCCGGCTGAGGTACACTGACAAATCGCGCGATGAATATTCTTGGGATCAATGCGTACCACGGGAACGCTTCGGCAGCGATTGTCTCGGACGGCAGGCTGATCGCCGCGGTCGAGGAGGAACGCTTCAACCGCGTGAAGTACGCGGCGGGGTTTCCCGTGCAGGCGATTCGCTATTGCCTGAGGGAGGCGAGCCTCACGCTCGCGGACATTCATCACGTTGCCGTACCGCGAAATCCGTACGCGAGGCTGGGCACGAAACTTTTCTACGCGCTGCGCATGCCGTCTTTCGCGCGGGAACGCGTCAAAGTTCTCGCGAAATTCACGGGTATCCCGGAGGCGCTGGCGTCCGCCTTTGACGCCGATCCCAAGAAACTTGCCGCCAAGTTTCACCGCATCGAACACCATCAGGCGCATCTTGCGAGCAGCTTTTTCGTCTCACCGTTCGAACGCGCCGCGCTGCTTTCCGCCGACGGACTCGGCGATTTCGCGAGCACGATGTGGGGCGCTGCCACGGGCAACCACATGAGGATCGACGGGTCGGTAGCATTCCCGCATTCGCTAGGACTGTTTTACAGCGCGGTGACGCAGTATCTTGGCTTCCTGAAATTTGGCGACGAGTACAAAGTCATGGGGCTGGCCGCGTACGGCCACCCGGAGCGGCTCGACGTATTCCGCGACATCGTGCGTTTTGATGGGCGCTCCAACGGGAACGGCTTCCGCCTGGGCCTGGATTACTTCTCGCATCACCGCACGGGCCCGGAGATGTCCTGGGCCGAAGCCGATAAGACGCCGACGCTCGGCAAAATGTTTTCGGATGAAATGGCGAAGCACCTGGGTCCGGTTCGCCTTCCCGAAGAAGCGCTGGAGGAACGGCACCGCAATCTCGCTTGTTCTTTGCAAGCGCGGCTCGAAGAAGTCTATCTCGGCATGTTGAAAAAACTTGCCGAGCGAACGGGGCTGAAGGCCGTTTGTCTGGCAGGCGGCGTGGCTTTCAATTGCGTGGCGAACGGAAAAATCTTTGATGCCACGCCGTTCGAACAGGTTTACGTTCATCCGGCAGCGGGAGACGGAGGTTTGGCAGTTGGCGCCGCCTACTTCGTATGGCATCAGAAACTCGGCAAGCCGCGCTGCTTCGTGATGGATCACGCTTACTGGGGACCTGGATACACGCGTGAAGAGATTCGCCGCGCAATCGATTCGAATGGCCTGGCGCAGAGTGGCTATTCCATCGCTGAACTGCCCGAAGAGGAACTTTCCCGCTGCGCTGCGGCGATCATCGCGGATGGAAAGATTCTCGGCTGGTTTCAGGGCCGGGCCGAATGGGGTCCACGCGCGCTTGGTAATCGCAGCATCGTCGCCGACCCGCGCCGCCCGGAAATGAAGGAAATCCTCAACCGCCGGATCAAGCACCGGGAAATCTTCCGTCCGTTTGCGCCTTCCATCCTCGCGGAAGCGACCGGGGAGTATTTTGAGAAGTCGCACCCCTCGCCCTTCATGACCCTGGCCTACTCCGTGCGCGCGGAGAAACGCGACAAGATTCCGGCGCCAACGCACGTGGACGGCACGGGCCGGCTGCAAACCGTCACGCGCGAAGCCAATCCGCGCTATCACGCGCTGATTTCCGCTTTCCGCGACCTCACCGGCGTGCCCGTGGTGCTCAACACTTCCTTCAACGACAACGAGCCCATCGTCTGCCGCCCCGAAGAAGCAATCGATTGCTTCCTGCGCACGCAGATGGATGCGCTGGTCCTCGGCGATTTTCTCATCTCGCGCCCGTAACACTTGACTGTCCAATTTGGAACTCACAGCCTCTAGCCATCGTTAACGAACTGTGGCAAGCTATCAGGCATGGGAAACAAGGACAGAGGAAAACGCGAAGTTAAGAAACCGCCAAAGAAGAAACCAACCGCGCACGAGTTGCAACGGGCGGCTGCGCCGGTATTCAAGAAGCCTGCCTAAAATTGTCAGGCGGCCGCACCCCGCACAGTAGTGGACCTCTGTACAATCTTTCGGTGCGCATCCTGCTGCTCAATCTTTATTACCCGCCGGACACTTCCGCGACGGCGAAGATGGCACACGGCGTCGTGGATGCCGTTTCCATTTCCCACGACGTAACGGTGCTGTGCGGGCGGCCTTCCTACGATCCCACCGAACGCCGCGCGTGGCGGCCGTACCAAACGGAAATCGCGGGCCGGGTGCGCATCATTCGTGCGGGTTCGACGGACTTTCCGCGCTTCGAGATGAAAAAACGGGTGCTGAATTATCTCAGCTACGTCGCGCTGGCGATTCCAGGCGCGCTCTTTGTTCCTTGCGACGCCGTCGTGGCCATGACCGATCCGCCGTTTCAAGGCATCGTCGGCGCGATTGTCGCGATGTTGAAACGCAAGCCGTACGTCTACAACATACGCGACATGTATCCGGACATGGCCGTGGGGGGCTCGATCGTCGAACCCGGCAGGCTCACGAGGATCTGGGAAAAACTTCATCGCTGGGCGCTGCGTCGCGCCACGCGCGCGATCGTTCTCGGCGAAGACATGCGCGCGCGAATTATCGCCAAAGGTGTCGAACCTTCCCGCGTACGGATCGTCCGCGATGGAACCGAAATCCTTCCGTCGAAATCGCCTCTTTCGGCTCCCGATCCGGAAGTCATCCGCGCGATCCGCGGAAGTTTTTCGTTTGTTCTCGTACACGCGGGGAACCTCGGTTTCTACGGCGCTTGGAACACCCTTTTGACGGCGGCGCGCCTGCTGGCGGGCGACGGTGTGGGTCTCGTGTTCGTGGGCGACGGCGCGCAGCGCTCGCAAATCGAAGCTGCGGCCGCCGGTTCCAGCAATATCCGTTTTCTGCAGTTTTTCCCGGCGAGCAAAATTCCGTCGGTGCTCGCGGCCGCCGATGCCCACGTCATTACTGTGAAGCGTGGCCTGGAAGGTGTGGTGGTGCCCAGCAAAATGTACGGGATTCTCGCGGCGGGAAAACCCATCGTCGCGGTGGCGCCGAAAGAGACGGATGCCGTGTCGCTGGGGATTCAGCGCGGCTTTGCGGTAGGCGCGGATCCGGACCGCCCCGCAGAAGTGGTCAACGCCGTGCGCGCACTGGCTTCCGACCCGAGTAAGTTGAAGGCCATGGGTGAGGCGGCGCGGGCCGCCGCTCCTGATTATGATAGAGTCAAGGAATTGCAAAAATTCGTGGAAATCATCGATCACTTGAACGTCCATTGAAAATCAAGGAGGCAACTCAAGCGTGACGACGGCGGACGGGTTTTGGGCGGGCAAGACTGTATTTGTAACGGGCGGAGCATCGTTCATAGGGTCTACGCTTACCGATCAGCTCCTGGCGCGAGGCGCGAAAAAAGTCCGCATCGTCGATGATTTGAGCAGCGGCCATCTCGACAACATTCGCCGGCATCTCGGCACGGGCAAGGTCGATCTTGTGCAGGCCGATTTGCGGGAACCCGGCGTGACGCGGGCCGCGATGCAGGGGGTCGACACGGTTTTCCATCTCGCCGCGGACCACGGGGGGCGCGGCTACGTGGACCTCCACCAAGCCGGCCCGGCGTCGAACTTTTTTCTGGACGGGCTGGTGTTTGCCGAAGCGCTCAAAGCCAAAGTAAAAAAAGTGGTGTTCGCTTCTTCCGGTTGCGTGTATCCGAATTTTCTGCAATCGGACACCAAGAAAGAGCTCTATCTCACGGAAGACCTCACCAAAGGGCCGAATGATGCCGACAATACTTACGGCTGGGCCAAGTTGATGGGAGAGTTCACGCTGCAGGCTTATGCGAAGGAGCACGGAATGGGAGCCGCCTCTTGCCGCTACTTCACGGTGTATGGGCCACGCGGGGTGGAGAATCACGCCGTCATCGCCATGATTGCCCGGGCGTTCCTCGGGCAGAACCCTTTCGAAGTGTGGGGCGACGGGACGCAAATCCGCAACTGGACTTACATTGAAGACATCGTCGAAGGCACGATTCTGGCCGGAGAAAAAATTAACGACGGCACGGCGATTAACCTCGGAACGATGGAGCGTATCCGCGTGATCGATTGCGCCAAAATGGTGTGCGAATTCACCGGACACAAGGCCGAGATCAAGCTTCGCCCGGATATGCCCACCGGGCCGCTCAATCGCGTCGCTGACAATTCTCTGGCCAAGAAACTTCTTGGCTGGGAACCCAAGGTTCTCTTCCGCGAAGGCCTCAAGCGCACCATCGATTGGTACTACGCCACGCGGGACAAAGAGGAAGTGAAGCGCATCTTCACGCGCATGTTGACGGAGCGCTGAACCACGAAATTCGCCGATGGAGTGGAGTGGATCTTGCCTGAATCAGGAAACATGATTCCAAGTGTGCAATTTTGCACATGCAGGACGATCCCGATTGCCGCAAAACTAAAATCGCAGTATTGTGTTTAGGCTGCGTGGGTAGCTATCTGTTAGCTAGACTTGGGAGCCGGACCCCCAACCCGGCGAGGATCACGTGAGTCACCGGCAGCAGCTTGGCCGGATTCGGCTCACCTGATAAACGAGGTTGCATGGCCGCAGGCCTGCTCGCTTTTTTCATCGCACTATTTGCATCGCTGGTGCTCGTGGTTCCCGTGCGCGCCCTGGCACTGCGCGTTGGAATGGTCGATCTGCCAGGGCCGCGCAAAGTTCACCTCACGCCAATCCCGCTTCTTGGCGGCCTGGCGATGTACGCCGCGGTGGTGATCGCGGTGCTCTTCGCCTTCAACGGCCCAGCTCGCGCCCAGATTGTGGGGATCCTCATCGGCGCGACCCTAGTCGCGGGTGTTGGCATACTCGACGACCAAGGGTTGCTCCATCACCAGGTCAAACTGTTTGTGGGCATGCCATTGGCCGCGGCGATTCTGTTGGTCAGCGGAATTCGCGCACAGGTTTTCAGCGTGCTCGTTGGCGGACGCAGCGGGGATTTTCTGGATGCGGTTCTCACGGTTGTTTGGGTGGTGGGGATTACGGCCTCGTTCAGCATCCTCGACCACATGGACGGCTTGTGCGCAGGAGTCGCGGCCATGGCCTCCGTTTTCTTCGCCATGCTGGCTTACTTGAACGGCCAAACCCTGGTTACCACACTGGCTGCCGCCGTTCTCGGCGCAGCCTCCGGGTTTCTCCGCTGGAATTTCAAACCCGCGAAGATTTTCATGGGCGATGGCGGCGCCATGTTTCTCGGTTACTTGATGGCCACGCTGGGCCTGAAACTTCGCCTCGAGAGCTCCAATCATCTGTCCTCGTGGCTTGCGCCGATTCTCATCCTGGGCGTGACTATTTTTGACACCACGCTGGTAACGATTTCCCGCTCGCGGCGCGGGCTGCTGCCCTTCGCCACGCCCGGGAAGGACCACGCGGCTCACCGCCTTTCGAATCTCGGGCTGGGCCACCGCGGCGCCGTCCTCACGCTGTATCTGCTCGGCGCCATCGGCGGCGGCGCAGCCGTGCTCGTCAGTTATCTCTCCGCGCGAGTGGCTTTCTTCGCTGGGGTGCTGGCTCTCGGCGTCATTTTTGCCGGCGTCGCATATCTTGAGCGCGCGCCCTATGAACGCCAGACCGACAAGGCTTCCGCTGCGTCCTAACACAACCTACCGAATCGAATGCATCGTCCATCACCGGTTTTGCAACTCTCCGCGGGTTGGTCCTCGATGGTGGATTCGCTATACTTACCGGGCGCCCTCTCACTCACAACTCGAGCAGTCCCACATGAGTCGAGCGGGAAGCAGGCAAATTTTTTGGCGTGAGATCCCTGATGGATAGAATCTGCAGGGAATGCGCGTCCTTGGGAAGCACGGAAACTGTGGAAAACACAGAAGCACAGCATCGGCCTGGACGAAGCGACCGGGAAGTTATCGTTGTTGGCGGCTCCGCGGCCGGACTCTTCACCGCCGCGAGCGTCGCCCGCGGCGGCCGTCGCGTGCGCGTGCTGGAATCAAAACCGCAATTCCAGCCTGCGGCCCGGACGCTGATTGTTACGGACCACTTCCGCCACCAGATGGGAGCCTCCGCCCGCGAAAGCATCATCAACGAGATTCGCCGCTTCGAGCTTTTTACCGATGGGCGCTCGGCGCAGGTCGCGCTGACCAAGCCCGATCTCATCATTGAGCGCTCGCGCCTGATTCCGGCGCTGGCCCGCGAGGCCCAACAAGCCGGGGCCGCGCTGTCCTTCGATACGCGTTTCCTGGGAATCGGTCCGAATGCGCGAGGCTTGCGGCTCGAAGTGGAATCCGGCGGCAAGCACGAAGAGCTGCACGCGGACAGCGTGGTTGGCGCGGACGGCGCCGCGAGCCGCGTGGCGCGCGCTTCCGGCTGGCCCGCGATCGAAACCGTGCCACTCGTTCAAGCCATCGTGCGCCTGCCGAAAGATTGTCCGCCGGATACGACCCGCGTCTGGTTCGTACCGGATGATACGCCCTATTTTTATTGGTTGATCCCCGAATCGTCGGAACGCGGCGCGCTCGGCGTGATCGGCGAGCACGGCAGCGACACGAAGCGATGTTTCGAACGCTTCCTCGAAAAAAAGCATCTGGAGCCGCTCGAATGGCAAGGCGCGCGGATCCCGGTCTATCGCGGCTGGGTTCCGGTACGGCGGCAAATCGGGAACGGCGAAGTCTATCTGGTGGGCGATGCGGCCGCGCAGGTAAAAGTTTCGACCGTCGGAGGAATCGTTACCGGCTTTCGCGGCGCGCTCGGCGTCTCGCAGGCACTCTTGCAGAATGGCAAGAGCCACGAGCTTGCCTCCTTGCGGCGTGAATTGCGAACGCACTGGCTGATTCGCCGGGCGCTGCACCATTTTGAGCAGAAGGATTATTCACAGCTGGTCGATCTGCTCGACGCATCGACCCGGCAATCGCTCGGCGATATCAACCGTGATGAGTCCACTCGTTTATTGTGGAACGTGGTGCGCCGCCAGCCGCGCCTGGTGCTTCTCGGACTGCGCGGCTTGCTCATGGGCAAAGCCGAAAGAAGTTAGAAGCAGCCTGCGCTTCGCTGCCTGATCCCCTTAAAACAAATCGAACGAAAAGATGTGGCCGGTCGAGTCGGCCACATAGAATTTCTGAATAACGGTGTCGAAACTCGGGTCGCCGATCGTCGCACCGGCATTGATCAAGCGATTCGCGGCATTTGCACCGCTGGTAGGGTCGATCTTGTAAAGGTGTCCGTCCGAAGAAGCGACATACATGAATTCAGCTTGCGGCGGCGAAGTGAACATGAGTGAAGAGGGATTTGTAATCGCGGGATTGACCCATCCGCCGGGTGAAACGGTAAAGGTGACCGGAGCGCATGCCGCCAACGGATAAACCACGTGAATTTTGGATACCCCGGTCGAAGTGGAAAAGAACACATCGTCGTTCAAGGCCGCGGTTTCAATGGGAATAGGGAAGCCCCGGGGAGTGACGCCGAGAGCGGCGCTGCCCTGGGCGCAATTGTTGATATCCGTGCGCACGGCGTAGAGGAGCCCGCCGTTGGTGGTGACGTAGATCACACGGCCGTCGAAGTTTTGCGTCGGCGCCTGGTCGATATCGTTCAGATTGAAGGACGCCGACAGACTTCCAGTATTGGTGTTGATTTGCCAAAGGCTGGGCTGGCCAATACCACCGATGGAGCGACTCGCGACCCAGACCATGTTGTTTACGTAATCGATGTACGGGGTGGCGTTCACGATGTCCATGCTTCCCGGATTGAATGTCCAAACCGTTGCGCCGGTGTTGCCGTTCAACCCGAAAACCCTATTGTTGGTGGTGCTGCCCGCACCAACATTTCGCGTGGCAACGATGACGAGGTCAAAAGCATTGAGGTAACCCACGCCGCTGAACGACTTCACCTGGACCGCCGGGGCCGCTAGGAAGCCGCTGCCAGCGCCAGTGGTCAGCACGGCGGTTTGCCACAGCAAGGCGCCCGTGTCTGCGCGGAAGGCATAAACAGTGCCGTCGCCTGCGGCCACGTAAGCGACCGGGCAGACATTCTTGCAGGTCGGGTTGGAGGTGTCGCCCGCAGCGATGAGGGGAGGCCGTCCCTGGATCGCTCCACCCGTAAGGCCCGAGGTTCCGCCCGGCTGATAATTGCGCTGGCCGTTGGTTACGGACATGGCGTGCACGGCGTTGTCGTTTCCACCGGTAAGAACAATATTCCCGGGATCCAAGGCCGGTGCCGCGAGAGTCGTTGCGCCCGTTTTGTAACTCCAGTTCTTGTTCGCGCCCCCGCCGGTCACCGTAGTGTTCGTTTGTGTGGAGGTGTTGCCAAAAGAATAGTGAGGCGCAGCAGAAGACGCTGCTCCCGCAATCGCCGTGGCATCGTGGGTGTAGGCTTTGTAGGCGTACTGCGTGCCCGGAAGGACGATGCTGTTGTCTCCATTTTCATCGAAGGCGCTGACGGTCGCGAACGCGCCGGTGTTAGCGGCAATGAATTGTCCCGCAATCGGCTGCGCTCCGGCGTTGTAGACCGTTCCGTCCGCCGGAGCAAAAGACGGCGCAACGCTTCCTGCCTGCTTGGCAAACAACACTCCGTCATAGTTGGCGTTTGTCGAGCCGATCGGAAATGTCCAGTTCAAAGTAATTTCCGAAATTCCTAGTGTCGGCGCGCTCATTGTGACATCGCGTAGATAATGCAAATTAAGTGTCGGCTGGTTGGCGACGATGTTTTCGCGAGATCCATATAACGGTGACAAGGCATTGGCCGATTCGGCGGCGATGGCGGTCGCCGGCTCTGGCTCGGTATACCGGCGCGCCAGGAAATTGTCGAAGTCGTAGTTCACAGGATCACCGTCATAGACAAAGAGTCCGACGGAACCGGCGGTCGCAACGTTGTTATTGCCAACAATGGACGGCGCCTGAAGTACTCCATTGACGAATGTCCGCAACGTTGCCGGGCTCCCGAAAAATGCTCCGCCAACGGTATAGAACGTGCCGTTGACCCAAGGGTAGAGCGGCTGCTGCAAGCTATTGAATGCCCCGGCATTCCAATACGCGAGTTGCGACACTCTCTGGTTCGGATTCGCCCCGACGGTGATGTACTGCAGGCAGGAGCGGTAGGCGGTCATATTGGCGGCAGTGGTCCCGCCAACGCGCCCAAGCGGGCATCCGGTGCTCTCCAGCCCTGCGGCTGCCGTCATTCGAACGTCCGCCTGAACCCAAACGTCCCGCTCGTTGCTAACGGAGGTGAAGTGGATGACATTTCGATTGGCGCCGGCGGCATTGGATTCGCGGAGGATCCGATTCGTGCCGACATCGGCCACCACGTTCCAAGGGCCGCCCCCTTGTACGGTCCAGCCGGCAGGCGGCTGGTTGAGCGTATCAGCGTCAAAGTTGTCGTAGGCCAGATAGACGTTGTTCAGGTTTGCCGGCGGAGCCGGCGCGTTTGCGTTACCGTAGAACAATGAATAGCTCGCGTCAGTGCCATTCGCAGCAATATCCGCCTGCAATTTGAACCAGATCGTGGTGCTGGCGGTGTTGCAATTGATTACCTGCCGGTCGAGCTGCGTCCAGGCGTTGGCGGCAAAACGCGCAATGCGCAAATCGTTGCAATCGGCGCGCATTTTTCCGGCGGCGACCAGAGTTGCCGTGTCTACGCCGGTGACCTGTGCGCTGTAGCCGCTGTATCCGTTGAAAGGTGCAGTTGCTCCGACGGTCACCGTAATCGCCCGCGTGAAGGACCACGTTGCTCCATCTTCCAACTGGTCTTTCACCAGCAAGCCATAGTTCGGGATCGTTCCGTCGATCCAGCCCTGGGGGATATTCGAGGAAGTCGAATCGCTCAAGACGTTGAAGGAAACGGCTGTCCCAGCCGTCGTCCCGGACGGTTGCGCATCCGTCGCGGTGGCGTCAAAATCTCCGCCCGGGTTGGTCCACGCCAGCACACCATTTCGCGTATTCCAGGTGACGCCGGCCTCCGTCCAGTCGGTCGTCCCGGTAATGCGGTGGACTTCCTGGCTGCGGCTTGTGAAGAGCGGTGTGGTCGGAACGAGATTGAGTGTCGACGTCTTCAGCGCGGTGTTAGAGTTCAGTCCGGTGGTGCTGAGATCGAATCGCACGACGGAGCGCTGGTTTGCGTTTTGTGCGGTGTAGGT
>Ga0209527_1000083_pt1 | contig 19363 bp, 18 predicted proteins | sample JacPinW_OM2H0_M2_FD_187968 | JGI IMG/M metagenome (GOLD analysis project Ga0209527, IMG submission 187968) | Forest soil microbial communities from Algoma, Ontario, Canada - Jack Pine, Ontario site 1_JW_OM2H0_M2 (SPAdes) (version 2) | ecosystem: Environmental > Terrestrial > Soil > Boreal... | reverse complement strand
CGTGGTGCTGTGGCTCTTGAACGTATTTGGACTATTTCATTCTCTCTCCCGTATCCACGTCGGCTGACAAACGAACCGACGTGAATCAGCGGGCAAGAAATCGAAACCGGTGCAGCCCTTAGAGTAGTGCTGAGCGAGAAATAAGATGAGAGAGAAAGGTCGATGCTTATGAATGGCAAATGGAAACAAACGATGAGTCTGGCGAGCATGCTAGTTGCGGCTGCACTACTGGCGCTATCTTTGGCGCAAAACGCTGCCGCGGATCAGAACGATCCTCCCGGCCGCGTGGCGCGGCTTAAGTACGTCCAGGGCGCAGTCTCTTTCCAGCCTGCGGGAGAACCGGATTGGGTCTCCGCGGTTGTAAACCGGCCCATGACGACGGGCGACAAGCTCTGGGCCGACACCGACGCACGCGCAGAATTGCGCATTGGGTCCGCGACGATCCGGCTGGATAACAGCACAGGTTTCTCCTTCCTCAATCTAGATGACCGCACAGTGCAGCTGCAACTCACGCAGGGAATTCTCGACATTCGGGTGCAACGGCTAGGCAGGGACGAAATTTTTGAAGTGGACACGCCCAATCAAGCGTTCTCCATCTTGCGGCCCGGTCAATATCGAGTGCAAGCCAGCGAAGATGGAAACTCGACATTTGTAACCGTGCGCAGCGGAGAAGGTGAAGCGACCGGCGGCGGGCAGACTTACTCGGTGCATTCCGGTGAGACAGGCACATTCACGGGCACGGACTCCATCAGCGCTAACGTCGTGAGCGCGGGCGGCGCCGATGAATTTGACAATTGGGGAGTGACTCGCGACCGCCATGATGATGGTTCGCACTCAACACGGTACGTCTCACCCGACGTCGTCGGTTACGAAGACTTGGACGACAACGGCAGTTGGCGTGATGACCCTACCTACGGAAACGTTTGGACGCCCCGTGTTTCTCGCGAATGGGCTCCTTATCACGACGGCCACTGGGCATGGATTTCACCATGGGGCTGGACTTGGGTTGACGACGCTCCCTGGGGTTACGCGCCGTTTCACTACGGCCGCTGGATATCTTCCCGCGGAGATTGGTGCTGGGTGCCTGGGCCGATCGCCATCGAGCCTGTGTATGCGCCAGCGCTCGTAGCCTTCATCGGGGGATCGAATTTTGGACTGTCGATATCAGTTGGAGGCGGCGGTGGTGACCGCGGCAATGTGGGATGGTTCCCGCTGGGCCCGAGGGAAGTATATGTGCCCGGGTATAACAGCAGCCGCGGCTACGTGGACCGCGTGAACGTCAGTAACACGAACGTCAGCACCACGACGATCACGAACGTTTACAACAACCAAGTCACGAACATCAACAATACGACCGTCAACAACACGAACAGCAACAACACGAATATCAAATACGTGAACAAGACCGTCCCGGGGGGAGTGACTGCGGTCTCGCGAACCGCCTTTGTGGGCTCACAAACGGTCGCCAAGTCTGCCGTGGCGGTGAACGCGCAACAGATCGCCGCGGCGCCCGTAAGTTCGAGGGCGGTTGTGGCACCAATCAAGAGCAGTGTCCTCGGGTCTTCAGCCTCGAGTGCGAATCATGTAGCGCAGCCGCCGGCAGCGACGGCGAATCGGACCGTGGTGGCAAAGGCGACACCGCCTCCACCACCAATACCTTTTGCAAAACAACAGCAAGCGCTCGCGGTGCACCCCGGCCAGCCTCTCGCTCAGCACGAAGTTCAAACCTTGCGTACGACGACTGTGGCCTCAACACAACCACTCGTGAAACAGGCGCCTCCCGGCAAAGCGGCGACACCGAGCGCAAACCGTCCCGTGGTCCAGCCAGTTGCAGTGAGACAGGCGGGGCCAACCAATGTGCCAGCAAACAAGCCGGCCAACATGCCGCCTGCTAATGGCGGCGCGAATACATCAGTCAATTCGAATCAGCCGGTGCGTGCAGACAGACCGCCGTCAGCGCAGCAAAATAATCCAGCGTTAGCAGCAAATGGGTCCGCAGCAGCGGTCCCGAATTCGAGAAGCAACACGCAGCCTGCGAACATGCCTGCCGCCAAGCCGGCTAACATGCCGCTTCCAAATGGGAGCGCGAATACATCGGCCAACACGAACCAACCGGTGCGTACGGACAGACCGCCCTCAGCGCAGCAGAACAATCCGTCCGTTGGCTCGCAGTTGAAGGATCCCAGAATTGACGCCTATCGCGGGCGACCGAATCAACAACAGGCTGCGGCGCAAGGAGCAGTTCCTCCGCAGGCAACGCAGGTTCGTCCGGCCGCCCCGCAGGCGGATCGGCCAGCAGTGGCTCCTGTGCAAGCGCGTCCATCGCCGCAAATGACGGCCCCCGTGGAGCGAAATACGAGGCCAACTCCAGAGGTCAGGGCGCCCGCGCCCCCTCCGAACAATCCCGCGCCGCAGCCGAGGATGCAGCCCGCACAGGCACCGTCGAGACAGGTTGACAGTCCTCCCACCTCCGCGTTTAAGGTCAATAAGAGTCCTATCGATACCAATGCGGCGAGCCAACGAGGCCAGGCCAGCCGAACGCAAGCCATCCAGCCGCAGCCTCAGCCGCAGGCTAAACCTTTACCGAGGGCTGCGAATCAGCCGCAGAGCAACAAGCCCGCACATCCTTCGCCGGAGAAGCGGCAATGAGCAACAAGCAGATCACCTGGAGCGACATCAGCGAGTGCAAAGAGGAAGGGGTTAAGCGCATGAAAATCAGGAAACGCAGGAACGCGGTGGCATTCCCACTCGCCACGCCGATGGTGCTGGCGTTCTCTCTGAGCTTAACGATTTGTCTTAGTTCAGGCGCAACACTGGCTGCCGCTCAGGGAGAGACGCAAGACAGGTTGCAGGTGCAGGTGCAGTCTTCGGGGCAAGCGCGTTTCGCCTCTCCCGAAGAGGCGATGCGAGCTCTGGTCGACGCAGCAAAAGGGAAGAATCGCGGCGCCCTGGCGGAGATCTTCGGCGCAGAGCACCAAGCGGAATTGTTCTCCGGGGACCCAGTCCAGGATAACGAGGAAATGGATGAATTCGCTGCCGATGTGCAAGAGTCCGCAAAATTAGAAAAGGTGGATGACACGCGCTTCACCCTTCTGATCGGGACAGAGAATTGGCCTTTCCCCATGCCGATCGTGAAAGAAGAAAACCAATGGCGTTTCGACAGTGAGACAGGCGAAGTAGAGCTGCTGAACCGGCGAGTTGGACAGAATGAGCTGTCGACCATCTTGACCTGCCGAGCCTACGTGCTGGCTCAAAGGGAATACTTCGGCCAACAACAGGAAAATGGGGAGGACAACGATGGCGTCGCCGAGTACGCCCGGCGGTTCATGAGTTCGCCCGGCCAAAGAGACGGACTCTACTGGGACACGGCCGAAGGCGAGAACCCAAGTCCATTGGGAATTCTGGTCGCTTCGGCTCGCGCCGAAGGCTACGGAGCCCGCGGCCAGAGTAATGAACAAAGCAGATTCGAAGTGCAAAACATCAATCTGGTGAACGTACAGCAAACGAATCAGAGCCAAGATCAGACTAGGGTGGATTCTCCGGTGCGGAGCCGCAATCCGTACCACGGTTACTACTTCAAGATTCTCACGCGTCAGGGTCCGCACGCCCGGGGGGGCCCATACGATTACGTCATCAACGGCAATATGATCGGCGGATTTGCACTCGTTGCGTTCCCGGACAAGTGGGGGAGCTCCGGTGTGATGACTTTCCTCGTTAACCAGCAAGGCCGTGTCTATGAGAAGAACCTGGGTCCGGAGACGGCGTCGATTGCAGGCGCGATCGATGAATACAACCCAGACGCAACGTGGACGTTAGTGCAGGAATAGGAGCGCGCAGGTTTGCGCGGCCGATGTAACTGTAATCGAAGGTAGCGTGGCGGAAAAAGGAAGCCGAACTAGGCCGTAAAGCGCCGCTTCAAACGACCAGCGACCAAGAAATGAGTAGGTTTTAGTGGAGACAACATCATGAAATCAATTGGAATTCTCAGTACAACCGCACTATTTCTGATTCTAGGATGGAATGTCCCGGCTGACGCGCGCCAGGAACAACAGGATAAACCGAAGAAGCAGCAACAGCAGGACAAGCCTGCTGCAAAGCAACAGCAGCAGCAAGCCAGGGGGCAGCAGAATCAGCAGCGGCAACAACAGCGTCAGCAGCAGAACGACTCTGCACAGCAGCAGCAAGCCAGAGGGCAGCAGAATCAGCAGCGCCAACAGCGTCAGCAGCAGAACAACTCTACACAACAACAAGACTACAGGTCTGCACAACAACGAAGCCGTGCTCAGGTACACCAACAGCAGGTCGCTTGGCAGGGGGACCGTGCAAATAGCTGGCAGTCTCAGCACCGCACTTGGCAGCAACGCGGCGGTTACAACGGCTACCGCGTTCCGGATGACCGCTTCCGTAGCTACTATGGCCAGGATCACGGGTTCCGTATCTACAGTCTCCCCGTGAGGTATGTTGGCGGGCATCGCCGCTTTCGGTACGGCGGTTATTGGTTCGGTCTGGTTGATCCGTGGCCAGAATACTGGTCAAACGATTGGTACGACAGCGATGACGTGTACGTGGATTACTACGGTGATGGATATTATCTGTACAACCGCAGATATCCCGGCGATCGCATTGCCATTAGCTTCTACCTGAACTAGCGCTTACCGAGCGCGAGGACCTTAAGGCAACCTCCGGCCCAGCCCGGAAATTTGCCAGAGACTTAAACCGCCGGTGGGACAGGGTCCCCGAATTACGAAGGCTGAGTTTACAAAGGAGAGCGAACACAATGCTTGGAACTATCTTGGTCGTATTTTTGATCTTGGCACTCTTGGGTGCTCTGCCGCGATGGTCTCACAGCCGCGAGTGGGGCTATGTTCCCTCGGGAGGCGTAGGTCTCGCTCTCCTCATCGTTGTCATTCTCGTGCTTCTTGGGCGTATTTAGATATTGATTCGGTGGTTCAGAGCCATTGTTGCGCCCTCCCGACCGCGAAGACGTATTAGTCCGGGCGATCGCATTGGAGGCAGCTAGAAAGTGTCTGTTGTGTGCCGCGGCCTACTTTTCTGTTTTTCCAAATAGGGCCGCGTCTGTAAGGCCGGAGGTGAGCGATGGATGAGTCCAGGCGGCGTGCAGTCAAGTTTCTCGAGAAAGAGATCAAGACGTACATGGCCTTATCGCTGTTCTTGTCGAAGAAGGGCATCAAGGTACATGTGCGCGTGGGAGAGAAAAGAGTCCTTGTTAGCCCCTCGTTTTACAAAGAGAGAATGAAGGAAGCGAAGAGAGTCGTCCATGAACTCAGAAAACCAAGTTAAAATACGAGTCCCTCAAAGCTTTGATTGTCGCGGCTGGAGCCCATGGGGCATCCGAGTGATGACAGTCCTTCTCGTCATGCTCCTGTGCGCCGGTGTTTCGTTCGCATACTCCGTGCTGACCCATGAGCAAATCGTAGACCTGTTGTGGATCGATGAACTCCGCCCACTCCTTCTCCAGCGATTCCCAGGGCTAACGGAAGACCAGCTCAAGGAGGCGCACGGCTACGCCTATGGCGGCGCCGTCATCCAAGACCTCGGCTACTATCCCTTTGGCAACGTGGAATTCAGCGATTTGGTGCACTACGTTCGCAGCGGCGACTTCGTTCGCGAGTTGGTATTGCAGAGCCAGGATGCGAACGAGTACGCCTTCGCCCTGGGCGCGCTTGCGCACTATACCTCGGATATCGCCGGGCATCCGGCGGTCAACAAATCCGTCTCCATCCAATATCCCAAGCTGCGGGCAAAATTCGGTGACTCCGTAAGGTACGCGGAGGACCACACCGCGCATGTGAAGACGGAGTTCGGATTCGACATGGTGCAAGTGGCGAAGAATCGTTATGTTTCGCAGCAGTATCACGATTTCATCGGATTCCAAGTGTCCAAGCCTCTGCTGGAACGGACTTTCCCCATCGTTTACGGATTGGAATTGAAAGACGTGCTGACACATGAGGATCTCGCAGTCGGTTCCTATCGCTTTGCTGTCAGTCGGTTGATCCCGCAAATGACCCAGATCGCACTACGGACCCACAAGAAGGACATGATGAAGGAGACGCCTGATTTTGAGAAAAAGAAATTCCTCTACCGCCTGTCGCGCTCCGAATATGAAAAAGAGTGGGGGAAGGACTACACGAAGGCTGATTTCGGTACTCGCGTGTGGTCAGTGCTCTTGCGGTACATGCCGAAAATTGGCCCCTTCAAGGCGCTGGCGTTCAACAACCCCACGCCGCAAACGGAGGACCTGTATTTCAAGAGCATCAATACGACTGTCGACAAATATCGTATCTATTTGCAGCAAGTTCGTGCCGGCTCACTGGAACTTGACAACCGTGATTTTGACACTGGCAAAGAAACCAAGGCAGCCGAGTACCCTTTGACTGACCTCGCGTATGCAAAATTGTTAGGTCAGCTAGCGGAGCGGAAGTTCGATCTGACGTCCGCGGAGCTGCGGGACAATATCTTGGACTTCTATTCTGACCTCTCGCTTCCTCTTGAAACCAAGAAGAACGCTACTCGCTGGCAAAGCGTATTAGCGTCGCTTGACCAGTTAAGGTTGGTAACTCCAACTCCCATTCTCGCTGCCAGCCCGGCAAAGTGACACTGATCTAGAGTCTGGACGAGATCCCAGGTGGCCCGATCCCCCAACGCTCACGGTAAACTCAACCGTACTAGGTCCGAAGAAAACGCGAATGTGTCCCTAAGTGAACAGATTTAATTAGTGTTTTCTAACAAAATGTTCTGGTAGGAAAACAAGCAGTCTTTCATGCAATCCAACTCACCCTGTATCGCCTGACTGTCTCGGACTAGTCCTACGCAAACTTGCATTAGAAGAGTCACACCCTTTCAAGGAGGAAATTCGGATGAAACCTTTCAAAGCACTACTTGGTCTATTTGCAGTCACGCTGTTGGGCGCTACGGTGCTGCCCAGCGCGCTAGCGGATACATGGAACAAGAAAACCGTCGTCACCTTCAGCCAGGCCGTGGAAGTTCCCGGGAAAATTCTCCCTGCCGGAACGTACACGTTTCAATTGCTAGATTCACTTTCCGACCGCCACATCGTTCAGATCTTCAACGCGGACGGCAGCCAGATCATCGCCACCATCCTGGCCATCAATAACTACCGTTTGCAACCGACGGGCGAAACCGTCATGAAGTTTGGCGAACGACCGGGCGATTCTCCGGAAGCTCTGCGCGCCTGGTTCTATCCTGGCGACAACTTCGGTCAGGAATTCGTCTATCCCAAGGTTCGTGCGATTGAGTTGGCGCAGACGGCGAAAGTAATCGTTCCAGCCGTTGCTGTTGACACCATCGACGACAACGTGATCAAGACGGTTCCGATCGTCGCCGTCACGCCCGACCAGAAAGAAGTGGAAGTAGCAACGGTCATCCAGACCACTCCGCCCGCCGCCGCTCCTGCGCCGGTCGCGGTCAAAGAAACCGAAGAACTGCCGAAAACAGCAAGCTCCATGCCGTTGATCGCACTGCTTGGTGGGTTGTCCATCAGCCTTGCTATCGGCTTGAAGCTTTTCCTCAAGCTCGCTTCGTAAGCAAACGCAACACACCGCGTCGCGGACGTGATCTCAAGGTCACGTCCTGCGCCGCGAGAAAGCCTCTTCGTGGTTCTCACTTCAAGCCCCCGAAAGCATAGTCTGGGCAAAGGACACTTGTACCTTGCCCCTTTTTTGCTTTTCCTCAGCATACTCGGCTTCTCTCCCTCTCTCGTGATGGAGTGTTCGCTGGCCGGCATGGACGCCCAGTCGAAAATTGCGGTGTCCGCGAATCTTGTCCTGCTGCCCGTGAAAGTGACTGACGGGCGCGGAACATTTGTCTCCCATCTCAAGATGGAAGACTTTCGCGTGTTTGAAGACGGGCAGCTGCAAAAACTCACGGTATTCGAAGAGGGAGACACTCCCGTTACCGTCGGGCTGATCGTCGACCATAGCAGAAGCATGGGCGCCAAGCTCCCCGATGTCGTCGCGGCAGTGACTTCCTTCGCGCATTCGAGCAACTCACAAGATGAAATGTTCGTGGTGGATTTCAATGACGACGTTTTGATTGAACTCATGAGAGGGAAGGCATTTTCGAGCGATGCGAAGGAGCTCGCGGAAGCCTTGAGAGCCGTCTCCGCTCGGGGACGAACCGCGCTCTACGATGCCGTAAGCGAGGGTCTACACCACTTGCAGTACGGGCATCTGGAGAAGAAGGCCCTACTCATCATCAGCGACGGTGGAGACAATGCCAGCCATCTAAAGTATTCGCAGGTACTGGCACAGGCTCGCCAATCGCAGGCTTTGATCTACTCCATCGCCCTAGTCGGTTCGGATAACGAGGAAGAAAATCCGGGTCTGCTCCGGCGGCTCTGCAAAGATACGGGAGGAATCGCGTATTTCCCGCGTGCAGGCGAATCCGTCACAGACGTGTCGACACAAATCGCCCGCGATCTTCGCGAGCAATACACGCTCGGTTATGCACCGCAGAACACCAAGCGTGTGGATGCTTTTCGAAAAATCGAAGTGAAGGTCGGTGCACCAGGCCGTGGCAGGTTGCACGTACGAACCCGGGAGGGCTACTCGCTTGCAGCGGAGAAGCACCCGACAGCGCAGTTGGGATCGGAGACGAGATGAATCCGCTCCCTCGGCCAACGAGAGCAATCTCGCCAATGCGAATGGATATCCTCCGTGGTGCTTGCTACTTTTTCCTCGCCATCGGCCTTCTGGCCTTGGGCTACGCTGGTTTCGTCTTTGCGGATTCACACGCTTACCAAGCCCTCGAAATGAAAAAATTCAAACAAGCCGGCCGTCTCTCGGAGCCGCGTAATTTGGTGGAAGGCGATGTGATTGGAGAAATTCAAGTGCCTCGCTTGCGGCTAAATGCCATGGTTGTCCAGGGCGACTCTCCCGCTAACTTGAAGCGGGCCGTCGGTCACCTTATAAAGTCGGCTTTGCCCGGCGAGTGGGGAAACGTCGCCTTGGCTGGTCACCGGGACACTTTTTTCCGCCCGCTCCGTGATATTCGCCTGGGCGACGAAATTAGATTCAAGACACGAGAGCGCAGTTTCGAGTACCGCGTGGAGTCGATTGAAATCGTGGCCCCCACGGACATTCGCGTCTTGAAATCATCGACCGGCCACGACCTGACCTTGCTCACCTGTTTCCCGATTTACTATATAGGTCCCGCGCCGAAGCGCCTGGTCGTCCGCGCCCGCGAAGTTGGCGGAATGGTGCGGGAGCAATTCGCAAGAGAGAATGAAGCTAAAGGGCCAGGCGGACCACTGCCGTTCCATCGGAGCTTCGAACCGGGCACCTCGCAATGAAGTCCATTCCGACGGGAATGGCCTTACCTGAATTCAATCGCGAGACTGGAAAACAGAGAGGCAAGTGTGCTCAAGTGAACAGACATACGGGGTCGCGCAGTCTAGCATTGAGTTAGCTGGGAACCAGCGGGAAACAATCTCCAGGTGCGGCACAAGCGCACTAAACACTAGTCTCTTGTGAGATTGGAACAGCATGCTTTGGACAATTCTTGTAGTGTTGTTCGTCCTTTGGCTCCTCGGCGTGGTCACATCCTACACATTAGGCGGATTCATCCACATTCTTCTGCTTGTGGCTCTGGCCATCTTCGTAATTAACCTGATTCAAGGCCGAAGGAGGATGGTTTAGTTGCAAAAGCGAAGAATATGAAACCGATCAGCTGGATTGGAATTCTGTTAATCATTCTTGGTGGGCTAGCCCTCGCCTATCAGGGATTCACTTATACCCATCAAGAAAAGGTTCTTGATCTCGGGCCCATCCACGCCACCGCAGAAAAGCAAGAGCGAGTCTCGATTCCGCCAATACTCGGCGGACTGGCGCTGGTCGGGGGAATTGCCTTGCTCGTCATTGGAGGCAAGAAAGGTTCTTAGCTCGAGACTGCGATAGTGCCCGCCTGAGAGTCGGGTAACGCATAGCCCTCTCGTGAATGGAACGGTGTTGAAGGTCCTTCAACCAGAGATTCTAAAGAAGTGCAAATTCCACAAGAGAAATTTTGACCAGGGAGGTCAGCGATGAAGAGATTTATGGTTACCGCAGCATGTCTTACGCTCGCAGCAGGTGCAATGTATGCCGAGAAACTGAACAAGGAACAAAAACGCCTTGAAGAGTGTGGCGTTGTCATGCAAGAAGTGCTCAACGTCCCAGACAACATTCCCCATGAGCTTTTGGAAAAGTCCGAGTGCGTCATCGTGATTCCGTCGGTTCGGAAACTTGCATTAGGTGTAGGCGCAAGCTACGGGCGCGGCGCGATGGTTTGCCGGACGGGCGAGAAGTTCCGTGGACCTTGGGGAGCCCCAGCCATGTATGCGTTGGAAGGCGGCAGTGTCGGCTTCCAAATCGGTGGCGAGGCGACCGACTTGATCCTGCTGGTCATGAATGACCGCGGCATGGAGTCGATTCTAAGCAGTAAGGTTAAGTTGGGCGCCGATGCTTCCGTTGCCGCAGGCCCCAAAGGACGTGATGCTTCCGCAGATACTGACGCTTGGATGCGAGCCGAGATACTTAGCTACTCGCGTTCCCGCGGTTTGTTTGCCGGTATTTCCCTCGAAGGCTCTACGCTTCGTCCCGACGACGAGGCAAGCGAGCAGGTCTATGGCCACGCCATCAAGGCCAAGGATATCGTAAGAAGTGACAATATGAGCGTGCCTGGTACAGGCCGTCATCTCGTCAACGTTTTGCAGAAGAGCGCACCCCGCAACGAATCCGAGCGGGCTTCGAACCAGTAGTTAGGAGTTGCCAGCTCGCCGGGAATTTTCTCATCCCAGCGAGCTCGCAGTTTTCAGAAAAATGGTTCAGCGGAGTGCTCCGCTGGACCTTCCGCGGGGACCATCTGCAAGGGCGCGTCACCTCAGCCAACCCTTGCAGTTTGGTCCCTTTCCTTTTTTGGATTATCTGGCGCCGACCATGCGCCTTGAGTGAAACCAATTGTGAACGCGTGTAACGAGAATTTTCTGCCACTCCTGCCAAGGGATCATTTGTGACGCCGGTCGCCGCTGTGTTCCGAATGACTGTTGGCGTCCAGCCAGCGCAGGAGAGTGCGAATGCTGCCGTGCGCCAAAGCAATGCTGGAATCGGCAGCGCCGTAATAGAGGTTGATAGTGTCCCCATCCGCTGCCACGGTGTAGCCGCAGGGAAATACGACGTCTTGGACATCTCCCTGACGTTCGTATTCCGCTTCGGGCGCAAACATCCAGGAATCCCCGCGGAGCAGGCATTTGTCCGGCTCTTGAAGATCAAAGAGGGCCAGACCCAGCCGATAGATAGAGCTCGAAGGCGTCCTTCGCACGCCGTGGTAGATCATCAGCCAGCCTCTTGAGGTTTCAATCGGCGGCGGCGACATGCCAATCTTGTTGGCATCCCACCAGGCGCCCCGGCGGGCTTCGAGCATGAGCTTGTGGCTTCCCCAATGCCGCAGATCGGGAGAATAAGAAATCCAGATGTGGGCCCCGAGTGGCGTCATGGGCCGATGGATCAACGCCCAGAATCCATTAATCCTTCGCGGCAAAAGCGCTGCGTCCTTGTCGTCCGGCACCATCACGACACCAAATCTTTCGAAGCGCCGAAAATCCTCCGTGAGGGCCAAAGACACTCCGGGACCACCGCGAGAATACGAGGTGTAAGCCACAGCAAATTTTTTGAGTTCCGGAACGTAGGTAATGCGCGGGTCTTCAATGCCCCAGACTTCCTCGGGATATTCCTCCGGGTTGGGCACTAGAGTTGGTTCGCGATCGATTTGCCAGCCGTCGACGCCGTTCACGGAACGGGCAGCGCACAAATGAGAGAGCCCGCGGCGATCTTCCACGCGGCACAGCAGAATGGTTGACCCATCCGGCAGCAGCGACGCGCCAGCGTTGAAAACGCTGTTGATAGAATACGGCCAATCCTTTCCCGTCAGGATGGGATTGGCAGGGTGCCGGAGAAATAGCGTTTCATAATGTGTCATCGTGACCTTCATGGAGAAACTTACTGCACTGATGGAAGGGTTTTTCAAGAGTATGTTTAGGCTAAAAAAGTAACCGCCCGCTCTTCATAAATTCTTCTCTGTGCCGTCGGCTTCCTCCAACTGGCGCATTTCCAGCAGCGCCATCAGGAAGGACAGCGTAGACTCGGCCCCCTGGTTTTCATTGGCGCGATCGGGGTGCAGGCCGTCCCGACAACCGCCGGTAGTCGGATCGTAGAGTGCGATCTGAAGATCGTTGTCCCCCAAGAACCAATTGAATGCGACCCAGGCCTCTTTGCGCCAACGGCCCTTTCCCGTGGCACGGTAGGCTTGCAAGCATGCTGAGACGACCGCGCAGGCTTCCACCGGTTGCTGGTCGAAGCGGGCCTTCTCGGTATTCTTGGAATAGAAGCCCTGCGATCCGATGGGCACGAAATGGCCCTTCATCTCGCAACGCTGAATCGTGACCAGCCAATCCAGGGCTTCGAGTCCCGCCGAAACCATCTCTTCGTTCGCGGCGCGCACGCCAGCTCGTATCAGAGCCTGCGGCAATCGGGCATTCGAGTATGCTAGCCCATTTTCGAACCACCTCCAGTCATCGGAGCGGTTGGAACGGTATGAATTCAGTAGTCGATTTGCCAGCGCATCGGAAGCACTCAGGGCAGCGCGATCCCCTGGGAATGAATCGAGATACTCCTGCAATCCCAGCAACGCGAAGGCGCAGGCGCGGGGGCTCTTGAATTCGACAGCTGCCGGAACGGCCAGTTCAAACATACGCCCCGCAGCTCCCCGCAATCCCGCTTTCTTGGATCTGCCGAGGACGGTTCCCAACCCCCATAGGGCCCGCCCATGACTGTCTTCCGAGCCTTCAGGCTCCTGCCATAAGCATTCATAGCCCAGACAGTTTCGGAACCGTTTGGTGATTGGATCAAATGCATGCCATAAGAAGGCCAAGTACCGAGAGGCCAAGTCGGCTGAGCCCGCGGGCATGCGGACTCCGAGATCTTCCAGGAACGTTGTTACGATCAATGCGCGGGCGTTGTCATCTGTCGTGTAACCTTCGGGATAGTTCGGGACCACGAAAACCGCATGCTCCACCATTCCCGTGTGGTCTGTCATTCGATAGAGGTGATCAAGTTTGATGGCGGGAAGCCGGTCGAGAGCTTTTTCTGTGTTCTGCGCCGAAAACGTGGCGCGCGGATTCCGCAGGCGTTCGTTGTAGATGCGTTCGAAACTTTGCATGTATTTCTGCGCCGCACGATTCCAGACCATGTCGCGCGCGTATAAGTAAGCGCGTTTACGCATGGCATGCCTTCCGGTCTCGTCGTCCAGAAGGGCAACAGTTTTTTCAGCGATGGCATCCGGATCATCGAAGGGCACAAGCGCGCCGCGCTCGCCGTCCAGCAGCTCGATGGCGTGCAAATACGGCGTCGAAATGATGGCTTTGCCGGCGCTCAGGGCATAGGCAAGCGTGCCGGAAACGACCTGTCCCTTATGCTTGTACGGTGTGATGTAAATGTCCGCCGCGCCGATCAATTTAACCAAATCTTCAGGGCTCTCGAAACGGTTGCGAAAGATCACATTGGCTTCAACGCCGAGATCTTTCGCCAAGGCCTGCAAGTACAGCCGGTATTTCTCACCTTCGCGCCGCAGGATATGAGGGTGAGTTACACCGGAAACCATGTATACAACATCCATGTGACGCGACAGGATTTTTGGCAGGGCTTTTATGACATTTTCTATTCCCTTATTGGGCGAGAGCAGGCCAAAGGTCAGCAAAACGCACTTCCCCTCCGTTCCGAAGCCATCCTTGTAGAAATTGGGATCCGTGAAAGGCAGATCGGGGATGCCATGGGGAATCAGATCGATCTTTTCGATTGGCACTTGGAATACTTCCTGCAGAATCTCTGCAGAGTTCTGGCTCATGACGATCAAGCGGTCCGAAAGTGTCGCAATTTCCTCCATCACCGCGCGTTGGTCGGGAGTTGGATCGCGTAGCACGGTGTGCAACGTGGTTACAAAAGGCATCCGCAGGTGCCGCAGCAGCTCCAGGACATGCCCGCCAGCGAGGCCTCCAAATATTCCGTATTCATGCTGCAGGCAGACCAGATCGACATTGCTGAAATTGAGAAAGTCCGCGGCTTGCCTGTAGGAAGCGAGATTATCTTCGGAGAGCTCGAACCGCACTCTGCTGGGATAGTCGTAACCCTCTTCCGTGTCGTTGACCGGGAGCGCCAGCAGCTCCGTCGCACCGTATTCCGCATGAATGGCGTCGCACAAGTCGGTTGTGAACGTCGCGATTCCACAATGCCTTGGAAGATAATTTCCGACGACGGCAATTCTATTAGGGAGTGCCGGGCGTGGCGGTGCAGGTGTCAGTGTGACTGGCTTCTCTTCCAATACGAGGGATTGCATCTCGATCAGCGCCACGGTTTCAGCGAGGGGCATTATTTTCGGCAGGGCCATTCGATTTCCTGTGAATCCATGACTTGCGGAAGAATCACCGCATGACTACCCAAGAACCATTCGCCTTGGACGTGCTTTGACTGGCGGGCTTCTCTGCCGAATCCCGGAACGTGCCGCAGTTGCCGGAGACGACCTCGTCGCTTTTACTCGTGTAAGACTACCGACAACAAAGACTTATTGACTTTGATTTTGCCGTTGTATTCGATAAAGCCCAGTTTCCTGAATTTGTTCATGAAAAAATTCACGCGCGAACGTGTGGTTCCGATCATCTCCGCCAGGGTCTCCTGGGAAACTTTCGGCAGTATGCGGTCCGGCTGATCCTGTTTTCCATAGCGCGCCAGAAGCAGAAGCGTACGCGCCAGGCGCTTTTCACTCGAGTTGAAGAGTTGATCCATCAGATCCTCTTCGACCCGGATGTTGTGCGCGAGCATATACGAGATGAAATGGTCGGATAATTCATGCTCCGTGTGGAGCACCCGCAGTAGTTCGTCTTTTTCGATGACCAGAAGGGTGGTCGGCGTAATCGCTGTAGCCGTGCCCATCCGGATCGTCTGCCCTGCCATGCATCCCTCGCCAAAAAAATCGCTCGGGCCAAACATCGCCACAACCGCTTCCTTTCCAGACCCATTCACGACCGAGAATTTCACCCCGCCCTTCTGGACGTACATGACGCTCTCGGCTGCCTCACCCTGAGAATAAATCGATTCGCCTCTCCGAAATTCCGCAATTTTTCTTGCCACTCCAGCGGTATCCAGAAAGGCCTGCGGGTCAAAAGCGCCGGTCTTTCCATTTTTCTTGAGTTTTTTTAGCTTCATATTCAAGTGGAAGCGTCATATCCAAATGGCTGCTCCGCTTCCACCTTAGCAAGGAGATTCCTCCTGGAACTGTACAAAAGAGGACAGTGAACTAACTTAGTACCATACGCCGATTTTGTTCAATATTGCACAGACGGCAAATCAAACAAATTGGAATATGAGTCAGGGCGCTAATGGATGTTGTCCTGTATTAAACAACCAGTGAAATTTGACGTTGTGTATATATCGGGGCGCGTGTGAGCAGTATGGAACGCCTTGCAACAGGGTGATGAGGAGAAGCTAATGCGCAAATTGAAGGTTCGCAAAATTTGGACCCCGGCGTTCCTATTGGCCGTCCTAATTGCCGGGTGCGGCGACGCAGACGTAGGTGGGGGCGCCACCTCTCCGACGGCCGCGCCTACGGTGCTCTCCGTAACGCCGAACGGCACCCTCGTTTGCCCCAACAACGCCCCCATGATCACCGCAACATTCACCAAGGCGATGAACCCTGCGACGATCAACACCTCTGCGGGTGCAAATACTTTTACTTTGACCGCCGGCGGGGCGAGCGTGTCTGGGACCGTTACCTACATTGCGGCGACCATGGTTGCCACCTTTACACCCTCGGGCCCTCTTGCACCAAGTACCCCTTATACTGCCACGATCACCACCGGGGTAGCAGACACATTCGGCAATCATCTGGCGGCCAATAAGGTGTGGACGTTCACGACCCCCTCTACGTGCGGAACACCGCCCCCCGTCATAGCGTTGGGAGCGGCCTGCAGTTTCGGAATTCTGGGCGCTACCCCCTCCGTTAGCAATACCGGCCCCACGGTCGTTAAGGGAGATATCGGGATATGGCCAGCAGCTTCGATCACTGGATTTGGATCGGCACCGAACACGTTGGGACCGGGAATATTCACGGGCACGGAGCACCTAGGCGATCCGGTTGCCCAGATGGCCCAGACTGACTTGACCACGGCGTTTAACGCCGCCATGAACGCAGGAGGAGGGCCATCGGTAGGGACCGCCCTCACCGCAAATATAGGAGGGCAAACCCTCCCCTCCGGCATTTATATTGCCACGACCACGTTGGGAATAACCGGGAACCTCACCCTCGACGGTGGAGGCGATCCGAATGCTGCCTGGATCTTCAAGGTTGGGTCTGCATTGACGACGGCAGCCGGTGGTGTGGGCACGCCAGCGAGCCAAGTCCTCCTCATCGGCAGTGCCCAGGCTCATAACGTCTTCTGGGAGATCGGCAGTTCAGCGACCCTTGGCACCAACTCACTATTTCAAGGAACCATAATGGCTAACGCAACCATCACGCTTACCACCGGGGCGACGCTGAATGGCAGAGCGCTGGATCGGTCGGCAGCGGTCGCATTGGACAGCAATCCGGTGAATGTGCCTCCCTGCCCATGAGGGATTCGGTAACGGGACTGGGTTGAGGCTGGTCCAGTGTCGTGCAGGCTCGAAAATCATGATCTCGCGTTATTGAAGTTCGGAGGAATATTCGCATGTCATTTCAATCAAAGAGCCATCCTGGTCGGGTCTTAGCAATGGTGCCGGCGATGATTGCTGTTCTGTGTACGTTTGCCACCCTCGCCGCAGCTCAGGACCAGCCTGCTCCCAAGTGGGAGCTTTACGGCGGATATTCCCTCTTTCATCCCGGCGCGGATGTGCACGGCCAGCTTCCAGGAGCATTGCTCCCTTTGAGCAGCCGCCTGGAAGCGAATCCGCGCGGCGCTGGCGCCAGCCTTACCTATGATTTCAATCGTTGGTTCGGATTGACTCTTGATACCAGCATCCATTGGGGGAGCGGGGAAGCTGGGCTCGCGAAAAGAATTGACGACGCGGCCTTCTCCAACCTCTCGTTCGGTCCCAAGGTGACTTTCCGCCACGAACATATTTCACCGTTTCTTGAGGTTTTGGTGGGCGACCATCGCCTGATGCCGGATGCCTTCCATGACGTGGACAAATTAGGGCTGATGTTGGGTGGCGGTCTTGATATCAACCTGTCCAGGCACGTGGCGCTACGGCTGATCAGGGCCGACTATGTGGTGTCGAATTACCGCTATGGTCCCCCGGGTATCCCGTCCACGGACATTCGAGGCCTAAGACTACAGGCAGGCCTCAATTTCATGTTTGGCGGGGAAAAGCCTCCAACGCCTCCCAGCGCGGCTTGCTCGGTACAGCCGGCCGAAGTCTTTGCTGGCGAGCCTGTGAGCGCGACTACCAGTGGATCTAATTTCAATCCTAGGCGTACGGTCAAATACGACTGGCATGGCACCGGGGTGAAAGTTGCGGGCAGCGAGGCCTCCACGCAGATTGACACTACAGGTTTGCAGCCCGGCTCGTACGAAGTTACGGCCAACTTGAATGACGGTAGTAGAAAAAATGGTTTCGCATCGTGCAGTGCCAGGTTCACAGTGAAAGAACCCCATCCACCCGTGATTTCATGCTCGGCAGCTCCGGCGAGCGTGCGAATGAGTGGTTCCTCAACCATCAACTCGCGCGCCAGCAGCCCGGATGGCCGCAGGCTGACTTACAGCTATACCGCCAGCGCCGGAGAGATCTCCAGCAACGGAGACACTGCCACGCTGAATACACGGAGCGCACAGCCAGGTCATATCACGGTCACTTGCAACGTAAACGATGACCGCAATCCCCCGCTCACGGCCTCGTCCACCACCATGGTGAACGTGGAAGCCCCGCCACCTCCTCCTGCCCCTGCCCCTGAGATCAAGCAGTTGGAAACCAGGCTCGCTCTCCATAGTATTTACTTTCCAACCGCTCGGCCCAGCCCCGAGAATCCCACGGGTGGCCTGGTTGACAGTCAGGCGGAGATCCTGAAAATCCTGGCCTCGGACTTCAAAAGTTATCTGAGATACAAGCCTGATGCCCACTTGATCCTCGGTGGCCATGCGGACCCCCGCGGCTCAGAGGAATACAACAAAGCCCTTACGCAGCGACGCGTGGAACGCACCAAGAACTTCCTGGTGGAACACGGCGTCCCTGCGGACCACTTTGAGACGCGCTCGTTTGGCAAGGAGGACCAACTGAGCGCCGACCAGGTAAAGGAACAGATAGCTCAGAATACCGAATTGACTCCTGCCGACCGACACCAAATGCTGAATAATCTGTCGGTGCTAGTCCTGGCCAATAATCGGCGCGTGGACGTCACCTTGAGTACGACTGGGCAACAGTCCACTCGCGGGTACCCGTTTAACGCGAAAGATTACCTAGCCCTGATCAACCCCAAGGGCGGAGAAAAAAAGCCGCCCGTCAAGAAAAAGCCCAGAAGGTAACAGCGGAACGCGGCCCATAATTGATAAGGTGATAAGACATTACTTCTACTAGCCAGTATTCGGGGGGCACGGACGTGCCCCCCGCCTTCTCTCGAGTCGGATGCGATTTGTCCCAGATCACGTAGGGAATCTGACTTCTCATTTTTCAACTGCATAATCCAAAAACAAGAACCGTCTAGCGCGGTCACTCCTCGCTGCCGCTGCCGCCAGGCGACAGTAGCTGGAGCCGCGGCCATCGGATCCTCTCGGGCCAGTTGTTCTTGAGGATGGAATTCGCGATGAAAAGTTCCTGCATCGGCGCCCCGATTGTCGTGCAAATGGTCTTAAAAAGCCGTCGCTGGCCTCCCAAGAAGACTCCTCGCAGGAGTGTGCAAAAGTGAACAGCTATTTGTTTTCACAGCCCGTAGGCTGCAGCTATAGACGGCGAGACTGAGCGACATTGGCCGCGATGCAAGGCTGGGCCGGACAATGTCCCTCATCTCGCCGTTCTCCTCATCGACACTCCGAAAGACCGCCTTCCATTCCAAGTTGAGCGAGATAAAGAAATCCTTGAATCTGTTACGAGGGATGCGTCGCAATTCTCTGGGACCGACTGTGCCCTCAATCTTTCATTCCGACTTACCTGCGATGCGAGATGCGCGCTAAACCGTTTCAATGTAAAATATCGCAAATAGCCAGGGGCGTAGCTCAGTGGTAGAGCAGCGGCCTTTTAAGCCGAAGGTCGTGGGTTCGATCCCCACCGCCCCTACCATCCATCTTCCTGATGGATGGACACTTAACAAAAACACGCGGGGGCAAAAAGGG
>Ga0209527_1000081_pt1 | contig 19449 bp, 19 predicted proteins | sample JacPinW_OM2H0_M2_FD_187968 | JGI IMG/M metagenome (GOLD analysis project Ga0209527, IMG submission 187968) | Forest soil microbial communities from Algoma, Ontario, Canada - Jack Pine, Ontario site 1_JW_OM2H0_M2 (SPAdes) (version 2) | ecosystem: Environmental > Terrestrial > Soil > Boreal... | reverse complement strand
CGATTTCGCAATGGTGTATCCGATCTTCATATCCTGTCCTCCCTTTCGATAAGTGGCCGGCGTCATGCCGAGCTGTGCATTGCTGCGCTCGTAGACGCGGCTGGATGATCCATACCCGGTTTCGTAGAGTGCGTCGGCAATGCTCTTGCCCGCGCGCAGCATCCCTTTGAACCGCTTGATGCGCAGCGCTTCCGCAAGGTCGCGCGGCTTCAGTCCCGTCACCCGCAGGAAAGCGCGGCGCAGTGTGGCTTGCGTGGTCCCCAGCGTCCTGGCCAGGGCTCCCAGACGAACACCCTCTTCGCCCGACTCAGCGAGAAAACCAGCGGCGCGTTGCACCAGCGCCACCGGGCCGGAAATTTCATTCGGGCGGCAACGCAGGCAAGGCCGGTAACCGTGCTTTTCCGCTTCTTCTCGCGTGCGGAAGAAAGTAACGTTGCGCCGCAGCGGCCGGCGCGCTGGGCACGAAGGCCGGCAATAAATATGCGTCGAGCGCACCGCAAGCACGAAACTCCCATCGGCCCGGGAGTCACGTGCCAGCGTGGCCTGCCAGTACTGCGCGGCTGCGCGCGTCGAGATGTTCTGTACGAACTTGGTTTGTGTATGGCTCATGTTCAACACGCTAAAAGTAACGCAGCCTGAAAACCAAATCTATCCGTAATCGTGCGGCAAAGTGAAGAAGGCAAAGTCCGGCGAAAAGGCAGAGCGGTTAGACTTCGCCCCGGGCGGGAACCGGAGCTGTAACCGGCGCAGGCGTTCGGTGAGGCGCGGTGATCACCAGAATGACGGCAGTAAGAATCACCGCGGCCGCGATGACCGTGCGCAGCGTGATGCTTTCCCCAGCGATCAGCCAGCCCAGGAACAGCGCCACGACCGGATTCACAAACGCGTACGTACTCACGCGCGCGGCAGTGCTCTTGTGAATGATATAAATATAAGCGCTGAAGCCGATCCCCGACCCGAATACAACAAGGTAGCCGAGTGCCAGCCAGGAGCGAACCGAGACCGTACCTAGGTGCAGCTCTCGGAATTCTCCGGCAATCAGCGCGACTATCAGTAGAATCACGCCACCCGCAAAACTTTGCATCGCCACTCCCAGCATCGGCGAGCTAGGCATTCCTCCATGTTTCGAATAGAGCGAACCGCAAGCCCAAGCCAGGGAAGCGGCCACCAGCACCGCAGCACCCCGTGGATCGACGCGCTCTGAGCCTCCCAGGTGCGCGGGCCCCACCAGCAGCAACATTCCTGCAAATCCCATGAGCAGGCCCATCGTCACTCTAGGAACGGGCCTTACCCCGCCAGGGCGGAGCCAGTCGACGACCACCAGCCAGAGCGACACCGTCGCCACCAAGAGCGCCGTGATTCCCGAAGGCACGGTCAGTTCCGCCCAACTCACGCCGCCATTACCAACGAATAGCAGCAGGACGCCTGTGACGACAGCGGTGCGCCAATGTGTCGCGCTCGGTCTGATCCCCGTCTTCATGCGAAATATGGGGTACAGAAGAATCCCCACTGTAAAGTGGCGCAGTCCCGCCAGGATCAGCGGGGGGAACGATTCGACGCCGATGCGGATCGCCAAATAAGTAGAACCCCAGACGAGGTAGACGGCGGCAAACGCAACTAGAACCAACGTTGATGTGCGGGCAGGCGTCTGCGACAGAGATACAGGAGTTCCTGCCCCGCGCTGTGGCTCGCCTGTCGTCGTGGACATATTTCTTTTCTTAATCTTCTCTCCTAGGATGAACGCTGAAAGCCAACGGTGTCGAACACGGTATTGGTAGCGCCAACGGAAAGGCAAATCTATCCGGAAAGATTTGGCAAAGTGAGTAGTCTGCTCCCGCGAAATTGCACGGCCATCAGGTGAACACTGTTCCTTCTGTTAAAAACTACTCGCCTAGGATGATCGCTGCAGGTCAGTGGTGTCGAGCACCATATTGGTAGAGCCCTTTCCTGAGGATTCCACAGGATATAGTGGGTGAGTCCCGGTACCATTACTAAGTGTTTGAGGTTAGGACACTTCTAGCGTTTCCCACAGGTTGACGCTGGGCGTTACAAGTGGCATCTTAGCGCTCCGCACAGCACTGGTGCGGACGGGCAAATTCCAGAAAGTCAGTTTGGCAGTTCATTTTGTTGGGCCGTAGCCAGCGACAGTGAAGTAGCGTCTCTGAGGGGCTAGATGAGCGCGGCGAAGCGTGTACCTCCATTTGATTCGTGGCCTGCTAAACCAACCGCCGAAGCTGCGATGGGACCGCAACCCCTTTCGGAGGCCCCGCGCGTCCCTGTGCTTCGCCTGGCACCCTTTCTACTCCCTTCGCAGCCCCGGCGTTTCGCTCGGGTGCCAACGCACGCCGTGGGCGTCCATCCAGAACACCGCGAATACCCCCGCGCCACTCTGAACCTCCCGCTGCGCCTTCGCGCCGCTAGCGGAGTGCCCGAAGAATCTCCGATAACCCTCGTCACTCGCGACATCAGCTCAACCGGCGTCTATTTTCTTTGCCCCAGGCGACTGGCGGTTGGCGCCTCGATCGAACTTGAGATCGTCCTGGTAAGCAAGCCCCTGGGCCTCGGAAACGTGGTTGTTGCTACCATGGCGCATGTCCGCCGTGCGGAGACCTCTGCTATGCCCGGCTGGCATGGCATCGCCGCAGCCTTCGATGACGTCCAGTTTGACCGCGACGATCACATTCCTTCCCGTTTTCTCAAACCGTAAGTCCAACGCCTCCATTCGATTCCAAACTGACTCCTAGAGCTCTCGCCAACCGTTTCCGACTTACAGAATTGGCGTCCATAAAGTTTCTGCTACTCTGAGGAACGATGGCCGCGAAACGAAAACGCAGCATTGAAGGAGTTCTCTTCGACTGGGATGGCACGCTGATCGATTCCTACCACGCCGACGCGTCCGCGTACTTGGCGATGTTCGACGAGATGGGCATCCCTTGGGGGATCGAAGAGCTTGAGAAAAACTATTCGCCGGACTGGTATCAGGTTTATCGCTCTGCGGGGTTGCCGCGGAGGCGCTGGCCAGATGCGGACCGCGCCTGGCGCGCGCACTATGCAAACCACCGGCCGAAGCTGATCGCGGGGGCACGCCGGGTGCTGGCGAGATTGGGCGGCGCTCATCCTCTTGGCCTTGTCACCAGCGGCGATCGCGACCGCGTCACCCGTCAATTACGTGAGTTCGGTTTGACAACGCTATTCGCGGCACGCGTTTGCAGCGGAGATACCCTGCGCAAGAAACCGCATCCGGAACCGCTGCGCCTGGCTTTGCGGCAGATGAAACTGGATCCCTCAGCGTGTGTCTACGTAGGCGACGCGCCGCAGGACGTTGAGATGGCCCAGCGCGCCGGTGTGCGCGCGATTGGCGTGCTCGGCCCGTTTCCCACGGAAAAGCGTTTGCGCGCGGCTCGGCCGGAATTTCTTATCCGCTCGATCGAGGAATTGCCAGACCTACTGAAAAAATTGCTCCGCTGATGGCCCATGCTTCTTGGCGACCCTGCTTATGGTTTCGGAGAACTTGCAGGAGTCGACGGCGATGGCGCTTGCGGCGCGCTGGGAACCGGTTTGAAGTCCGTCCACTTGATGACGATGCGTACGGGAATTTCCAAACCCTTCAGATTCAGCGTCTCATCCGAGCGCGAGTAGCTCGGGAACCAGTATTTTCCGTCAACATTTTCGCGATAGGTTTCGAACAGGCTGAACGGTAGATCGGTGATCGTGTGCACGTCGCCCTGATCGGTAACCCATTTTCCGTATGTCTTCACGACCTCCAGATATTTCGCGTCCACCCACACAACGCCGTCGAAATAAGCCTTGATGCGTTCGACCACTTTTGGCTTGGCCTGAAAGATATAGCAATCGATTTCATCCACTTGCTCCTTGCCCAGGTATTTCAGGTCGTATTTCCCAAGCTGGCTGGAAGTGAGCGGAAACGCGGGGATGCGCTGAAGCCCATCGAGATCTTCCGACCGCAGATAGAAATGCTGGAGGCTGGAACGGGGCTTTTCCACGACCTTTTCGAATAGCTTTCCATCCACATCGCGGCCCGGTTGAGTCACCAGCACGAATTCCCCCGAAGGCTGCCCGTCCGCGCCGAATTCCTGGATTCGAATCGTCTTCTGGTAGGTGTAGTGTGTGCGCGAGACGATGTATTCGTCTTCTTTTTGGGAAAAGCGCTTGACGATTTCGGCCTCGGGGAGCGACGGCGGCGCCTCCGGCTCTGATTCATTTCCGATACGCGTGACGTGATGCTCCGGTGGCGGAGCGATCGGCCCCTGCTGAGCATCTTGCGCGCGCAGCGAAGGTCCCCGAATAGCGGCCAGAATAAGCAAGACACAGGTGCGCAAAACGAATGATATGTGTTTGTAGCACTGCAATTGTCTTGCCTGGCTCATAAGAAATTGGATGCGCGCAATTCCTCTCTAGGCAGCCTCGCAAGCGCTGCCGAAGCAAGAGTTTAACGCACTCCGAGCATCCTGCCCTAGCAAGACGGCCCGCATGCGGCGTCCGAGGTGGAATCGCGGGCTCTCTGCTACAATTCTGGCGATTCGTGAGCGAAACCAAGCAAGCCAAGCGTTACATCGTCTCGGGAATGGTCCAGGGTGTGGGCTTCCGCTACTTCACGCAAGACGCCGCGGAAAAGCTGAAAGTGAGTGGCTTTGTGAGAAATCTGCGGGACGGCCGCGTTGAAGTGTTTGCCATGGCCACGCCGCAGCAGCATGCCGAATTGCGAACCATGCTCGAGCGCGGACCACGCTTCTCCAGCGTCAGTGCGGTGCAGGAAGAGCCCGCCGCTCCCGATCCGCAGTACGAAGGCCGATTCGTTATCAATCCCAGCTTTTGAACGGGACGAATTGCGGGAATAGCAAAAAGGGGAGACGTTCGAATGAACGATTTAAAGAAGCTGATCCGCGAAGTGCCGGACTACCCGAAGCCGGGTATTCTTTTTTACGACCTGACCACGCTGCTGAAGGACAAGCTTGGCTTTCACATGCTGATTGACCGGCTCTGCGAGCACTACGTAGGTCGCACCATTGACGTGGTCGCGGGGATTGAAGCGCGCGGCTTCATTTTTGCTCCCGCTCTGGCGTACCGGCTCAACGCAGGTTTCGTTCCCGTTCGAAAGCCGAAGAAGCTCCCCGCCAAGACCGCCAGCGTCACCTATTCTCTGGAATACGGCACGGACACCCTCGAACTCCACGAAGACGCCGTCAAGCCCGGTCAGCGCGTAATCATTTGCGACGACCTGCTCGCCACCGGTGGCACCGCCGCTGCGACCGCCAAACTCATCCAGCAACTGGGCGGTACGGTCGAAGGCGTGGCTTTCGCCGTCGAACTCACTTTCCTCAACGGCCGCAGCAAACTGAAGGGCCTCGATGTCTTTTCACTGATCCAGTACGACAAATAGGAATGAGCATCCGCCATTTCGGGTCACGTGGGAAAGAGCTCACTTCCCTCGTGTATGCGCGTTCCGCTGGCGAAGTGCTTCAAAGAGCACCACGCCGGCGGCCACGGAAACGTTGAGGGATTTCACCGGACCGGTCGTCGGCAGCGAAACAACGAAATCGCACCGCTTGCGCGTCAGTTCATGCAGGCCCTGGCCTTCGCTGCCGAGCACGATCCCCACCGGCGAACTGTAGTCCACTTCGGTGTAATTCTTGTCCCCTTGCTCATCGAGGCCCACGAGCCAATAGCCCGCTTCCTTCAACTCCTCCATGGTGCGCACCAGGTTGGTCACCTTCGCAACCGGAAGATGCGCCAGCGCTCCGGCGGAAGCCCGCGCAACGGTATCAGTGAGCCCTGCCGCGCGCCGCTCGGGGATCACCACGCCATGCGCGCCCGCAGCCAGCGCCGTTCGAACGATCGCACCCAGATTGTGCGGGTCCTCCACTCCGTCGAGTAATACGATCAATCCCTTTTGCCCGGTGCTTGCGTTGGCAATCGCCAGAATGTCTTCCAGAGTCGCCGCTGCGCGCGCCGCCGCCAACGCCACCACTCCCTGGTGGTCTTTCGAATTGGCCATCCGGTCGAGCTGCCCGCGGTCTTCGAATCTCACCGGAACGCCTTGCTTGCGCGCCAACTGCACGATTTCTTCGACCCGGGTGTCCTGCCTCCCCTTCGCGATGGCGATGCGATCGATGGGGCGCCGCGCCTCCAGCGCTTCCTTAACGGCATGTATGCCCGTCAGCTTGTCCATGAAGTAGAGAGTCTACAGTTGCCGGTCCACAGTTGAAAGCCAGCCAATCATCCTCCGTTGGCTACCGCTCTCCGCATTAGGCCGTCGTTGTGGGGGCGCGGCATGCTGCGCCCTTTCCGATGCCCCAATTAGTCCAGCGCCGAGCAAAACTCAAGAACTCTCTCGCGAGTGGATTTCACGGGCACGGCGAACGAAAGCCCCGCAGCCTCGTCGAGCAGCAAGATCACCCGGTCGAGTTCGCCTTCCCCAGCACGTCCGGCCAGCGCCAGCCGGATGGGGTGAAAAAGCTCGCGTCCGCGCAATTCCATTCCATCTTTCAATGCCGTGACAATCTCCTTGAATCTTTCAGACGTCAGCGGCGTTCCATCGAGCAGCAGCAGCGCCACTCGTCGAAGCACGTCCCGCGCCGCATACCGCGAAAGCACCACGTGGCTTTCTATCCTGGAGATAATTTCGCGGGCGTCGTATTGAAAAACCAGGCGCAGCAGACCGGCCAGGGCAGCGCGGTCAGCAGCGTGCCCTCCGAGCATCGAAGCCGCACGTTCGCACCAGCCGTGTTGCTCAAGCGAAGGCTCCCCAACCAGCCAGCCGCGCTCGCGCAGGATGGCGACAACGTCAGCCGCGGTGAAAGGATTCACCGCAGCCACGGGAGCATCAGAATGATCAGCGGGATGCATCAAGAGGATTGTAGCGGACCGTGGTCCGCCCGCGTCGTAGTGGCGGGTCTTCAGACCCGTTCTTTCCTTCTCTTGGTCGAGGCGCAACGTTGTTTGCTCTAAGCTTCGAAATGCTCCTCCCCAACCAGGCACACTCTTGCAGTTCAGCGGGAAGTGAGCGTAGCAATCACATGCGCCGCGATGGCCTCCCCGCGGCCGATCGCATCGACGCCTTCGTTGGTCTTGGCCTTGAGATGAATATGATCGATTGAGACGCCCAGCGCCTTTGCCAGTGCTTCGCGCATCTTCGGAAAGTGTGGTCCCAGTTTAGGCTTCTCGGTGATCACGACGGCGTCAATCCACTCAATCGCGAAATGCCTTTCATCGACCAGTTTCCTTGCATGTTCGAGAAATTGCATGCTGTTCGCGCCTTTCCACCTCGGATCCGTGTCCGGGAAGTGCGTTCCGATATCGCCAGCGCCCGCGGCTCCGAGAATCGCATCGCACATCGCATGCGCCAGAACATCCCCATCCGAATGTCCCACCGGCCCCTTATCGAACGGCAGCTCAATTCCTCCCACAATAAGTTTCCGCCCCTCCGCCAGGCGATGAAGGTCGTAGCCAATCCCGCAGCGCGTGCTCATTTCTTCTGCCGCTCGCGTTCCACGTAAAACCGCGCCAGTTCCATATCCGCCGGCTTGGTAATCTTCATGTTCCGCTCGGAGCCCAGCACGACATGCACATCGTGCCCCATGCGCTCGACGAGTCCTGCTTCATCCGAAGCATTCACCCCATCCGCCTCGGCGCGGGCAAAAGCCTCTTTCAGAAGTTTCGTGGAAAACGCCTGCGGCGTCTGCGCCAGCACCACTCGCTCGCGCGGCACCGTACCCGTAATCAACGCCACGTCCTCCGGCAAACTTGCGCGCTTCACTTCCTTCACCGTATCCATCGCCGGTATTCCCAGAATCGCCGCTTCGCACCGCCGCGCTTCTTCGATCACGCGCGCAATCTGCTCCGGCGTCACGAAGGGCCGCACGGCGTCGTGTACTAGCACGATTTCCGTGTCGTTCGCCACCTCGCGCAACGCCACCGCCACCGATTCCTGCCGCGAATCGCCGCCCTTCACGACGCGCACCGGCTGCTTGAATTTTTCCCGCGCGATCAGCTCTTTGAGGCGCGCCACTTCATCCGCCCGCGTCGCCACGATGATGTCCGTTACCTGCGGGCAAGCCGCGATGCGCCGCAGGCTAAGGATCACGATCGGCGTTCCATCCAGCTCCAGAAACTGCTTGGGCGTATCCGCGCCCATGCGCGTTCCCATACCGGCCGCGGGAAGAATGGCAGCGATTCGGCTCATGTTTGGAGCGATTCCGCCCAGACGCTTCAAGGCGCGGACTCGCAAACTTCAGAGTGTACCTCAAGCGGGGCGTGGCGTGAAATTGCTAGCGGCGGCACACAATCCCAGGCGGCGTGCATCCACTTCGATACGAACACTTTATGAAATGCGCGGTGGGCCCGCCCCGATGCGAACTCTCAACTAACCCGCATCGGGCTCTGGAAAGATCGGGCGAGCCTGGCGGTTCAGCGTGTCCTGCTCCGGAAGACGCGCGGATGTTTCTACCCGGCTCGTTGCCTCAGAACGCACGCCACCATTGCCGTCGCCACGGCCTGCCGCGGCAGCTTGTCGCAACGCAGGAGCCGGCTGTTCCGCCCGATCCTCCAGGCGGCCAAAGATCATTTTGCCTGCCGTAGTCTGATGCACGGAGGTCACGATGACGTCCACACTCTTGTTGATCATCCGGCGCGCGCCATCCACCACCACCATCGTGCCGTCATCCAGATAGGCCACGCCCTGGTTCGGTTCCTTGCCTTCACGAAGAATCAAGACCCGCATAGGCTCGCCCGGAAGCACGGCAGGCTTCAGCGCCTGCGCCAGCTGATTCACGTTTAGCACCGAGAAGCCCTGCACCGTGGCCACTTTGTTCAAATTAAAATCGTTGGTAACAATTTTTGCGCCCATGCCCCGCGCCAACTCGACCAGTTTGTGATCCACGTCCCCGGCCTGCGGAAAATCCTCTTCAAGAATCCGCACTTCGACCTGTGGCATCTTTTGAATCCTCTGCAGCACCTCAAGCCCGCGTCGTCCGCGCTGCCGCTTCAACGAGTCCGAAGAATCGGCCACCATCTGCAGCTCTCGCAACACGAATTGCGGCACTCCGAGGACACCTTCCAGAAACTGCGCCTCGCATATATCGGCAATTCGGCCGTCGATCAATACGCTGGTGTCCAGCAGCTTCACGGATCCCGAGGGAGCAGTTTTCTTCCCGAAGAACTCCTCCATAGCGTCAACACGGAATTCCCTTCCCCGCTCCGAGCCAAGGACGAGTCCGAGATAGCCAAATGCGAAGAGTGCGGCAAATTCGAGGAAGGACTTGGTGGGTTCGGGCTCATCCATGCGGGAGACTACCAGGGTCACAAGCAAGGCGGCAAATGCACCGAGGACCGCGCCAAACGCCCCGCCTAGCAGCCTGCTCAACGCCGCCCGGCGCAGCCGCAGCTCCGCCAGCAAGACTAGCAGCGCCATCAGAAATCCCACACCGGCGGACGGCAATCCACGGAGGCCGAACGGCCCTAACGCGTAACTCGCGGCTCCCGTGCATGCCACTAGAAACGCGCGCACCACCCAGAAATCCAAGCCCCCGTGCCACGCCCCGTCAGGGCGCGCACCAATCGCACGATCTTCACGCTCGCGTGAAACTCTGGATTCCGGGGAATGCCCACGCCGCTGCGCTTGAGGACCGATCCGGCTCATACGACCTCACAGTTTCTAGCTTTCACTGCAAAATCAGTACAGCCAGCCCGCAGGAGCGAAGAGGAAAGGGCCGATGCGGGATGTGGAACGCTCGTAAGCGTTACCGTGGTCTATATACTCTCTCAATAGTATGGCGTCAAGCAGGTATCAAATCAGCAGCGAGGAATTACCGAATGCAGCGTATAGAAACTTCCTATTATCTGACGTAGAGCCGCGGCACGCGCCGGCTCACGGCACACAACAGATCCGAAGTGACCGTCCCGACACCGCGCGCCACGCGATTCGCCGGCAATATTTCCTTGCCGTCCGTGCCATAAATCGTGGCCACATCGCCGATCTCTGCGCCCTCCACGTCCGTGACATCGATCATGGTGACGTCCATGGAGATAATGCCGATGATCGGCACGAGCTTCCCGCGCAGCAGCACGCTGCCGCGATTTCCTAGCGATCGGTGGATTCCGTCTCCGTAACCCGCCGCCAGCACGCCGATGCGCGACGGCCGCTTGGTCACAAACGTCGCGTCGTATCCGACTCCCGCGCCCGCAGGGACGCTGCGAAGGCTGATGATCCTCGAACGAAGGCTCATCACGGGCTTCAACGGCAACCGCGCTTCGGCTTCCTCGCGTTTTTCCATGGGATCGTAGCCCGGATGGTAGCCATAGAGAATCACACCGGGCCGCACCATGTCCGCCCAGGTTTCCGGCCGCGACACGATCGCCGCGCTGTTCGCCAGGTGTACGATTCCCGGATCGATCCCCAGGGCGCGCAGCCGTTCCAGCGCTTCGTAAAAGCGCTCTTCTTGCTCGCGCGTCTGCTGGCCAACGGCGGTGTCCGTGAAGACTTCCGATGAAGCAAAATGCGAAAAGATGCCGGAAAGCTCCAGGTGCTTGCACTTCCCCAATTGCCGCGCAAAGCACTCCACGTCGCTGGAAGCGATGCCCAGCCGGTTCATCCCCGTATCGACCTTCAAATGGAAGGGCACGGGCTTCTTCCCGCCGCGGTGCGCCCCCGCGCGATTGAGTAACTCCAATTGTTCGCAGCGATGGATTACTGCCGTGAGGTCGTGCTCCACCAGCCGGGATTCTTCTCCCGGCACGAAACTGGTGAGCACCAGGATCGGCTTTCGGACGCCGGCCCTGCGAACGGCGATCCCCTCGTCCGTGCAGGTCACGCCAAACCAGTCCGAGCTTGCTTTCTCCAGCGCCTTTGACACTTCCGGGCCGCCGTGGCCGTAGCCATTGCCTTTGACGATGGAGAGAATCTTGCGCGGCGATTTGCGTTTTTCTTGCGGCGGATTTACGTACTTGCGGATCGCTTCGAGGTTGTACGTCAGCGCGCCGAGCGAAACTTCCGCCCACACTGGGCGTCGCACTTCTTTGCGGGGACTCTTCTGTGTGCCTGCCATGGGCCTTCCGAATAAATAAGTTTACGCCATTCGCGTGGCCTCCGCTCGCCGCTAGTTGCGCTGCCGCGTGAATGACAACACCCTCCTTGCTCAGCAAACTGGTGGCCTTTTGCACTCGCTTCTCACCGGCTAGGCTCAGACGCTTCTATGGGAAGTATTTTTCCTATTGACCTTTCCTTAAGGCATGATACACTTAACCCTGTAGAAAACTACGTAGGGAGTGTGGGAGCTTGCTCCCGCTTTTCTTTCTTTGGACAGCCATTCCGGCTCTTCCTAGCCCAAAATAGCCAAAAACGCATCCTTTAGAATCAATCACTTACGAAATGCAAATTTCGCAAGCCCTTTGTTTTTATATTCATGCAAAATGGTAGGGGGTGGGGGTAGGCAGTGCCCTTCGACGGTCCACTTGCGTCGTTGCCAGAGTACTAAACGCTCTGGCATATAGCGTGGGCAAACTGCCGCGTTGTGGCAACAATTACATGTCGTCAGGGGCAAATTGCGAGAACGCGTCCGGCGCCGCTTCTTCAAACCGCGTGAACCGGCTGCGGAACACAAATTTCACCATGTCGGTCGGTCCATTTCGCTGCTTGGCGATGCGCAGTTCCGTTTCTTCCCGCTCTTCCGGCGTCGCTCCTGCTTTGAAAAAATGCGGCCGGTAGATGAACATCACCATGTCGGCGTCTTGTTCGATGGCGCCCGATTCCCGCAAGTCGGATAGCTGCGGTCCGCGTTCGTCGCGCTCCGGCGCGCGCGTGAGCTGACTCAGCACCAGCACGGGAATCTGCAGTTCCTTCGCCAGGCCCTTCAATCCCCGCGAGATGCTGGACACTTCTTCCTGACGGTTCCCAAAGCGTCCCCGCGCGGTGATGAGCTGGAGATAGTCCACCACCAGCATCGATAATCCTTTGTCGCGCTTCAGCCGCCGCGCCTTGGCCCCAATTTCCAGCACGCTGATCGAGCCCGCGTCGTCGATCCACAGCGGTGCGGAGGAAATGGTTCCCAGCGATTCCGTCATCCGCCGCCAGTCTTCCTTGCTCAAATGCCCGGTACGGAACTTGTGCGCGTCGATCTGCGCCACGGATGCCACCAGGCGCTGAAGCAGCGATTCCTTGGACATTTCCAGGCTGAACATGGCCACCGGGTGCCCGCCGCGGATCGCGATGTTTTCCATCAGATTCAGCGCCAGCGCCGTTTTCCCCTGCGAAGGGCGCGCCGCCAAAATCAGCAACTCGGAGGGCTGCAAGCCAGAGGTGAGCTTATCCAGCTCCGTATAACCCGTGGGGATTCCCGTGATGCTCTTGCCTTCACGGAAGATTTTTTCCAGGCGCTCGAAATTGTCGCGGACGATGTCCTTGATCGGGAGCAACCCGGCGCGTACGCGGTCTTCTGCCAGCGCAAAAATCGAAGATTCCGCGTTATCCAGAATTGCGTCGGCGCCGTCTTCGCCCTCGAACGCGCGCTGCTGAATATTGTGCGTGGTGTGAATCAGGTTGCGCAGGATCGCCTTTTCCTTGACGATGCGCGCGTAGTGCTCGATGTTGGAAACCTTGGGCATGCCGTCCGCCAGCGACGCCAGGTACGGCGCGCCGCCGGAGGCTTCCAGGTCGCCCTTACGGTGCATTTCTTCCGTCAGCGTAACCAGGTCGATAGCCTGCTGGCTTTCGCCCAGCGCGATCATTTGTGTGAACACTCGCTGGTGCTGCGGGAGAAAGAAATCCTCGGGCCGCAGATGCTCGATCGCCGGATTCAGCGCATGGTTGTCCAGCAAAATCGCGCCAAGAACGGAGCGCTCGGCATCCAAGTTATTCGGTAAGGGCTTCTCGAGTGTGGTGTCTGCGGGCATGGCGGGTCTGCTCGGTATTCGCCTTTTCTTCGCTTTTGTACCACGTTCCGCGCGGGAGGGCAAGCGCAGAATTTCTCACCCCAGGTACGAACACTTCCTTGTTCAAAGTGATGCCGCATTGTGCGTAGAACTTCCGCGCGCGTCAATCGGAGTGCCTGTGCATCGTCTCGGAAATCTCTGCAAAACTTTTTTGCCGCTCTCTGCACAATCTTGCAGCGCCGCAATATGTGCCGGTTTCCGCGCGACGAGCATCCAAGTTCCGGGCGTGAATCCAGAATAAGAACGGAGAGTCTCGATGGCCAAGATGAAAGTGGCATTGGTGCCGAAACCCGGAGCGAATTTTGAAATTGTCGAACGCGAGATTCCGAACCCAGGCACGGGACACGTGCGCATTCGCGTGCAAGCTTGCGGCATCTGTCACAGCGACAGCCTCGTAAAAGAAGGATACTGGCCCGGCATTCAATATCCCCGTGCCCCCGGGCACGAGGTTGCTGGTGTGATCGACGACGTCGGTTCCGGCGTTACTGGCTGGAAAAAAGGCCAGCGCGTCGGCGTCGGCTGGCACGGCGGCCAGGACGGCACTTGCCTCCCGTGCCGCCGCGGAGATTTCGCCAATTGCCGCAACGCGAAAATTTGCGGAATCAGCTTCGATGGCGGCTATCAGGAATACATGATCGCTCCTGTGGAAGCGCTCGCCGCAATGCCGGAGAGCCTCGACGCAATGGAAGCCGGCCCACTCCTTTGCGCGGGTGTTACCACCTTCAATGCGTTGCGCCACAGCGGCGCATTGCCTTCCGATCTCGTCGCCGTCCAAGGCATCGGCGGCCTCGGGCATCTCGGAATTCAGTTTGCCAATAAATTTGGATACAGAGTCGCCGCCGTCGGCCGCGGTTCTCAGAAAGCCGCTCTCGCCAAGAAACTCGGCGCGCATGTATACATCGACAGCAAAGCCACCAATGCCGCGGAAGAACTTCAGAAGCTTGGCGGCGCCCGCGTGATTCTGGCCACTGCCACGGATTCAAAATCCATGTCCGACCTGGTCGGCGGTCTCGGCTTGAACGGAACGCTGCTGGTGGTCGGCGCGGGACAGGGACCGATTGAAGCTTCGCCAATTCAACTCATCGTGGGGCGAAGAAGAGTCCAGGGCTGGCCCGGCGGCATTCCCACGGATTCGGAAGACACCCTGCGCTTCGCCGAAATGGCCGGCGTGCGCCCCATGATCGAAAAATTTCCCCTGGAAAAAGCCGCCGAAGCCTACACCCGGATGATGAGCGGCAAAGCCGAATTCCGCGTCGTCCTCACAATGTGAGGCCGCAAGCAAAACACAAAAAAGTAGGGGCGCAGCACACTGCGCCCTTTCGAGAAAAAATCGATGAAAACAACTAAGCTTCCTTCTCGACGCTCACCTTGATCTGGGCCGTGACGTCGCGGAACACCTTGATGGTCACTGGAAATTCTCCGATGGTCTTGAGTGGCTCGCCAAGCTGCGCCTGGCGCTTGTCAATCTTGAAGCCCTGCGCCGCCAATCCTTCCGCGATATCGGCGGAGGTGACCGAACCGAACATCTGATCGTTTTCCCCGGTCTTGCGCGTGAATTTCAGCGAAACGCCATTGAGCAGCGCGGCCTGTTTCTCTGCCGCCTCCTGCTCCGTGGCCGTTTTCTTGGCCAGCGATGTGCGAATGCGCTCGATGGCTTTCAAGTTGCCCGCAGTGGCCTCGACTGCCAGTTTTTGCGGCAAAAGAAAGTTGCGGGCATATCCCGGCTTTACCGTGACCACGTCACCGCGGTGGCCCAGCTTTTCAATGTCTTCCTGAAGAATAATTTGCATGTCTTCTCTCTAAGCTCCTGAATCTCTTGGTTAACGATTTCCTTGACTGGCAGGAATCGTGCACAGTGCAGAAAAACAGTTTTCAACTCTCCGTAAATCTTTCTTTCACCGAACAGAGACCACCGAAAACCGAGAACTTCTCCTTACGCCTTCGGCGCTTCGGCAGCTGGCGTTGGTGTCACCGCGGCTGGCGCCGGTGTTGCATGAGCAGGCGCGGCATGAGCCGCCGGCGCGCCTGGCACAACGACCCGTGGTGCCTGCGTGCCCGCCGCGCTGCCCGCAAACGGCAGCAGCGCGATGTTGCGCGCCCGCTTGATGGCCACGCCCAGCCAGCGCTGATGGCGCGCGCAAACGCCCGTCATCCGGCGGGGCAGGATCTTGCCGCGCTCTTGCACGAATTGCGACAGGATGTCCGCGCGCTTGTAGTCGATGAAGTCCATCTTCTCGACGCAGAACTTGCACACCTTTTTCTTCCGGAAATACTGGCGCTTGCCCCTGGGCCGTCCTCCGGGACCGCCCGGACCACCGCCCCCTGGGCCGCCTTCGCGCCGCGGACCACCGTGTCCTCCGCCGGGTCCGTGGCCACCATGGCCACCGGAGCCGCCTTCACGCCGCGGAACTCCACCGGGCGCTGGTGCTTGTTTTTGTTCCTCTGCCATACCTTCCACCCTTTCACTCGTCGTCCCGATCCGATCGGGACCAATCTTTTGTGATTCCGGTCGAACCGGAATCACCTTTTCTCGATTCAAAAAATTCTTTCGGGGCGCGGATCTAGCTGGTAGCCGCGGCCTGCTCCGGTGCTGCCGCCGGGGCGGGAGCCGGTGTGCGGCGCGGACGCCGCGCGGCGCGCTTCTCGCGCTTCTGCGAAAGTTTCTTCTGGCGCTTCAGGTCCTCGTCCAGCCGCACGGTCTGATACTTGATCACCGTGTCCTGCACGCGCAGGCGGCGCTCCAGCTCGGCAATCAGTTCGCCGTGGTTCGTGCGGATTTCCTGGTGCACGTAGATGCCTTCGCGGTGCTTGGCCACGCGATAGGCCAGTTTTCGCGTGCCCCAGTGCTCGGTCTTCTCGATCTTGCCGCCTTTTTCCGCGACGGTGTGCTCGATGACCGTGAGGACTTTCTTGATCTCTTCTTCCGGCGTCGCCGGCCGCACAATGAAAACCAAATCGTAGTAACGCTCTTCCATGATGACCTCTTTCCATTCACGCCGGGCGCGCAGCCCGGCAAAATCGTTCTTACTTTTCTTCCGGCTCTTCCGGATCGGCTGGCTTCCGCCGGTTGTACTTATTCATCGCCGCGTCGATGCCCTGCGTCAGGATCATCTCCACAGCGTCCCCGGCTTCGCCGATCATTTCCGCCGCTGCTTCCAACTCCGCTTTCTTCATGGGCCGCAGCACGTATTCTTTGCGGCTGCTCAGCGGATGATCCGGCCCGCAACCCAGCCGCAGCCTTGCAAATTCCTGCGTGCCGACCGAACCTATAACGGACTTCGCGCCGTTATGGCTTCCCGCGCTGCCATCGGGATGAACCCGGATCGTTCCCAAGGGAAGCTGCGCTTCATCCCACAACACCAGCAGATCCTTCACATCCAGCTCGTACTTCCCCAGCAGCTCCCGCACCGAGATGCCGCTGAGATTCATGTACGTCTGCGGTTTCGCCAGGATCACCTCTTCCCCGGCGATCTTCCCCCGGCCCACCAGCGCCTTGCCCTCGGGCCGTTCCACGCGAATCCCGTTGCGATTCGCCAGCTCGTCCACCGCCATGAAACCCAGGTTATGCGGCGTCCACTGATACTCCGGATCGGGATTCCCAAGTCCGACAATGAGCCGCATAGACCTTTTTCCGGCAGCCCGCCAGCCGCGGGCCCCTCGTTGCACAACATCGTGTTACTTTTTCTTCTCGCCCTTTTCGCTCTTTTCTGCTTTGGGTTTGGCTTCCACCTTGGGTTTGGCTTCCGCCTCGGCGCCTTCTTCCCCTTCGACTTCCTTCTTGCCCTTCTTGATGACTTCCGGCTCAGCCGGCGTTGCCGTTTCCGCCGCCACGGCCTCCACAGGCTTCTCTTCTTCCACCTTCAACGCCACAACGTGCGCCAGCACGCGCTCCGGCTCCGTAAGCAATTTCATCTTGGCCGTGTCGATCGGCAATTCACCGGCGCGCAGTTGCTTGCCAAGCATCAACTCGCTGACGTCCATCCTGAATTCCGTCGGGATGTCCGCGGGTAAGCATTCGATTTCCACTTCGCGCGTCACCACTTCGAAAACTCCGCCCTGTACCTTCACGCCGGAAGGCTCGCCAAATGTGTGCACGGGAACCTTCACCTTCATCCGAACGTCCATGGCCACGCGCAGGAGATCCACATGCAACAATTTCCCGCTGATGGGATCAACCAGCCAATCTTTCAGGATCGCGGGCTCGTGCTTCCCGCCAAGATCCACCTGAAAAAGCGTGTTGTGCCCGCTCTCGGACCGGAGAATCGCGCTGACCTGCTTGGCGTTCACCGCCAGCGTGAGGGCCGCGCCCTTGCCGCCGTACAGGACCGCCGGCACCTTGCCGGTCTGCCGGAGCCGCCGCGCCTCGTTCTTGCCGCGCGTCTGGCGCGGCGAACCTTCCACTACAATCTTCTCTGCCATGTCCTTCTTCCCTTCCTTCGAATGCTCACTAAACTCTTCGGCTCTCTGAGTTCACTTCAAATAAACAGTTCGCTGATGGAAGTTTCTTCGTGAATCGAGCGAATTCCGCGCGCCAGCAAATCCGCAACGCTCAACACTTTGATCTTCCCCATTTTCTTCCCGGCTTCGCTCAACGGCACGGAGTCCGTCGCCACGACTTCCGTAATGATCGACTTCGCGATTCGCTCCACGGCCGGACCGGAAAGCACCGCATGTGTACACGCCGCATAAACTTGCGTGGCGCCTTCGCGCGCCAGCGCCTCGGCGGTCTTCACCAGCGTTCCTGCGGTATCGATAATGTCGTCTACGATCAGCGTGCTGCGTCCGCGCACGTCGCCGATCAGGTTCATCACCTCGCTGACGTCCACGTCCACGCGGCGTTTGTCCACGATGGCCAGCGGCGCATCTAGTTTCTTTGCAAAAAACCGCGCCCGCTCCACACCGCCTGCATCCGGCGAAACGACCGTCAGATTTGGCAGCTTCATGTGCCGGAAGTGTTCCACCAGCACCGGCGAACCATACAAGTGATCCACGGGCACGTCGAAATAACCTTGAATCTGCGGCGCGTGCAAATCCAACGTCAGCGCCCGGCTCGCCCCCGCGGTTTCCAACAAGTCCGCAACGAGCTTCGCGGAGATCGGAACGCGGGGCTTGTCTTTCCGGTCCTGCCGCGCATAGCAGTAATATGGAAGCACGGCCGTGATCCGCCACGCCGACGCGCGCTTGAACGCGTCGATCATCAGCAGCAATTCCAGCAGGTGGTTGTCCACCGGAGCATGGCACGGCTGCACCACGAACACATCCGCGCCGCGAACATTTTCCAGAATCTGGAAATAAATCTCACCGTCGCTGAAGCGTCCGAGGAGCGCTTTGCCCAGCGGCACGTCCAAGTGGCGGCAAATACTTTCCGCCAAAATCGGATTCGCGGTCCCCGAGAAAATCTTGAATCGGTCGTCGTTCACGACGCTGGCGCTCCCTGAGCAACTTAAACTCTGCAATTCTCTTGTTTGGACGCGGTTGACAGTTAACAGTTGAAAGTCAGAAGTGAAGACTGGAAATGGGGGAAGGCATCGCAAGCATCGTTCCTGTCCCCATTTTTCAACTTCGAACTGTCAATTAGAAAACTCTTCGGAGACGCTGCGGCGGAATCCACGACGCGCCGGCAGATTATCCTGCGATGCGCATCAAACGAGCGTACCTGCCGCGCGAGATAGTCTCGCAAACGAAGGTCTGATCGTGCGGAAACCTGACAGCGGCTCGGCGCGCCATCGCTGGGCTCGGGAAAATTCCAAACACCGCCGAACCGCTACCCGCCAGCGAGGCTTCTGTAGCTCCTCTTTGGAGCAACTCCCGCTTGATTCGACCAAGTCGGGGATGCCGCCGGAAAACCGGCCCCTCGAAATCGTTCGAAAGACCGCTTCCCTGCGCGCTCCAGCATAGAGCACAGAACTCCCAAAGTTTAGGGTTTGCGGCCGACTTTGTCAATCTCAGAGCCTTGGCCTTCAGCCAGCGGTAGGCATCCGGGGTGGGCACATGAATCTCTTTTGGCGAAACAACCAGGACGTGCAGCTTCGCGATATCTGGCAACGGATAAATTTCATCGCCCTTATTCACTCCCAGAGCCCGCCCGCCCCATAGAAAAAACGGAACGTCCGCGCCCAGCGATGCGGCAATTTCCATTAATCGCGCGGCCGCCAGCTTTTTCCTCGTAAGCCGGAGGTACCCCAGCAACGCCGCCGCGGCATCGCTCGATCCCCCGCCCAGCCCACGGCCCGCAGGAATCGTTTTCTTCAACCGCAACTCCACGCCTCCGCGGATTCTCAGTTCGCGCCGGAGCGCATCCACCGCGCGATACACAAGATTTTTCTCCACCGGTTCGGCGGAGAGCGGCTGGTTCCCTTCGATGGTCAGTGCAATTCCGTTGCTGCGAGAGGCGCGCAACCGCAATTCGTCGTGCAGCGAGACGGTCTGAAAAATGGTTCTTAATTCGTGAAATCCATCGGCACGTTTGCCGAGGACGTCGAGGCGGAGATTGATTTTTGCGAA
>Ga0209527_1000080_pt1 | contig 19671 bp, 15 predicted proteins | sample JacPinW_OM2H0_M2_FD_187968 | JGI IMG/M metagenome (GOLD analysis project Ga0209527, IMG submission 187968) | Forest soil microbial communities from Algoma, Ontario, Canada - Jack Pine, Ontario site 1_JW_OM2H0_M2 (SPAdes) (version 2) | ecosystem: Environmental > Terrestrial > Soil > Boreal... | reverse complement strand
CCAGCGCTGTCCCCGTATTGGTCGTAGAACATGTCTACTACCTTCATCCCCGGAGCCTCGACGTAGCCGAAAGGTGAGAAGCCTTGCCGGTCGAGCCCCACGTTGTCACTCAAATTGATGAAGATTTGCGTCGAGCGGGTATTTGGCAGGCTCGTTTTCGCGTACGTCAGGTAGCCACGCTTGTTGGACTGCGTGACGGGCTCATCCTGGATATTGGCCTTCTCCCACGCGGACGCAACAGGCGGATAGGCGCTGATGCCAAATTGAACGACGAAGCTAGGCACCACGCGGAAGAAGCTGGCGTTGTCATAGAAGTGGTGCTTCACCAGATTGTAAAAGCGGTCGGCGCCGATGGGAGCCCAGGCGCGATTCACAGTTACAACAAAATCTCCGCGCGTGGTGGTGAACTTCACCTTAAATGTGTCCGGCGCTTTGTCCTTGAGGAGAGCAGCGCGAAGAAGTGCGCGGTCGTAACCTGAGTGTGGCGCGGGCGCCGGTGCGCTGGCGGTTGCCTCCGGCTGCGCCGCGGCGGTCGCTGGCGTTTCTGCCTTTGGAGCAGCCGTAGCCTCGGCCTTGGGCTGTTCCGGCGGGGGTGCTTCCGCAGTCTGCTCTTTCGACTTACAGCCGAAAAACAGCGTGCCTATTGCCACAGCCGTGACAAACCACTTTATGCGTTTCATTTTCTAACATTCCCCCTATGCTTACTTGTCAAATTTTTTGGTTGCTCTTACTTCCTGGCATTCGGCTCGCGGCTGACGCGTTCGACTTCCGTCATGACGCGAAGAGTATTCTCGCCGAGAATTTTCTTTACGTCACCCTCGGAGTAGCCTTTTTGCAACAGGGCTTCGGTGATCTTCGGAAGTTTCGTAGCGTCTTCCATGCCGTAAGGCATATTGGCGCCGTCGAAGTCCGAGCCCAGGCCCACGTGATCGATGCCGGCAATTTTCACGGCGTGGTCGATGTGTTCGATGATTTTGCCGAATTCCACACGCGGGAGTTTGCCCTGTTCGACGTACTCGCGGGTGATGCGGTCGCCCTCGATAAGCTGGCAGCCTTCGTTCTCCGCGCACCTTTTCATGACCTCGGCGCTGATGGCCTTGTTCAGTTCCGGATCGGCTTTTTCCGCGTTGCGGAATTCCTGGCTGAGAAAGCCCACGTGGTAATTGATCTGCACGACGCCGCCTTTCGCGGCGAGATCCTTCATCATCTGGTCGGTCATGTTGCGGGGTGCATCGCAAATGGCGCGGCAGGAAGAGTGCGAGGCAAAGAGCGGAGCCTTGCTGGTTTCCAGAGCATCGTAAAATGTTTTATCGCTCACGTGGGAGATGTCCACCATAACTCCGAGGCGGTTCATTTCGCGGACCACGTCCTTGCCGAAATCCGTGAGGCCATTGTGCACGGCCTTGTCCGTGGAAGAATCCGCCCATTCGTCATTGCCGCTGTGGGTAAGCGTCATGTACCGGACGCCCAGAGCCGCGAAGCTGCGCAGCACACCCAGATCGCTGTTGATCATGTGGCCGCCCTCGACTCCGAGGAGTGCTGCAATCTTTCCTTGTTTGTGGGCGTCGCGGATTTCGGCCGCAGTCGTCGCCAGAATGAGATCGTTCGAATGCTTGCGAACCTGCTCGCGCACCGCGTCGATTTGAATCAGTGCACGGTCAACGGCCTCAGGCCCGGTAATTTTGCTGGGCATCCAGATGGAAAAGAAAATCGCCCCAAGATTCCCTTCCCGCATGCGGGGAATATCGATGCTCCCGGTGGTGCCGCGCGGACCAAGGTCGAACTTTCCATCAAGAAATCGCTGCGTCGTGTCGTCGTGCGTGTCCACGACGATCGAGGAGAAGTGCAGCTTGCGCGCTTTTTCAGAAATGGAATCGGCGGACACGGAAAGAATCGCAAGACCCATAGCGGAAATCCACACAACGGCTAACAGCACGGCACGCACCATTTTTCCCCCAGGGCACGAAGCATAGATTGTAAACGGAATTGAGCGGAGAAAAGGCGCGAAATTTAAGATCTGGATCGTGCGGCCCAGGCCACCGTTCCTGCTGTCTCAGGACCAGCATCCGAGGGCGCAGTCCTAGGGCGAATCCAAGTGCGCCATTCGGGGATAGCACCACAAGAAAACGATTGCCGCCACAACCAGCACAACCAAGCTGACGCGGACGCCGAAGATGCTGCGCGGCAGGTTGCGCAAGGCGACGGGGACAACAGTCCGGATATGCGAGTTCTGACTATCTACGTTTTCAAAGGCGTAGCGCCACTCCCCTTCCTCCAATTGGTGTCAAATGGTGTCAATTTTGAATGGCTTGCAAAAAAGGAAAACTAACGGCGGTCGCCGATCCACTCGCCATCCCGCTTGGCTTGCTTTCGATCTCATCGTTGCGTTCCGGAAACCCACTGGCAATCTCGAAACCTGTTTCCTCCCTATCCTCGATATAATTGTATGCGGGAGATAACTTAACAGGAGATATGAGAACGACGGTCACCGCGCTGCTGTTGTGCCTGATGTCCTTTGCATTTTTTTTGCGCGATATCGGAAATCCACCCGAGTTCCTTCTTGACGAATGCCAATACGTCGGCTCCTCGATCGCCCTACTGGCACACGCTCCCAATCCGAATCCGGAAGCGCCACCGCTCGGAAAACTGATTATCGCCGGTGGCATAAAATACTTCGGAAACAATCCCCTGGGCTGGCGCATTATGAGTGTCGTTTTTGGCGCGCTCACCATAACGGGCTTTTTCCTGTGGGTCAAACTCCTTGTCGGAGACTATGGCATTGCCTTAACTGCGGCAATTCTGGCGCTCCTGGATAATTTTATGTTTGTCCTGGCCCGCGCTGCTCTTATGGATATCTTCCTGGTCGGATTCATGATTTTGGGATTGCTCGCCTTTACAGCCGCAGTTAAGCTCGACAACATTAGCGTGGCAGCCCGCCGCGCTGTTTTCCTTTTGAGCGGCGTACTTTTCGGCTTCTCCTGTGCATGTAAATGGAACGGAGTTGATACCCTGGCCGTCGTCATTGCGACCACTATTGCCCTGCTTTGGGCGTCCAACAGGTTCCATAATCCGGAACTGGCCCCCTATGCAGAACGCCTGCGGCAAACTGGCATTCCCTGGGTCGCATTTTCACTTCTGGTTGTGCCCCCACTCGCCTATTCGATCACCTTTCTACCGCTGGTTCATAGTCTGGATCGCCCCTTCAACCTTCACGAACTCGTCTCAATGAACGTTTTCATTTGGAAATTCCACCGCGCAATCGTGGGGAATATCTTTCTGGTGACGCGGTGGTACACCTGGCCGCTGCACGTTGACCCGCTGCGTTCCCTCTCCTACCTTGTCGGGAATTGGTACATCATGTGGGCCGGACTCGTAGCCCTGCTATTTTGCGTTCGACGCTTTGGAAGGTCGCTGCCCGAAACTCTAATCGTTGTGCTCTATGCGACCAGTTTTCTTCAGTGGGCAATAACGCCACAATCCTGTCAGTTCTATTATTACTACTTCCCTTCTGCGATCTTCCTAGGTGTCGCTTTTGTGCTCGCTTTGCGTCAATTGCCTGAGCACGTCTTTGGCGTGCGGGTGGCCACGCTGAGTGTGCTGCCGGCGGTGTTTGTCTTCGCCTACTGTTACCCGCGCATGGCCCACCTGCCGCAGCCGTTCGACTGCGCACTGGGTTGCTGGCCCTGATCCGGAATGCCGTTGGTCTCGAGGCGGGACGAAGTTCCAAAGAATTACTACACCTTAGTGCTCGCAGCACGTAAGAGAAATGCAGCCATTGTGCCAGTCGGTGTAATGATGGTCCTATGCCTACGGATTTACAAAAAAAGCCAGCCAACTTTCGGGAGGATCTTCCTTCCGATTCGGCAAAAATCAAGGGGCAAGAACGGGGACGGACGCGCATTTCTGCCTCTTATCGCCGCCTGCTGCTGCTTACCTTCCCCGGTAGCCTGATCCTGCCGCCGCTGGCCTATTTTTCAAGCCCCGACGCCGCCAGCGCCGGCTTTTCGTTAGCGGAAGTATTTTCTTACCTGGCGGCCTATGGCATTGCAGCCGTGTTGGCGTCCGTTGGATTCCATCGCTTGTTGAAAAGGCTTGACGTGTGGCTGTTAGAAGAATCACAAGGCCAAGTAGCTTTTCTGGAATCCATTTCCGATCGATTTGTTCCCGTAGCAATCGTGGCGTCCGCAGGCCTGAGCTTGTTCCTGGAATTGGCGGTGATTCGCTGGCAGGGAACGATATTCGAATTTTTCGCTTTCTACAAGAATTATGGCTTGCTCGCATGCGTCGCCGGCCTAGGTTTGGGTTACGCGTTGTCCCAGAGCTCGGAAGGAATTCCGCTCACACTGACGACGCCATTGCTGGGATGGCAATTCGCTCTTTTGATCGGTCTCCGCTTTGGCCTACCGGAAGGGATATTCAGGCTGAATGGGATCCCGTTCAGCGAACAGTTGCATATGGGACTTACGGGCCGGCCGCAGCAGATTGGATTCATTTACATGCTGATGACGGTGGTCTTCCTTCTGACGGCTCTGGCGTTTCTGCCAGTAGGCCAACTTTGCGGAAGATTGATGGAACGCACGGGGAAGCTTTCCGCTTACGGTATGAACCTACTGGGTAGCCTGTTGGGTGTGGGCTTGATGGTGCTGGCTAGCTTCTTTTGGACACCACCCGTGGTCTGGTTCTCACTGTGCTTTCTCGTGGTGCTTTTTTTTCTGCGGCGCGTTTCGAGAACCCAACTCATTGGCGTGACCGCCACAGTGGCGGCATTGGTGGCGCTTGCGTGGCCGGTCAATCCGCTTTGGAACAAGATTTACTCGCCGTATCAACTCCTCGAGGTAGGGTTTACGCAGAGGGGTTGGATGATCATCCGGGCGGCCGGGCACTACTACCAGCGTGTGCACAATCTGTCCGACGCTGCAATTGGAGCGCCGGGCAACGATGAGCTTCGCGCGATTCGGGATTACTATGATCTGCCCTACAAGTTTCACCCCGAAGCCAGTGACATTGCCATTGTGGGTGCGGGTAGCGGAAATGATGTAGCCGCGGCGCTTCGCTCTGGAGCCAAGCGAGTGGATGCCATCGAGATCGACCCGGCCATTTTGCTGGCCGGAAGATTCAATCACCCGGAGAGACCTTACCAGGACCCGCGCGTGCATCCCGTAGTGAGCGACGCGCGCTCATTTTTCCGAACGACGAACGACCATTACGACCTGATCGTTTACGGCTTGCTTGATTCTCATACACTCCTAAGTCAAGCGTCCAGCGTGAGGCTGGATTCGTTTGTTTACACGATTGAAGGGTTGCGGGAGGCAAGGGCGCGATTGAAGGAGAACGGGGTGCTCTCTCTCTCGTTCAGCGTAATTAATGACGAACTTGGGACGAAGATGTTCCGGATGATGCAACAAGCGTTCGATGGCGAAGAGCCGCTATGCTATCGCGCCGATTATGATGGCTCCGTAATTTTTCTGCAGAATAAGGGCGGAGATCTGGCCATTCCAGCTGCGACGCTCTTGACGGAAAATATCAAGGAGCAAGCGGCTCACTACCATAATTCCGCGCTCAAAGTGGACCTTTCCAGCGACAATTGGCCGTTCCTGTACATGCCGCGTCGCGTGTATCCGGTTTCCTACCTGACCATGTTGGGGGTCATTCTTCTGCTGTCCTTCCTGCTGTATGGCAGCTTTTTTGCGGAGCGCTCTGAAATCACGCATTTGCCTTTCTTTTTTCTGGGAGCGGGATTCATGCTGGTGGAAACGAAAGCAATCACGGAGATGGGCCTAGCCTTCGGCAATTCATGGCAGGTGATTGCGCTGGCGATTGCGAGCATTCTGGTGATGGCCTTCCTGGCAAACACGATTGTGCAGCGATTCAGATTGAAGGCGCCTTGGCTGAGTTTCTTGCTTCTATTTGCGAGTCTTGTCTTCGGGTGGTGGATTGCCAAGGCAGGAGGTTTACCTCCCACAACGACGGGAAGAATCGAAACCTTGGTGGTCCTGACCGGTCCGCTGTTTTTTTCGGGGATTGCGTTTTCCGTGTTGCTCGCGGCGGAACATCGTATTTCCAGTGTCATGGCGGTGAATCTGATGGGGACGATGTGCGGTGGGGTCCTGGAATACAACTCGATGTATTTCGGTTTCCGGTTCCTTTACTTGCTGGCCCTCGGGCTTTATCTGGCGGCGATGGCAACGAGCTGGATTTCGCGCAGGAAATCTTCTTTGCTCAGGATATAAATCCGGCGATGGGCACACCCGGGATCATCACAGCCGGGTAGTAGTAATAATAAAAAAGGCCCTTTGAAAAGAGTCAGCCCGGCAGCAAAAATAGCAAGCTGGGAATCGCGCAAGAGCAGAAGAGTCCAAAGATACACGGCCGCCAAAGTCAGCGCGCCGCAGAACGCAGCGGCAACGCGCCAGCCGAAAGGGTTATCCCCGGCGGCTTTCATGCCCATGGCCATGATCATCTTCCCTAAAGGGGGCCTCGCTAAGGGCGGAGGGAGTTGCGTGCTTGGGTTGGGCGCCTTTAGGAGAAAGGTTCTGGCTTCGGGAACAAAATAGGCTTCGTCATAGTACGTCCTTACAGGCCTGCCGATGCCGGCCAAAAAAACCAACAAGCCCACCACTCCGAGAATTAGGGCAGTGATCGTTGGACGATGAAGAATCGGCGGCGCAACGGTACTCTCTCTTGATGGATTAACGTCCGAACCGGATTCCAGGGATCCCTGCGCAAGAACGGTCGTTTGCGGGTCTCGCGATGTTGGTTCAAGGACAGTGGAACTGCCTTTCCGAAAGAGATTCCCCATGCACCAATTATATCCGCGGCAGGTGGAGGCGGTTTCCTGGCGGGCAGGCACGGTGCGCAATATCCTAATATCCTTCCGAATGAAATCTCGTTTTCCGCCGTTTCGCCGTCACACCAACTAGCGGAGGAACCGCCATCCAAATCTTTACCCTTTCGATCGGCAAGCGGTTGGGCAAGAAACTGGCTGCTGGTTACCCGACAAGCCAGCCGAGGAGGGCCTGCTTCCAGGCGTCGCGATTCACTTCCGCGATGGACTCGGTCAGCGGAATGCCCTTGGGGCAGGCATGGACGCAATTTTGCGCATTGGCGCATTCCGCAATGCCGCCCGGACCCATGAGAGCCGCAAGGCGCTCGCTTTTATTCATCGCTCCCGTAGGATGCATGTTGAACAAGCGCACCTGGCTGATGATGGCCGCGCCTACGAACTGATTATGCTCATTCACCTGCGGGCAAACCTCCAAGCAGTTCCCACAAGAGATGCAGTTCGAAAGCGGATAGCCTTTTTCCTGAACTTCGGGCGACACGCGCGGGCCTTCGCCAAGACTGTAAGTGCCATCGATCGGAATCCAGGCCTTCACGCGCTTGAGGCTTTCAAACATGAATTGGCGATCGACGGAGAGATCGCGCACCAGCGGAAACTTGGACAGCGGCTCGATGCGAACGGGCTGTTCGAGTTGATCGACCAGTGCCGAACACGCCATGCGCGCCCTGCCGTTGATGAGCATCGCGCAGGAGCCGCAAATCTCTTCGAGGCAATTTGAATCGTAGGAGATCGGCGTGGTTTTCTTGCCGTCGCGCGTGACGGGATTTTCGGCGATGTCGCGCAAGCAAATGATGACGTTCATGGAAGGCCGCCACTTGAGAGAAAATTCCTCCCAGCGCGCGGCTTCTTTCGGCCCGGTTTGCCGTTTTACTTTGACGATGACCTGTTTTGTTTCTGCCATAATCCCTCGACCAACACCTGCCGCAAGCCCGACCTGCCGGTTCTACTTTGCTGCGTCGTAACGCCGCGGGCGCGGCTTGATCAAAGAAATGTCGACCGGTTCGTATGTAAGCAGGATATCGTTGTTCACCCACTTCGCGCGCGTGGTCTTCAGCCAATTGGCGTCGTCGCGCTCCGGAAAATCCGGCTTGTAGTGCGCGCCGCGAGACTCATTGCGGGCCAGCGCACCAAGCGTGATGACGCGCGCCAGGACAACCATATTTTCCAATTCGCGCGCAAAGTTCAGCGTCTGATTGGACCACTTCGTGCGGTCGCTAAGATTGATTTTCTTGTAGCGCTCCTCCAACGCGCGAATTTTCGCGTCGGCCATCTCCAGGTTCTTGTTGATGCGCGTGACCGTAACGTGCTCAGTCATCACGTCTCCCAGTTCTCTCCAGATCGTGATGGGATTCTCCGAACCGTCCTGGGTGATGAGCTTCTGATTCTTTTCTTCCTGCCGCTTCCGCTCTGCGTCAAAGACCGCGGACGGCGTGGACTCCGCTCCCTTTTCGAGATTCTTCGCGTACTTCACCGCCGCCGGCCCGGCAATAGCTCCGCCAAAAATGCAGGACACCAACGAATTCGCTCCGAGCCGGTTGGCGCCGTGATACTGGTATTCGCACTCGCCCGCCGCATAGATGCCGGGAACGTTGGTGGCCTGGTCTTCGCCATTCACCCAGATGCCGCCCATGGTGTAGTGCATCGCAGGAAATACTTTCATCGGCTCGACGCGCGGATCGACACCGCAGAATTTTTCGTAGATTTCCAGAATCCCTTCGAGTTTGCGGTCCAGGGTTTCGCGCGGGATGTGCGTCACATCCAAATACACGGCCGGCTGCCCGTCGACGCCGAGTTTTTCCTGATACACGATGCGGTGAATCGCACGCGTGGCGATATCGCGCGGAACCAGATTCCCGTACTTTGGATACCACTCTTCCAGAAAATAAAATCGTTCCGCCTCAGGAATGCTTCTCGGCGCTCGCTTCTCCCCAGGATTGCGCGGCACCCACACGCGGCCGCCCTCGCCGCGCGCCGATTCGCTCATCAGACGAAGCTTGTCTTCACCAGGGATCGCCGTCGGATGCACCTGAATGAATTCTCCGTTGGCGTAGTCCACGCCCTGCTGAAACAGCGCTGCTTGCGCCGAACCTGTGCACACCACCGAATTCGTCGACCGCCCGAAGATCGCGCCGTTACCACCCGTCGCAAAAATCACCGCGTCCGCCGCGTGCGTCTTTACTTCCATGGAGCGCAAGTCCATCGCGCAAATGCCACGGCACACACCGCCTTCATCGATAACTGCGGAGAGAAACGTCGCGCCTTCGAACTTCTTCACTTTGCCTTCGGATTCGTGGCGGCGCACCTGCTCGTCGAGCGCGTAAAGCAATTGCTGCCCCGTGGTCGCGCCCGCGAAAGCCGTGCGGTGATAAAGCGTGCCGCCGAACCGCCGGTAGTCCAGCAACCCTTCCGGCGTGCGATTGAACATGACGCCCATGCGGTCCAGAAGATCGATGATGCCCGGCGCCGCCTCGCACATGCGCTTCACTAGCGGCTGATTCGCCAGAAAATCCCCGCCATAGATCGTGTCGTCGAAGTGCTTATCGACGGTGTCGCCTTCACCTTTTTGGTTCTTGGCGGCGTTGATGCCGCCTTGAGCGCAAACCGAATGGGAGCGCTTCACCGGCACGATGGAGAAGAGATCCACCGGGATGCCCGCCTCGGCAACGCGGATGGTGGCCATCAGGCCGGCCAAACCTCCGCCTACAACTATGATCTTTGGCTGTCTCATTTGGTTGGCAGATAAGCGGAGAACGGATGCCAATCGAACCGGAAACTAATGATAATCAAAATTCCGACTACGCTGAACGCCACTCCCACAAGCGCGCCAAATCGTCCTGCAGCTTGTTGCGCCTTGACCGTGGCCGCCAGCCCCCACTTGCACAGGAAATTCCAGATGCCCACACCGAGATGGAACGAAGAAGCGAGCACCCCCACGACAAAAAACGTGAGGTACCACGGGTTCTGCATGTCCATGGCGACGCTTTCGTAAGTCGACGTGCCATGCGTGAGCCAGCGCTCGGTGTACAGATGCCAGCCAATATACGCAAACGCGATCAGGCCCGTGTATCGCTGCGTCAAGTAGAGCCAATTCCCTACCCACGGATACGCCGAAACGTTCGATTTGCCGCGTAGCCAAATGTAAATCCCGTAGCCGCCGTGAAAGAGCATCGGCAGAAAAATGCCTCCCCATTCCACGATCAGCCGGAACGGAATGGTTTGCAGGTCTTGCGAAGTCGCATCGTACTTCGCCCGGCTGACGAGCGCCGAACTGTTCGACCAGAAATGCTCCGCCAAAAATGCGCCAACGGGAAGTAACCCGGTAAAAGAATGCAGCTTTCTGAGGAGGTAACTTGTGTCAGGCTGGGTTGCCGTCGAAGACATGCCCTCTCCGCCGCGTAAGTCCCAGCCGATCGCACGGAATGACTCGGGAGGAGCGTTGAGAATCCGCGACAAAGTCAGTATAGGCACATGATTCCGGGTATGCAAGTTGGACTGTTCTTTCTGCGGGCACAGACAAATTGAAATCTTCTTGCGGCACCGACGGAAGTGCCGGAAAATAACAGCTGGCGAAAGGATTCGCTAGGCCCAAACCTCTCCCGGCCTCGGCACCAACGTTCATCTGCCTGCCATGAGCACAACACTGAGATTGGTTTCCGAGATGGAACGTATCGCCAACTCCCTCGGAGCGGAACGAGGGGAAGCGTCGCAGGTTTCTCTTTCCTCTGTGGCCGAGAAAATCGCCAAAAATCTGGGCGTCAAAAATGACGGAGTGGCTATTCTCGCGGTTTCCACGCGCTGGCGCCACCTGCACTTTCTGGTGCCAGAAGCCCTGAAGAAGGTCGGTTTTATTCCACTTTCGAGCAATTCGGCCCTCGCGGCGCGCACCGCCCGCGATAGCCGTCCCGAGATCGAGAATAATTTTGCCGCCGCGAAGCACGTGACGGTGTTCGAAGGCGTGAAAACCACCGGGGAAGCCACCGAACCCATTCAGAAAATGATCAGTGCGCCGATTCTCCGGGATGGCACGGTCATTGGCGTAATTCAAATCACCCGGAAGGGCGCAACTGCGGCCGGCTCGGGACCCGACTTCACCGCAGACGACCTCGGAAAAATCCTGGCGCTGTGCAAGCCTCTCGGCAAATTGCTCCATCACATCGCGGGCGAATGATCCTTCCGCGCCCGCCGGAATTGTCATCCCACATTCATAATCTCTACGCTCCTGCCGTCTTAAGGGCCGGAATTGCGTTGACACTGCAATACCTTCTTGTTACTTTTCCACAGCGGGAAAATTTTTCGCACGCACACTACTCACGGAGGCACGGCAAACCGGCACCATGGCGTTCGTTGCTAAGAAAATCTTCCTCACCAAAGGCGTCGGTAAACATCGTGAAAGGCTCTCGAGTTTCGAGCTGGCTCTGCGGAACGCCGGAATTGCTGCGTGCAACATCGTTCGCGTCTCCTCCATTTTCCCACCCAACTGCAAATTGATTTCTCGCAGCGAAGGATTGAAGCACATCAAACCCGGGCAAGTCGCGTTCACGGTCATCAGTGAAAACTCCACCAAGGAAGCGCACCGGCTTATCGCCGCCAGTATTGGCCTGGCGCTGCCCAGCGACAAATCCATGTATGGCTATTTGTCCGAGCATCACTCCTTCGGGGAAACCGAGGAAGTCGCCGGCGAATATGCCGAAGAGCTCGCCGCGGAAATGCTCGCTACAACTTTGAACGTGGAATTTGATCCGGATTTGTCCTTCGACGAAAAAAAAGAAGTCTACCGGATTTCCAACAAGATCGTGCGCACCATGAACGTCACGCAGTCCGCCGTCGGCGACAAGCGCGGCCTCTGGACGACTGTTCTCGGCGCCGCCATCCTCATCGGCGAAGACGACTAAGGTCCCTGCTTGACTCTCTCCTGGGAGGCTCGATGAAAGTTATTCGCGGGCTCTGCGGGCTCACGGTAGCTCTTTTCCTTACAGTTTCCGGGAATGCTGCTGTCAAGGATCGCGTTACAATTCTCTATGACGCGTTTTCCGATAACAAAGCGGTCACTAAAGACTGGGGCTTTTCGGCTCTCGTCGAACATGACAGCAAGCGCATACTCTTCGACACCGGAAACAATGCGGCGACGTTCGAGCACAACGTCAAAGCCCTCGGCGTGGATCTCTCCAAGCTGGATTTTGTCGTCATTTCTCACCGTCATACCGACCACACCACAGGACTGAAATATCTTCTTTCCATAAGCCCGAACGTTCCTATTTATGCCCCGCTGGAATCTTTCGGTATTTTTGGCGGCGCCGTTCCTCCTGCATTAATTAAGCCGGCTGCATCCCTTCCCGAGCGCATGCGCTATTACGACGGAAAATACCCGGACAAGATTCCGACGGGCTATCCCTGGAGTGGCGGCAACTTTGTGCTTGTTGACAAATTGACCGAGATTTCCCCAGGTATCTTCCTGGTTTTCACAATCTCGAAGACTCCGGGTACCCTCGAACTGCGCGAGCTGTCACTTGTTCTCCGAGGGCCCGATGGCTTGTCCGTCGTCGTCGGCTGTTCTCACCCGGGAATCGAGGAAATCTTGCAGGCTGCCTCTGCTATTGATCCGCACTTGCATTTTCTTGGCGGAGGTCTTCATCTAGTCAGCACACCTGAAACCGAGATTGACCGGCTGGTAGACAGCCTGAAGAACAAATGGAAACTCGAAAAGGTCGCCCCTGGCCACTGCACCGGCGAACCGGCGTTTCTACGTTTGCAAAAAGCCTTCGGCGATGATTATCTTTACGCGGGAGCAGGCACGCGGCTCGAAATACCGTAGAAGAGTCTACTCGTCCAAGTCGTACGCTGTTTTCAGCCACTTCTTCACTTCTCCCTCAATATGCCCGGATACACGCCATACAGCGATTCGCTTTTAGCAAGGCTCGCTTTTGGCATTTCTTCACCTCCAATCAACTTTTGCGAATCGGCACCCCATTCGACCTCTTAACCCTTTTCTTCTTTTTAAAGTACCCAACGCGTTCCAGCACGGCCCTGGCGATCAGAGGCAGCGCCACCGTGGCATCATCGAAAACTTCCGCGAAACGCCCGCCTTCTTCGGGAGGAACGAATTTCCCCCAGGACACCGCTTCGGTGTACGTGCTGCCACTGAGTCCGCCCCAATGGACCGGCTCCGGGCAAATGCGCACGCCGTAGTTGTAGCGCTTCAGCGGAATCTTCTTGTACCCGCGCCGCGCCAGCAGTTCGGCGTACACCCCAAACTGCTGCGACCAATTGCGCGGCACTCCTCCGCCGATGGTCAGAATCCCCATGCGCCTGGTGGCCAGCATGGTGTCGGCAAATTTCTCGAAATCCAGGAAAGGATCGAAGCGCAGAAGCGGGCGCTTGTCCCTCTGCCGGGCGATCTTGTGCAGCGCAAAATCGATGCCCAACTCGGAATCGCTGAAGGCTGGTACAAAAATAGGAACGTTGTGCTCGAAAGCGGATTTCAAAATTCCCCGCCCCTGCGCCGTCTTGTGCAGGTACTCGCCTATCTTCTTGTGGATCTTCCAGCTGCATGCCGTGTCTTCCGAGTCCCATGCCGTGAAAATATGATCCATCACCTCTTCGACGTGATCGAGATTGGTTTCCGGCTCGAGCGAGTCGTACACGCGGTTGTACCCGGCGTGGAAAAGTTCCTTGTCGTCCATATTGGGGTTGTAGCGGAAATGCGAGTAACCCGTGGCTTCCACCAGGCCGTGCGCCATGAGTGCGCCGGTCGAGACGATGGCCTTGACGATACCCGATTCAATCAGGTCGCAAAAAACCAGTCCCATCTTGCCAACCGTCAAAGCGCCCGATAGTGTCATCACCACGAAACAATCCTTGTCGCGGGCCATTTGCTCAAAAACATCGGCGGCGTCGCCGATCTGCCGTCCGGTGAACGCGGTGTCGCCCATGGCGCGGACCAGTTCGTCAACGGTGCGGCATTTGGATAAATCCAGCGGAAACATCGGCCGGAGTTTGTCCTTCACTGGATCGTGGAGGACTCTCCCGGTCACAGTTTTCTCTCGCTGCTTCGCCATCGCGTCTCCTCGGCTAGAACGGAACCCGTATTACGAATGCTTTTGTGCATTGCAAATGATGCGTGATGATGCTTAAACGTCCTGCAGATTGATAGTACAAACTCGGCGCAGACGAAAGAACCTATCGCGCATGCAGAGACGATTCACGCTCATGTTAAACTAAAAAATATGGCAAACAAATTTACCATTGGTCTGGTTCAAATGAAATGCACGGCCAACGCGGAAGAGAATCTGGCGCGGGCCGCGGGGAAAATCCGCGAAGGGGCCGCGCGCGGCGCGCAAATTATTTCGCTCCACGAATTATTTCACGGGGAATATTTTTGCCGCACCGAAGACCCGGAGCTATTTAACATGGCGGAGCCCGTGCCCGGACCAACGACCGAAATCCTGGCGCAGATTGCGAAAGAAAAGAAAGTCGCGCTGGTCGTCTCTCTTTTCGAGCGGCGAGCTCCCGGCGTTTATCACAATTCCTGCGCGGTCCTGGATGCCGACGGCTCTTTCCTCGGCAAATACCGGAAGATGCATATCCCCGACGATCCGCTGTATTACGAAAAGTTTTATTTCACGCCCGGCGATCTCGGTTTTCCGAATTTCGATACGAAGTATGCGCGCATCGGCGTGCAAATCTGCTGGGACCAGTGGTATCCGGAGGGATCGCGGATCACCGCGCTCGGCGGAGCCCAGGTGATTTTTTATCCGACGAGTATCGGCTGGCACCCGCACGAAAAATCGCAATTCGGCGCCGCTCAGCTCGACGCGTGGCGAACCATCCAGCGCGGGCATGCCGTCGCGAATGGCGTGTACGCCGCGGTCGTGAACCGCATCGGATTCGAAGGCAAACCTGAAAAGGGTGACCCGGGATTGGAGTTCTGGGGAAATTCCTTTGTCGCCGATCCCTTCGGCCAGGTTATTTCCGAAGCTTCCAACGACAAAGAAGAAATCCTCGTGGTCGAATGCGACCCTGCAAAGAGCGAAGAAACACGCCGCAACTGGCCATTTCTCCGGGATCGCCGCATCGACGCCTATCAACCCATCCTGAACCGCTGGCTGGACAAAGAATAATTCCCTTGCTCATCGATCCGGTTTTTTCTTCTCTGCGATCTCTGTGTCCTCGGTGATCTCTGTGTTAGATTCTTTTCCCCCATGAAGACACCGCTGCAAACCAAAACGCCGCACGCGCTCGGCTTCCGCATGCCCGCCGAATGGGAACGCCACGAAGCGACCTGGCTCGGCTGGCCGCATGAACTGACCGATTGGCCCGGAAAATTTGCGCCCATCCCGTGGGCGTTCGCGGAGATCGTCCGGCATTTGTCGAAGGTCGAGAGAGTTTTTCTGCTTGTGGAAAATCGCGAATCCGAATCGCGCGTCCGCACGATTTTGAAGAAGTCAGGCACCAATCTCGAGGCGTTCGATTTCTTTCGCGTGCCGACCGATCGCGGATGGATGCGCGACTCGGGCCCCATCTGCGTGCGAAACGAAGCGGGAGAAGTTGCCTACAACCATTTCACTTTCAACGGCTGGGCAAAATACGCTAATCATAAAAGAGATGCGGTCGCCGTCACGAAAGTAAATCAGAAATTGAAGCGCCGTGTATGGCAACCGGAACACAAAGGCCGGCGGGTGGTGCTGGAAGGCGGGAGCATCGACGTGAACGGTCGCGGAACACTGCTGACTACGGAAGAATGCCTTCTAAGCAACGTGCAGGAAAGAAATCCGGGGTTTACCAAAGAGGATTACGCGCAGGTCTTCCGCGAACATTTCGGAGTGACTAATGTTCTCTGGCTGAAGAATGGAATCGCCGGCGACGACACCCACGGCCATGTAGACGACCTGGCGCGGTTCGTGAATCCATCGACAGTCGTGACTATTGTGGAGAATAATCCGAAGGACGCGAACTACGCCCCGCTGCAAGAAAATCTAGCGTTGCTGAAAACGATGAGAGATCAGGACGGGCGGACGCTTCGCGTGGAAACGCTTCCGATGCCGGCGCCGGTCTATTTCGACGGCCAGCGGCTTCCCGCGAGTTACGCGAATTTTTACATTGCCAACAAAATTGTGATGGTGCCCACGTTTAACGATTCCAACGATCGAGTCGCGCTCAATACGCTTGCCGGTTTGTATCCGGATCGTGAAGTGGTGGGAATCGCCTGTCGCGATCTCGTGCTGGGTTTGGGGACCTTGCACTGCATGACGCAGCAGCAACCGGCTTCCCAGTAGCACAGGCTTTCCATTGCGCTCTAGATCGATTGCCTGAACCGAAAAGTCAGATACAATCCTTGTTCCCGAAGGAGGCCTCATGTTCGCCGCACAGGTGCCTACACAAAGGACAATCGGAGTCTGGTTCGAATCCCACGGCTTCGTCTCGTGGCTTCTCCTCGGCCTGATTGCCGGATGGCTCGCCGGAAAAATTGCGCGCGGCCGCGGCTTCGGCTGCATCACGGACATTGTCCTGGGACTTATCGGGTCCTACTTAGGCGGCTGGATTTTTGTCAAACTGGGAATTTTTGGCGGCGGCTTTTTGTACTCGCTGGCGGCCGCCACCCTGGGTGCCGTGATTCTCGTCTCCATCGCGCACCTTTTCAGCGGCTCGGACCGCTGAGCCGTCCGCATTCTGCAACCTCGAGCAACGGCGTTCTCGGGACGTGGCTCCGTGGCGTCCTGTGATACGATTCTCATTTGCGTCCCGGAGTTGACGCGTCATTGAGCAAGTCCTCGCAATCCCTCACAGCTATTCCTCTTGGTGGTCTCGGCGAATTCGGCATGAACATGATGGCGCTGCGGCTCGGTGACGAGATCATGGTCATCGACGCAGGCATGATGTTCCCGGAGTCGGAACTCCTGGGCGTCGATCTGGTCATTCCCGACATCACCTATCTGAAACAGAACCGTGCACACGTTCGCGCGATCGTGCTGACGCACGGCCATGAAGATCACATCGGCGCCCTGCCCTATATTTTGCGCGATTTGAATGTTCCCGTGTATGGAACGCGCTTTACTCTCGCGCTGGTGAAAAAACGCCTGGACGAAGCGGGGCTGCTTGAGTCGACAACGCTTCGCGAAGTAATTCCCGGGCGGCTGGTGGAGATCGGGCCGTTTGAAGTTGAGTTTATTTCCGTGACGCACAGCACCGTGGACTGCGTGGCGCTGGCGATTCGCACGCCACTGGGTGTGGTCATCCACACCGGCGATTTCAAAATCGATCAGACCCCCGTGGGCGGCGCACCGTTCGATTTGCACTCGTTCGCCAAGTACGGAAATGAGGGCGTGCTGGCGCTGTTCAGCGATTCGACGAACGTGGAACGCCCCGGATTTACGCCATCGGAGCGGGCCATCGTTCCGCGCATCGAAGAACTGTGCCGCTCGGCGCCGCGGCGGGTGATTTTGTCGTGCTTCGCTTCGTCCATTCATCGCATTCAGCAGGTCATCGACATTGCTTCGCGGGTGAACCGCAAAGTGGCGTTCGTCGGACGCAGCATGGTCGACAACGTGGAGATTGCGCACTCGCTCGAACTTCTGCGCATCCCTGACGGAATGGTGGTGCGGCCGCAGGACATCCGCGGATTCGACGCCAAGCGCATTATTATTTTGGCCAGCGGAACCCAGGCCGAGCCGATGTCGTCACTCTCACGGATCGCGGTGGACAATCACCGCTTCGTCTCCGTGGATGAAAACGACAGCGTGATTCTCTCCGCGCGCATCATCCCAGGAAACGAAAAAGCCATTTTCCGGATGCTCGACCATATGTTCCGGCGGCGCGCGCTGGTTTATTACGACAATTCGGCGGGCATCATCCACGTCTCGGGCCACGCCAGCCAGGAAGAACAAAAGCTTTTGCTGCAACTCGTGAAACCAAAATATTTTATTCCGGTGCATGGCGAGTACCGGCATCTGTTCCGGCACGCTGCGCTGGCGCATCAACTGGGATGCGTATCCCAAGAAATTCTGCTCGTTGAAGACGGCCGGCCGATCGAATTTACGGAGGACGGCGCACACCGGCGCGATCCGGTGACGGCCGGGCGGGTGTGCGTGGATTCCGGCTCGCTGGAAGAAATTGAAGACGTGGTGATTCGCGACCGCAAGCACCTTTCCGAAGACGGTATCGTCGTACCCATAATCGCGATCGACAAGCACACGGGCAAAATGGAATCGCATCCGGAAATCGTGACGCGCGGCCTGATGAGCGACAACGGCCAGGAATTGATCGTGGGCGCGCGACTGGTCATTATGAAGACCGTCGAGGAATCCAACGCCGAGGAAAAATCCGACTGGGGCGTCATCAAGGAAAAGATTCGCGTGGACCTGAAGCGCTACATCAACAAGCAAACTTCCAAACGGCCCTTGATTCTTCCCGTTATTCTCGAGGTCTAACAGGCTGCGCTGCCGATGGCTGAACCCAACACTACACCCGCGCCGAGCGCCGGCCGAGCCGCGTTCATCTTCATTCTTGTCATGGTGGCTTTTGATTTTCTGGCCTTCGGGATCATTGCGCCGGTTCTGCCGGATCTCGTCCGGCAATTCGAGGGCGGCGATTTTGCACGCGCTTCGAGCATCACCGGCTACTTCGGACTGGCATGGGCCACGATGCAATTTATTTTTTCGCCGATCCTTGGTGCGTGGTCGGATCGCTTCGGCCGCCGGCCCGTCATTCTCATTTCGTGCTTCGGATTGAGCGTTGACTACGTGTTTATGGCGCTAGCGCCTTCGCTGCGCTGGCTGCTCGTCGGGCGCCTCATTTCCGGCATTACCACTTCCAACGTGGCAACGGCTTTTGCCTACGTCACCGATGTCACGAAACCAGAAGAGCGAGCGAAGCCGTTTGGCCTGATCAGCGCGGCGTTTGGACTCGGATTCGTGATTGGCCCGGCCGTCGGCGGGTGGCTGGGCAACATGAACCTGCGTTTTCCCTTTTGGGCGGCGGCAGCGCTGAGCTTCGGCAATGCGCTGTATGGTTATTTTGTGCTGCCGGAATCGCTGCCGCCGGAGCGGCGAGCCAAGTCCGCGTGGCACATGGCAAATCCTCTGGGAGCGCTGCGGCTGCTGCGCTCGAGTACGGAACTCGCCGGACTTGCCGTGGTGACTACGCTCTACTACCTCGCTCACAACTCGCTTCCATCCATGTGGGCGCTGTACACCGAATACCGCTACGCTTGGAGCCGGCGCGACGTTGGCCTTTCCCTCTCCGTTGTCGGAGTTTGTGCCGCGGTAGTTTCCGGGGCGCTCGTTGGTCCGTTTGTGAAACGATTTGGCGAACGGCGCAGCCTGCTGTCGGGCTTGTTATTCGGGACCATCGGATTCGCGGGTTTTGCGGTGGCGACTCGCGGCTGGATGCTGATGGCGGTCATTCCCTTCATTGCACTGTGGGGCATCGCGGCTCCTGCCATACAATCGCTGATGGCGCGGCACGTTGATCCCACTGCTCAAGGAAAATTACAGGGTGCGATCAATTCGCTGCGCGCGGTCACGGGAATGGCGGGACCGATTCTCTTCACGCAAGTTTTCGCAGTTGCTATTTCACCTCGCTACCGCCTGCATTTGCCGGGAGCACCGTACTATCTCGCGGCGCTGCTTTTGGGAGCCAGTCTTCTTCTGGCGGTCTATGTGACGCGGCCAGGGGAAGCGGCACAGCCTGCTTCCTCGGTGGCTTCCTCCAAAACTCCATAATCGCCGGGCTGCGCCGTTCGCCCTGCTTCGTGCTTGTATTACACACTGTAATACGCGAGAATGGTAGACGAGGTGACGTCATGGCTTCCCCTCTGACCATCCGGCTGGACGAGA
>Ga0209527_1000079_pt1 | contig 19674 bp, 17 predicted proteins | sample JacPinW_OM2H0_M2_FD_187968 | JGI IMG/M metagenome (GOLD analysis project Ga0209527, IMG submission 187968) | Forest soil microbial communities from Algoma, Ontario, Canada - Jack Pine, Ontario site 1_JW_OM2H0_M2 (SPAdes) (version 2) | ecosystem: Environmental > Terrestrial > Soil > Boreal... | reverse complement strand
GGCCGGCTGAGCAGGCTGAAGCGGTGGCGCATTCTGTGATTGTCTCTCGGGTGGGTTCTGGCGTGGGCGGTCATGCGAATAGGGTGGCTTATCGGCGTCCTGTGGGGCGTAGGACGGCTTTGCCTGCGAATCTTGAGTTCGCTGCTGCTGTTGGTCTTGCTCTTGGTCTTGCTGTTGCCCCTGCTGCGGGTCTTGTTGGTCCTGCTGCGCGTAGGCCCCTGCACTGAGGCACAATGCCAGGCCTAGCGCCCCGGTTGCGCGCCAAAATCCTCCAAATCCCTTCAAAATTGCTGGGTAGTGCGCCATTATCTTGGCCTCCCTCGACCTGTGATACCCGCGAATCCTCCGGACCTCTCTCGTCCTGCCCGATTGGATGGCATCCCTTCTAGCTGGGGATGCCCAAGTTCTTTCCGCTGTACCCAAGGTAGTAACCCGGCGGCGGCATTTAAGTTGCGCGAGGAGATCCCTCAGAATCGTCGTTCTTGCGCCGTTCGAACGCGTCCCAATACTCATCGCCCATCTTCAGGAGTCCAGCAATTCCTAGCTCCTGCCCATCACCCCTGGAAAGCGTGAGCCGCTCCGCGCGCAGAAATAACTCGCGGTATTCCGTGTAATTCAGAAGCCCGCTGATGCGCAGCGCCACGGAATTGTCTGCCGAGGTAGCCAGGGCGGCATCCGCAATATCAAGCACCTGCTTGCATTCCAGCGAGAGAGCGCTCTCCAATGCGCTCCAACTTAACGATTCCTCACGCCACTTGGATTGGTAGACGGCGATCAAGCGAGCTTCCTCTTCGCGAGGGACGCCAGCGGGAACGGAAAATTCTCCTGGCCACACCGCATAGTGAACTACGCGTGCCGATTGCACGCCATCGAGGCGCAGAAGAAACTGCATATCCAGCGGCAGATTGTGGAATTCAAGCAAGTGATCGCTTTCCAGGTACAGAGTAACCGTGCGCTCGAGCAGGTTGGATTGGATCGACACGATTTGCGCGTCGTGCAAGCCCGCCCACAGAGAAACCTCCGGCACGCCATGCGGCAGGTTCATCCAATCGGCGATCCCCGATCGTTCTTCAGGCATGCATCACCGTTTAAAGCGAAAACGCGGGCAGAGTATAACCCGCGCCCCGCCAAATCGAAACGCATTGTATAATCCTGCCGCTATTCCATCCATCACAGGAGGCGCCATGGCCGAGCCGACTTACGAAGAACTGAAAGCAAAAATCGCGGAAATGGAAAAACAAGGAGGCGGACGCCGCACCGGCGCGCTCGAATTTCGGGTCGGCGAAAAAGGGGGCGTGAGTGTGTATGGCCTCGGGCGCTTTCCCGTCACGCTGTACTACGAACAATGGATTCGGCTGCTTGAAACGGCGCCACAGCTGCGCACGTTTCTCGAGGAGAACAAAGCCTCCGGAAAGCTGAAGCTCAAGGAAAAATAGTCTTCCATGGTTCCCATTGACCGCGGAGGACGGAAGCCTGGCCCGCTCGAATCGATCGTTATGTTGCTCTCGCCGCTCAAATGAAACAGAGTGGCAAATCAACCATCTCTCGTTTCTTTGACCATCGCAACTTTGATGAGAACAGTCCTGCCGTCAAGAGGAGTAAAGTTGAGTTGCAATGGATCCTGGTGACCTTTCGGAGGCACGCGTAGCCGAGATGATCTCCGGAGTCGCGGCATATATGCGCCAGGAACGAAATCTCTATTTCCCCGCGAGTGAGCTGCTGGATCCGGTATGGAGAACCGCCGTCCAGCCTTATTTCTCGAAGACTTTGCTTGACACCGTCAGAGCTGTGGTTCTCAAGGGAGCCCGCATCCCGCCTCCGCCTTTTTATTCCGAAGCCATAGCCTTGAGCTCCGGCCGTTTTCCTGACTTCGTGCATCTGGCTTCCATCACTTACTTGGACATAATCGTTTTTCATGACGAAATTACGCCTCGACCGCTGTTTCACGGTTTGGTCCATGCCACGCAAATGGCCCTTCTCGGAATGGACCGTTACACCGATCTATACGTTCGAGGTTTCGTGAAGTCTCGTTCCTGGATCGCCATACCGTTGGAAGCTCAGGCCTATCAGTTGGACGCCCGTTTTGCCATGCCCTCGACGGCCGTCTTCTCCGTGGAGGACGAAGTAAAATCCTGGTCTGAGCAAGGCCGGTACTAGCCGGGACGGCCTCTCGCCTACAGCCAGGTCGAAGTTCAAGCTGGGAAAGAGGAAGGCCCCGGGTGCCTGTGGGGAGGCGCCCGGGGCCGGGGGGGAGTGAGGAGGGGTCGAGAGAAGCTCTTTGCGGGGCTTGTACTACTTCGAAGACTGTGCGGCTAGCAGGCAGAGTCTCTGCAGCTCGTCGTACGTGAAAACCACTTGCTCACCTCGGTCACTATTCTCGATGTGTCCTAGACCTGATATACGCGAAAAGCGGCGGATTTCTGCCGTGGGGAGCCCCAAGAGCACTGCAGCCCGGTCCTCCGCTACTCGCTCTTGGTTGTTCATGCTCTCCTGTGGTCCCATCGCTTCCGCGGTTCATGTGAGCATGCGATTGTCCAAACTTCCGGAAAAGTAAGTCCTGTTGTTTCTGTACGAAAGGCTGCACCAGGAGGGGTCCTTGCGCAATGTGCCTATTTCCTTACACAAAGAGTGCATGGATTTTGCACAGATTTGGAGTTGGCAGGAGGAGGTGGTGGCTGATTGTCGGCTTGAGTTACTTCCAGGGCAGAGAAGAAAGGTCCACGTTCCCGCCGGAATAAATTACGCCGAGCTTCGGAGCGGCTCCGTCGGGGCGTTTCGGCAGATTCAGCGACGCTACGACGCCCGGCTTCAGCAGCGGAGCAATGGCCACGGCGCTTGAGGGCTCAATGATGATTTTCATGCGCTCCCAGACCAGCCGCGCCGCCGAAATGATCTCCTCCTCGCTGACCAGGAGGATGCGGTCGACATGGCGCCGCAGGATGGCAAACGTCCGCGGTGAGAGCGATGCGCGTAACCCGTCCGCAATCGTGTCGCTGGAGTCCAGCGATTGCAAAGTCCCGCTGGTGAGCGAGCGGTAGGCATCATCGGCGCGCTCCGGCTCGCAGCCAAACACGCGGATATCCGCGCGAATCCCCTTGGCGCCGAGGCAGGTCCCGCTGAGCAATCCGCCGCCGCTGACCGGCGCAAACACCGCGTCCAGGTCGCCTACTTCCTCCAGCAGCTCCTTCGCCGCCGTGGCCTGTCCGGCGATGATGCGGTCGTCGTCGTAGGGATGCACCAGGTGAGCGCCCGTCTCCCTCTGGACACGGTCGCAAGTTGCCTTTCGGGCCGTCACCGTCGGCTCGCAGAAAACAACTTTTCCGCCGTAGCCTTCGATGGCCCTGGTTTTCACGACAGGCGCATTCTTCGGCATGACGATCCAGGCGGGAACTCCTCGCCACGCGGCCGCGCAAGCCACGGCAGCGCCGTGATTGCCACTGGATTGCGTAACAATCCCACGCGCAACCTCTTTCTCAGTCAGTGAGAGGATGGCATTCGAGGCCCCGCGAATCTTGAATGACCCGGTTTTCTGCAGGTTTTCGCACTTGAAGAAGAGCTGTGCGCCAGTCATGGCGTTCAAGGAAGCGGATGTCAGGACCGGCGTGCGGTGGATTCGGGGGGCGATCCGCGCATGTGCCGCGAGGATGGCCTGCCAACTGGGCGGCTGGTAGCCGGCTGCTTCGACGGACGGGGCGGTGTGCATAAGACTCACTTTTGGGCTCGGAAACGGCTGCCGGTTCTTCGCGTTTGGCGCGCTCTTTTATAATGCGTTTGCCGCTGCTGTTAAAGAGGCATTATGGCATGCCGATACCGGCAACGTCCTCGCGAGTGCTTTTGGACGGCGCGCGCCTTTGGCTGGTACTGGTACTTCTTGGCCACGCCAAGTTTGATACTTGACCGCCGGGCTGGCTCTGCTACGCTGGAAGTCCCCTTGACCGAATCGAAGAGTCCACGCCAAACGTTCGTCGCGCAAGGGGACAAAATGAAAGTAGCTGAACGAAGGCAATTGACACGCCTCAACCTTCGGACGCCCCTGCGCTTCCGCGCACTGGGCGTGGCTGCGGACAAGACCGAGCATTTTACGGAAGCGCTGAACGTCTCGCGCGGCGGCTTTTTCTTCGCCTCATCGGCTCCCCTGCAGGTTGGCATGCCCATTGAAGCGACCCTGCGCATGCCCGCGGAAGTGACCGGGAATTCCGCCCAGGAGATGCGCTGCACCGCGCGGGTCGTCCATGTCCGCAACGAGCCCTACGGAGACGGCCGCATCGGCTTTGGCGCCGAAATCGAAAAATTCCAAACCATCCCCGCCGTGGACCGCTGGGTGAGCTAAGAGGCACTTGCCAGTCGTCAGTTTTCAGCAGTTAGTAAAACCACAGATAGAGAAGAGTCCGGGCGTGGCTGGAGCGTTCTGCAGACGAGGGTTTGCAGACCAGCCGCAACTTGAATGCGTGAAAGTGTATCAGTTGAGATCCGTCGCTTCGCAAACCCATCCGGAACGTAAGAGGCGCGCTTGGCTCAGGATGACAAGGTTCTGGGTCGGGCCGGAGGCTAAGGTCTTGCGGCTGGTACAGTGAATGTGGCTTTCCCGGTGCCAACATTCTCAAATCGGTCAAACACGCGGACTGCAATCGTGTGTTCCCCCGGCGTCAAAGACGGCAGGCCGATGTCGTAGTGCTCGAGCAGCGCGTCGCTGATACCCGTACTCGGAGCTACAAGAACCCAATCGCCACCGTCCAAGCTATACTGCGCTCGCTCTATTGCAGAAGTAGCATCGCGCGCCGCGAAGGAGGCAGAATGGCCGCCGATGCTTTTTCCGGAGGCCGGAGCTACCTTGATGTCTTCGACCACGGGCGGGGTGTTATCGACTTCGAAGCGCTCGCTTTCGCGTTCGGTCTTGAGCGCAAGGGCGGGGGGATTCGAACCTGCATCCGTAGCAACAACCTTTAAGTAGTAGGCCCCATCGGGGAGCGCGGTGGTATCCCACGAATAGAATTTCTGCTCGAGGTTTTCCTTCAATAATTTCCATTCGTGTTCGTGTTCACCGCGAAAGTAAACCGCGTAGCGCATTTCGTCGTCGTTTTCGTCATGCGCGGTCCACACCACGGATTGATATCCCTTCTGCAGTGTGCCCTGCGGCGGCTGTTCGAACCGCGGCGGCGTGCTGCTCTGGGTGATCACCATGCCGGAAGTATTCGGCGATGGCGGCATCCTGAGCATTACGGTTGTCGGCTGGCCCGATGACATGCCGACCATGCTCTGGGCCCGCACGCCAGGATCTTGCAGTGCGATGCCGTCAATGATTGGCGCGACGTTCCGAGGCAGGTAAGCCAGGCTGACCCAATCAAAGCCATCCCCCGGGCGTCCGTCGTGAATGACGGCCTTCCACTGAACGAAGCGCGCGGATGGCGCTTCCATGGCGCTGCCCGATTTCGCATAAGGGCCGTGCCAGCGGGACCACTCACGGCCGGGGTCCTCCGTATTTCCGGAGCGTACAAAAAATTCCAGGCGTGGTTCATTGGAATTGGCTGGAGACTTGGCGGAGGCAGCCGGAGGAGGACTCCACCACTCGAGGCGGCCCCACTGCGAGAAAAGTTGCGCGTCGAAAGAGCGGGATTCGAACGTGCCTTCGGCTTCGTATTCGGGTCCGACCGAAAAGATCTTTCCAGGGTTTGCCGTGCACAAGAAAATTTTGCCGGAGGAATTGCGGGCGATGCCCGTGATTTGCGCGGAGCCGGACTTGGCGAGATGAGCGAAGACGCCGTGACCATCGACGGCGAGGAGAGCGCCTGCGTTGCCGGTGCCGGCAAGGAGGCGTCCGTCGGAAGCGAGTCCAAGGGCATAGACAACATCTTCGCGCGAAGACCAAAGCTCATCGGGAGCGCCCTCAGGGCTTATGCGGTAGATGCTGCTAGAGAGAAGAGGAGGAAAAGGGACGAATGGTTGTTGCTGCGGAGGAACCTGTCCGGAACCCGCTGCGCCCGGGGTAATGGTTGTCGTGCCTTGAGGAGTGGAGATGATGGCGGAAGGAGTTTGCCCGGCGCGTGGCTTCTCGCCAATCGCGGAGACGTAGATGGTGCCGTCGGCGGAGACGGCGAGAGAAGTGACTTCACGTCTGGAAGTCTCGTAAAGGACGAAGCCTTCCGTTTTCGGTGCGGCGGAATCCTTGGAGTCCTTGGCGGAAGTCTTTGCGGAACTCCGGGAGATGCGCAGAATGCGTCCGCTGGGTTCCGTGCCGGCGATGAGGTCGCCTTTTGCGTCGAATGCCAGAACGCGAATGTGAGCTTCGTCGCTGGAGTAGAAGAGTTCGCCCTTGCCGTCGGGCCCGACAGCGAAGACCTGCCCTTTGTCACCGGTGGCGACATAGAGAGTCCCATCGGGCGAAAAAGCGAGGTCCCAGATGTATTTGGTTTTGGGATCGAAGAACACGGATTTCTCGCCAGAAGGAGAAACCCGGTAAACCTTGCCGTCGGGAGAAGTGCCGACGTAAAGAGCGCCTTTGGAGTCAAAGACAATGGCTTGCGCGGAAAGGTCAGTGGAATCGAAGAAGACAGCAGGTTTGCCGTTCGAATCGAAGCGAAATACTTTCGCAGGCGACCCTCCGGCAGCGTAGAGCGTGCCCTTGGGATCAAGGCGGACGGACCAAAGATAGGAAGCATCCGCGTCGGCAAGCAAGGTGACTTTCGGCGCGAGTTCGAGGCGGCCGTCGCTGCGCACCGCCACGCCATGGGCGGTGCCTTTGAGGAAATCTTCGTAGGTGGACTGGCGCCAGCGGCGGGTGTGCTCGGCGAAGGAGGCCGGGAGGCCGAGGACGGAAAGGAAGTAGAAGATACTAACGGAGCAAAGGAAGCGCAACAAGCCTGCTCGACCTAGCAACATGGGCATTGTGGTTTTCACCGGATTTGGAGATTTAAAGAAATGACGCCGGAAACGGGGCCTCCGAGCGGGATGGAAGCCTCACTGGCCAACGATTCGCGGAGCACCTGGACGCTGCCCGGAGTGGGGCGTCCGTCGACAACGTTGATTTGCGAGAACGGGATGTTCGGCAGTTCCTTGTCATCCCAGAGCAGCGTGGGGGCCGGAACAAAGAGCCCAACGTAAAGACGGTCGTTCCTACGCTCGCGATTCAAGAGCGCGATGAGTTGATCCAGGCCGGTCGGCCCGCTGCCGACACCGGCAAATGCGAAGCCACGGGAAGCGCGATTCAGCAGATCGGCGTCGCTGATAAGGATGCGGAGCATAGTGCCGCGCGCCACCTGTTCCGGGACGCGAACGGTGGTTTCTTCCACGCGGGCAGCGCCGCGGTACGGCCGCAGCAACACGCGGACGCGAAGAGTCTCGCCGGGCGCGGCTTCGCCTTTTTCGAGCCAAGCGCTCTCAATGATGAATGATTTCCGGCCCGGAACGCTTTCGACCCGGAGGGCGATGCGGTCTACCTTGGCGGGTTCGAAAGTATTGACGAAAAGGCGCGTAAAAACATTTTGCATCGTGGCGGCGATGGGGAGGCCATCGGGAGAAAGAGTATCGCCCGGAGCGAAAGTGTTTTCGATTTGAACCGGCGCATGACCTTGCAGGCGAATCTCGCCGGAAAGATGCAACGTGGTGCCCTCGCCGTAGAGCGAATTTTGGGTAAGGCCATTAAAGGTAGTAATAGCGACGAGAAGCGGAGTGAACTTCGGATGATTGATGAGTTCGAAGTGGAGTTTCTTTTCCCTGACAGCGCCCTGGGAAGAATCGTCGCCGGGGACGAGCAGCGTGAGGTCGAGAGGGATCATGGCGGGAGGAGCGCCGAGTTTGCCGGTGACAGCAGTGAGATGATCGCCGGTGATCGTGCCGATGGCGCCGCCGACATTGACGATCTTCGTCGAAGCAAGATTGGAGGAAAGAGTAGTGACGACGCGGCTGCGGGCCATGGGAATCGAGACGTTGCCGAGGTTCATGAGAGGGTGGCCACAGAGATAGACCCGGTCGGCTTGCACTGCCGTGACGGTACACGCCGAATTGATGGAGGCGTCGCCCTGAACCAGAACCATGCCAGCCATGGCACCCGGAACAAGGTGCGCATCGTCCGGACGCGCTGGCGCCGTGCCACCTTGCGTCGCGACGAAGCCATAGGCCTGAAGCTGATTCGAGAATTGCTGAATGGCGGCGGGCTGAAAACCAGAGAAAACCAACGGAGTCTCGATGCGCTCAAGCGAGGAGCCGAACGGGAGGCCGGTGCGCGAATTGGATTCGGCGGGCAAAGAAAATTGTTGGACATCAGCTTGTGCCGAAGAGCTCTGCAAAGGAGGATTCAGCATATCGGCAATGGGTGTGACGCCGGCGATGGCCTCCTTGGTGAAAATTCCGAGTTTCAAGGAGAGCGCGCCCGCCAGTTTGCCATCGAGATAGACGGGGCTGCCGCTCATACCTGCCACCACGCCGGTGTGTTCCACTTTGGGACCTTTGAGCTGGACAAGGATGATGGCTTGCTTAGGACCGAGGAAATTCTCCAGCACGCCGATGACTTCAAGGTCAAATTTTTCGATTTGATCGCCTTCGAAGATGGTGTAGGCGTAGCCCTGCATGCCGGGACGTACCTGGCTCAGGGGAAGGAGTTCATTGGACTGCGGAGCGGCCGCCAGACGAGCCGGCAGGCAGACCGCAGCCGTGAGGGCGAGGAGGGCGCCGAGGAGAAAGCGACGATAGTTTAACAACTGACACTGATTCATGACCATGAACCACCAATGATACGCGGTGGGTTATCGAGAAGCAATCAAACCCAACGCGCATGTCTAGTAGAAAGCACTAGCTGGACGTCCTGAAACGCGCCGCATTTTGACTGAGCTGGGCAAGAGATTCCAACACCTCGACTATCACCGACAAGACTGCGGTCTTCTTACTCGCGATGGTGCATGGCGAAAACTTTGTCCAGCGAGTCTTCGTATGGGTACACGTGGACCATCCAGCCGAAGATGACGGGCTGGAAGCGGCCACCCGCCGCGTCGCAAGCTTGCTGCGTGGTGATGGCGCCCTTGAGGCCAAACTTGCTCCAGTCGGCGTTGCGGAACTGCCCTTTTTGCGGCATGCAAAGATTGGTATGCAGATGCCACATGGCCATGCTGACCGGGACGCGCGTGTTGAGCTGCTCTTCGGTCGCGCGCTTGGGCATGGTGTACATGGCGCCAACGAGCTCGTAGCCGTCTGAAGTTTTCTTGTAGAGCAGGGAAGTGGGGCGCGCGGGATCGAAAGTGAAGGCTTCCAGAAATCCGTTCCAGTAATTCGTGAAGTGATATTCGGGCTGCGGCAAATTCGGGAGAAAGATTTTGTAACCGTCGTTCAAGGCGACGTGGTAGTCCTTGTATTTCTCGATGCCGGAGCGGAGCTGGGTGACGATTTCGTTGGCTCGCGCGGCGTCCTCTGGTGTTTGCGGGCGCATCGCCGTCATGTGCATGTGGAGATTGTGCGCGTCCATGTGCCCGGGCGTCATATCGTGAACGGCGTGAGCCTCGTTGGCCTTGGCATCGTCCATATCCATTCCGGGCATTTTGCTGTGGTCCATGGGCTGCGATTCCTTCGACTGCGAGCTGGACGCCTCTTGGGCGTCCTGCATAGCTGCCGCGGGCGCGCGATGGCCGGGAATGGCGGCAAGCAGGACGCTTACAAGAAAGAGTGCGCCGAACAAGATGCCGGCTCTGGTGGCGAGATGAACAAACGTGCTGCGCGGTGACATGACAATTCTCCTCAGCTAATCATACGCATCGAGAAGCCGCTACATTTCAGTGCGTGGTACAGGGCGTGCCTCTTGAAAGACTGGCCAGGAGTACAGGATACAAGGGAGGTAAATGACGTAAAGGAAGTAAAGGAGGTAAAGAAAAACGCTTCAGATTTGGTGTGAATTGGCGGAGCGCAAAACGAAAGTAGGCAGCGTGCTAAAATCGTCGCCGTGAAAAAAGAAACCATCCAACCCGCGAAGCACCTGTCCGGTGGACTGGACCTTCCGGGCGATAAGTCTGTTTCCCATCGATACGCGATGCTCGCCGCTCTGGCCGAGGGCACCAGCGAACTGCGGCATTTTTCGGCGGCTGCCGATTGCCGCAGCACATTGGCGTGCATGAGCGCGCTGGGCGCCGGAGTTAAGACCGACAAAGATACGGTTCGAGTGACCGGCCGCGGGCCCCACGGCTTGAAGAGCAGTTGGGGCGCCCTCGATGCGGAGAACTCCGGAACGACCATGCGGCTGCTCGCGGGAATTTTGGCCGGCCAGCAATTTTCGTCGAAGCTGACGGGAGATGGCTCGCTGCAGAAGCGGCCCATGAAGCGGGTAATCGGGCCGCTGCGGGAAATGGGCGCGGACATTCACGCGCGCGACGATAATTTTGCCCCGCTGGAAATTCGCGGAGCCCCGCTCAAGGCCATCGATTACAAAATGCCCATGGCCAGCGCGCAGGTAAAATCCGCGGTTTTGCTTGCGGGACTGTTTGCCGACGGCGTCAGCAGCGTGACGGAGCCGGCGAGAACCCGGGATCACACCGAGCTGGCCCTCGAAGAATTTGGCGCGAGCATCGAGAAAGACGGGCGAACGATTCGAATTCACGGACTCCGCGGCGCAAATGGCGGCGGCAAGCTGCTCGCCAAATCGCTCGATGTACCGGGAGATTTGTCTTCGGCGGTGTTTTTTATTGCCGCGGCGTCCCTGTTCCCCGATTCGAACGTGCTGATTCACAATGTGGGATTGAATCCAACGAGGACCGCGATTCTGGATTTATTTGCTTCGATGGGCGCCGCAATTCAAATCCTTGGGCTCAAGAGCGCGCACGGGGAAGTCGTCGGAGACCTGGCAGTGAAGGGAGCGTCGCTGAAAGGTGGGGTCATCGCGGGCGACCAAATTCCGCTGGTGATTGACGAGTTGCCGATGCTCGCCGCAGTAGGCCCGTATACGGAAGAGGGGATTGAGATTCGCGACGCCGCGGAACTGCGAGTGAAAGAGAGCGACCGGATCGCCGCGCTCGTGGAGAATTTGCAGCGGATGGGCGCCTCAGTGGAGGAGCGTCCGGACGGATTGAAGGTGGAAGGGCGTCACGCGGGAAAGTTGCGCGGAGCGGAAATCGAGCCGCGCGGGGATCACCGCATCGCCATGGCGTTCGCCGTCGCGGGCCTGGCGGCCGAGGGAAACACCATGATTCGCGATGCCGATTGCGCCGCCGTTTCCTTTCCCACATTTTTTCAGGAATTGAACCGCCTGGCAGAGCGCTAGGGTAAAGACCCGACGCTGAACTCAGGTATTTTTTTTCAGCATTTTTATTTACTGTTCACACTCGCGGCGCTAGCCTTGGCCGATCGTAGAGCGCGCAATTCCCAGCCTGCTCGCGGACTCCGGCCGTAGCTGGAAGAGTCCGAATTGCAAATCATCTAAATCAGGGAGTGACATCATGAAGGTAAATCGCCGCGAGTTGTTGAAGAACGCCGCATTCGTTTCTGGCGCCGCATTGGTTGGAGCGTCGTGGCCGTCGGGCAAGAAATTGTTCGCGCAAGATGTTCTTCCGAATTTGCCTAATCTACCGAACCCGGAGAATTCGAGCATCGAACACATCGTCGTGGTGACGATGGAGAACCGGAGTTTCGACCATTTTCTCGGATGGCTGCCGAACGCGGACGGGAAACAAGCCGGATTGTCGTATGTGGACAGCGCGGGCGTGAGCCACGCCACTCATTCGCTCTCGGGCGACTACACCGGCTGCCCGCACCCGGATCCAGACCATTCCTACGGCGGCGGTCGCGTCGAGTACGACCATGGATTGATGGACGGCTTTCTGCGCGCGGGTAGCAACGACGTCTATTCCATCGGCTATTACGGCGAACAGGACATCCCGTTTTACGCGGCGCTGGCCCGGAACTACACCGCGTGCGACCGGTACTTCGCCTCGATTCTTGGGCCGACCTTTCCGAACCGGCTGTTTCTGCACGCCGCGCAAACCGACCGCCTGACCAATAGCACCAACTTCAGTTCACTGCCTACAATTTGGGACCGGCTTGCCAGCGCCGGAGTGACAGCACGCTATTACTTCTCCAACGTGCCGTTCGTTGCCCTATGGGGCGCGAAATATCTCGGCATCTCGCGTCTCTACGACGAGTTTCTCGTAGCGGCCAGCACTGGAACACTGCCGGCGGTTTCTTTCGTTGACCCCAGATATACCGTCCTGGATGACGGTACAGGCAACGACGACCATCCTCACGCTGATATCCGTAAAGGGGATCTCTTCCTTTACGAAACATTCAAGGCCGTGGCCACAGGGCCGAAGTGGGCAAACACGGTGTTCATCGTGAATTTTGACGAATGGGGCGGGTTTTTCGAACACATCGCGCCGCCGCGTGCCACGGCTGCTAACAATGTAGATACTGATCTCGTGAATGGCAAAGCGCTGCTCGGTTTGCGCGTCCCTACAGTCATTGCGTCGCCCTTTAGCCGGGGGAATGCGAATGATCCAAGAGTCAGCGCTCTGGTGTTCGATCACACTTCCGTCTTAAAGTTGATTGAGTGGCGCTGGGGCCTTGCGCCCTTGACTCCACGCGACGCGAGCAATGACGTGAATAACCTCGCGTACGCTCTGAATTTCAGCGAGCCCGACCCAAGTGTTCCGAGCCTGCCGGAGCCTCAAGCACCTCTCATCGCCGCGCCATGCCTCGCAAATCTAGGTGGCGGAATCCTGAGCACCGGTTCGACAACGGCGCCTACCACCGAATGGCAGACACTCGGCAATCAAGCAACCGCGCTCGGGTTCACCGTGAATTGATGCGTTCGGAGCGAGCGGCGCGTCGAGCGCGAGCGGCCTAACTTCTCCGCCGCCATCGCGCTCAGTTTACTTCCGACTTGTCTGGAGGCGGAGGCGGCTTTACCCGCGGCGGTTTCGGTGGTGCGGGAATATCGGAACTCGTCCTGCGCAGCGAAATCGAGCCATAGCTCGTCTTCAAAATAATTTTCGGTCCGCGCCCGCTGCCGTACTTTCCTTCCAGGTGCGCATCCTTCGATCCCGTACCCGGAGTCAGCTTCAGCGAATCCGCCTGAAACTCGCTGTCGATATCTCCCGAATGGCAATCGGCGAGAATCTCAAAGCTGGAGGACTCCGGCAGGCTCAGCGTAATTCCCGCGGAAGAATTGTTGATTTCGATGTCGTCTTTTGGTGGAGCCGAGAAGCGAACTTCAACATTCCCTCTGCGATTATCCACTTTGACCTTGCCGCCGGCGTTCTCCAGCGTGATGTCGTCCTGCGAGCGCACGCTGAGGTTCCCGGGAGCGTCAAAGATTTCGAGGTTGCCTGGGCCGGCCTCCATATGGCCCGCGAGTTGCGAGAGTGTCAGATCGGTGCGCTGTGAAATGAAGCGCACGCCCTTGGCAACCTTGTCTACCCGGATGGAACCGTAAAATTCGCCGTCGATCGTAAGCCCGCCCGTGGCGCCCGATACATTTATTTCCCCGCCGTGGCCGGAAATCTTGATGTTGCCCTTCGTGTCGGAAACTTTGATGTCGCTCTTCCGGGTATCGATACTGACGTCGCCCGCCGTGCCGCGAATCTCGATGTCGCCAACGCCGTTCGTCACGTTTACAGGCTTCGCCATGTCGGCGACGGTAATGTCGCCTTTCTCGTTCCGGATCGTCAAGGAGGCCTTCTTCGGTACCGCCACGTCAAGATCCAGGCTGATGCGCGATTCGCCCTTGCTTACCCCAGTTGGATGTACTTCGTAGCCGTCGCCATTCTGCACGACTTCGACGCCTACGCGTTCGGCAACTTGCTGGGCATCGTTCTCGTTCCAGGCATTGGCCTTCTTCTTGCCCGAGACGCGAATTTGGGCGTCGTCCGAAGGACGCACGCTAATGTTGCCGCGGCCGTTGCGTACCGTGATGCGGGCATCCGCGGGAACGGACTTGGGCGCAACTTCCAGGTCGAAGTCAAAACTGTTTCCCCACTCCCTAAAGTGACCGGGGATATTTTCCCTGCCGTAGTCGACGGCAACCACGATTCCAAGAAGACTGAGAAGTCCCAGAACAAGAAAAACTTCACCTCCGGTGATTGCCGCAGCGCCGGGATCGCCAGAGCGGCTGGCAGCCATGCGCTCATAGAGTTTGATCCCGCCCCAAAAAATCAGAATGAGCGGCCACCAGTGCCCGAGCACATTGACGATGCCGAGACCCCGGTAGTTGTGAAGCAGCAGCAGCATTCCAACGAAGAGCAAGAGAAGGCCGGGAAAAAGTGAGCTGCCGCGTCGACGGAGATTCGCCATAGAGCCTATCGCCCTTGTCCTTGGCCGGGAAATTGATTTTGGGGAACACTTGCCGCGGAGCCCGGCGCAATAGGAGCCGCTGGAGGCCCGGAAAGGTGGCCGTCAGCCGGCGAAGCCGCAGCCGCAAGACTGATGGCACCGATCACAATGAGAATGACTGGATACGTATTGGCGAAAGAAAAATCACCGCCGCGCATCTGGTCGAGGAGGAAAAGCACGCCGACGGTAATAATGACAGCGGGACCCATCAGCCCGCGAATCGTGCAACGGCGGCATGCGCACCGGATACGGTCACTCATCAAAGAATCCTCCTAAGGACGGCGGTCGAGCCTTTTGCGCATCATCAAGACTCCCGCGGCAATCAGAACAGCCGGCCAAAAAAACTGCGAAATCCGGTACCAGGGAAACCAATCAAAATTGTGCAGCAGCAGCAAGACCCCTGCGCCAATCAGAAGAATCGGCCCAATCGGACGCTCCTTGGTAAAAGCATCAAGAGGATCGGACAAAGTTTCGCCGGCCTGCCGCGCTTTTGCCGTGCGGTAGGCATCAATGGGCATGTAGACCCACAATCCAGCGACACAGATCCACAAAGCCGCTTCCGCTCCCCCGCTCATCGCGCCATCGACACCGCTTATGAAGAGCACCAGGAAGATGGCGAGATGAATCATGCCCTTGCCGTATTGCTCGTTGTAGAAGGCGCCCATCCCCGGCAGAAATCCCAGAAAGAAAGCCAAGACTGGATTCGATCTTGTGTAGCTCGGTGATGCCCCAGGCAAACCGGAGGCGGGTGTCTGGTATTGCGATTCCGCTGCCACAATCGGAACGGACGGAGCCGGAGCGGGGATGCCCACGATGTTTGCCAGGCACTCTTCGCAGTAGAGCACGTCGCGCACCGGACGCACGCACGTCGAGCACATGGCCTTGCCGCAATTGCGGCAGTAGCCGACCGCGTCCACATCGGAATGGACGGCACACTTCATGGTGTTCTCCTCTCACCAATCGAGCCGCTCAGAATGGGGAATTGCGAAGCCAGAACCCGCAGATTCCTCGTGATTTCGTCGGCACGGTTCTGCTGCTTGGGCGCGGACGGACTCGTGTTGTCGGTGTGGCCAGGTTGTTTGTCGGGAGAATTCTGCGGAATGGTTTGCTCTCTGGTAGTGGGATTCTGGTCGTTCTCGTTCAGGCGCGTTTGAATTTCATAAACGACGCGCAGATCGCTGACGAATTTGACGCTCTGGGCGTAAACCACATGCACCTTGCTGTTAGTGTTGCGATAAATCGTGGCGGGACGAAGATCCGCCAGCTTCGGCTTGCGAAACGAAAAACCAGAGGCCGTAAGAATGACGACGAAAGTCGCGGCAACGGAAACCGCGCTGTAGACAAAACGAGGCGACCGCAGCCCGCGCAGCCAGCGCTTCGCGAGGCGCCAGCTCTGCGGGCCGAGAGTCGCCGTCAGAATCGAATCGAAGAGTTGCGGCCGCGGTTCAACCTGCGCCAAGGTGTGCAGAGTGCCGAGAACATGGGAAACACCGGCGACCAGCGGAGTGCAACGATCGCACGAGTTCACGTGGAGGTCGAAAGCGGCATGCTCGTCGGGACCAAGAAGTCCGTCGAGGTAATCGCTCAGCCGCGCTTCGGTTTGTTCGCAATTCCAGTTCATGGCATGCTCCGCGCTCGCTTCGAAACTCCAAATTCGATCATGACGGGCGCACTCCCATCTGCTGCAGAACTCGCGCCAGTTCGATGCGTCCGCGATTGATTCGTGATTTTACCGTTCCTTCCGGTACCGCCAAAACTTGCTGAATCTCGCTGTACTCAAGCTGCTGCAGATCGCGCAGGATCACCGCCTCGCGCAATTCCGGGGAAAGCCGCTTTAGCGCCGATTGCACCTGGCCGCTCAATTCGCCTAGCAGCGCTTGCTCATCGGGCCGCCGTCCCGCCGATTCCTTGTTCTCCACCACCGGCATCTTGTCGTCCAGGGAATCAGTGATGCGGTCCCGCTTGGTTCTACGGTAATGGTCAATCAATAGATTGCGCGTCACGCTTGTCATCCAAGTTGCGAAACCGCCATGGGCGGAACGATAACTGCCCAGCGTACGGTAGACCCGGAGGAAAACATCTTGCGACAAGTCCTCGGATTCCGTTCGGTTTCCGGTGAACCGGTAGCAGATGTTAAAGATGCGCCTGGTATGGCGACGCACAAGTTCCTCCCAGGCCGACCCGTCGCCCTGGAGGCATTGCTGGACCAGTTGGGCATCCTGCTCCAACGTATCATCAGCCTCTAAACCTGCTGCGATGCAAGGCGTGTCTGCGAGTCGGCTTCTCTCTCTAAAGCCGTCTGGCAGTCCATCTCGGCCTGCCAACTATGGAACGTAAAATGCTCCCGAAATGTTCCCCGCGGGATCAGCCCCTGATTCCCGACCGTTATAACCGGCATCTTACTCAGCAAGGTCCGCAGAGACAAGAGAATCAATGAGGTAGGCGGACCTCGGCTTCAAATCGACGTACGATTTTCTGAACCCTTACATATTCCTGCTGACGATGCATCAGTTCCAAGATCCCCCGCAGCCGTCGGATCGGAACCCACCTCCTGAAGTCTTCGTAAACTACTGATTACAAATAGCATAAATAACATTAAAATATATTGAACATGTTCATTTTGTGCTTGACTTGGGGCTGGCTTTGGCTTAGTATTTGAACATGTTCAACAACAGGCCAACGCTGAGCGCAGCACACAAGGGAGTCGGTGAGAAGACCAAGACGGCAATTTTGCAAACGGCGTTGGAACTCTTCCGGAGACGTGGTTTTGAAGTCACCACCATGCGCGACATCGCCCGAGCCGCCAAGCTAGCGACCGGCGCTGCCTACTACTACTTCCCGAGCAAGGAAGCGATCGTGGCCGCTTACTACGACCAGGTGCAACGCCTGCACGCGGAAAAAGTTCGCGAAGAGCTGAACGGAAAGGCCGGACTCCGCGAGCGTCTGGGAGTGGCGATGCATTCGAAATTGGAAATCTTGAAGGATGACCGCATGTTTCTAGGGGCCCTGTTCCGCTACACCGGCGATCCCGAACATCCGCTGTCGGTATTTGGGAAAGGCACGCAGGCTCAGCGCAGCCAGAGCGTGTCGATTTTCCAGGAAGCGATTGCGGGCACGAACGTGAGCGAAGAACTGCGGCAACTTCTTCCGTGGGCGCTCTGGCTGGCGCATCTGGGCATGATTCTGTTCTTCATCTACGACGAAACAGAAGGGCAGCAGAGAACGCACAAGCTGGCAGACGGAATACTGGATCTGCTGACTCAGTTTGTAGAAGTGACAAGTTCGGCGCTCGTGCGGCCCTTTGTTCAGCCCTTCCAGACAAAGATTCTGAGAATGCTGCGTGAGGCAGGCTGGACCGGAGGGATCTAAGAATTTCGAAAGTGCGAGAGGAATGCGACCTTGAATTTCGAAATCGAGGAGGAGCAATGACCAAATCACACGAAGCGGTCACACACTGGTATCCCGCATCAGTTGCCGCGAGGCGGCCGACACCATGGTGGTATTGGGGACGCGCCGTGTACGTGAGCCGCCGCGACTACTGGAGAATTACAAAATATTTTCTCGCGGTCGGAATTCCGCTTGGTGCGATTGGAGTTTTGTTTCGTCTGCCGCTGGCATTTTGGGCGGCCGTGGCACTCGCAGAAATCGGATTGCTGCTTCTGGCCTACTCACTCTTCGGTTTGTATCGCATGTACGGTCATCCGGGAGTGCGCTACGTGCGCCGGTTGGTGGAATTGAGCGGTGTAAACGGCAAAGTGACCGTCGCGGACCTGCACATCGGAACGTACCGCCACGCCTTCCTGCTCTCCGACGTGCTGCCGGAAGCCAGCATTCAAAGCGTGGATTGCTGGAACGTGGAAGGCGAGTCGCCCGAAGAGGCGGTGCAGGATGTGCGCGATCTGGAAGTGCCTCCCACAAGCAACCCGCGAATTGCCGCCTCCAGGGCGGACCACTTCACGTTGCCGCTGCCGGATGCCTCCTGCGATGCGGTCTGCTTTGGGTTCGGGACGCACGAGATTCCCACGGGCGGTGCGCGAGAAAAACTGTTCAGCGAGGCGAACCGCATTTTGAAGCCCGGAGGAAAGGTACTTCTCTTCGAACACGGATGGGACGCGCACAACTACGTGATCTTCGGCCCGGTGATCCATCACGTGACCAAGCGCCAGGATTGGGACAAGTTCTTGCGCGAGCGTTTCGATGACGTGAAGTACGCGCGCAGCACTCAGGCCGTCGATCTGTTCGCCGGGACGCGCCGCTAAGGAGAATCTTCATGGGCACCCAGAGCGGAGACGCCGACGTAATCGTGATTGGCGGAGGGATCGCGGGAGTTGCGGCGGCTCTCCGGCTAAAGGACCGCGGCCTCGACCCGCTAGTGCTGGAGGCGGAGTCGCGCGTCGGTGGCCGGATGACCACCGACCGGGTCAATGGATTTGTGATCGACCGTGGCGTGACGCTGCTTGGAAATGGATTTGTGCGCATGCGATCGCTCGTGCGCCGCTTGGGATTGTCGTCGCTGGTGGGCAAAGGAAGTTTCAGTGTGGGGATTCAAGATGCCGCAGGTTGCCGCGGGTATCGCAGCGGGCGTTTCGAGGACCTGCTCTTCGATCGCGGAATATCTTTGCGCGCTCGCGCCGCTTGCCTGCGGTTCGGGTTCGATCTGATCCGTCACCATCGCGCACTCGTCCATGGCCGCAGCACTCTCAGCGGTTCGCTCGACGGCGAAGACGCGCGGACGTATTTCCGCCGGATCGGCGGGGAAGAAGTATTCGAGCGCATCTTCTGGCCGGGCTTGAATGGTCCCGTTGGCGGATCGGTCGAGACGTCTTCGCGTGTGATCCTCATGCAAGTGATCTGGAACCTGCTCGTGCGTGGACAATGGACTCTTGCGGATGGTGTCGATCGGATACCGGAAACGATGGCTTCCCAGGTGCGTGTCGTGACGGAAGCCCGGGTCCTGCATGTCGAGCAGCGCCCGAAAGGCGTTCAGGTTGAAGCTGAAGTTAAAGGCAAGCAACAAACTCTTCGCGCGCGCGCGGTGATTTTCGGAATTCCCGGACAGCTTGTGCCGGAGCTTTGCCCGCAACTCCCCGCGGAACTTCGCGAGTCGCTGTCCCGAACGCAGTATTCAAGGATTGCCAACGCGGCGGTAGCGCTCGCGAAGCCGCCAAGTGTTCCTTACACGGGGTACGCCTTCACGCCGGATGTTGTGCCCGGCGCGGAAATGGAAATGGAGCACCTGCGCGCCCCCAATCGGTGTCCCGAAGGCGCGGGTATGGCGGGCGTCTTCCTGTGGAACACGCCGGAGTTCCGTCGCTTGGACGCCAACGATGAATCCGTCAAACAACAAGCAAGCGAAATTGTGGAGCGGACCTTCCCGGA